>Ga0102851_10002263_pt1 | contig 11519 bp, 4 predicted proteins | sample Mud3Dept3metaG_FD_79558 | JGI IMG/M metagenome (GOLD analysis project Ga0102851, IMG submission 79558) | Freshwater wetland microbial communities from Ohio, USA, analyzing the effect of biotic and abiotic controls - Mud 3 Core 4 Depth 3... | ecosystem: Environmental > Aquatic > Freshwater >...
GAATTCGGTTGTCTTCTCCCAGGGTGCTGATCAGGTGATGAGGATCCCGTTCTCGGGTACTACGTACGCTCTCCTCAACGCTGACTGCCCCGCAGCGAGATACCTTGATCGATTCGGGGACAGGCTCGTCCTTGGATTCACACTGGAGAGCGGGATAAGTAAGCCTTTCAGGGTGCGCTGGCCTCAGAACTCGGATCATACGAAATGGACGGGAACGGGTAGCGGGTTTAGGGACGCCAGCGAATGGCCGTATCACCTCAAGGGGATACGTAAGCTCGGGACGCAGCTGGCGGTGTATTACGAGCATGCGATCGAGCTTGCTTCGCGGACGGAGATGATCCCTCCGTTTCGGTTTGACGTACGTGCCGCGGACATTGGTCTCTATGCTCCTGCGACGCTGCAGGGGAGAAACGATGTCCACTTCTTCCTCGGGAATGATGACTTCTACGCGTTCGACGGAGTCCAGGTGAGGAGCATTGGGCAGCCGATCCGCGACTCCGTTTTCGCGGAGCTCAATGCCTCTCTCCTCCCCATCATGTTCGGGGAGATCCTACTCGATACACAAGAATACCTCGCCTTCCTTTGCACAGGTGCGTCGAGCTACCCGAACAAGGTGTGGGTGTACAACTGGGGAAGGAACGTCTGGTATCCGTGGACCGTGGACGGTCCACGGTGTTCTGCAATCCATCGTCTCGACGATACGATGACCATCGACGAGCTCGTTGGGACGATCGACGAACAGGCGTGGATCTTCGACTCTCGCATCATCCAGGCAGCTTACCCCGCGTTTCTCACGGGGAATGCCAACGGGAAGATCTACCAGTGGAGCACTGCGTATACGAGCGACAACGGAGTCGCCATTCCCTGTAAGTGGACCTCGAAGGACTTTCGTTCTCAGGACTTCGGGGCGCCCGCTGGACAGGAGATCACAATCCGTCGCATCGCCGTGCATCATCGAGGAACAGGGAGCGCGGCGTTCCTCGACGTTTCCTTCTCCCCGGACGGAGGATCGAACTGGTACGGACCGTACACGGTTACCCTCGTGAATGCTGTCGGCGGATGGCACGTATCAGTGCTCGACCACATGTTCACTGGGAAGCAGCTCAGGTTCAAGGTTGAGCACTCGAGCACAACCTCTACTTTCATCATCTCCTCCTTCGACGTCACGTTCGAGCTGAGGGGAATGTTGGAGAAAGAGTGAGAGTATCTCCCCCGAACTTTTCGATGCTTCCTCGTTCGGATAAGGATCTCCTCCTCTGGGCGAGGGAGTTCATTACCCTCGTTGGAGACGCGTTTCGTAGTCATTCGTTTGCTCTAAACGGGAACCTCGGATTCGGAGACGGAACGTTCTACGACAATATCAAGGGCAAGTGGGTGGAGTACACAACGAATGCCACCCCGGATACGGAAGATACCGTTGTGCACGATCTTGGAGTGATTCCAGCTGGCTTCTTGGTCATGTTACCCCCGAAATCGGGGTACCTCTACAACGGGAGCACGACATGGACAACGACGAACTTGTATCTGAAGTGCAGCGCGGCGAGTCAAACGGTGAGGATCTTCGTGGTACCTCCGAGCACTCAGACATAGAGCGGGTAACTCTCAATGACCTTCACCTGCTCAAGTTTCACACGCTCGAGGAGATCCAGGACATCCTGCAGCGGTACGTCTCCCTGGACATCCCGAAGGACCACCCCGCGCTCTTTCAGGAGTACCTCATCTCAAGGAGAGATACATGGTTCGTCGAGGCAGGGAAGGCGGGATTGATCTATCTCACGCACGTCCTTCCCCGGATTGGGGCAACGCTCAACGTGATCTTCTGGGATGGGCACTTGACTAAGGATCGTAGGGAAGCGACAAAGGTCACAGTCGCGACCGCCTTTGACCTCTTCGAGCTCCCGAGGATCTCTGCCCTCTGCCCGATCACGAACGCGCCGCTACGGCAGATGTATAAGAAGATCGGGTTCGCGCTGGAAGGGGTTGTCAGAAAGGGATACCTTGCTCCTGATGGGGGGTATCTCGACATGGTCCTGTTCGGACTCATCGATGAGGAAGTGAAACAATGGCCGGTTCCACGAGCGCACAAGATTTCTTCGGAGTGAGTCTGCTCGGGTACGACCCATACGCGCAGCGGGCACAGGAGAAGCTATCTCGACTGCAGAGCATCGACTCGATCATGCGGCAGCCGCCGACGGCGTCGCCTGGAGCACCTGGAGCTGCTCCGATTGATCCGGGTATGCTCAGGATGCCGAGTAACGCTCCGATGTTTGGGAGCATCTCCCCGCCTGGAGGAAGACTGGCGAATCCACCCACAGGTGGAGCGCAGTTCGGGAGTATCTCTCCCCCTGGAGGGGATCAGTTTGGGAGCATCTCCCCCTCGCGCATGGGGTCGAACCCCATGATCGGAGCGCTGGCGAATTACTTCATGTCAGGTGGGGGCAGAGGTGGGACATCCATGCAGGGGTCATTCCCGCCGATCTCTCCGATGACTCAGGGAGGAGCTCCTGGTGCTCAGTTCGCGACTGTGACTGACGGAGACGGTGGGGGAGGGGGTGGAGGGGGTGGAGCGCCACAGCCGCCACCGCCCGGAGCACCGGCTCCAACGCCGACTCCGACACCGACTCCGAATCCCACGCCGGGACAGCCTCCGGGCCAGACTCCACCCGGAGCACCGAATCCTGATCCCTGTGCTGGATTGGACTGCGCCCCTGGTTATCATCCAGAACCCTACGCGAACGGATGTCACTGCGCACAGGACTCTCCGGGGTCCTGTGCGGGCGTAGTCTGTCGTGTGGGGAAGCACTGTGAGAATGGAGTCTGCGTAAATGACAGCGGCGGAGGCGGCGGATGGAACAGCGGTGAGGATGGGGACCAGGCTGTCCCACGTTCGCTCGTCTCTCTCCCAGAAGACCTCAAGCCTCTGAGGAACTTCCTCGGTCCGTTCCTTCAGGGTATTGCAGGAGAGCACGGACAGATGTACCCTGGGCAGCTCAACGTGGACTACCCGGGCTTCTGGAATCAAGCGATCAATGCCGGAGGGCAAGCGCAGAACCTCACGAATCAATGGCTAGGGATGGGTTCGAATGCGCTCGGAGGACTCCTCAACTTCAACGCTCCGTTGAACATGGGTTCCTTCTACAACACGTACGGGGACATGCTCGGGCTTGTCCAGGGAGCGGGGAACGTTTACGGGAACGCTCTCCCAGGTCTCACCGGCAGGCTGGGCCCTGGATACGGAGCGCTCAACTCTCTCGCAGCCACAGGCGGAGCTCCTGATATCACCTCTGCGCTCGCTGCCCTCGAGAACAAGGCGAAGCTTGGGATTGAGGATACGCTCGCAGGGCTCAGGGAGCAGTACGGAGGCCTCGGGCTCGGAGCGGGATCAGACGTGAACAGAGCCCTTGCCGAGGGCGCTGCGCGCGGGTATGCTGATCTCGCCTCTCAGCAGTCGATGCTCACAGCGAGCATCATGAACGAGGCAGCGAATCGGAGGCTCAATGCAGGGCTCGGCCTCGGCTCTCTCGCGGGGACGGAATCCGGCATGTACGGCACGGCCGCGCAGATTGGACTCGGGGGAGCGGGGATCCTTGGGAGTGCGTTGAATCCGATGCTTGGTGCAGCTGGCCTCCCGGGACAGATGGCGATTCAGAGTGCGAACGTTCGTGGGCAGGCTGCCTCAATGCTCCCGCAGTACGCGCAGACGGCGGCAGCTCCGGGAATGTCCATGGCACAGTTGCTCTATCAGATCGGAGCAGGGGACATCTCGAGGCAGGAAGGGAACATCAATCGTGGATACAACGCGTGGGGGTACACGCAGACGTATCCGTACCTGAACACGGCGACGTCGTACGCAACGGGGTTCCCGCCCTCGCAGTACAATCCTCCACAACTTCCTCAGCAGAGCGGAGGAGGATGGTGGTCGGCAATCGGCGGATTGATGGGCTTACTCCCTTTCTTTCTCTAGGCCAGGCGGGAGGCACGTCTGCCGGGTCTTTTGGGGGGTTCAGTGCCACGAATCCAGGCGGCTGGGCCAGTGGTTGGGGCAATCCTTGGTGGAACGCTCGGTAACGGAGGGAGATGATGCCTTCTCCTCAGCAGTATTTTCCACAGTACTACAAGACAGGACCGACGGGTGCGGAGTACTTCGCCCAGGGCTTCTCCCAATCGTTCCAAGCGTTCATGCAGAAGTGGATGAGGGACAAGGAACGCATGGAGGAGCTCCGGGTGCAGCTGGGGACGATGGATCCAGAGGATGTAAACAACATCCTGAGGGTTATGGATCCCAAGATGAGAGACAAGCTCATCAAGTCTGGGTTCCAGCTGCCCCAAGAAACCCCTCAGATGAAGTTGAAGAAGGAGACCGAGAAGCTTCAACAGACGGAGCTGAAGCAACGACTCGCAAAGTTCCCGTTCGAGATGGATCTAGTCAACGCTCAGATCCAGGAAGCGCAGCTCGCGCTCAAGCAGAGACAACAGCTCCAGGCGTTCGCGGATAAGGATCCGAGCAACGCGCTCCTCGTTGGTCTTGCGAACGGGATGGATCTAGATCGTGCGAGCGCCATGCATATCGCCTCTAAGTGGCCTGATCTCGCTACCGAAGCGGTGATGAAGAGATTCGACGTCGGTAAGCCCGCAGAGGACGCGAGGTTCAAGGAGGCTCTACAGTGGTCGGTAGAGCAGTTTGGAGCGCCTGACCCAGTGCTCGCTCGAGCCATCGCAAAGAACGACATCGAAGCACTGATGAAGCTCCCTCCGAATAAGCTTAGCCTCGGAGCGCAACGTATCACCATGGATCGGCAACAACTACTCCAGTCCAAGGCGGAGATGGCGTTGAGAGAGCGTACGACCATCGCGGATCTCACCTCAGGCTTCATGACGCAGTATCAACTCCCGCAAGAGGTCGCGCTTCGTACGGCTACGGCGCTCGTGAAGGGGCAGCCGATCTCTACTGAAGATGCCAAGCTGGTGGGAGGAGCACAGAATCTCATCTCCACCATGCAGTTCCAGAAGTCCTACCTCGACATGAAGTCGATGCTCGCCCAACCTGGTGCGATGGAGGAGATGAAGGAGCTTACGCAGGACATCTCCCGCATGATCGACTCTCAAGGGAAGGCACTCGCTGATCCTCAGACGATGCAGCGTATGCAACTTGCCTTGTCTGATGCGGTCAAGAGGTTCAATGCGGAGCGCGGGATAGCAACTCCCCCACAGAGCCCTGGGTTCATGGGATCCCTCAAGGCAGCTTGGGAGGCGGTCGCGGGTACAATCGTCGGAGTAGCCAAGGCAGCGCCACCTCTTCTGCAGGATCTGCGGAGTGAAGGAGGAGAAGGACCTCCTCCGTCGATCCATCCGAAGAAGAGTGAGGGAAAGAAGATCGTAGACGCGGGGGCGGGCACAATTAAGGGGGTCTACCAAGGAGTCAACCAGTTCCTCGGTCTCGAGCCACCTCCTTCTCCGCCGAAGGATACGACGCCTCCGACGCAGAAGCGGCTCACAGCTGAAGAGGAGTATACGTTGAATCTCCTCGTCGAGCGGACCGGGGACCGTATCAAGTCCGCCCTCGCGGTTCCCTCGAGCGCACCGCGCGATAGAATTGTCGCAGAGCTGAAGCTCATCCTCGATCAGCTCGAGAAGGCTGTGAAGAGTAAGGACCCCGCAGAGTATCTGAAGGCGATAGAGATCATTCAGAAGTCGGGATTCTAGCGATGATACAAGACCTGCTTACGCAGATCAACTCTCAACGTGCTCTTCTGGAGGGAATGGGTACTTCTTCAGGGACGCTGAGCACTGAAGAGAAACTCCGTCTCCTTCGAGACTTACTCGGCTCACGTAGCCCCGAAGATGAAATGGACGAAATCGTCAAGGTGATCGATGGGGATACGATCGAGCTGAAGAAGTGGGGACGAGTTCGTCTTACGGACATCTGGGCCCCGGAGATTGAGAACAAGTACTCAGGACGCACGGCGGAGTACCTCGGCCCAGAGATGAACGCGTATGCGAAGATGTTCCTCGAGGGAAAGAAGGGGAAGTTCAGGGTCTCTCGATCGGAGCAGAAGGACGTATACGGCCGCTGGCTCATGGAGGGACAGCTAGAGGATGGAACGCCGATCAATGAGAATCTGAAGAAGGCCTTCGAGGGGATCAGAGCGGCGGTTCCGACCACTATCGTTCCAGGGCAGGCGTCGAGGGACGTCGCACGGGGAGCTGGGTACAAGCTGCTCAGGGGACTGCTCTATCCCGTCAGCGCGCTCATTCCGGACGTGTACGATCGCTGGGGAGAGCAAGCCTCTCGCGCAGAGCACTTCGTTGCGAACTACCTCAAGAAGAGCGGTCTCACTCCGGACGAGGCAGACATTGCCGCATCTGTTCCGGGGTTCATTACCGAACAAGCGGGGATGATCGTTCCGTTCGCTGGCCTCTATTCCAAGGCGAGAAAGGCTTTCGGCCTCGCGAAGGGGATAGAGGATCTCACTCTGAGAAGTAGAGCACTCCGTACTGTCGGCGCTGCCGCTGCAACCGGTGGCGCCTTCTCGGCAGCGGCGCGTCTCAACGACGGGCAGAGTCGATTCGCACACATTGCCGTCGGTGCAGCTGGTGCAGGCGCGTTCGAGGCGCTCGCTCTTCCTCTCTGGAACCGAGCGTGGAAAGCCGAGCTCGGGAAGAAGGTGTCCGAGAGGATAGTGGAGAATATCCAAGCGAGAACGGGCCTTCCTCGCTCAGAGGTGGAGAAGATCGTCACAAAGGTGAGAGTCGGGCCGGATGTGAGGGATCCCGAGTCAGCGCGTCTCGTCGTTGAAGCGGAGAAGATGCTCAAACCTGAGCAGGCTCAGACTCTCGCACAGTCTCCCACCGGACTCAATGCGAGGAAGGTCCTCGAGGTAGAGGAGAAGGTCCACCCTCCGTCTGCCCCAACGGTGCATTCAGAGAACGCCTCCCCTCTTCCGCAAGGAGTAATGGCACGCTTCTGGTTCTCCACAGGAGAAGGACAGCCGGTTCCGTTTGATGTCACGAGAGAACCCGCCGTTATCGAGCGGTTCTTGCAGACGTATAGGTCCACGCTGGCCGAAGGATCCCCTCTCAAAGTCACCCACCACCAATACCGCTCCGTTGGTGATCATGACGTTCTCATGAAATACATCCAGGCGCGGAATCAGGCTGGCTCTCAACCGAAGGACCTTGGTGCCCCGAAGGGTACCATTGCGGAAACCGGGAAGATGCCGGAGGTAGGGGAGACTGTACAGATCATCGAACCCGATGGTTCGAGGAGCGCTGCAAAAGTCGCGGAGTGGATGGAAGAGCCGACGGATAAGGCGACCACGTGGACCCATCCGGTGCCGGAAGGGGCAGCGGGACCCACGCAGGAGGTCTTGAACGTCGTCGAGAAGGTTCCCAGCGGGCTCTCGATCGAGGAGAAGAAGAGAACAGAAGAGAACATCCTCAGACTCACAAAGAAGAAGGAGGAGATTCTCCGTCGTCTCCCCGCGGTGGAATCCTATCCGGTAGGGACGAAGATAAAGGAACTTCCAGAGAGGCAAGAGCTCAACGAGATCGAGAGACAAATCAAATACCACAAAGCCCTCCTGAAGCAACAGACGGTTACGACCGAGATGGCCGTCGGTCCTCGTCGTATCGTCTGGAACCCCTCTCGTCTGGAAGAGGAGAGCTACGCCCAGACAGGGCTACGCACCATGCAGGTGCAGCATGGTATCGGCCCGCAAGAGGGAGCGCCACCTCAGAAGAAGCCGACGCTCAAGACGAAGCCGGAGAAGCCTCCGGAACCTCCGATGGGGTATATCTATGTAGAGAAGGGCAGCGGACGGAGGGAGCTCGTCCCCATCAACAGAGTCGCGCAAGTCGTCGCTGCTCCAAAGGGTCTTCCTCGTCTTCGTCCAGGACCACACCCGAACGGCATGCCCCGCATGGGTGTTCTCTTCCTCGACAAGCCCGAGGTACACATCGAAGGATTCGGCCAGCAAGGCGGGCGGGTCCAGAAGATGTTCGGGGAGGTCGACCCGGAGATGGCGTACTACCGTCCAGTCCCGTTCTACCTCCACGACGATCGAGTCCAATTCTCAATCACCCCCATGGAGCCCGTGGAAGTCTCGACACGTTACGGTTACCAATGGGAGCATGGACCGATCACTTCCACCACTCAAGAGGGGGAGATCATCTCCGATGTGCTTGAGGCCGCGCGGAATCGTGAATCGCTCGGAGTTCCCTCACAGAACGTCGTCGCAGGAGGACTGTGGACTCGTGCGCCAAAGCGCGGCGAGACCGTTCCCTTCGAACGAGAGGTGAAGTACGGAGCGGGGATCGTTCCGAAGAAGCTCCGAGGCGAGCCTGACCTTGCTACCGGCTGGAGACCGAAGGAACGCCCGGTTCAGTACGAGTTGGACGAGTTTGGGAACATCAGGCTCGATGCACAGGGTAAGCCGATTGTGAAGATGGAGTCCCTCCTCCAGTTCGCGGGAAGAAGGATGTTCAAGAAGACGGGGTATGGAGAGATCCAACGCGAGGTAGAGCTCCTCGAGGATACCCCAGAGTTCCAAGAGATGATTCGTGAGTTCGGCGGGTTCGGTAACTTCGAGGGTCAGGCGAGATCGATCTACTCTCTCGTTCCCGAGGATATCCGCGAGCTCCCCATCGATTTCACCCTTCGCCCGGAGATGAGGACGTTAGAGAACATGCAGCCCGAGTGGGCTGTGTTGAAGCAGTCAGCGCGGATCATGCTCGATCGTGGATTCGACCCGGGAACGAGAGTATCAGCCACCATCGCGAAGAGCGTTCACGCTCCGAATAAGGGTGTTCCGCTCGGAACACTCGAGGAGCTCGCGAATATAGAGCTCGGTCTTCCGACGCCGGCTAGACTCATAGACGAGGCGGCGTGGCGAGGGTTTGCGATTCGATACAAGGGCGCGGGGGTAGATCTAATTGCTCCAGACGGGAAGGTCTCTCACTACAAAGATCAGCTCTCCGCCCTCGCGAAGATCGAGTCACTCCCCATCGCGCGCGTGCCTTACAAAGTAGAGGGAGAGCTCGAGGCACGCTGGTCTCTTGGCCGCTCGAACTTCGACACATTCGCCGACTCCTCTCGCTTCCTTCCGGTTAAGCTGCAAGAGGTCACGTTGACGAAGATCGCTACCGGCGAACGCCCCCTCGGTGAGTTCCGTACGGATAGCGAGGAAATGTTCGATGCAGCAATGAGAGCGATTCTCGACCGTGCTCCTGAGAAGGAGAACGTCATCAAGTGGATGAGGGCTGCTGAGCCTAGAGAGGATTGGCCGGGAGTTAGAATGATCGTCTGGAACGAACCGGCGGTGAAGAAGATCGCCACTGATTGGGCGCCCGACCTGGAGATGCTGACGCCGTTTACAAGACAGCAATTCAACCCTAAGGAGCCTGGATCGCATATCATCTCCGTAATCGATCGTGCACCTCACGGTCTCGACATCTTCAAGGGGAGAGATCCCAAGTCGGCCATCATGTACTCCTGGATGAGACAGTTCAATATGAGAAAGGAGTACATGTCCGGCATAGCTATGCAGGATGAGTTCGGTCCTTATCGCGTCTTCTCTCTCGAACAGAAGAAGGCGTTCAAAATGGAGCCTTGCTAATGCCGATCCCTTGTGCACCCGAGACCCCTCACGTCAACCGTGATCTCTCAGAGATTGTCGGGAATCCGAGGGAGATGCACTTCGGCCCGGACGATGCGAACAAGCCTCGTGGTGGCGCTGCACAAGACACCTTCTACTCCGCGGAAGCGTACGACGAAGAGCAAGCAATGGCGCGCGTGATTGAGGGTGATCTGAGACGTACGGAGCATCTAGGGTTCAACGAGCTCCTCGGATGGATCTACCGCGTTCCTCATCAGTGGTTCAAGGAGATTCAGGCAAAGCATGGAATCCCCTTCTACACCTGGTTTCAGCATCTTCGTGTGTCCACTGCGCAGGTGGACGCAGCGACGCATCAGCTCAACGCTGATCTCCGTGCGATTGGACACAAGATCACCAAGGGCGAGGCTATCCAAGCGCAGATGCTGATTGAGAGCAAGTACAGCGAGGTAGGGTACGTCGACCTCTTGAAGAAGGTACCGACGAGGGTACAGGAGGTCGCGGATAAGATTGAGAATGCGTACAGAGGCTTTCTTCAGCGGGAGGGCTTCTCGGAGCTAGAGATCCAAGGGCACTTTGCGACACTCCCTCAGCTCCGCGCTGTCGGAGGAGACTGGCCCGCGTTCATCCGTGAGCACCACACACTTCCCCGTCCGACTACTCTCGCCTCGTTCGAGTTGAAGAACGGCTCTCTCCTCTTGGATGAGCGAGAATGGGACGCGCTGCGCATCTTCTCCCGCCTCGGTCGAGCGGTTGCGAACGGGCGCTACCTCGAAGGACCGTGGGATGACGTTCTCGGCCAGCTTCGTCTTCAACTCCAGCTCGCAGAGAAGGCAGGATCTCCCGTTCCAGCGAACGCGTTCAAGGTCTTCAGCATGCACCTATACTCGCTGAAGCACAAACCCGACATGCTTCAGATGTCGGTGACGCGTGTGTGGAACAAGGTGATCAATCAACTCATGCCGAAGGGCGTAGCGAACAAGCTCTCAGCGAGGGACTCGTACGATGCCGTCAGCGCGATCCTCAGCGCGAACTACTTCGCCAACATGGCTTTCAGCCCCGGCTTCGCTCTCAGGAACTTCTTCCAGGCATTTCTCCCGATGATGATCGTTGGCTTCGAGGATGGAGCTCACGGACTGAAAGTCGGTGCACGTTGGCTTCGCGGAGAGAAGGGACTTCACGAACACTACATCAACAGAGGTATCATCGGGAGGGATATCGAGTCGAGAGTGAGCGAAGCTGCCGCTGCGGGCATCGAGCAACTCAGCTCAGGGGGAGGCGGTCTCCAACGCTTCTTCTCCTGGATGAGGAACAACGGCACTGCCTGGTTCCGTGCGTCCGAGGGCTTCAACCGTGTCTCCGCGTATGAGATGGGGAGACAACGTGCGCTCCGCATCGGCAAGCTCTACATGGATAAGAAGATCAACTGGGAGGAGTTCCTCGAGCGGTCGAAGGTCGACATGCTCGATGTGAAGAACGGGCCGTTCATCGAGGGGAATGTACGATACGTGCTGCACGAAGGAAAAGGAACCCCAAGCGAGCGTCTCCAGCAGATGGCGCACAACGTCGGGAAAGAGCTAATGGAGACCACGCAGTTCATCTACGCCCGTGCAGCGCAGCCCTATCCTCTCCAATCTACCGTCGGGAGGTTCCTCGGCCAGTATGGAACCTGGCCAGCGTGGTTTCGGGAGTTCCTCTCCAACGATCTCAACCCTTTCTGGGGAAGAGGATCCCGCGCGAATAGACTCAAGGCGTTCGGCCGCTTCGCTGCCATCAACGGTGCTATCTACAAAGGCGCTGAGGAGGTCTTCGGGGTAGACGTGAGTCGCTGGGTGTTCTTCTCTCCGCTCGGCTACTCCGGCGGTCCGTACATGCAGCTCGGGCAGGGCGCGATCACGACGATGGGGA
>Ga0102851_10002264_pt1 | contig 11518 bp, 8 predicted proteins | sample Mud3Dept3metaG_FD_79558 | JGI IMG/M metagenome (GOLD analysis project Ga0102851, IMG submission 79558) | Freshwater wetland microbial communities from Ohio, USA, analyzing the effect of biotic and abiotic controls - Mud 3 Core 4 Depth 3... | ecosystem: Environmental > Aquatic > Freshwater >...
AGATCGCCTTCGTCGACGCCTGGTTCGGCCGCCTGATGCGCCAGCTCGAGGAGACGGGCCTGGCCGGGCGCGCGGTGGTGGCGGTGATCTCCGACCACGGCGAGGAGTTCCAGGAGCACGGCTCGCTGCTGCACGAGAAGCTCTACGCCACCGTGACGCGCGTGCCCTGGCTGATCCGGACCCCGGGGGGCGTCGCGGGACAGGTGGTGAGCGAGCCGGTCGAGACGGTGGACCTGATGCCGACCCTGATCGAGCTCGCCGGCGTGCCGTTGCCGCCGGGGCTCGAAGGACGCTCGCTCGCGGCGACGGTGCGCCGCGGCGCGACGCCCGGAGCGCGCCCCGGTCTCGCCCACTCCCCGTTCTGGGGCGAGCAGCGGGCGCTGGTCGAGGGCGACCTGCACCTCGTGCTGACCCTGGACCGGGCGCGGATCGAGCTCTACGACCATCGTGCCGACCCGCTCGAGCAGGTCGATCTCGCCGGCGCGCGGCCGCGCGAGGCCGAGCGGCTGGTGCGCGCGATGCGCGCCCGCGTCGCGGCGCTGCCCGGCCGGAGCGTGGCGAGCAACGTGTCCGGGTTGCCGCCGGAGGTCGAGGCGACGCTGCGCGCCCTGGGCTACCTGCGATGAGGGACCCGGGTCGTTCCCCGCGGCTCGCCTCCGGCGTGTGCGCCCTCGCGCTGGCGGCCCTGGCGGTGGGCGCGGGGTGCTCGCGCCGGGAGGCGTCCGCGCCCGCGGCCTGGCGCTGGATCGAGCGGCCGCCGGTCCATGCCCTGGCCGCCTCGGAGCTGCGCGAGGTGGACTGCGCGCGGCGCTGGGAGTTCCCCGACGGTCAGCTCGGCGCCGGCCTCGAGCTGGTGGAGGGCGCGCGGATCGATTCGCCGGGCGGCGGGCTGACGGTGCGCGGCGGAAACCTGGCGCCGCGTCTGGCGGTCACCGCCGCGCTGCCGGCGCAGCAGGCCGAGGCGCTGCGCGTCGTGGTCGGGGGCGTGCGGCGCGGCCAGGTCACGGTGCGCTGGCGCGGCGCGGCGGGCACGCCCGCCGGGGAGCTCGCCCTCCATCGCTCGGCCGGCACGGGCGCCGTGCGCGACCGCTTCCTGTTCGACCTGCGCGCCGAGGACCGCGGCCGGGGACCGCTGCGGCTCGAGATCCTGCCGACCTCGGCCGCGGGGGAGATCGTCACCGTCGCCGAGATCTGCATCGGGCGCGTCGCCTCCGGCGGCGCCCGCCTCGCCGCGGTCGCCGGCGTCCCCTGGAAGGTGCGGGTCGGCGACGACACGCGCGACGCCCTCGTGGTACCGGCGGCGGGCGCGGTCGAGCGGGCCGGCCAGCTGCAGGCCGGGTCGCGCCTGGAGTTCGGCGTGGCGATCGTCGCCGGCGGCGCCGCCGCGCTGCGCGTGACGGTCGAGGCGCGCGGCGGTGCGGCCGCGCCGCGCACGCTCTTCGAGCGCCACCTGGAGGGCGCGGCGGCGGCGCGCGCCTGGATCGACCTCGCCGCCGACCTCGGCGCCGAGTCGCCGGGTCCGGCCGAGCTCGCGCTGCGCGTCGAGCCCGAGTCGCCGAGCGCGGACTTCGTCGCCGCGGTCTCTTCGCCGCGCGTCTCGGCCCGGGGTCGTCCCGATCCCCGTCCGAACCTGGTGCTGATTTCGATCGACACCCTGCGCGCGGACCGGCTCTCGCTCTACGGCTACGAGCGGCCGACCTCCCCGCACCTGGACGCCTGGGCGCGCGAGCACGCGGTCGTCTTCCGGCGCGCGGTGGCGCCCTCGAGCTGGACCCTGCCCTCCCACTTCTCGCTCTTCACCGGCGTGGACGGCTTCGCCCATCCCGCCAACCACGACTCGATCGCGCTCGACGCCACCGCCTACCGGTTCCTGGCCGAGGAGCTGCAGGCGGCGGGCTACCGCACGCGCGCGATCACCGGCGGCGCCTTCCTCTCGCCGGACTACGGCCTCGCACGCGGCTTCGAGAGCTACGTCTCGTGGGCGGAGCGCGAGCGCTGGAACGAAGAGCTCGAGGCGCACCTGGCGCGCGCCGGCGAGCTGCTCGACGCGCCGCCCGGGGAGCCGTTCTTCCTCTTCTTCCACACCTACGAGGTGCACACGCCCAACCCGCCGCGGGAGCCCTGGTTCACGCGCTTCCACGGCGCCGCGGACGAGCGCGTGGTGGACCTCGGCCGGCCGGCGGCGCCCAGCCCCGCGAAGGGCTTCCTGGGCGGCGGACGCTACGTCCTGCGCACGCCGGGCCGCGCCGAGCCCGAGGAGCCGGGGCCGGCGGACGCGGCCCTGCCGAGCGACGCCTACGACAGCGCGGTCGCCTTCGTCGACGACCGGCTGGCGCCGCTGCTCGAGCGCCTGGTGCGCCCCCCCTACGCGGGACGCACGGTGGTGGCGGTGGTCTCCGACCACGGCGAGTCGCTGGGCGAGGAGGGCCGGGCCGGACACAACTTCCTGACCCTCGACAACCTGCTCGTGCCGCTCGTGCTGGTGGTGCCGGGAGAAAGCGCGCGCGGGCGCGAGGTGGCCGCCCAGGTCCGCCTCCACGACCTCTACGCGACCCTGCTCGAGTACGCCGGACTGGCGGTGCCCGAGGGCGTGGACGCGCGCTCGCTCGCGGCGCTCGCCCGCGGCGCGGAGGAGCGCGGCCGCCTCGCCCTGAGCTACGTCGCGACCACCAACTACGGGATGAGCCTGATCACGCCCGACGGACTCAAGCTCGAGTGGCGCAACAGCCCGTGGCGGGCGCTCGCCGGCGTCTTCGACTGGTCGCGCGTCGAGGACCTGCGCGAGCGGCGGCTGGCGGAGCCCCCGCCCGGCCCGGAGGCGGCGCGCTGGCGCCAGCGGATCCAGGACGCCTACGCGCAGCGTGCGCCGGGCCTCCGGCTCGAGGTGAGCCAGCGCGGATCCGCCGAAGTCGGCGTCGAGGTGGTCACCGAGCTGATCGACCCGGTGACCGTCAAGACGCCGGGGGCGGACTCGATCCCGATCGACTGGCTGGACGTGGGACGGCTGCGCGCCGCGCTGCCTGCGGGGCGCGCGCTGCGCCTGCACTTCGAGCGCATCGCGCGGCGCGAGCTCGCGGTCGCCGTCGCGCTCACCTGGCCGGGCTGCGCGGAGCCGGCGCGCGAGGCGCTCCACGGCACGCCCGAGCAGCTGCGCGCCGCGCGCGTCGTGCGCGTCGCGGCCCCGGCGTGCGCGGGCGGCGACGGGGCCGGCCCGGTCGAGATCCGGCTGCTCTGGCAGGGGCCGGTGCCGTCCTCCGCCTGGCGGCCCGCCGACGAGGAGCTGCAGGAGAGCCTGCGCGCGCTGGGCTATCTGAACTGACGGGAGTCGAGCCACGATGCCGACCATCGACGACAACCTCCGCCTCTGGGGCTCGGAGTACGACTGGCACGACCGCGGCGAGGAGTGGTCCGAGGTCTGGGGCGGCAGCCGCTCGCAGTGGCTGGGCTCGATCCTGCCGCGCCTCCGCGCCTTCCTGCCGGCCCGGCGCGCGCTCGAGATCGGCTGCGGCCACGGCCGCTGGTCGCGCCAGCTGCGACCCTGGTGCAGCGAGCTGGTGCTGCTCGACCTGGCGCCGGCCTGCGTCGCGGCCTGCCGGGAGCTGTTCCGGGGCGACCCCGCGGTGCGCGTCGCGGCGACCGACGGCCGCAGCCTCCCCGGGGTCGGGGACGGCGAGGTGGAGCTCGCCTTCAGCTTCGACTCGCTCGTCCACGCCGAGCTCGACGTGCTCGCCGGCTACGCGCGCGAGCTGGCGCGGACGCTGGCTCCCGACGGGGTCGCCTTCCTCCATCACTCCAACTTCGGCGCCGTCCTCGCCGCGCGGCCCGGCGCCCAGAACCGCCACTGGCGCGGCGAGTCGGCGAGCGCCGAGGCGTTCGTCGAATGCTGCCGTTCCGCCGGTCTCCGGTGCCCTGTCCAAGAGGTCGTGGACTGGGGTGGAGTGGACGCCTGCGACGCTTTCTCGGTGGTCACCCGGCCGGGCTCCAGGTGGGATCGTGACCCCGTCCGGCGCTCGAACCCGTTCTTCATGGGGGAGGCCCAGAGCCTGGCGGTGCGCTCCGCCCTCTACGCCTGGCCCGGGGCGGCCGAGGTCGACGCTGCGCCCGGCGGCCCGGGACGCGGGACGGCGGGGAGCGGCGGCGGGGCGGGTTGACGAATCGGGAGAGCGGTGGCAATGTCGCCCCGACTTTCCGCTCTTGAACGGTAGGAATTGGCACAGCTAGGAAACTGCCCGGGCGGAAGACGGGCGTAAATCGATACGACGCGGTCACAAAGGAGAAGAGAGGAAATGAAGAACAAGGTCCTGTTGGTCCTCGCGGCGGCGGTGCTCCTGAGCGCCGGCGCGGCCCTCGCCCAGAACACGCTGACCGTGAACAACACGGCGGCCCTGGGCGGCACGACGTTCGGCATGGACATCTCGGTCGCGGCGGGCGCCACCAACTCGGTGTACGTCCAGAGCGATCATCCGAACGCCGAGACCCACCTGCTCATGCGCCTGCGCATGAACCTGGTCGCCGCCACCGCGCCGATCTCCGGCGCCGGCCGCAACGTGCGCTTCCTGCGCGTGTTCGACCAGGCGGCGAACCGCTTCCACACGATCCTGTTCGCCCAGCGGCAGCAGACCGGCAACTGGCGCCTCGCGGCCTGGAGCTTCGACACGGTCGCCAACGCCTACGTCTTCGCCGGCGGCCACTTCCTGTCGGCCTACGCCACGAACCTCGACATCCAGGAGGAGTGCGACTGGACGCCGGGCACCGGCAACGGCATCCTGACCTGCACCCGCGTCGGCTCGGCCTTCACCTTCAACAACGCGGCGCTCAACAACAACTTCGTCGCCGACTCGATCAGCACCGGTCTGTTCGACTTCGACGGTTACAACTCGGTCGGTCACGTCTACTTCGACGAGTACGAGTTCTACCGCTGAGCCGGCGGCGGGCTGAAGCCCGTCGCTCCAACGAGGCCGGTCGCCTGCGGGCGGCCGGCCTCTTCGTTTGTGCGGGAGCGGAGCGCGCTCAGAGCGCGGCGCGACGGCGGAAGCTCTCCCAGAGCTCCCGATTGGGCATCGCCGGCGAGAGCCGGTGGCCGGCCCAGTGCGCGAACAGAAGGCGCCAGCCCTCGTCCCAGCGCCCGGAGCCGCGCAGGCGCCAGGCGCCGGCCTCGCGCTCGATGCGGCCGACCGCGGGCCAGCAGGTCGAGCAGGCGTCGGGCACCAGCTCGTGGGCGGCGGCCAGGCGCAGCCCGGCGCGATCGGCGTAGAGATTCAGGAAGGGCTGCTCGGCGTTGGGCACCAGCCGGTCGCGCCAGTCCGCGCCGAGATCGCCGAACGCGGACTCCATGCGCGCGGCGTCGAGGACCCCGCGTCGTCCGATCAGCAGGCCGGCGTTGAAGCCGCGCCCGCGGCCGGCGGCGGCCAGCGCCTCGCGCAACGGTCCGGGGCGGTAGACCTGGTCCGGGTCGGTGTCGAAGTGGACGAGGTCGGGCGAGACCCGCTCCACCGCGTCCGCGAGCTCGGCCAGGGGCGAGAGGGCGAGGACGTCGGAGTCGAGCAGGAAGAAGCGCTCGAAGGGACCGTTGAACGCGGCGAGCTTGCGGAAGCCGCGGGCCGCGAACTCGTCGTCGGGGTAGAAGCGGCGGCCGAGCCGGTGCAGCGCCTCGGTCTCGGGGTGCTCCAGGTAGCCGTGTCCCGCCGCCGCGAGCCGCCGGCCGAGCGCGGCCTGGCGCTCGTCGTAGGGAACGACCAGCAGGGGCAGGCCGGGCGCGAACTCGCGCAGGCTCTCGAGCAACGCCAGCGCCCAATCGAGGACGAGGTCGTTGGCGAGGCAGTAGACGCCCCAGCGCTGCGTCGTCACCAGAGGTCGTGCTGCCGCAGGAAGCCGCGCCGGCGCGCGAAGGCGACGTCGAGCTGCGCGAGCGCGGCGTCGACCGGGCGCAGGATGTAGCCGGCGATGTCGTAGATCTCGTAGCCGCGCGCCGCCATGAACTCGATCACCTCGCGCAGGACCGGCAGGTCGGGGAGGAACGGGTAGAGCGAGGTCTCGAGCACCAGCAGCTCGGTGCGGCCGAAGATCGAGGGGCAGCCGGCGAGCACCTCGAGCTCGAAGCCCTGGACGTCGATCTTGATCAGGTCGGGCACGCGCCCGCCCGCCTCGGCCAGCAGGTCGTCGAGAGGCCGCACGCGCGCCGGGCGCTGCTCGCCGCTCGCCATGCGCTCCGGCTCGGGATGCGGCAGGAACGAGGAGCCCTCGAGGTCGGGCCAGATGGTCTGGATCCGGGTCTCGTCGCGCGGGCCGGCGGCGCACTCGACCCAGGACACGCCCGGCAGGCGCCGGCAGAGCTCGTCGAGCGGCGCCCGCATCTCGGGCTGCGGCTCGACCAGCAGGAAGTCGGCGCGCGGAAAGACCTCCTTGGCCATCTCCGTCCAGCGGCCGCGGTTGGCGCCGACATCGACCACGTAGGAGGGGTCGAAGCCGAGGCCGCGCACGAACTCGAGGAACGGACGCATGTCGGAGAAGCGCCGCTCGAGAGGGGGTCGGGGTTCGCTCATGGGCGTGTCTCCGCCGGCAGGGGCAGGGAGGTCACTGCAGGTAGCCGAGGGCGCCGAGCTTGCGGCGCAGCTCGGGGTCGTCGTGGGCGGGGTCGGTGCCGCCGGGACCGACGTCGCCCTGCCAGGCGAGCTCGGCGACGAACGACGGCTCGGGCGCGGCGCCGCGCCGGCGGACCAGCGCGAGGGCGCCGTCGCGGCGCACGATCACCAGCCTCCCGCCCGCGCGCAGCGCCGCCAGCTCGACCGGCGCCTCGATCGCGCTCGCCGCGCCGGGGGGGCCGGGCGCCTCGAAACGAAGCGGCGCGAGCTCCGCGCCCGGCAGGCGCAGGAGCAGCACGCGCTCCCGGCCCGCGGCGCCGCCGGGCACGACCAGCCCCGCGCCCTCCTGCCAGCGCGCGCCGTCGTCCGGCGCGGAGAGCCACTTGACCCGGTCGGCGGCGAGCCAGGGCGCGGCGATGCGCAGCTCGCCGGTCGCGGCCGGCAGCCGGAGGCGCAGGCCCGATGCGCCGCCCAGCCAGCGCAGCGCGTCGCGCTCCAGGCGCTCGCGGTCGGCGCGCTCGCCGAGCCGGTCGGCGAGCTCGGCCGGGTCCGCGCGCAGGTCGAAGAGGCGGTCGCGGCTCGCGCGTCCGGCCGCGACGCCGTCCCAGAAGAGGAACTTCTCGCGCCCGTCGGTCCGCACCGAGAGGCCGACTCCGCTCGAGTAGGTGAGCGCCGTGCGCACGCCCGGGGTTTCGCGCTGCTCGAGCAGCGGCACCAGGGAGCGTCCGTCGAGGCCCTCCGGGACCGGCGCTCCGGCCACCTCGAGCACGGTGGGCAGGATGTCGACCAGCCGGACCTGGTCCGCCCGCCGCGATCCCGCGGCGCGCCCGTCGGGGAGCGCGACCACCAGCGGCACGTGCGTGTTGTCCTCGTAGAGGAAGCCGTGCCCGGCAAGATCGTGCTCGCCGAGCGATTCGCCGTGGTCCGAGGTGACGATCACCAGCGTCGTCTCCTCGAGGCCCTTCTCGCGCAGGCGCTCGAGGATGCGGCCGACGTGCTCGTCGGCGGAGGCGACGCCGCTGTCGTAGAGGTCGAAGAGCAGGGGCGCCGCGTCGGGCGGCAGGGGCGAGCGCTCGTTCGACTTGCGGGGCGGGAAGCGCATGAAGCGGTAGCGCGCCTCGCGCCGCCCGGAGGGCGCCGCCCCGGCCTCCTCGACCTCCTCGGACAGGACCCACCAGTCCGGCGCGAACCGGCTCCAGCGCGAGAACCAGGGCTGGTGGGGCCTGAGCGGCGGGTGCACGTCGTAGGTGTGGAAGAAGAGGAAGAACGGACGGTCGCGCTCCTCGTCGAGCGCGGCGAGCGCGCGCGCGGTGCCGTCCTCGATCTCCTGCGGCCCGCTCCAGACCCCGCTCCAGTAGCGATAGCGGTCGAATCCCCGGTGCAGTCCGTAGCGCGGATCGAGGAAGCCGGCGCCGGTGATCGCCTCGGTGCGATAGCCGGCCGCGCGCAACAGCTCGGCCAGGACCGGCACAGTCGGCGAGAGCGCCTCGGTGTGGACGGCGCCGTGCCGGAACGCCTCGAGCGAGGTGAAGATCGAGGAGTGGGAGGGCAGCGTCCAGGTCGCCTGCGCCACGGCGTCGTCGAACACGACCGCCCGCCGCGCGGCCCACTGCGCGAGTCGAGGCGTCGTGGGCCGCGGATTGCCGTAGAGCGACATGCGGTCGGCGCGCAACGTGTCGATCGAGACCAGCACGACGTTGGGGCGTGCGGCCCGGCGCCGGGGCTCGAGCAGGCGGACCTCCGACCAGACCGGCAGGACCGCGCCGTGCCGGTCGTCGGCGCCGAGCGTGGCGAGCAGGCGGAGCGAGCCGCCGGCGCGGGGCACGTCGCCGGGCAGGAGCCGGAGCTCGTGCCAGCGCTCCGCCTCGGCCGGCGCGACGTCGTGGCGGGCGAGGATCCGCTCGCCGGAGCGGATCTCGAACGCGACCGGCGCCGCGGGCCGTCCCCAGACGCCGAAGGAGGCGGCGAGGATCGTGCCCGCGGGCGAGGCCGGCACGGCCACGTCCAGTCCGTCCCGTGCCGGCGCCAGGCGCACGTCGCGCACCTCGTGGTCGAGCTCCAGGCGCCAGGGCCGCGCCGAGGCGCCCGCGAGCAGCTCGGCATCGACCTCGTCGTGCAGCCAGCGCACGACGCCGAGGCAGGGGCGCGCGGTCGGGCTGCGCAGGATGCGGACCCGGATCGCGTCGCCCTCGGCGCGCGCCGGCACGTCTTCGAGATCGAAGCGGAAGCGGTCGCGTGCGGTGCCCAGGGCGTGGCTTCGGAAGATCCGCTTCTGCCACGGCGGAGCGCCGCGCGCGGGGGTCCAGGTGAGCTCGACGTAGAGCGCCTCCATGTCGTGCGCCACGATCTCGGCGGCGCTCGCCTCGAGCGCGCTCCGGGCCGCGCTCGAGTCGAGCCGCAGCTCGTGCGCGCCCGCGGCGACGCACAGGCCCCGGGCCAGCGGCTCGCCGCCGGTCACGCGCCACGCGGGGTCGACCGCCCCGTTCGCGAAGCTCGACTCGCCGAGCACGACGGTGCGCTCGAAGCGGGCGCGCTCCAGCACCTCGGCGGGCGGCTCCGCGATCAGTGCGTTGGCCGGGCCGCCGCGCGGTGCGACGCCCGGCGCGCAGGCCGCGAGCGTGGCGAGCGCGACCAGCGACAGGGCGAGCGACGAGAGGTGCGGGGCGCGCGTCCGCGGGCGCCGGGGCACGGAGCGGCCGCGACGGACGGTGATGAAGGCCATTCGTTGTGACACTATCAAAGCGATCCTGCGGCGTGCCGGTGCGCGGGCGTCGGCGCGGGACGCGAGACCATCCAGCGTGAGCCGACCCGAGATCTCGGTCATCGTCCCGACGCGGCGCGGCGGTGAGCTCCTGCTCGACGTGGTGCGCCGCGTGCGCGAACAGCGCCTCGCCCGGGAGTTCGAGCTGCTGCTCGTCGACTCGGGCTCGCCCGAGGCCGAGCTGTCGCGCCTCGAGGCGGCGGGGGCCCGCGTCGAGCGGGTCGAGCCGGGCTCGTTCGACCACGGTCTGACGCGCGATCACGGCGCCGGTCTCGCCCGGGGCGAGGTGCTCGTCTTCCTCAACCAGGATGCGCTGCCGGTCGGCGACCTCTGGCTCGAGCGATTGACCGAGCCGCTCTTCTCGCCCGGCGCGCCGGCGGCGGTGCAGGGCGGGATCCTCGAGCTGCCGGCCGCCGAGCTCGCGCGCCGGGGCCGACGCCGGTTCTTCTGGGACTCCTGCGGTCCGCGCTTCTACTTCACACGCGAGAGCGAGGGCTGGATCGCGCGCCACGCCGGCATCGGCTTCTCGACCCTCAACTGCGCGTTGCGACGCGAAGTCTGGAGCCGGCTGCCGTTCGGTCCGGCGCCGATCCTGGAGGACAAGAAGTGGCAGCGCGCGGCCGCGGAGCGCGGGCTCGAGATCGTGGCGCGGCCCGAGGCGGCGGTCTGGCACACCCACGACTACGACCTGCGCGCGCTGCTGCGGCGCTGCTCGAGCGAGGGCTTCGGCTGGCGGCTGGTCGGCGAGCGCTACCGCCTCGGCACGGCGCTCGGCGACGCCGCCCGCGCCGGCGTCTGGCGGGAGTGGGCGAGGGGTCTGCGCGCCGGACGGCTGCGCGGAGCGGCCGCGCTGCTCTTCCCCGTCGCGCGCCCCCTGGCGCTCTGGTGGGGCAACCGCTGGGCGCGGAGCGTGCACCTGTGAGCGCGTCCGCCGGGCGAGGCGGGCCGCCGGTCTCGGTCGTGGTGTGCACGCGCAACCGGTCGGCGTCGCTCGCCGTCTTCGGCGCCGCCTGGCTCCGGCACGTGGCGTCCGTGGACTGGGAGCTGCTGCTCGTCGACAACGGCTCGACCGACGACTCGCGCGAAGTGGCGGCGGCGCTGGTGGCGGAGCGCCCCGCGAGCGCGCGCCTGCTCGTGGAGCCGGCCCTGGGCCTCTCCTCGGCGCGCAACCTCGGCGTGCGCATGGCGCGCGGCGAGCGCGTCGTCTTCCTCGACGACGACGCGGCGCCCGCCGCGGGCTGGCTCGACGCTTTTGCGCGCGCTCTCGCGCGGCCGGGCGCGCTCGCCGCGGGCGGACCGATCGAGCCCGAGTTCGCGTCGCCGCCGCCGGACTGGCTGGGGCCGGAGTTCCTGCCCTACCTGAGCGCCTGGGAGCGCGGGCCCGAACCGCACCGCCTCGCCTACCCCGAGTACCCGCGCGGGACCAACATGGCCTTCCGGCGCGAGGCCTTCGAGCGATTCGGCGAGTTCGACCTCCGGCTCGGCCGCCGGGGGCGCTCGTTGCGCTCGTGCGAGGAGATCGAGCTCTGCCTGCGGGTCGAGCGCGGCGGCGGCGAGGTCGTCTACGAGCCGGGCGCGCGCGTGCGCCACCGGGTCGAGACCGCGCGCCTCTCGCCGCGCTGGCTGCTCGCCCGCTTCGCCGCGCAGGGCTTCTCGGAGGCGATCGTCGAGTGGAAGCACTTCGGCTTCGCGGGCCTCCGCAGCGGGCTCGCGCGCCAGCGAGCGGGGGCGCGCCATCACGCCGGGCGGCTCGGACCGGCCGCGCTGCTCAGCCGCTGCCACCGGACGGCGGCGCGGGCCTATGCTCGGGGCGCCGCGTACGCCGTCGTCGCGGTCGAGCGCTGGAATCCGCCCCGTCCTGGACCCGTCCAGGCCGCCTGATCGCTCCTCCAGAGCAAAAACCTGCTGTCCAGGCACTTAGATCTCGCCCCCTGGGGCTTGACAGCCGGGGGCCCGGCGGGTAGCCTGTTAGCACTCGCCGCCGATGAGTGCCAACGGGCTCCGGCCCGGCGGCGGCGGCTCCCAGGGACCTGGAAGCAAAGCCCAAACGACGAAGGAGGAGGTCGAAACCATGAACATCCGTCCGCTGCACGACCGCGTGGTGGTCCGGCGCATCGAGCAGAAGGAGACGGTGCGGGGCGGCATCATCATCCCCGACACCGCCAAGGAGAAGCCG
>Ga0102851_10002265_pt1 | contig 11515 bp, 9 predicted proteins | sample Mud3Dept3metaG_FD_79558 | JGI IMG/M metagenome (GOLD analysis project Ga0102851, IMG submission 79558) | Freshwater wetland microbial communities from Ohio, USA, analyzing the effect of biotic and abiotic controls - Mud 3 Core 4 Depth 3... | ecosystem: Environmental > Aquatic > Freshwater >...
ATCGATCCGGCGAAGGTGTCGGGCAGCACCGCCACGGATCGCCCGTCGGCGCGCGCGGCGCCGGCGTCGCCGTGGCATGCCAGGCAGTCGTCGTTGCTCGGGGGCTTCGGCGCGGCCGCCTTCTGGGGCGATGCCGCCGCAACGGACGCGGCAGCGACCAGCGCGAGCACAACACGGCAAGAGATGGCGGGCAAACGTGTCATGGAAGTGTGGAGGAAACGGGGGTTCCTAGAGCACGATATCACGCGGCGGCTGGCCGGCGCGCTCATCTCGAACGTCGTACTTCTGGCAATCCACGCACCGATCGAGTTCGCCGGCGCCCGTGCGCTGGCGCTCGGCGAGGCAGACCCACTGGGACATCCACTCGTCCATCCACATCGGCGCCGGCGAGGTCGGGCGGAATTCGCTCCAGCGGCACGTCCACGGCATCCGTTCGGTGTTCATGGCACTCCTTCGGGCGGTCCAGGCAGGCGCCGCGCGGGCGGCCCCGTTCGGGGCCGCCGTTACTCCCTGTCGCAACTGATCTGCCGCTCGGAAGACTCGCCCTGTGGATTCAGGGTCTGGAAGGACTCAAAAGAGCAGGTCGTCACGGCCGGCCGTTTCATGGGCTAACCGACCGCGGTGGGTATGAGAGGTGTCGAATGCGCGATCCTCCCGAGCGGCCAGATCGTTGCGTTTGCACGCCTGTTTTCTACACCACGGGCCACGCTTCCAGTCGATGTGGCCCATGCACCTCGACCTAGTGCAAGCTCGATGCCAATCGAAATACCCAATGAAATCGAGGTCGCCAGTCCCCGACGTGGCGCGTCGTCGGCACAATTCGCGTCAGGAGCGCCCCTGGCTGCCGGTATTCCGCCGGGTCACGAATCGGCCGGTCGTTTCATCAAGATCCGGAACTCGGTGCCCTGCCGGTGCTCGTCCGCCAGGAAGCAGACTTCCGCGCACTGCGCCGAGGTGTGATAACCCAACTCCGGCTCCCGAGCCGTCACGTCCACCCACTCGTCTCCGAGGCCGACGATAGCGTTGGCGGCCGCTGCCCGCTGGTCGAGCGTTGAGCCCGGGAATCGTTTCTGGAGGACGGCCAGGACCTTCTCTCGGTCGATCATGCAGGTATCCGTCACCTGAACATGGCTGACGCAAGAGGAATGCCAGCGAGAACGAATGCACCAAAACCGCGGGGATCTCGCCTCAGGCGGCGGCGGAATCGCCGCGGGAGGCCGGTCCGGCCGTCGCTCCCCCGCCGGCGACGCCGGGATCTCGTCGCGACCGCGCCCGCCGGCGCCACGCGAAGAGCGGTGCGGCCACGACGCGCGCGGTCCGCCTGTACGCCTCGTAGGTCCAGAATCCCCTGTCCCTCGGCGCCAGCAGCGCCGCATCGTCCGGGTTCACGACGAGGCTGACCTCGATGTTGGGGGCGGCGCCGATGGGGATCCAGTGCTGCCGGCACGCTTCGTACACGTGCTGCATGACCGCGCGCATCTCGTCGTACTTCGGCGGCGGCCACGACTCCATGTCGGCGCCGACCGTCGGCCGGAACACGCAGACCGTCGGAAACGCGCCAAGGCCCGCGATGTAGTCGATCGCGGCGATGGTGTCCTCGACCGGCTCGATGCCGGCGATGATCTCTCCGGACACGGCCCCCTTCGGCATGCGTTTCGCGCAGTACTCCATCGCCTCGAGGAACAGCTTCTGGCCGAGCATCTTCTCCTTGCCCGGGCAGATCTCGGAGAAGTACTTCGGGTTCCAGAACTCCAGGCAGAACGACAGGTGGTCGACGCCGAGATCGATCAGGCGATCGTAGCGGCTGAAGTCCTTCTCGGGGGCCAGCTGCACCCCGGTCAGCATCCCGACTTCTTCCTTGATCGCGCGGATGTACGGCTCGGTGAACTGGATGCCTCGGCTGCCCTGGAAGCCGCCGTTGAGGTGTACGAACGTCACACCCGACTCTTCCTTCGCGGCCCAGCACGTCTCGACCACGTCCGACACATCCTTGTCGGCCGACTCGTTCTCGCCCACGTTCTGGCCCGTCGTGCAGTACCGGCAGTTGAGGGCCGGGTTGTAGTTCCAGAACGTGCAGACGAGATTGACGTAGATGCCCAGGTACGTGCCCTGCAGCACGCCGATGTGGTTCATCGGAATGTCGCGGGACGTCTGGCGCCCGTACCACTCAGGTTCGCGCGGCACCCGGACGGGATAACGGTCCTTCGTCGCCTCGTTGGTCAGCGTGTAGCCGATTGACGGGGAGCCGGACAGGACGTAAGGCGACTGCTGCGCGAACGGCTCGACGACGGGGACGTTGACCCACACCTCGGGCTTGAGCCACGAGTTGGTCGGGATCGTGATCTCGAGGCCGGATCCGAGACCGGCGCGGGTTCTGGAGATGCCCCGCGCCCCGTCAAGGGACACGCCGGCCGGAATCCTCATGCCCCGGCAGAAAAGGTCGATTTCAAGTTCGCACGCGTTGAGCGCCATATGCCGCTCATTATGGATCAAACACCCCCTCGAACCGGAACAGGGTCGCGGCGCCGGCGGAATCCGCGCCGCCCGTTCGTGCGCGGCTATGACGGCCGTCATAGGCCGGGAGCGCAGAAGGACCGATGCTGCGAAGCGCAGGGGATCCCTATGTCCATTCCGGTTCGACTGCCCGACCTTGAGCACTGGAAGGCCCAGGTCAAGTGCCAGGCCGGGTGCCCGGTGTCGACCGACGCCGGGCGCTACGTGCAGCTGATCGCCGAGGGACGGTACGAAGACGCGTTCCTCGTCGCCCGTGCGCCCAATCCCTTCGCATCGATATGCGGGCGCGTTTGCGCCGCACCGTGCGAGGACGCCTGCCGGCGGGGCGCCATCGACGCCCCGGTGGCGATTCGGGCCCTGAAACGCTTCGTCACAGAGAAGTACGGCGTCGAGTCGACCCAGCCCGACACGCAAGACCGCCTCGCGGGTTCTCCGATCGAGGAGGGCAACCAATTCGCGGGCCACATGCCCCTGACGTTTCATCGGGCCAGCCCGGCCGCGTCCGCCGGCGCGCGCCAAAAGGTCGCGATCGTCGGCAGCGGCCCGGCGGGCATGGCGGCCGCGCATGACCTGGCGTTCATGGGCTACGACGTCACGGTCTTCGAAGCTGCTCCCGAGCCCGGCGGGATGGTGCGCTTCGGCATCCCCGAGTACCGGCTGCCTCGCACCGTCATCCGCGCGGAAATCGACAAGATCACGGCCCTCGGCGTCCATCTCCGCCTCAATACGCCGCTCACGCCCGACTTCGACCTCGCTGCACTCCGCCGCGACGGCTTCGATGCCGTGTTCCTGTCCGTGGGCGTGTCCACAGGACGAGACCTGCAGGCGCCCGGCGTCGAACTCGACGGCGTCGTGAAGGCCATCGACTACCTGCTGAACGTCAACCGCGGCTACCGGGTGCAGCTCGGCAAGCGCGTGGTCGTCATCGGCGGCGGCTTCGTGGCGTTCGACGCGGCGCGCACGGCCCTCCGCGACACGGCATTCGACGGGGAACACGAGCGCGCTGAGCTCGCGGCGGAGTCGGACGCCCGCGTGAAGGAAGCCTTCGACTCGGCGCGGTCGGCCATCCGGGCGGGGGCGCGTGAGGTAACGGTGGTCTCCCTCGAGAACTTCGACGAAATGCCCGTGCTCCGGACCACTCAGGGCCACGAGGAGTTCGAGGAAGCCAACCGCGAAGGCATCAGGTTCCTGACTCGCCGCGGACCCCTTCGCTTCATCGGCGACGGGCGCCTGTCGGCCGTCGAACTGCGCGCCGTCACGTCCGTGTTTGACGCGAACGGCCGCTTCGCGCCGACGTACGCGGACGACGACGTCGTGACGATTGAGGCCGACGCCTGCATCCTCGCGATCGGCCAGTGGGCCGACCTCTCCTTCCTTAAGCCGGAAGACGGCGTGGCGGTGACCCCCGGCGGCACAATCAGCGTTGATCGGGCGACGCTGGCCACCTCCGCGCCAGGCGTGTTCGCCGGCGGCGACGTCGCCTTCGGTCCGCGCAACCTCATCGAGGCCGTGGCCAACGGCAAGCGCGCGGCGCAGTCCATCCATGCCCACCTGAGCCGCGGGACCGCGTCGATCGAACGTCGCCTCGACATCGAGAAGATCCCGACGTCCCGCTACCGCATGATCGCCGGCTTCGAGCGCCTGGACCGCAAGGCTCCGCCGACGCTCGACCTCGGCCGCCGCACCGGGATTACCGAGGTCGAAACGGGCTACGGAAGCGCCGAGGCGATCGACCAGGCTGCCCGCTGCCTCGTCTGCCACGTGCAGACGATCTACGACCCGGAACTCTGCGTCCTCTGCAACCGCTGCGTCGACATCTGTCCCGAGCATTGCCTGGCCATCGTCCCGTTCGGCAGCCTTGAGCTCGAGGCCGCGGCGCGCGACGCGGTCGCGGCGCGCGCGCAGGGGCCGGGCCTTCCCCTCTCGGCGATGGTGAAAGACGACGAGCGGTGCATCAGGTGCGGGCTGTGCGCCATTCGCTGCCCCACCGACGCGATGACGATGGAGAAGTTCACGATTGCCGAGCGCCTCGTGCCGTCCAGTGCGCACACGGGGGATGCCGGTGCGCCAACGCAGGTGGGAACGCGATGAGTGACGCCAAACAACCACAGAACACGGACCGGCGGGACTTCCTGCTCAAGCTCGGCGCGGGCGCCGGGTTCGTCGCGATTACGGCGCAGGCGGTCGCCTCGCTGCGATCGCTGGTCCCGAACGTGACCTACGACGCCCCGACGACCGTGAAAGTCGGACCGCCGGACGAGTTCCCCGACGGCTTGAAGTTCCTCCCGGACGAGCGGCTGTTCGTGTTCCGGACCGGCAGGACGTTCCACGCCATTTCCGCCGTCTGCACGCACCTCGGCTGCACCGTCCGGGCGGAGGCACTGGCCCGGCCCGAGGAGCAGACGGTGGAGGGCAAGCCGCTCCGGCTGACCCACCGTTTCATGTGCCCGTGTCACGGCTCCAGGTACAGCGGCGACGGGTCGAACGTGTCGGGCCCAGCGCCGACGCCGCTCGCCTGGTACCGGCTGACCGTCTCCCCCGACGACGGGCAGCTCGTCGTGGATCTCGCGGACGAAGTCGATCACGGCTTCCGCCTGACGCTTCCTTGAGGTGCCGACCATGAGACTCCCGTTCACCCGAAGGGCGGCCGCCGGCAGCACCGCGCCAGGCGTGCATCCGCAGCCGTTCTGGAGCTTCCGCCCCCGGTCGGACCGAGAAGCCGGCGACGCCGTCGTCTCGAACCTGATGCTCCACTGGTTTCCCTCCAAGGTCTACAAGCCCTCGCTCGCCTGGAACTACTCGGCGTGGCTCGGCACGATCTCCGGCGCCCTGTTCTTCCTCCTCGTCCTGTCCGGCCTGCCCCTGATGTTCCTCTACGTGCCATCCGTCGAGCGGGCCTACCAGTCGGTGAAGGACATCGAGTACGTCGTGACCTTCGGCTGGTGGATCCGCGCGGTCCACCGTATCGGTGCGCACCTGATGGTGATAGCCGTGGTGCTGCATCTCGCGCGGGTGTTCTTCACCGGCGCGTACAAGAACGGCGTCGGCCAGGGCCAGCGGCGGGAGTGGAATTGGGTGATCGGCGTCGTGATGCTGCTGCTCACGCTGTTCCTGTCCTTCACCGGCTACCTGCTCCCGTGGGACCAGCTGGCCTTCTGGGCGGTGACGGTGGGCACGAACATCGCGTCGGCGGTGCCGGGCGTGGGGCCGGCGATCCGAGCACTGCTGATCGGCGGACGGGCCATCGAGCAAGCGACGCTGATTCGCTTCTACGTGCTGCACATCATCGTGCTCCCGGGGGCACTCGGAGCGCTGTTCGCGTACCACATGTGGCGCATCCGCAAGGACGGCGGCCTGGCGAAGGCCGACGCGGCCGCCCTCGCCGCGGAGCTCCGCGACACCGGGCCCGTGCCCTCCAAGACTTACACCCTGCTGGGCGTCGCGCGCGGCACGTCTCCAGCCGTGACGGCACGGTCCCCGGAAGCCCCCGACCTGACCGTGAACGCGGTGCCCGATCTCACCCGGCGCGCCCTGATCGTCGTGTTGGGCACGTTCGCCCTCGTCAGCATCCTCGCCAGCGCCATTCCTTCGCCGCTCGAAGAGCCGGCGAACGCGCTCATCACGCCGAATCCGGCGAAGGCCCCCTGGTACTTCCTCTGGCTGCAGGAAATCGTCACCGACACCACGGTCCGCCTCGGATCGTTCACGATCAACGGCGCCTTCCTCGGCGGGGTGATTCTGCCAGGCCTGCTGGTCACGCTGCTGACCGTCTGGCCGTGGCTGGACAGATCCTCCGCGGCCGCCGCGGGGCTGTGGTTCCCGAAGAGCCGCCGGCGCCAGAACCTGGTGTTCATGCTCCTGATGCTCTTCATCCTCGCCTTCACCTTCATCGGCATGTTCATGCGCGGGCCGTACTGGAATTTCTACTGGCCGTGGCAAACGTGGCCGGGCATTCCCGGGAGGATCTGAGATGGAGAAACGAACCAACTCCCCGTTTCCCAACATCGATCGCCCGGTCCTGGCTGCTATCGGCGTCGTGCTCGTGGGCGCGACCGCCTTCTTCGCGTGGAGCGACCGCCAGCACGACTACAAGTACTACCAGTACACCTTCCGCAACATGGTGGCGGAGAAGCTCGGCGCCGATCGGGCGGAGACCGTCCCGTCGGGCCTCCAGCAGGTGTGGGTGCCCGGCCTGCGGCGCGCGGACCGGTGCGTGACGTGCCACCAGGCGGTGTCCTGGAAGGGTTTCGAGACGGCCGAGCAGCCCTATCGCACGCATCCCGCCGAGCCCCTGAAGGCGCACCCGCCCGAGCGGTTCGGGTGCAGCGCCTGCCACGGCGGGCAGGGATGGGCGATCGACACCGAGGCCGCCCACGGCGAAGTGGCCCACTGGGAAGAACCCCTGCTCGGCAGGCCCCTGGGCGAGGCGTATTCGCTCGTCGACAACAAGGCGGCGCTCATGCAGATGAACTGCAACATCTGCCACCGCTACGAGCGGGAGACCCGTGGCGCCGACATGATCAACCTCGCCAAGGGCCTGGTCCAGGCGAAGGGCTGCCGCGCGTGCCACGTCATCAACAACCGCGGCGGCACCATCGGGCCCGACCTGACCTGGGTCGGCGACAAGGCCCCGGAGCAGTACGACTACAGCCGCCTGTCGGGCCAGACGACGGCCTTCGCCTGGCACGTGGCGCACATGAAGGACCCGCGGGCCCTCGTGCAGGACAGCGTGATGCCCAACTTCCACCTGTCCACCAAGGAGTCGCAGGCGATCGCGATGCTCGTGCTGTCCTGGCGCAAGGCGCCGTTCGACGCGGCGTTCCTGCCCGGCGTGCCGCGCAGCGATCCGCAGACGCCCGCGGAGAAACAGGCCGAAGAGGAGATGAAGACCGGGCCGGGTGCCTGGTTCGTGCAGACGGGCTGCTTCGTCTGCCATTCGATCGCCGCGCTGAAAGTCAGGAGCCCCGCGCAGATCGGCCCTGACTTGTCCACGGCGGTCGAAGACACGCAGAAGCGGTTCGGCGTCACCGTCGACCAGTTCCTCAAGAACCCGACCGGCACCATGTCAGTGGTGCTGTCGCGCCAGATCGTCCTGACGCCCGAGCAGCAAGACGTCGCGATCCAGAAGCTGCGCGAGGCGTTCGCCGAATACCAGCGCCTCGTTGCCGAGGGCAAGAACCCCCTGGCGGCCGCGGCGGAAGGCGGGCAGAAGTAGGTCGCGTGATGAACGGAGGCGACAGGCCGTCCCCGGCCCCCCTGTCCCGTGCCTCCTTGAACGTGTGAGCCGGCTGTGACTGCAACGTGGAGGAGACGCACATGAGTTGGATTCGCTCCCGATCGGCCGCCTTTACGGCGGTAGGCGTCCTGGCGCTGGCGCTGTTCGTCAGCCGCTGCGCGCCCAGCGCGCCCAAGGAGGCCAGGAAAGCCGCGAGCGGCACGTCGGACATCGCGGTCGCCGCGCAGAAGACCTACGTCGCGCCCGGCGATCTCGACGAGTACTATTTCTTCGCGTCGGGCGGCCACTCCGGCCAGGTCTACGTCTACGGGGTGCCGTCGATGCGCCACCTCTCGACGATCCCGGTCTTCACGCCCTACCCCGCCACCGGCTACGGCTTCGACGACGAGTCGAAGAAGATGCTCGGTGATCTGACCTGGGGGGACGTGCATCATCCGTCGCTCTCCGAGACCAACGGCGACTACGACGGCCGGTGGCTCTTCGTGAACGAGATGAACGGGCGGGTGGCGCGCATCGACCTCCGCGACTTCAAGACCAAGCAGATCTTCGGGCCGATCCCGAACGTTTCGGGGAACCACGCGTCGGCCTTCGTCACGCCCAACACCGAGTACTCCGTGGTGGCGTCGCGGTTCTCGATCCCGATCCCCAAGGGGACGGCGGTCGAGGTGGCCAAGTACGCGACCGACTACAAGGGCGTCATCACCGGCGTCAAGATCGACCCCAAGAGCGGCGAGATGTCCTTCGGCTGGCAGGTCCTGATGCCGCCCTTCGACTACGACCTCGGGGACGCCGGCAAGAGGGTGTCCGACGGCTTCGTGTTCTTCACGTCGTACAACACGGAACGCGCCACCGGCAAGCTCGAAGTCACCTCGACCCAGCGCGATCGTGACTACATCGCCATGGTCGACTGGAAGCTGGCCGAGAAGGCGGCCGCGGAAGGCAAGGGCACGCTGATCGGCGGCGTCAAGGTGCTGAACCCGAAGGACCTGCCCGGACTGGTCTACCTCCTCCCCTGCGGAAAATCGCCGCACGGCGTGGACGTCGCGCCGGACGGCAACTGGATCGTGGGCTCGGGCAAGCTCCAGGGCGTGACGACGGTGTTCAACTTCGAAAAGATCCAGACCGCCATCCGCAACAAGGATTTCACCGGCGACGAGGACGGCATTCCGGTCCTGAAGTACGAATCGATCAAGGATGCTGAAGTCCCGGTGGGCCTCGGCCCGCTGCACACCCAGTTCGGCCCCGACGGCTACGCGTACACCTCGCTGTTCGTGGACAGCGCCGTCGCGAAGTGGAAACTCGGCTCCTGGGAAGTGGTCGACAAGATCCCCATGTCGTACTCCATCGGCCACCTGACGGCGGCCGAGGGCGACACGGTGAACCCAGACGGCAAGTACCTGGTCGGCCTCAACAAGCTGTCGCACGGCCGGCACCTGTCGGTCGGCCCGTCCCAGCCGGAGTCGTCCCAGCTCGTCGACATCTCCGACGAGAAGATGAAGCTGCTGTACGACGCGTTCACCGAGCCCGAGCCGCACTACGCGCAGATGGTGAAGGCCGACAAGCTCAAGCCAATCGAGGTCTACCCGAAGGAAGACAACAAGCACCCGCACGCCGTCTGGGACGTGAAGGACGCCGGCGTCACGCGCAACGGCAACAAGGTGCTCGTCAAGATGGTCGCGGTCCGCTCCACGCTCACGCCGACCGACTTCGAGGTGAAGGACGGCGACGAGGTGACCATCGCCATCACCAACATCGAGCAGACGACCGACGAACTGCACGGGCTCGGCATCCTCGACTACAACATCAATATCGTCGTGGATCCCGGCGAGACGAAGACCGTCACCTTCAAGGCGAAGCGCGGCACCTTCGCCTACTACTGCACGAATTTCTGCTCGGCGCTCCACCAGGAGATGCAGGGCTACATGATCGTTCGCTAGGCCCCGGGGCGGGCGCCCGCGCGGGCGCCCGCCGTTTTCGCCCCCGAGATCGACTTCTCGCCGCCCCCGGCGGCCCCGCGATTGGGAGAACGCACGATGCAAGCCTTCTTCGCGCGTCTGAACCAGGCGCTCGCCCGTCCACTCGGGGCCACGCCGCGCCTGCTGGTCCTCGCGGCAGCGCTGCTGCTCGTCGCCGTCTACATCTTTCCCTTGTGGAACCTGACGATGTTCGCGCCGCAGTACCCCGAGGGGCTGCGCCTCGACATCTACAGCTACAAGCTTGTCGGGGGGAATGGCGGGCAGGACATTCCGGAGATCAACATCCTCAACCACTACATCGGCATGCGGGACCTTGCCACCGACGACTTCACCGAGTTCAAGTGGCTGCCGTTCGCCGTCGGTGCGCTCGGCCTGCTGTATCTCCGCGCCGCCGTCATGGGCACCCTCGGCGGCCTGCTCGACGTGCTCGTGCTCAACGTCTATTTCTCCGCGTTCGCGTTGTGGTCGTTCGGCTACAAGATGTACGTCTACGGGCACAACCTGGCGCCCACGGCCGCCGTCAAGGTGGCGCCGTTCATGCCCCCGATGTTCGGGGCGAAGCAGCTCGCCAACTTCGAGGTGTACTCGTACCCCCAGGCGGCCTCGTACGCCATGGCGCTGTCTTCCCTGCTCCTGCTCGCGGCGTTGTTCATGGCCTCCCGGAACGCCCCTGCGGAGGACCGGCCCGGCGCATGACTAGAGCCGCTGTCCTCCTCGCGTGCCTCCTGGCCGCGGCGCCGGCCGCTGCCCAGGAGCATGTCACGCCCCCCGGGCGTCTGGAGGGGCGTCCGGGCCGGGACGCCGCGTCTCCGATCCAGGCGCGTATCGACGCGGCGCCGCCGGGGTCCCGCGTCGTGGTCGAGGCGGGCACCTATCGCGGCGACCTGATCATCGACAGGCCCCTCCACCTCGTGGGCGTCGGGAGGCCGACGCTCGAGGGCTCGGGCTCCGGCAGCGTGATCCGGATCCGCGCGGCCGACGTGACCGTGGAGGGCTTCGACGTCGACGGGATGGGCCGCGGCGATCTCGGCCGCGACACGTCGGGCATCCATGTGGCCGCGCCTCGGGCGACCATCACGAACTGCCGCGTCAGGCGCGCCCTTTTCGGCGTGTACCTCCGCGAGGCCCCGGGCTCGTCCGTCCAGGGCACCGTCGTCGAGGGCGTTCCCGGCCTCGAGCCGGGCGAGAAGGGATCGGGCATCCACGTCTGGAACACCGACGGGTTCACGCTGACCGACAACCAGATCTACGAGGCGCGGGACGGCCTCTACATCCAGTCGTCGCCGCACGGCCTCGTCGCCCGCAACGTGGCGAGCCGGGTCCGGTACGGCCTGCACTACATGTTCTCCGACGACAACGTCTTCGAGGACAACCGGTTCGAGTACGCCGCGGCGGGCTCGGCCATCATGTACTCGAACCGCATCCAGTTCCGCCGCAACCAGTTCCTGCACAACCGGGGATTCGCGTCCGTCGGGCTGCTCTTCAAGTCCTGCGACGACGTGGTGGCCGAAGACAATCTCGTCGCCGACAACGCCCGGGGCATCTTCCTCGAGGGGTCGAACCGGAACGTCTTCCGGCGGAACGTGGTGGCCGAATCCGACGTGGCCATCGTCCAGTATGACTCCTGTTCGCGAACCCGGTTCGAGGGCAACTCGTTCGTGGCCAATCTGTCGCCCCTCATGCTGGTGGGGCGCAGGACGGACACCGTCGTGACGGGCAACTACTGGTCGGACAATCGTGAGCTCGACCTGGACGGCGACGGTGTCACCGATCGGCCATACCGCCTCTC
>Ga0102851_10002266_pt1 | contig 11512 bp, 13 predicted proteins | sample Mud3Dept3metaG_FD_79558 | JGI IMG/M metagenome (GOLD analysis project Ga0102851, IMG submission 79558) | Freshwater wetland microbial communities from Ohio, USA, analyzing the effect of biotic and abiotic controls - Mud 3 Core 4 Depth 3... | ecosystem: Environmental > Aquatic > Freshwater >...
GCCACGGCTTCTTCTTCTCCTGCCTGGTACACACCGCGCTTCAGGAGGGCGTCTATCTGGTCCTGCACGGCGTCCTCGTTGAACCAGCCCACGTGGAGTTCCTCGTCCTTCACGGTCTGCCACAGCCGGTAATCGGCAAGCGTCTTGAAGGCCCGCACCGCGGTCTCGGGATAGGGGAAGTTCGGGATGGATCCCTGCTTGAGCTTTTCTACCGCGCCTTGTACACTGAGCGAGCCCATGAAAGAGGCGAGAATGGGCTTCGCCGTTGCCTGCGACGACCGGATGGCGAGGTCGGCGACGTTGTCCACGTCGGTCATGGCCTGAGGCGTCAGGATCACGAGCACGCCGTCCACATTCGGGTCCGCCACGGCCTTTTCCAAAGCGGCCGCATACCGCTCCGACGTGGCGTCGCCGATAAGGTCCACGGGATTATAGACAGAGGCAGTGGGCGGGAGCTGCTTGATGAGCGCCTCAAGGGTCTCCTTGGTCATCTGCGGGAGCTTGACGCCGATGCGCTCCGCCGTGTCCGCCGCGAGGATGCCCGGGCCTCCGGCATTCGTGACGATCAGCAGCCGGTTCCCTGCCGGGAGCTTCCTGCCGGAAAAGGTCATGGCCGTGTCGAAGAGCTCCTCGATGCCTTTGGCGCGGATGACGCCGGACTGACGGAACGCAGCGTCGAAGGCGACGTCGGACCCTGCCAGCGCGCCGGTGTGGGACGATGCGGCCCGGGCGCCTGCCGCGGTGCCGCCGGACTTGAGCAGCACGATGGGCTTCACGCGCGTCGCCTGTGTGGCGGCCTTCAGGAACCGCTCGCCGCTCACCACGTCCTCGATATAGCCCAGGATGATGTCCGTGTCCGGATCGTTCACGAGGTACTCGATGAAGTCGATCTCGTTCAGGTCCGCCTTGTTCCCAAGGCTGATGAACTTGGAGAAGCCGATCCTGTTCCCCAGGGCCCAGTCGAGGATGGCGATGCCGAGGGCGCCGGACTGGGAGAAGAAGGCGATCCGCCCCTTCGGCAGCATGCCGCCGGCAAAGGTGGCGTTCATGTCGTTTCCGGTGTTGATCAGGCCGAGGCAATTGGGACCGAGGATGCGGATGCCCCGTTCCCGGGCAATGTCCCGGACCGTCTGTTCCAGACGCGTGCCCTCAACGCCCGCCTCCTTGAATCCCGCGCTCAGGATCACGGCCGCGGTCACGCCTGCTGCCGAGCAGTCGATCAGGGTATCGGGAACGAACCGTGCCGGAACAGCGATGACCGCAAGGTCGATCCGCTCACCGAGCGCGGACGCCTTGGGGACGGTTTTGAGGCCGAGGATCTCGGGGCAGTTGGGATTGACCGGGATGAGCCGTCCCTGATAGCGGTACTGTATGAGGTTCTGAAGAACGGCATGTCCGACTTTTTTTGGGTCGTTTGATGCGCCGATGACCGCGATGGAGCGCGGATTGAAAAGGGCCGAAAGCATAACGTAAGTGTAGTCGAGGATGGGATGAAGGTCAAGGCGGACGCGGCAGATGCGGACGAGGAGACGGGAGGAGAAGATTCGGACGCGGAGACAAGGGGAAACGCAAAGAAGGACGTTTGCGCATCAGTGTCCTTCTTTAGCAGGAGAGGTCGGGGAAATGCACTGCCTCATTTCGGCTGCCGCGGCCGGTCCACCCGGGTCAGGCGGCCTGTTGCAGATTTTCGAGAACGGTTTTCAACTCTCTATCACACCTATAGGGCGAGCATGACGAGACCTCATTGCCTCGAAAAAATGCCAGGGGACGCGATGGTCACCCTGGCAACATGGTTCTCTTTATGGCAAATACAACAGGTTGCTTCTCTACCGGCGTCCGCCGCCCATACCTGAACCGCCACCCCTGCCGCCTTTCATGCCCGATCCGGAGCTCTGTTGCTTCAGTCCTGTGCCGGAGCCGGACACCTGGTGCTCTCCGGTCCGGTCCCGGTCCTGCTGCATCGTCCCAACCCTGTCCTGGCTCCCGGTGCCGTCTCTTTTTTGCTCACGGATCTGCGTCTGGTCCTGCGGCAGGGTAACGGTGCTCTCTTCCTCAGCAAATGCGTTGAGCCCCAGGGATAGCACACCGGCTGCGATGAGAAACGACAAACTTTTCTTTAACATGGTTCTTCTCCTTTTCCGTAGGTAGAGTATACGTCGTTACGGGTCGTTGCTCGAAGACTGGTGATAGGTGCGCGGATGGTCGCCGAACGGACATTCCTCGCTTCGGAAAACATGAATGCCGGTTCGCCTGCGCAGGTTGCTTCCTTCCGTATCAACATAACCACCGAAGCCTTTGAAACAAAGTCCGTAACTGCGGATGTGAGGACACATTCCACTTTAACCGTGCCTCTTGTACACATTAGACGACGACCAGGGGAAAAGGTTTCATGAATTGTAAACTATTTTTTCAGCAATAGAACGCATTGATTTTGTGAGAAGAAGCCGCACCAAGGCGGGTGCTGGAATGTCGCGGTCATTTTAACAGCCTGCAGAGACCCCGTGGTTCCTCATGCTCCAATAAAAAAGGCGGGACAGTGTGACCAGTCCCGCCGTGTTCTGTGTGCCTGGCGCTGCCCTACTGCTTGCCGACGCTTTTGTCAGCCTTCTTCGCCCGTGCATCATTCCTCGCTTTTCTGCCCGCCAGGTAGGCCTCGATGGGCCGCCACCCGAAGGATACGCTGCCGGCCGCCGCCGATGCTGCGCTTGCAATGAGCTTCCTGCCGATCAGGTTCAGGGTCATTGCGATCCCGATGAAGGGAAGGAACACCGCGAAGACCAGGCCGATGACCGGTGCCGCCATCAGCATCATCGCAACCGGCGCCTTGAGGTACCGGGTCGTTCCGCTGCCCGGAAGCACGCCTTCCTGTTCCATCTGCACCCGGTTCCCGTTCGTCAGATTCCAGTAGGTCCCTGCCTGTACCGTATGTCCGCCGTTGTTCAACATGTTCATTCCCTCCTTAAGGGTGGTCTCTTGTTCTTGTTGATTCTAAGATACCCCAGAGGGGGGAAAAGCGGAATCGGGATTAGTTCTTACGTCGAGGGGCAATAGTTCCTAGGAAGAAGTTCGTAGGCGGTGAGCAGGCGGGGCTCCGCAGCGGCACGACAAAGCTCTTTACCTGCCATTGACGAGGTTCCTGCTGAGCGCAAGGAGCGCGATGCCGTCTGCAAGAAGGGCGAGGTTCAGGACGGCGCTGATGCCGTGAAGCTTCCGGAACTCCCGGCGTGCGGGCGAGTCAGGCGCCATCCCTTCGAACGATGCGACCTGCTGTTTCACCTGCACGGTCTTCGGGTGGAGCGAGAAGAATACGTAGGCGTTGATGATGACCGCGGCAACAAGCAGGAAGAGGGAGACGCGGAAGGAGCGCGCCGCCTGGTTCGCGCCGAGCAGGAAGAACAGCAGCAGCGCCGCGGCGGATACGGCAAGGCAGAAGAGGAAGTAGCCGGGGAAGAGCCTGCCCACGATCTCGCCGGCCATATCGCGGCTGTAGGACCGGAAGATCGCCGGCGTGACGTTGAAAGTAAACAGGGCCATGCCGCCGGTCCAGAGGGCGAGCGAGAGGGTATATAAGGAAGCACAGGCGAATTTCACGGCAGCTACCCCCTGAACGACATGGTGAGCTCGTAGGTGCCGGCATCGAGCCGCTTCTCAACCTCGAACCCCATGCTTTCGAACAGGTGGAGCATGGGCTTGTTGTCCTGGAGGACAGAGGCGGAAAAGCCCAGGAGCCCCTGTTTCTTTGCCAGGTACGTAAGGTACGCAAGCAGCTCCGCTCCGATCCCTTTGCCCTGGTATTCATCGAGTACGACGAAGGCGACTTCCGCCGTATGACTTTTCTCGTCGATGATATACTGCCCCATGCCGATGACCTCTTCGTTCTCTTCCCGCTTGATCGTTGCGAGGATCACCACTTCCCGGTTGTAATTGATCGCCACGAACTTCTGGAGCCGCTCATGGGGCATGTCGGTCCGCGTGGAGATAAAGCGGCTGTACATGCAGTCGGTCGAAAGGTGGTAGAAGAAGTCCTTGAGCAGCGGCTCATCGTTGATGCGCACCGGCCGGAGGAACAGGGGGAACCCTGCCTTGGTGGTCCGGTGGGCCTCCAGGAACTCGGGGTAATCCCCGCCGCCGCCGGTGACGTAGGCCTGGTCCTTGTAGATGAGACTCCTGCGTTTTGCCTCGTCAATAAGCCCGGCGCGGAACTTCGGATGGGCGATGGCGATGAGGTCCATGGCGCGTTCGCGGACGTTCTTGCCGTGAAGGTAGGCGATGCCGTATTCGGTGATCACATAATGGATATCACCGCGGCCCAGGGTCACGCCGGCCCCTTCTTTCAGGAAGGGGACGATGCGGGAGACGGTTCCGAACTCCGCCGTCGACTGGATGGCGAGGATGGTCTTGCCGCCGGGGGACAGGATGGCGCCGCGCATGAAGTCGGCCTGGCCGCCGATGCCGCTGTAGAATATCTCACCGATGGATTCCGCCGTTGCCTGGCCCGTGAGATCGATCTCGAGGGCGCTGTTGATGGCCGTCATGTTCCGCTGGCGCGCCATCACCGTGGGATTGTTGGTGTAGTTCACCTGGCGGAACTCGATGGCCGGGTTGTCGTGGAGGTACCGGTACGTTTCCCGGTGGCCCATGCAGAAGGCGGCCACGGTCTTGCCGCGGTTCAGGTCCTTCCGCGAGTTGTCGATGACCCCGGCCTTCATCAGATCGACGATGCCGTCGGTCAAAAGCTCGGTGTGCACGCCCAGGTGCTTTTTGTCCTTAAGATGCGACAGGATGGCGTTGGGGATGCTGCCGTAGCCGACCTGGATGGTGTCGCCGTCCTGCACGATGCGGGCGACGTACTTGCCGATCTTTTCGGCGATGTCATCGGATACGCTCGCCGAGAACTCGAGGAGGGGCTCGTTGCAGGGGAGCAGAAAATCGACGTCGGCTATGTTCAGGAAGGTGTCGCCGTGGATGCGCGGCATGTCCGCGTTCACCTGGGCGATGACGAGGGCGGCGTTCTCCACGGCGGACTTCACGATGTCCACGCTGATACCCAGGCTCATGAAGCCGTGCTCGTCGGGAAGCGAGGTCTGGATGAGCGCCACGTCCACCGGCACGACCTTCCGGTTGAAGAGGCTGGGAACCTGGGACAGGAAGACGGGGGTATAATCGGCCAGACCCTGGTTCACCGCCTGGCGGCTGTTGTTCCCGATGAAGAAGGAGTTCTGGCGGAAGTTGTCCCGGAACTTCTCGTCGGAGTAGGGTGCCACGCCGAGGGTCCAGACCTGCAGGAGCTCGGTGTCCACAAAGGCCTTGGGATGGGAGCGGACGAACTCTATGAGGCTGCGGACCAGGCACTGCGGTTCTCCGCAGCCCGTACCGATGAAGATCCGGTTCCCCGGGTGGATGCGGTTGAAGATGATGTTCTCTGCAGCAAACTTCTCCGGGTAGCGCGTTGCCAAATCCTTGAGCTTGGGATCCATTTCTTTCGGGGGCATTGATCGATCACTCTCCAATGCAAGTATAACATAAGAAGGAAAGGAGCAAGGAGAAGAAGTTGACGCGGAGACTTGGAAACAGGGTTAAAGGGTAGAAGCGGACGGGGAGACAAGGGGATAAGGGGACAGGCAGTTACCGAATACGGCGACCAGGATACAGGAGACAGGTGCGGCTGTTATTTCTCTTGCCGACGCAGGTTTATGCCGGTATTATTCGCAATTTTCCCTTGACATTTTTCATGGAATAATAGATATTTATACTTCCGTTTCGGCGGGAATCGGGCGGATAGCTCAGCTGGGAGAGCACAGCCCTTACAAGGCTGGGGTCACAGGTTCGATCCCTGTTCCGCCTACCAGACAATTCAGTTCAGAGATCACAGTTCATAGTGCAGAGCAAGGCCGTTGCCGTTCACTTTGAACTTTGTACTCTGTACTCTGTACTCGCCTTTATTGGGGTGGTAGTTCAGCCGGTTAGAACGCCTGCCTGTCACGCAGGAGGTCGCGGGTTCGAGTCCCGTCCACCCCGCCATTTTTTTTCAGGAACGTTTCTCAAGAACGAATCATTGAAGCTCCCCGCAAAATGTGCTCGCTCTTGGATCCACCCTGCCCGCCCCCCTCTTTCATGACCGGACAAGACAACGTGCGGCCCCGCTGTGCTTCGCCCATGGTCTTAAGGAATTTTCCTTAATTCCCCGGCGCGCTGAAGAGCCTCGTTCGCCGCCGCTTCATCTCCGGCTGCCTGGTACGCATCGGCGAGGTGCCGGTATGCCTCGGCAAGGAATTCCGGCCGGTCCGGCGGTATGGTCTCCGTGGATCCCCGGAGCGAGGCGATCGCATCTGGAATCTTTCCGAGCTTCAACTGGATGACGCCGAGCGTATCGAGGTAGTAGGGCCTGTGGTCGGGGGTGAGATCCATTGCCGCCATGACCAGGTCCTGCGCCTTGCTCAGCTTTCTATCCTGTTGAACATAGACCCATGCCAAATTGTTGTGTAGATCGCCGCTTTTCGGGTCGAGCTTGAGCGCGGAATCGTAGGCCCGTTCGGCACCGGCATAGTCCTTCAGTGCATACGCCGTGTCCCCTAGCAGAGACCAGGCGCGTGCGTTCTTCGGGTCCTGCTTCACTGCCGCCTGATACTGGTCCCGGGCGAGGTCGACTTTGCCCTGGGATGCATAGATGCTTCCCAGCTTGACGTGCTCTTCCGCGGAAAGGGGATCATGGAGAACAACGATCTTCGGCAGAGAGCAGCCGGCGAGCGCGATGCTGAACATAAGCATGATGAGGCGCAATCTCTTCATAGCATCAAGGACCCGGTTGCGGTGCGACGACGACCATCCAGTTTCCCGCTCGCAGCCAGTATTTCCCGAACGTTTCATAGGCCATGATCTTGTCAGCGGTCTCCCCGTCGTGCATGATAAAGAACCCGTTGACATCATCAAACCCTGTTAGTATCACGTAGTGGGGCTGACGGTATGGACCGATGCCGAGATCGAGGAGGCAGATGACGGGGGTATTGTTCCGGATGGCTGCCTTGAGGTCGTCAAGGGCGCTGCCGGACGACCGGGTCCGGAATCCCGCGGTCCTGGCGTACTGCTCGAGGTCCATGGGAAGCGTGCCCCGGAGCTTGGGGAGGTAGATGGCTGCCGTTATGGCACCCAGGTCTGCAGGCCTTCCGTAATATGCAAGAACTCCGGCGAGCGCCGCCGGGCCGCAGTCATTGCCTGATTGTCTGATAAAGGGAACACCTTCGATGTAATGACCCCGTGCCTCGATGCCGGGCCGGATCGACGCAAAGCTCTTCGCCCCGCATCCTGAGGAAAGGATGGCCAGGACACCAAGCAAAAAAAGGCCGCGAACAGATAAGGTGCTGTTCACGGCCTTCATGTTTTTCCCATCAGGGATCATTTTTTCTTGATCTCGATCCGGCCTTCGAGGAGGTAGATGATCAAAACCACCAGGAGCGCGATGATCACGAGGCCCAGAACGAAGCCCAGCGCGTCACCGCCGGCCTGGACCGAATCCAGGTTCGATGCGAGCCGGTGGAGCTGTTCATCGGAAAGGCCGGCGATGTGGGCCTCGGTCTCCTCAGGCGTGAGTCCGTAGTCCTGGAGCTTCTGCCGGAGCTCTTTGGATTCGAGGGTCTTCTGGACCGCTGCGAGGTCAGCAGCGCGGTCATAGGCCGGGGCGCCCTGTGCGGCTTCCGGGGAGGCCGGCAGGAGCATGGCCTCGGCCGGTCCTGCGGCGGTCGAGATGGCAACGAGCGCCAGGACAAGGTAGATGACAAGTGGCCGGGTATAGAACGCTTTGAGCATGTGCTTCATGCAACACCTCCTGAATGCAGGGATGTCGGGCTACATCTTAGTGTTTGATGATGACATGGTGGCCGGTCAGCTCGAGGATGGCAATGACGATGACGACGATCAGCAGGATGACGATCACATCGCCCAGCACGTCGCCTCCCGCCTGCACCGCGTCCATGTGTGCGGCAAACTGGTGTACCTGCTCGTCCGAGAGGGCTCCCAGCCGCTTTGCCGTTTCTTCGGGTGTGAGGCCGTAATCCAGGAGCCTCTGCCTGACCACCGAGGATTCGAGCGCAGACTGGACCTTCGCCAGGTCTGTTGATCGGGCTTCGGCCCGCCCTGCGGGAACGTGCATGGCCCATCCCTTCGCGGGGAGAGTGAACGCGAACAGGGCGACGATGAGGTACAGCGAAATGAGCCTGGCGAACGGTCTCTTCAGCATGGTCGCTCCTCCTGCCGCGCATCACACGGTCAAGATCTCTTTTTCCTTGTGGGCAAGCAGCTCATCGAGTTTCTTGATATGGCTGTCCGTGAGCTTCTGGATCTCGTCCTGGACCTTCTTGACCTGGTCCTCGGACACGGGGGAATCCTTGTCCTTCGCTTTCTTCTTCAGGTCGTTGATGGCTTCGTGACGGATGTTCCGGCAGGCCACGCGGGTGTCCTCGGCGAGCTTCTTCGCGTGCTTCACGATCTGATGGCGCCGTTCCTCGGTAAGAGGCGGTATGGACAACCGGATGACCTTGCCGTCGTTGCCCGGATTCAGGCCGATGTCTGATTTCTGTATGGTCTTCTCGATCTCGCCCAGCAGTTTGGGTTCAAAGGGCTGGATGGTTATCGTCTTGGGGTCCGGCACGGCCAGGTTCGCCACCTGGTTCAGCGGCGTGGGAGTACCATAGTAATCCACCATGATGCCGTCGAGGATGCCGAGCGACGCGCGGCCGGTCCTGATGGCGGCGAACTCCCGCTTCAGGGTGTCGTGGGCCTTGTTCATCTTGTCGTCGGCCTTCTTGATAAGTTCGTTCACCATAACAGTATTACCTCCCGGAGACCAGTGTCCCCAGCGGTTCGCCTGCCACGATCTTCTTGATGTTGCCGGGGACGTTGAGATTGAAAACGATGATGGGAAGGCTGTTGTCCATGCAAAGGGAGATGGCCGTCGCGTCCATGACCTTGAGGTTCTTCTGGAGCACGTCGAGGTAGGAGAGGCGGTCATACTTGACGGCGGAAGGGTCCTTCACCGGGTCCGCGTTGTAGACGCCGTCCACTTTGGTGGCCTTCATGATGACGTCGGCGCCGATCTCCATGGCCCGGAGCGCCGCGGCCGTGTCGGTGGTGAAATAGGGATTGCCGGTGCCCGCGGCGAAGATGACCACCCGGTTCTTCTCAAGGTGGCGCACGGCGCGCCGCCGGATGTAGGTCTCGGCAAGCTCCCGCATTTCGATGGCGGACTGCACCCGCGTAGCCACTCCCTTGTTCTCGAGGGTGTTCTGGAGGGCGAGGGCGTTCAGCACTGTGGCCAGCATGCCCATGTAGTCGGCGCTGGCGCGCTCCATGCCCTTGGCCGCGGCCGAAAGGCCCCGGAAGATATTGCCGCCGCCGATGACGATGGCGATCTGAAGGCCGTGCTCGTAGATCTCCTTGATCTCCGAGGCGATCTTGTCGATGACGGTGAGGTCGATGCCGTGTCCCTGCGAACCCATGAGGGCCTCGCCGGAGAGCTTCAGGAGGATGCGCTTGTAGGGAGAGCTCATCATCGGTCACCTGCGCCAGTGGTCCCGCCGGAGGGCGGGAGGAGTAAAACCGCGGTATCTTATGGAACAGGACGGGCCTTCAGGCCCGTCCCTCTCGGCTATTGCTTCAGCTGTGCGGCAACTTCCTCGGCAAAGCACTCTTTCTTCTTCTCGATGCCCTCGCCGAGCTGGAGCCGGACGAACCGGTTGATCGCAGCGCCCTTCAGCAGGTTTTTGACCTTGAGCTTGCCGTCGGGGTCCTTGATGAACACCTGCTCCAGGAGGCATGCCTCGCCGAAGAACTTTTCCAGCTTGCCGTCTACCATCTTCCCGATGATGTTCGCCGGCTTGCCCGACTCCTTCGCCTGGGCCTCGAAGATGGCGCGCTCGCGCGCCAGCGCGTCCGCGGGCACCGTCTCCCGGGAGAGGTACTGCGGGTTCGCCGCCGCGATGTGCATCGCGATGTCCTTGCCGAGCTGCTCGTCGCCGCCCGTGAAGTCCACCATGACCCCGATGCGGTTGCCGTGCAGGTAGATCGCGAGCTGTCCCGCGGTCTCGTAGCGCACGAACCGGCGGACCGCGATGTTCTCGCCGATCTTCTGGACAAGAGCGTTCCGCTTCGCCTCGACGTTCTCGCCGCCGATCGTCATCTGAGCGATGGCCTCGACGTCCGCCGGGTTCTGCGTGGCCGCCAGTTCGGCGACCCCCTTCGCGAACCTCTGGAAATCCTCGTTCTTCGCGACAAAGTCGGTCTCGCTGTTCACTTCTGCCAGGACCCCGATCTTCCCGGCGATGTGCGAAGCGATCATCCCTTCGGAGGCCACGCGCGCCGCCTTCTTTGCCGCCGCGGACAGGCCCTTCTTCCTGAGGAGATCAATGGCCTTCTCGGCGTCACCGCCGGTCTCTTCGAGCGCCTTTTTTGCTTCCATCATGCCCACGCCGGTCTTTTCGCGCAGGTCCTTGACTGCAGATGCGGATATTGCTGCCATGGTATGTGAAATCCCCTTCCTCTGTTATTGTTTGGTCCGGAGTTGCTGCGCCATGCCCGCCGGACCCGGAGCATGTCGATGGGCATTTTGCGGCTGTTCACCGCGAAGCACGGCGCGGCCGAACGCTTATTCCTCGTCCGCTACGACGTCCGCCGCTGCGGCCGGCACCTCGGCAAGGTCTGCGGCGCCCGCTGACTTGGCCGCTTCCATGGCGGCACCCGCTTCCTTGGCGATGGCCTGCCTGCCTTCGATGACGGCATCGGCGATCTTGGAGGACATGAGGCGGATGGCCCTGATGGCGTCGTCATTGCCCGGGATGACGTAGTCGATGTTGTCGGGGTCGCAGTTCGTATCGACCACGGCCACGACGGGGATGCCGAGGCGGTTCGCTTCCTGCACGGCGATCTGCTCGTTGCGGGGATCGATGACGAACATGAGGGACGGAAGCCCGGGCATGGTCTTGATGCCGACGAGGATCTTCTCGAGCTTCGTGCGCTCTTTCTCCAAACGCGCGACTTCTTTCTTGGTGAGCTTGTCGTACGTGCCGTCCTCTTTCATTTTTTCGATCTTCTTGAGGCGGTCGATGCTCTTTTTGATGGTGGTGTAGTTGGTGAGCATGCCGCCGAGCCAGCGGCTCGAGATGTAATACATCCCGCAGCGCTTGGCCTCCTCGGTGATGGAGTCCTGTGCCTGCTTCTTGGTGCCGACGAACAGGATGTCCTTGCCCTGGGCCGAAGAATTGCGGACGAAATCGTAGGCTTCCTTGAACAGCTTGAGCGTCTTCTGGAGATCGATGATGTAGATACCGTTCCGCTCTCCGAAGATGTACTTCTTCATCTTGGGATTCCAGCGCTTGGCCTGGTGGCCGAAGTGAACCCCTGCTTCCAGCAACTCCTTCATCGTGATCGTGGACATAGTGTCCCCCCTTCTGGTTTTCCCTCCGCGCCGATCATCCCCGCAGCAGACCCTGTTTTTCCGACAGGGCACCCTGCTGCAAGTCCC
>Ga0102851_10002269_pt1 | contig 11509 bp, 13 predicted proteins | sample Mud3Dept3metaG_FD_79558 | JGI IMG/M metagenome (GOLD analysis project Ga0102851, IMG submission 79558) | Freshwater wetland microbial communities from Ohio, USA, analyzing the effect of biotic and abiotic controls - Mud 3 Core 4 Depth 3... | ecosystem: Environmental > Aquatic > Freshwater >...
AATACATATTATCGGTGCTGTTCATTGCGGGGTTTCTCCTGTTCTGGGAGATCCTGAAGCCCCGGCCTTTCTCCACGCTCGTCAGCGCAGGCAAGGAGGACCTGGAGCACATCAAACAGAACGGCTATGGGGAAACCATGAAGTTCGCCGGCAAGATAGCGGCCGCTCCTTTCCTCGGATTGATGTATATCGTCATACTGCCAGTCGGGTTCTTCTTCGTGCTGCTGTCCGAGGGGGTGAACCTCGCGGTCAAGGGCGTGTCCACGCTCATGGGCAGAGACGTGTCCTTTGCATGGAATCCTGTTGAAGCCTATTTTACAGGTAAGAAACGGAAACAGGCCAAGGCCGACGCGGATAAAAGCGCGAAGAAATAACGCTTCTGAGATCACCCGTTCGATGAAAGAAACGGACCAATGAGAAAATTAACCACTATCACCGTGGTCTTGAGCTTTTGACTTCTCGCCGCAGCGCATCTCATCTGAGCGCTGCGGCAAGTGTTGCCGGGGGATGGTTGTGTCATCGTTATCGGTAGCGGACTATTAGACCATTGTCAGACGCTGGCTGTGTGTGTATTTGTTCCCGGGTTATTGCAGATTTCAGTTTGCCGTCTTTTATCAGGCAGTAGGCGTGTACTTGTTGATTTCACCTGCTCTGTGCAACGGCGCTTGATGAATAAGTCTTTCTGAATATCCTCCTAAAACAAACAGGGCAAGCCATTCGGCCTGCCTTGTTTGACCACACCATCGCTAATGTTCCCCTGTTTCGCCGCCCCTGTCCTCTACGTGCCACAACAGGGTTTCCTGTCCGAAACAAACCTTACTTGGCTTTTTGCTCCATCTTCGCCTTAAGCATATCTCCCAGCGTCCCCATAGTCTGAGGCCCTGCCGTCTTCTGCTGTTTGTACTCCTGCAGCGTCGCGGCTTCCTCTTCCTCTGCGCGCTTGATCTCCGCCAGGGCAAGCGAAAGCTTTCTCTGTGGCCGGTCAACCGCCTCCACCTGCACCTCGACACGCTGTCCTTCTTTCAGCACCTCTCGGGGATGGTTGATCCTTCTGCCAGCGCCCATCTTCGAGATGTGGATGAGTCCGTCCACACCCTCATTCAGGGTAACAAACGCTCCAAAGGCTGCAAGACGGGAGACAGTCCCCGTATGGTACGAACCGATAAGAAAGGAGTCCGCAACACGGTCCCACGGGTCCGGCAGCGCGTCTTTCAGGCTGAACGAGTATCGATCGCTCTCCCAGTCCAGCTTCTTGATGATGACCTCGACTTCCTGGCCGACCGAGAGGAGGTCGCTGACCTTGTCAGTCCTGGTCCAGGCGAGCTCCGATATCGGAAGGAGCCCTTCCACGCCGCCGATATCCACAAAAGCGCCGAACTTCTGGATCGAAGTAACCTTTCCTCTGACCTTCGCCCCTTCTGTGAGTTTCTCTTTCAATGCCTGTTTTTTCTCCTGCTTCTCCCGGTCCAGGATGGCCTTCCGGGAGAGGACGATGTTCCGGCCGCCCTCTTCGTACTCGGCAATGTTAAATGACAGGGACCTCCCGATATATTCGGCCTGGTTCTCATCCCGCCGTATTCCCATCTGGGAAAACGGGCAAAAGGCGCGCACGGTACCGCCGATCTTGACCTCGAACCCGCCCTTCACTTCCTTGACGATCGTTCCGTCTACCGGGACCCGGTTTTTCCACGCATCTTCAAGCTGGTTTTGTTTTTCCGGACCTGATCCGATCTTGGTCGTAAAATGCATCTCATTATTTTCCGAAGACAGGAAATACGCGCGGACCAGATCTCCTTCTTTAACGGTCAGGTTCCCTGCCTCATCGAGCATCTCTTTCTTCTCGAGATAGCCCTCGCCCTTGCCGCCAAGATCGAGGAAGATCCAGTCCCCCGAGATTTTGACGATGACGGTTTCTACCATCTGTCCGGCCTCAAGCCTGGTGCGCTGCACAAAGCTCTTTTCGAACATTGCCGCAAAGCTCTCTTCGCCGTTTGCTGCGTTTGCTTCCTGATTGTTGGTCTCCATACGGTCCTCTTCCATGAGAATATTCTGAATTTGACGATCTCTGCCTCAAATATTATTCAATGTAATAATCACCTTGTACACATTCTATGCCATGTTCCTCTTTGATGCCTCTTGTTTGGTACTTCCTTGTTACGCAGTTCCCATCAGATCGTACTCTCTGGCATCGGTGATCGTCGCCTCGACGAACTCGCCGGCCGCGGCCTCGGTCTGGGAGAGATACACCACCCCGTCGATTTCAGGCGCCTGGGACTGCAGCCTGCCGATGAGCGCCATGTCCTCCATGCCATCAATAAGCACGCGCTGGCGGGTTCCAATAAGCGCCTTGTTCTTCTTAAGCGATATCTTCGCCTGGACCTTCATGACCCTGTCGAGCCGTTCTTCCGCGACGCCTGCCGGGACCTGCGCTTTCAGGTCAATGGCTACCGTACCTTCTTCGGGAGAAAAGGGGAACACGCCGAGGTGCTCGAATTCGATTTCCTTGATGAACGAAAGCACGCGTTTGAACGCGGCATCGGTCTCGCCGGGGAAGCCGACGATGAGCGACGTACGAAGCGCGATACCGGGCACCAGCGTTCTGAGCTGTTCGATGGTCCTCCGAATGTCTTCCGGAGTCCCGCGCCGGTTCATCGCAGCAAGCACCTTCTCGTCAAAGTGCTGAATCGGGATATCGAGGTACTTGCAGATCTTCTCTTCCTCCGCAATGACCGTCATCAAGGCCTTGCTGATCCTGCCGGGATAGGCGTACATCAGGCGCACCCATGCGATGCCGTCAACGCGCGCCAGTGCTTTCAGCAGCATCGGGAGATCTGCCTCTCCATCCCGATACGCCGTGGAATCCTGTGCCAGGAGTATCAGTTCCTTTGCGCCATCATCAGCAAGCCTGCGCGCCTCGTCCAGGATGGACGCATAGGGCCGGCTGGTGAAGTTCCCGCGGATGAGGGGAATGGCGCAGTAGGAGCACCGGTTGCTGCATCCCTCGGCGATCTTGAGATAGCGGTAGTGGGCGGGCGTGGTGCTGATGCGTGGAAACCCGTAGACCATCTTGGGTGCGGATACCTGCAACAATCGCTCTTTGCCCAAGAGTGCCTGTTCACAGATCTCACCAATCCGGCCGATCTCTCCCGTACCGATCACCACATCGGCCTCGGGAAGCTCCTGTAACAGGTCCTCCTTGTACCGCTGCGCAAGACAGCCAGCGATGATGACCTTCGCGCACTTCCCCTGCTGTTTCATCCGCGCGGCCTCTAAGATCGCTTCGATGGATTCTTCCTTTGCCGATTCAATGAAACCGCAGGTATTCACCACAATGACGTCCGCTTCGGTCTGCTCGGGGGTTATCTCGAAACCGAACCCCGAGAGCACCCCAAGCATCTGCTCGGCATCCACCTGGTTCTTGGGACAGCCAAGGCTGACCATTCCTATTTTATATGGTTTTTTTGTCACTGATCTGTAAAATGAACGCGCAGGCAAACTCATACAGGAGCGATTACTGCGGCAACGACACTATACCACTCAGCGAGGCCGTGGACAATGGGAAAAGCTAAAACCCCCCGCTCAGAGCCAGGAAACCCGCCATTTTTTCGTTGGTCTCCCGCAAGCGCCTCGAAAGGGTCTCCGTGAACTTCCAGAGCAGCTTATTTGCGAGTTCATGGTCCATGTTCAAAATGTAGTCCAGCTCTATTTTGTCGATCGCAAGGACCTCAATATCGGTGTTGGCGATGGCATACGCAGACCTGGGGAAATTGTCGATCAAGGCCATCTCGCCGAAGTAATCACCCACCTTCAGCACCGCCAGGGCCTCCTCGCCAATATTCGGGATGAACTTGCTGATGCGCACCGCTCCCTTGGTGATAAGATAGCATCGATTGCCGGGATCGCCTTCGTCGAACAATTTTGTGTCCTTGGCATGCATTTCTTGAACGCAGATATTCTGAATTTTTTCCAGTTCCCGATCGGTGAGATTATCGAATAGATGTATCTTCTTGAGCAGTTCACTCATGTTCCCTCCACTACAAGTCCGTACGGTCCATCTCGAACGCGTTCTTGATAAGTTCCACTTCTTTTTCCGCCGCCGCGGTAATGGCAACCACATCGAACCGGCACGGGACCTGGTGGAGCTTTTTATATTTGATATACCCGAGCGCCGCCTTGACCATGCGCTGCTGCTTCCGGGGATTGACCGCGAGTTCCGGCGCGCCAAAGGCATCACTGGTTCTCGTTTTTACCTCAATGAACACCACTGCGCCGTCATGCAGTGCGATAAGATCGATCTCCCCGCTGCGAGTGCGGTAGTTTCGTTCTATGATCCGGTACCCCTGCGTCATCAGAAACCGTGCGGCCCGGTCTTCGCCTGCCTGGCCAAGAAGCTTTGTCAGCAGGCTCAATTGGCCTCTCCCCGGAGCATCTGGGCAATGGGAGCAAACGTCTTGCGATGTGCATCGCAGGGACCGTGCTTTTGCAGAAGCAAAAGATGCTCCTTCGTGCCATAGCCTTTATGTTTTTTAAAATTATAGCAGGGATATTTTTCGTGAAGTTCCAGCATCATCCGATCCCTGGTCACCTTGGCAAGAATTGACGCTGCAGCGATGGAGTGGCTGCGGCAGTCACCCTTAATGAGCGGCTTTTGCGGCAGCGAAACACGCGGGAGGGAAAGAGCGTCGAGGAGCAGGAAATCGGGTTGCGGGTTCAATGCCTGAAGCGCCCGCTCCATGGCAAGAATGGTCGCCTGAAGGATGTTCACCGCGTCGATGGTCTGCTCATCGGCAATGCCGATGCCGTAACAGACCGCCTGCGCTCGTATCACGTCGAAAAGCCTCTCCCGCCGCTGTTCAGGGACCTGTTTTGAATCAGTGAGCCCCGGGATTCGCAGTCCTTCGGGAAGCACCACCGCAGCGGCCACGACCGGACCCGCCAGCGGCCCCCTGCCCGCCTCGTCAAGCCCAGCGATGCGCGTATAGCCAGCGTCGCGCGAGAGCCGCTCGAAGAACAAGGGATCGCACTCCAGCTCGTTGCTGAACAAATCAGCAGTGCGGGCTGGATGCGGTTCCCGCACCTGTGGCCGGCCACGAGACATAGCGCCCTCAAATAATAAAATTCCAAATAACAAATCCCAAATCTCAAATAATTTCCAATGTTCCCGTGCTGGAAATTGTTATTTGTCGTTTGGGATCTGTTTGGAGCTTGATTCAGGAATGCGAAGCCTGCCGTCCTACTTCTGGTCCGTTGCCTCGGCCTGAGTTGCACCGGCAACGGTGGCATAGACGCGCTCTTTTTCTTTGATCCTGGCGGCCTTGCCACGAAGCTCTCTCAGGAAGTATAGCTTTGCGCGGCGAACCTTGCCTTGCTTGGCGACCTCGATCTTATCGATCATGGGCGAGTGGGTTGGAAAGAGCCTCTCGACACCCACGCCATAGGACAATTTCCTGACCCGGATGAGCTCGCGCGCGCCCGTGCCCTGGCGGCCGATCACTACGCCCTCATAGACCTGGATCCTTTCCTTATCGCCTTCCACGACCTTCGCATGAACGCGGATAGTATCCCCCACGCGGAAGCTCGGGATCACTTCTTTCAACTGCGCTTTTTCCAACGACTGTATGATGTTCATGATAATCCTCCCTCAACTAAACAATCCAGAACTTTTTATTCATTGACGTGACGTCTTTTCCTGAGCATCCCCATGATCTTCAGTATGACATACCATGCGACAAAAACGATGATGAACCAGAAAAAAGAGAATATCGACTCGGTTACCAGGGTGATAAGCATCGCAAAAATCAGCGCCCCAGCCACGGTTACCAGCCTGACTATCCAGACAACCTTCTTCCGTTCTTTGTCATTGAGTGTTTCACTGAAAAAGAAGGTGATCAGGATTCTTTGAAAATAGTCAATCCTTTTTTTGTTGAGCGGTTCATCCATTTTTCATACCAACGGTTCGTGTTTTGTGAACAATGCGCTGCCCGGTGCTGTTTGCATGCAGCCACCGGTATCGCTCCGATTTCCACAAACCACATGCCGATGGCATATGTTTATTCTTCCCGTAATTCCGCCAGCAGGTTCCGATCTTCATCAGTAAGATCCGCTGTAGTCAACAGCTCCGGTCTCTTCCTGAGCGTGGCCTTAAGCGACTCACGCCTGCGCCATCTCTCGATCGCTGCGTGGTTGCCGCCAAGCAGAACATCCGGGACCCTTCTGCCGAGAAACACCGCGGGCCGTGTATAGTGCGGATGGTCAAGCAGCCCGTCACCGAATGAATCGCGGTATGCCGATTCTTCGTCTCCCAGAACACCGGGCAGGAGCCTTACAGCTGCATCGATCACAACAAGAGCCGCGAGCTCCCCGCCGGTGAGCACATAGTTGCCGATCGAGAGTTCCTCATCAACAAGAGCATCGAGGACCCGTTCATCGATGGCCTCATAATGTCCGCACAGCAGAACGATTGTCCGCTTTTCCTCAGATAGCTGCTCCGCCCGCCGTTGATCAAGGAGTCGGCCTTGCGGCGAGAGCAGGATCGTCAGTAACTTTTCACCGGGATGCTCCGCCTTGATCGCCTCGAAGGCCTTAAAGATCGGCTCAGGCTTGAGCACCATGCCGGCGCCGCCCCCATAGGGGCTGTCGTCGGCGGTCCGGTGTTTGTCTTCCGTGTAGTCCCGAATGTTCCGAACCGTCACATTCAGGAGCCCTTTTTCCCTGCCCCGCTTCAGAATGCTCTCGTTCAGCGGGCCCTCAAACATGCCGGGAAACAGGGTGAGCACATCGAAATGCAATGCTCTCATATCTCAGACCGCAGCAGAAAGAGTCGAAGCCTGAAGTGCAAAATGAAAAGTGCTAAGTTACAAAGGTAAAATGCAGCTACGCTGGATAACTTTGAAATTTTCACTGTGCACTACCCTTGTACGGGCCTATCCATCAGTCCAACAGTCCGTCCATCAGATGAATGACCATCTGCTTTGCCTTCCGGTCGATCCGCTTGATCACTTCTTTCGTCGCGGGAAGATAGACTTCCTGCCTGCCGCGTTTCATCACATACACGTCGTTGCTGCCCGTTTCAAAGATGTCCACGATGGCGCCAAGCTTCTCGCCGCCTTCGGAAAAGACCTCCATGCCGATAAGCTCGTACCAGTAATACTGACCTTCGGGCAGCGGGACCAACTCTTCCTGCGGAACTTTAACGAGCCACCCATTCAGCGCCCTGGCCTTCTCGGGAGAATCGTAGCCGTCAAAAACAATGAGCGGCGACTCACCGGCATACCGAACGGATTTCACTTCGCAGACGATTTCTCTGCCTGCTGGTGAAACCAGATACACGCGGCCCAGGTCCTTGAAGCGACCCGGGAAGTCGGTCATGGGCTCGATCTTCATCTCGCCCTTGACGCCAAACGGTTTAACCGCTTTGCCGATCGTGATGAGCATGAGGGCGTGGTCGCGGGTTCGGAATTATGTCTTCACGGTTTTGCAGTTTTCACTCCGCACTCCGCGCGACAAACTCCGACTAAGACTACTTCGCTGCTTCTGCGAACTGCTTCATGATCCCAACCTTGGAAAGGAGGGTCCTCGCTGTATCAGAGGGGACTGCGCCCTTTTTAAGCCAGTCCAATGCCTTGGCCTGGTCAACCTTGATCTCGGCCGGCTTCTTAAGCGGATCGTAGGTACCGACCATCTCAATGAAGCGTCCATCTCTCGGCGAACGGGAATCCGCCACCACCAGTCGGTAGTACGGCTTTTTGTGGGTGCCCATCCTCTTCAGTCTGATCTTTACTGCCATGTGCTCACCTCTCTCATGAACGTCAATTTCTTAATTCAGGATCCCAACCTCTAAGTCTATGAAACATTCGCCTGCTAAAACTGCATTCCGTATATTCTCGCGTAGGGAGGATATCGTCAGCGTGCTACCGGAGTCCTCCGAGCATCTTGCCAATATTGCCCATCTTCCCCATCTTGCCGCCTGACATGGCCTTGATCATCTTGCGCATCTCGGCGAACTGCTTCAGGAGCCGGTTCACATCCTGCACCTGGGTGCCGCTGCCTTTGGCGATGCGGGCCCTGCGGCTGCCGTTGATGAGCATGTAGTCGGCGCGCTCTTTGGGGGTCATGGAGCTGATTATGGCGTCAACCTTAACCAGCTCTTTCTCGTTCACCTGCGCATCCGGGAGCTTCATCTTGCCCATACCGGGGATCATTCCCATGATCTGCTCAAGACCACCGAGTTTTTTCACCTGCTTCAGCTGATTGCGGAAATCCTCCAGGTCGAAGGTGTTTTTCTTGAGCTTCTTTGCAAGCTTGAGCGCCTCTTCCTGGTCAACGTTCTCCTGCGCCTTCTCGATAAGCGACATCACGTCGCCCATGCCGAGGATGCGCGAGGCCATGCGGTCCGGATGGAAAGGCTCGAGGGCATCGAGCTTCTCGCCCATGCCGACGAACTTGAGCGGCTTGCCGGTCACGGACCTGACCGAAAGCGCCGCACCGCCGCGCGCATCGCCATCGAGCTTCGTCAGGACCACGCCGTCGAACCCGAGATCGGCGTTGAACTTCGCCGCAATATTCACGGCTTCCTGGCCGGTCATCGCATCAGCCACGAACAGTACTTCGCTTGGCTTGACCCCGGACTTGATCTGCCGGAGCTCATCCATGAGCGGCTCGTCTATCTGGAGCCTGCCCGCCGTATCGAGGATCACCACATCATACAAGGATGAAGCGGCCTGCTTCACCGCCGCGCGGCAAATGACAATAGGATCCCGCTCTTCCGATAGATAAGCATCCACCCCAACCTGCTTCGCAAGGGTGATAAGCTGGTGAACCGCAGCCGGCCTGCTCGTGTCCGCCGGGACCAAAAGGACCCTGCGTCCGTCTTTCTTAAAGTTCTTGGCCAGCTTCCCGGCAGTGGTCGTCTTGCCCGAACCCTGCAAGCCAACCATCATAATGACGGTTGGCGGATTAGGCGACAGAAAAAGCTTTGCCTGCGTTCCGCCCAGAAGCGCTACGAGCTCTTCGTGGACGATCTTGACAACCTGCTGCCCGGGGGTGAGGCTTGAGAGTATTCCCTGCCCAACTGCCCGTTCCTGGACCTTGCCGATAAACTCCTTCACCACCTTGAAGTTTACATCGGCTTCAAGCAGAGCAAGGCGCACCTCACGCAGTGCCTCCTTGACATCATCCTCCTTGAGGACTCCCCTGCCACGGAGCTTCTTGAAAACAGACTCTAATTTACCACTTAAGGCATCAAACATGAAATACACCTGCTCGGCAAAGAATAGTAAATATATAAGATAAGTCCATTATTGTCAAGGATTTTCTCATGAAAAGCCCGCCTCACGCCAACCAGTCGGGTTTCTCATAATAAGCAGAAACGACGCTGCCTGCACAAAAAAAGCAAAAAATTACATTGACTAAGACTAAAGCTACAATTATAATATTATCTGCTAACTAATTATCTGCGATGCATTTACTCTTCAGAAAGGCAACGCTCTAAAATAATTGAAAAAATCTGTTATATCGGTGAAAGGAGAAAAATATGTTGCATAAACGACTTACGAGCATCATTTGCACAACAGCCATTGTTTTTGGTCTGGCCATGATCGTTGATCAGGCTGCTGCGCAAGAAAAAGCGGCTGCAGTGGCAGCGCCGCCGGCAAAGCCCGTCATTGCCAAGCTTTGCGCCAACTGCCATCAGCCCCAGGCCGGAAGCCTCAGAGGAAACTTCGATAACGTATCATACAAGACCCAGTCAATCCAGATCAAGATCGATGATGCCGTCGAGATCCTCACCTTCGACAAGAACTCACTGAAAACGACGAACATCAAGCCGGACCCTGAGAACCCCTCGGAACCTCTTCGCGTGCTCAAAAAAGGCAAGGAGGTCCGGGTAGAATACACTGAGAAAGAGGGGAGAAAATTCGCCACCCTGCTCTCGGCCAAACCGGTCATCAAGGTCGCCCCTGAAAAATTAATAAGCACCGCCGATGCGGAGAACCTCGTGGCCCAAGGTCCGGAGAAAGGCAAATATCTTCTCATCGATGCACGGCCGGCGCCCAGGTTCATGGAAAGCGCCATCCCCACAGCCATCAACATCCCCTTTCCCGCATTTGAGAAAAACACTGACAAGCTTCCCAAGGACAAAAACGCGCTCATTATCTACTATTGCGCAGGCGTCACCTGAGCCATGAGCCCTAACTCCGCCGGTCGGGCGGAAAAGCTCGGTTACACCAATGTAAAAGTGTACCATGAAGGACTCCCTGAGTGGACCAAGAAGAACTACACCGTCATCACCGTGCCGTTCCTGAAGGAAGCGTTTATCGACAAGGAGATCCCGAATGTGCTGCTGGATGTGCGGCCCACTGCAAAGGCCGAGAAGGGCTTCATCAAGGGGGCAGTCACGCTGCCGGCAACGGAAGTAGCAACGAACATCGCAAAGTTCCCGCCAAAGGAAATGAAGCCGCCGATAATCATTATTGACGACACGGGTGGAGACGATGCCAAGAAAGCGGCCAAGGCGCTCATCACTGCCGGATACACCAGCGTAACCATCTTGACCGGCGGCATGGACGCGTGGCAGGCGGCTGGTGGTCCCGTTCAGACCGGTAAGCTCGCCACGACCGTTGTGTACGTGCCCAAACCGAGACCGGGGGAAATCTCCATTGACGACTTCAAAAAGATCACCGCCAACACGCCGGCAGATACACTTATCCTCGACATACGCAGCCAGGATGAAGCGAGTACCGGCATGATCAAGGGTGCCAAGGTCGTATCCGACGAGGAGATTCTGGACCGCCTGGCCGAGATCCCGAAGGACAAGCAAATTATCACGTATTGCTCAACAGGCGTGCGAGCTGAGATGGCCTACCATAAGCTGAAGGAGAAGGGATACAAGGTGAAGTTCCTGAACGCCAAGGTTGAATTTGATGACAAAGGGAACTACACGATCGAAAAACCGTAACGCATCTGGCTAGGACCTCCCCGTGGCCCCGGATGGCAAAAGCCGCCGGGGCCTTTTTTACATGACCAGAGGTGAAACTCCGAGGCATGCGCCATGGCGCGGGGATTCCGCTCTGCAAATGTCAATTGACCATCCTCATTTTTTTCTCCACCAGGCTGGTAACTTCCGTTTTAGATGGAATATCACTGTCTCCGGTGTAGTGGAATTCGGTTTTCACCAGTTCCTCAGCCTGTTCCTCGGGCGGATACAACTTCATAAACCTGATCCTCCCCTTTTCATCATACTCATAGAGTGTGTATCCCGTCATCATCTCCCGGGCATTCACAATCACACGCCTCAGCTCACTTGCCGCCTCAGGGATGCTGGAAACGATACCGACGACAAAGCCGGTCACCCCGCCAATCACGATCGGGGCTGTCACAATCACCAGATACACAACCGCTTCATCGCGCGATCCATAAAAAGGACCGACAAAGTGACCTGACCAGTCCAGCCCTCCCCGGAAGCCCCTTCCCGTCCACTCATACACGATCGCAAGCGGCCTTTTCATATCAG
>Ga0102851_10002271_pt1 | contig 11501 bp, 9 predicted proteins | sample Mud3Dept3metaG_FD_79558 | JGI IMG/M metagenome (GOLD analysis project Ga0102851, IMG submission 79558) | Freshwater wetland microbial communities from Ohio, USA, analyzing the effect of biotic and abiotic controls - Mud 3 Core 4 Depth 3... | ecosystem: Environmental > Aquatic > Freshwater >...
GCTGCGGCGCTACGGCTTGATTCACGACAAGCACGAAGCGAGCAAGATCACCAAGGAGTATGCTAAGTACTTCGGTACCAACGCTACGGTAGCCCGGCAGGTGATGGCCCGCGTAGCCGCTACCGCCAAGATGACTGATACCAATGTCGACGAACTGTTCGACATCTTGATCCAGCAGCACAAGACCTACGGGCAGGGGGCGCTGAAGACCGCCGCCGAGCTGCACCTCAACACTCAGCTATACCGCCGCACCGCCAATCTGCTCACTAGCAGCGAGATGTTCCGCAGCTACATGGACGGCAAGGGCATGCAGACAGTGTGGCCCAGTCTCATGCAAGAGACGTTCATGCAGTGGCAGAAAGGCTTTACCGAGACGGGCACGAGCGTGCAAGGTATCGGCAAGCTAGTGGCGCTCAGCTACGAGCATGCGGCCAAGCACGGCAAGATGCAGAAGCGGGTGCAGCGGGAAGCCGACGCGTACGTGCACGTGCTCAAGGGTGCGGATTGGATGCGGGTGGGTATCGGCACCAACGTTCTAGAGCGACTGGAGCGCAAGGTCAAAGAGGTGCAGATTGCGCGCACCGGGATCACCGAGGCGGACGCGGTGCGCCAAGTCCTCATCGCGCGCTATGGGGCCAACCAGCTAGGCAACGTCGAGCCAATTCTACGTGCGTTCATGCGGGGTGAACGCGCCTACACGCCCGAGGCGATCCTGCAGGTGGACCAGAGCCTCGATGCCACGCTGCTAGAAACCACTACTGAGATGCAGCAGCTGTGGAAGAAGATGTCCACTCGCGGTGTGTTGCAGCATGCGCTGGCCGCCGGCGCGGACTACACCTCGGCCTTCGGCGTGGCTCTCACCGTCGAGCAGGGCGGTCTGCTACGCACGGAGCAGCAGGCCGCCGATACCCGCACGCGGTCGCAGCGTAATCTGAAGCTGCTGCATGACTCAGCCGACTTCCTGGTGGAGTCGGACATCACCGCAACCACAGGCATTCAGCGTATCATGGCGATGGCCCAGCGCTGGCTAGCCACGCCGCTAGGCAAGCTAGCGGCGGCGGCGGGGATTCTGGGTACTAAGCTGGCGCTCGACGGCTACTACAAAGCCACCATGATCATGGACTGGTTCCGCGCTGCCCTAGCGTATGCGCGCATGGCTGGTCTGACCACGGCGGGCGGGCTGATCGCGTACGTCAAACTGGAACTGCTCAAGGCGGGTCAGGTACTACGCGATATGCGCAGCATGGCCGGGGCCGCGGGTCGCATCATCATTCCAGCGGCGTTGCTGGGACTAGCGGCCACACGGGCGCCGGCTCGCGCGCAGGACAATGCCACCGCAGCCATGGCCGCTAGCCAAGCGATGAAGGTGGTGGATCAACGCAAGGTGCCACAGCTGCCGGGGCTAGCGGCCCCCGCGGAGCTGGACCCGGCCAAGATCGCCGAGCGCGCCAAGCGCGATGCAAGTCTGGCCGAGATGGCGAAGCGGCAGGATACTTCGCGGCGAGATACCACGCGGCAACTGGGGACCGCGCTGGCCCACCCGGTCTACCAGGACCGTCCGCTCACCATGAACGCGATGCAGCTACCACCCCAACCCCCTACGCTAGCTGAGCGTACCACCGGCGTGCCTGGTACACCCACGCGGCCGATTGCCGAGCTGCGTACGGTGCAAGTCGCACCCCGTAGTGAGCTGGAATCGCAACTCCTGGCGTCCGGCATTCCGTTAACCAGCACTGGAAGGATTGCGATCAGCACGCTAGCGCGCATCGAATCATCACGCCGCATGAGTGAGATGCGCGAGCTATGGATCAGTGCTATGGGTGGGCGCGTGCATCGCAGCGAAACGGGACGGGAGGTGGTCCGCGTGCAGTTCACTGACTTCGCGCGGATGGTGTCGGGTATGTACATCAATCGCGCTTTTGCTATCGCGCGCAGGACGTAGACCATGGCGGGCTTCGTCGCCAACTGGGCACACTACATCGTCTCCTGGGGCGCCGCGCAGCAACTGCAAGGCTCTGGGCTAGGTCTGCCCGATACCAAGACCATCCAGAAGCGTGAACGCGAGCTGAAGCGGCTGGAGAAGCGCTTTGGCCCCGCGCACGTCGCCAAGCTGGCGCGTTCCGAAGATCAGTTTCAGCAGACCCTAGAGCGGCAGGTCGACGCGGGCGAATCCTTCGCCTTCGCCTTCCGCGATATGATGCAGAAGCAGGGCTGGTTTGAAACCCAGACCGATCGCGCTACCGGCAAGACCTTCACTCGGGTGCTGTGGGACAAGAAGGCATCCCCGTTCTTCGACCAGCTGAAGAAGGAGGCCGACTTCGTCGAGAAGCAGGTAGGCTTTGTATCCAAGCAGGTGATCAAGGCTACGCGCTGGGTATCCACGCTGTCGGCCTTTGGCTTTGCGTGGTCGTCGGTACTGCAGATCGAGGAGGACTACCGCGAGACGCTGCATGCCAACCTACGCGGGACGATGGACTTCCGCACCGCCGAGAAGAACGCCTATCGTGCTCTGGCGGGCTTCAACACCGTCAAGGCGACGCAGGTGGCCACCGAGTTTGGCGAAGACTACCAGGCGCTGCGTCGCATCCTGCAAGAGCACTACCAGCTGTTCCGTAAGGAGGTCACGCTGCAACAGCTGCGAGAGATGGCGGCTATCGGCCGCATGATGGATCTGGCGGCTACCGACATCCACACCTACGTGGTGGAGCGCAAACGCGAGTTCGGCGTCGACGTGGAAGTGGCGCAGCGCGAGCTGGCTACCGCCAGCATCGTCTTCGACGATGCGGCTGAGGATATGAGTAAGCTCACCACCAGGCGTAACTTCATGCCGTGGCGCGCGGTCTTCTTCCAAAGCCTACGGCAGTCGCAGCAGTCGGTAGCTACGATGCCGAAGAACATCAGCATTGCAGCCGCCTCAATGTCGCACGCGCTCAAGCAGGCGGTCAAGCGGGGCCTGACGACGCCGGCGGGGGTCAGCAAGTTCGTAGAGCAAACGGCGCAGACGGCGGCGCAGGATCCGCACGTGCAACTGCAGCTAGGCAAGGAGTTCTACCGACGCCTGGAGGATGAGGTTGCCAAGCTGAACCGTGAGTTCAATGTCGGCAACAAGCCCGAAGCGCAGCTACGTATTCGGCGCATGGCACTGGAGTCGTTGCTGGGATCGGAGCTAGCCGATCAGGCGGTTACCATCGACCGTTACTATACCACGCAGAAGGTGGCCAAATCCGAGGCGTTGCAGGAGATGGCGCTGCTGTTCTTGCAGACCAGCGAAGGCCAAGCCACCAACTTTGACGTGTTGGATCGCTTCTACAATCCGATGACGCGGGACGAGGCGTTCCGCCATCTGATGGGCGTCACCAAGGATCCGGCCTACTCCATGATCTTCGCCGACATGGCAAAGACGCAGGGGCTGAAGGAGGTGGCGCAAGACATCCGGCGCCAGACGCAGACCCGTCAGCAGGATCAGCAGCGCGCGACCAAGCGGTTAGGAGACATCGTGACGGCGGTGTCCACGCTGCCCTCACGTACCTACTCCTGGTTCAAGGCCGCATGGGCATGGCCATGGACCAAGGTCTTCGCGTCACTAGCCCTGGTGGTAGGTGGCACTTACTGGGATCACATCGTCCGCAAGCGGCTGGGGATCGAGTTGGTAGGGGCCTGGGGTGCCATCAGCAAGTTGGCCGCCGCGCTGCGACGCAAGCAGGTGGCAGACATGGCTACTAACGTGTCGTCCACCACCAAGGACACCGCCCGGGTTAGTTGGTTGCGCGATAAGCTGTCGCGGGTGTGGAACCGCATCAAGCTGCTGACCACCGCGATCAAACTGCAGCTAGCAAAGTGGTTCCCCCGGCTCGCCAAACTGCTACGCCACATTGCCAGCATCGTGCCGGCGATCCAGCGTTACCTGCGTCGTCGCGCCTGGGCCAAGCTGAAGCAACGTGCTCGGGCGGCGAAGCTGCGGGGCGATCGGTTGGCGCCCAGCAAGGTGCGCGCGATACTAGGTAAGGCCGCGGGCGCCGGTAAGTGGGTCGGCCGTAAGGCCCTCGGCCCGATCATCGGTACGATCCAGATCGGCTATGGCGTCAAGGGGTACGCCGAAAACCTGAAGGGCATTGCTGCACAACGCCAGTCGCTGGAGAACGAACTACAGGATGAGCGGGAGCGGGAGCTGCAGGATACGAAGCTGTCGAAGGATGACCTGTGGGAGCGTGAGATGTACCGGCGCATCTACGCCAACAAGCAGCGCCTGGACATCCTAGAGCACGTCAACTACGTTTCCACGTTCGACTTGGGGCAGCAAACCGCCGCCGTCAAGGAGCGCCGCGATGAATTGACGCAAGTGTGGAACATCCACACCAAGGATGAGAAGCGGGAGGAAGGTGGGGTGACGTTGGAAGAGGCCTCGCGCTACATCCAGGAGCACCTACCTGAGCTACACCTGCACGATACCGCCGCGGCCGTAGTGCACTGCCTCCAATGGATGCGTAGTGGTATGGCCCACGCACGTAACTCCTAGTGCAGGCCTCGGTACCGTATCTTTATAGCACATGCCGCACACCGCTGCTAGCATCCGTCGGGCGCAACGCAAGCTGCAGCACATCGTTGACCGCGATGCGCTGCCAGTTATCGTGACGTCTGGTACTACGGCCACCGGCACGCCGTGTCTGCAGATCACCGCGCTGATCCTCACGCCCGAGCTGCGGTTGCGGTTGCCCACCACCGTCGACGACGTACCGGTATGTATAGTCGAAACTAGTACGCAGGTACGGCAGGCGGGCGTGGTCACCACGGGCAAGTGGTTGCTGGGCTTCTTCCTCGCCCACTTGGGGCGGAAGGCGTACGACGCGGTGAAGAAGAAGCTGAAGCTCACCGCAATTCAGCAGCTAGCCTCGCCCTACCTCATGGAGCACATGGCGCGCTACGACCGCGATCCGGACATTCGCGGGGCCGCAGCGCGCAAGCTGCTCAACCCTCGCCTGCTACGGCAGCTGCTTGACAACGAACGCCATCCTGTGGTAAGATCGATCTTGATAGGACAGTTGCCCCCGGAGGCGTTGTTAGGGCTATACGTCGGCCTGCGGGACCGGGCGCGGAAGATGGAGATCATTCCGCACGTGTACGACCAGGAGACGTACTTCAAACTGCTGCGCAATGAAGGTGATCCTAAGCTGGCGGCGCAGCTGATGCCGAAGATCACCAACCCGGATTACATCGAGCTGCTGCGCACGCACCAGCTTACTGCGGTACGGGAATGGGCGGTGCGGACGCTGCCGGAGATGTTGAAGTTGCACGGTGACATGGAATCGAACCCGGACAAGATCATCGACGCGATCCTGTCCTTCCCTACGATGACGCCGCAGGTGCAGCGGCTGCTGTCGTGGGTGACGGTGCCCCAGGTGTTCTACATCCTGGTGCTACAACATCCTAGCATGGAGATCAAGCAGGCCGCGTTGCGGGGACTACAGGCGCTGCGTCCGCGTGACCTGTGCAAGCTAGCGGCGGATGAGCGGGTGATCTTCGACCTGCGCAACGCGGCGCTGACGTTGTGCCACGGCATCGACCTCAACATGGTAGCACATCTGGCCGAAGCCGACAAGGACGCCCGGATTCGCGCGCAGGCCCTGAGCCTGTTGGAAGACAGTCCTAACTTGGACAACCTGCTGGCCCGGCTGGCAGTGACCGAAACCGATGCGGTAGTGCTAACTCAGGTAGTACAAATGGCTCATGACCTACGCATGCTACGCCACCTGAGTAAGCGGTTGGCGACGCTGCCGCAGGCGGGGGCTGTAAAGCAGCTGCTGGATGCACGCCTCCAGCGTGCCCAAGGTGAGACCCATGCAAGCGTACACTAAGTTCATGCAACTGCTGGCGACCGGCAAGCCCATCGCCCTGCGCAGCACCGCGCCCAGTGCGGAGATCTCGTTCCATGTGGGCTCGCAGCACTTCATCGTTGGTACGGAACGGCCGCTGCTCATCACGCAGCAGGTGCCGCGGCGTACGCTGCACGCTGCCACCGAGCTGCACAACCTTTTGCGCATGGGTATGCTGCAGGTCGGCTAACCCCAGGGTGCACTATGGCTCCGGCGCTGGAACGCGAAAATCCGACCTACCCGCTGGCGTTGGCGCCGCGCAAGCCGCCGCGCACGCCGCCCAAGTGGGTGCTCACGCCCGACATCATCGAGCACGAGCGGAACATCATCCGTACCAAGTTCCTGGCCGACATCGAGCGCAAGCAGCTGAAGATCGATCTGACGGCGGCACCGCTCAAGATCCCGATCTTCCGCATCCGTCACAACGAGAGCGAGATCAAGAAGCGCTGGTACGCCACGCCGCAGGCGTGGGAGCACCACAACCGGCGGGCGGAGAAGCTGATTCAGGCGTTCCAGAAAGGCGTGCCGATTCCGCCGGTCATGGCGCGCAAGCTGGGGCCGGATCGTTACCGCATCTGGGATGGCAATCACCGGCTGATTGCGGCCAAGCGCGCAGGCGTCAAGTACGTGTACGTGTTCCCCGTGTTGCCGACCAAGGTGGAGCAGATGCCAGAGCGCAACACGGTGCAGTTCAAGGGCGTGCTGTACGAGCAGGTCAATCCGCCGCGCAAGTAGGAGCACTATGTTACCGACCCACATTCGCCGCGATGGGAAGACGTACGTGCAGGCAGCCAAGTACTCTCCGGCCGCGCTTAAGCTCCTGCGGCTGTCAGACAAGACCGGCGCCGCGGCGAAGAAGGCGCTGTTTGCCGCGCTGCAAGACGTGGTGAAAACTCAACCCAAGGTGCTAGAGGAACGCGATCCGCAGGGCACTTCGCTCATGTACTACATGGCGGGTGGGTACCATGTGCCGACTTACCAGTTGCTGCTCAAGCAACCCAAGGTGGGCAAGCTGAAGAACCTCAACAACGGGCGGACGCCACTGCACCAGATTGCCGCCACCGCGTTCGAGACGCCCGCCGTGTTGGAGCTGGTGGCACAGCATCCCGATGCCCTGGTAGTCGACAAACGTGGGGAAACTCCACTCTACGAAGTGCTGCGGCATGCCCTGCATGGGGAGGACGACAAGCCGGAGCCGAAGCTGGCGGCCCTGGTTGCGCGCCGTCCTGGCTTTGCCGAGTTGCGCAACCACGACGGCACGCCGTTGCTGCATCTGCTGGCCCGGCGCTTACCGGACGTGGCGCTGATGGTGCCCGGTGTGGGCACCGTCGTTGACGAGGAGTACGGTGATACCGGGCTGCACGTCATCGCCGGCCTCTTTGATTCACGCATTCCCGATCAGGTACGGGTGACGCAGCTGGAGCAAGTACTAACGCACCCCGACGCGAAGTCGGTTAAGAATCGACGGGGCCGCACTGCCTACGAGATTGCCGAAGAGCAGCTGCACCTCTACCGCAAGTAGTAACAACTTACCACCATCTTCCTCACATTACCCCACCCCTGGCGCGCGAGTACCGCCCATGAGCGATTGGCTGATTGGTGACGTAGACGGTAACGACCTGCTCGACATTGGGGACGTCATCCTGCTGGTGGAGTTCCTGTTCCACGGCGGTACCCTCACGGCCGACCAGAAGCTGCGGGGCATTATCTGGCCCGCTCCGGGCAAACTAGAACCCAGCATCGACGACCTACTGTCGTTGATCGGCGTGGTGTTCCACGGCGAGCCCAGCTGGGGCCGCACTGGCGGTACCATCACTGGACCCACGGGCACCATCACCGTGCCGACCGATCCCGTGATCGATGGCCCGCCGCTGATCAGTTGCAAGGACGTGCAGCTGGCGGCAGCCACTGGCGGGGCGCAGGCTACCTGCTTGATCACCCTGGAAGGCTGCCGCGACCGCCGTGCCTACGTGGTGTGGAACACCAACACCACCGTCAGCGTGGATACGGTGGTACGCCTGTTCGGCTTCGATCCCGCCCTCAGCACGTGGACGCTGATGCCCGGCGTCAAGACCATCGACAACATCAACGGGCAGCTGGTGGTGCAACCCCAGGAAACGGTGTCGCTCGATGGGGCCGCCGAGGGTAGCCACGCGCCCTACTCGATGGCGGGCTACCTGATGTTCGTGCTGACCGCGGAGCAAGCCGCACAGTACACACAGCTACGCATCGAGCTGACCGTCCGGCGGCGCAGCGGCGGTCTGATCACGACCTCGCCCAAGTTCCGTTTCTGCGTGCAGAACCTGGGGCTGATGGCCGACACCGCTAAGGCCATCAACGTGTCGTCGCTGGCGGCGGGCAACGTCACGACGCTGCTGCTCAAGGGGCAGTACAACGCCACGCAGACGTTGACCGGTAGCACTACCTCCAGCCGCTACTACATCACCTTCTACCCTCTGCACCTGCCGGTCAACTACAGCATCGCCTCGTCCACCTCGCGGGCCATGCCGACGCTGTCGCTGGCGCAGGAAGAGCAGACCTTCAATCTCGACGTCTACTCCCAGACCGTGATCAACTTCTTGGAGGACATGGGGGTCAACTTGGGGCCGTTGGCGCCCAACCTTGACGCCGTGGGCGACGTCGTTGAGTTGTACACCCCGGTCAGCATCGACGCCGAAGGTCACGACACCCGTGACCTGCAGGACTACGTGGTCAAGGCCATCGAGCCGTTGTACCGACTCTATGTGCATACCGAGTACACCAACTCGCGGCAACTGTCGCTGTTGATCACGCGGCTGAACGAGATGCTGCCGCGCTTGGTGGCCACCTTCGGCGCGCTGACGCCGGTCAGTGGTGACAGTCGGCTGAACATCGTGGTGGCACCGTCGCTGTTCGACATCGAGAACCTGTGGGGCATGTTCGCGCCCCGCGATCTGGTAGCGGGCGATCCCGAGTCCAACGAAGGCATCTACGTGTACTACCGGCCGGCGCTATACCGCACCACGCCGACCAGTACTGACATCGACGTGAGCTTCGTGCTGCGGGGGGTCGCCCACGAGTTCGCGCACGCGCTGCAGTTCGTGAACGTCACGCTAGCTCGTACGATTGCCTACCTAGGCTTGCCGCCCGGCACCCTGCTACCGGGGGATAAGGAGCAGCTACCGCAAGCCATGTGGCCCACCATCAGCGAGGGGTTGGCGCTGCTGGCCGAGCTAGAGTCTGGCTACAGCTACCAGAAGCTGCCATCGATGCCTACGGCCACGGGGATGTCGCCGTCAGCTTCCAAGCTGACCTTCATCGTCAACGCGCTGTTTGACCACCCCGCCACCGGCACGCTGATGGTGGGGCCGGGCGGGCGCGTGAACATGGCCACGCAGGCGCTACTGGGGCTGTTCTTCCAGTGGCTGTCCGAGCGTACGCTACCGGCCGTGCCGCGCACCACCTTCATTCAGGATCTGGTGGCCACCACCGACCTGATGGAGTTGGAGCAGCTGGTAGGTACGGCGCACAATCAGAGCCTGCTGTGGTTGCTGCGCGATTTCGTCATCACGTGCCTCAACCAACCGACGGGCGGCGTCTACCCCTTCGACGATTCCAAGTACACTTTCGGCCCAGTCACCGCGTGGACGGTGGGTACCGATACGTTGTACCAGGGGGTGCAGCTGTACAACGACGGCTCGGCGACGGCCCCCGCGTTGCGGTCGCTGCCGCCTCGGCAAGTTGACGTGGGCAAGCAGAATCTAGCGGACGCCATGCGGTCCCTCACGCCGCTGTTGCTGACCTGGGCGGTGTCGAACACCTACCAAGTGAGTTTCAACGCCGACGAGCCCAGCCTCGTCGCGTTCCTGCGCGTGGCCTGAGCGCGCGTGTATCTTTGATGTAGTCACGATTCACAGGAGCCTACCATGGCCAAGCGCCCCAAGCAGACCCAGCCTCGGTTCATCGCCACTGCCGTGTCGCTGCGGATGGCCGAGCTACGCACCATCGCGCCCGATGAGTACCAGCAACTGTGCCGTAAGTTTGCGGGCTACTTTGCGGGCGTCGCGCGCAATGAGATCTCCGGGTGGCTGGGCTTGGATCTGCACAGCTGCGCAGCAGCGCTGAACGACCCGGTGCGCTTCGCGCAACTCGCCATGCTGGTACCCAAGCTGGCCCGCTCGCTCTACGAGCTAGCGGAACTGGACGAGGCTTTCCGCCTGCTGGGCGACGAGGAGCTGCACACGCAGATGCAGCAACACATGGCGGCGGCCGACGAGTTCCGCACCGGCATCCGCACGGCGCTGCTGCATCACAAGGACGACCGGCACAAGAACTTCCCCGACCTCGTCGATGCGCTGATCAAGTTCCGCACCGCCACCAAGCCGTACCTCGCCGGTATTCGCGCCGCCTATGCGCAGGTGTTCGCGGTCACGGTCACGCGGGCGTCGTTCTACCTCAGTCCGGTGTACCAGCGCAAGCTGCCGTCGGCCATCCCGCCCATCGGTCGCACGCTGAAGGTGGCGTACATGGAAGGCTCCATCCAGGGACTGTACCAGCGCCTGGGGCCACAGGCGGACGAGGTGTGGGCACAGGTCAAGCCGCAGATCATGAGCGATCTGGATCTGCTGCTGCGCAACTCGGGTGGGCTGGCCAACAGCCTGCGTGACGCGGGCCTGCAGTTCGCGCGCATGTGAGGGATGTCGTGAGCACGCCGACGAAGATCAAGTACCAGGGCCACATCTACAAGCGCGCGGCGAACCTGAAGTGCCGTAAGTGCGGCAGTGATCGCGTGTGTGAAGTCCACGCTAGGTGTGAGAGTGCCTTCCGCTGTTGGATTCAGGATCACACGTACATGGGATACGTACCTGATGACCTGGGCCTGGGTTTCACTCATGGGGGCGGTGACCATGTGACCTTTAGCTACTGCCTTAACTGCGGGCAGATGCAAGGTCGCTTCCCGTTGAAGTTGACCAAGATCGAACAGGGCGTGAAGCAACCGTAGCTATAGGAAGATTACCATGTCGGCACCGAAGGCGATCAAGTACTGCGGGCAGATCTACCGGCAGGCAGTGGATTCTACAGCCCTAGATCATGAACTGTACACGCCGTACCTGCGCCGCTTGCAGAAGCTAGTCGATGCGCTGACGGCAATCGATAAGCAGATGGCGCTGCAAGGTAGCGACAGTGATGCCCGCTTGTTTCAAGCCAAGGTGACTCAGAGCCTGGAGATGGCGCAGGCGCAGCTCAACATCGCCAAGACGGGGCTGCAGAAGATCATCGACGGCAAGTTCGGACGACACACAATAGCACCGGGAGCAGATCGTACCTAACAGGAGCCGCCACGTGTCGACACCACAGCGAATCAAGTACCGCGGGCAGATCTACAAGCTGGCCTACGAGGGCTATCCGCACGCCCAGCCGCCCGAGCTGAAGGCGTCGCCCCACGAGCGGTGTCCGGCGGGCACGCACTGGAACGAGCACGACAAGCGGTGCAAGTCGCTGCCGCCGGAGCTAGCCGCGCTCACGCATACCGCGAACAACCGCACCGGCATCGCCAAGCTGTACAGCAAGCAGTCGTCATCGCGCTTCCACCACATGGCGGCCCAAGCCCATGACATCGCGTCGGCGGCGGCGCGCAAGCACGGCTTCCCC
>Ga0102851_10002273_pt1 | contig 11498 bp, 6 predicted proteins | sample Mud3Dept3metaG_FD_79558 | JGI IMG/M metagenome (GOLD analysis project Ga0102851, IMG submission 79558) | Freshwater wetland microbial communities from Ohio, USA, analyzing the effect of biotic and abiotic controls - Mud 3 Core 4 Depth 3... | ecosystem: Environmental > Aquatic > Freshwater >...
CCACATGGCATTCGACCTCGAGACAGCGGACCTGGTTGGGACGGGGAAGCTTCGCAGCCCGGATCGCATCTACTTCGATCTGCAGGACCGCAGCCGGAAACGGGGCACTCTGAAGCGGCCGAACACGCAGAAGGCAGTCAGCATCGACGGGAACCTGTTGACCGGAGTCCGCATCTCACAACGGAAGCCGGGTGCCACGCGGATCGTACTGGATCTGAAGCAAACCTGCGACTTCACGTACCAGACCTCGCCTGGCCCTCCGTCTCGCCTCACCGTGGAAATCCGGCCGCGTCCGGCCGGCGCCTCTGCTCCCGACTAGTTTCTGTTGTTTCACTTGGTCCGGTCAATGCAATGGATGCCCGGTCCATGACCGGCGATATCGTACTGCCGCACAGAGGTTTGTCACAATGCGGCTCGGGCAGAAACCTCCTCTATTCGCATGAAGTGCTTCGTGAAGGGACCGGCCAAGGAACCACTGGAATATATCCTGGATGCTATAATCTGCTCCACAATGGGGAGCAATGGGAATATATACGAAACTAATGGATGAGATTCTGACTGGCAGCGCCGACACAAAGCTTGGGCTCCCGGCATGGTGCCCTTTCCTGGTCCGTCCCGGCTCCAGCGAGAGGGTTAAAGGCAGAAATCCTGTTTCTGCACGATAGGGAGGAATTTCACATGCGCAGGACGGAACGTATTCACGGTTGGATGCCGGGGCGGAGGCTTGCCGCCCTCTTCACGTTCTTTTTGCTCGCGGTCATGGCCTGGTCCGCGCCGGTGGACTCTTCGCTACTGTCCGGCTTGCGCTGGAGGCATATCGGCCCGGCAATGTTCTCGAGCCGCGTTTCCGATGTTGCCGGCGTGCCTGGGCATCCCAACGTTCTCTACTGCGCGAACTCCACTGCCGGCTTGTGGAAATCGACCAACGGCGGCATAACCTTCGAGTCGGTGTTCAACAATGGGGGGACGCTTTCCGTGGGGGCGGTTGCCCTGTCGCCGGACAATCAGGACATCGTGTACGTCGGCACCGGCGAGGGAGCGCCGCGCAACAGCATTTCCTATGGCGACGGCATCTACAAATCGACGGATGGCGGCAGGACGTGGGAGAACGTCGGCCTCAAGGATTCGGAACGCTTCTCGCGCATCGTCGTGGATCCGAAAACCCCGAGCGTCGTGTTCGCGGCCGCGATGGGCCACGCCTTCGGGCCTAATACGGAACGCGGCGTGTACCGTTCCAGCGACGCCGGCGCAACCTGGAATCGGGTCCTCTACGTAAACGATCTGACCGGCGCCAGCGACGTCGCGGTCGATCCGCAGGATCCCAGGATCGTCTATGCCGGAATGTACGAGTACCTACGCAAACCCTGGCACTTCTCCAGCGGCGGCCCTGGCAGCGGGCTGTACCGCTCCTCCGACGGCGGCGAAACGTGGACGAAACTGACAGATCCTAAACTGAACAACGGGCTTCCCGGTGCGAAGCTTCTCGGTCGCATCGGCATGAGCATCTGCCTCAGCAATCCCAACGTTGTCTATGCGCTTATCGAAGCCCAGGAGCCGGGGACGCTCTGGCGCTCCTCCGACCGCGGCGTCCACTGGACCCTGGTGAATTCCAGCCGGAACATCAACAACCGGCCGTTCTACTACACACAGGTCCGCGTCGACCCCAGGGACGAGAACCGCCTTTACACCCTGGCGGGTTCGTTCAATCTCTCCACCGACGGCGGCAGGACGTTCCAGGGGATCCCCGGCGCCAGCATGTTCGGCGACCACCACGCTCTGTGGATCGATCCTGCCAATCCAAGGCGACTGTTATGCGGCACCGACGGCGGGTTTTTCATCTCGAACGACGGCGGCGCACGCTGGGATTTCCGAAACAACATGCCCGTGGCGCAGCCCTACCATGTCGGATACGACATGGCTGATCCATATAACATCATGGGCGGATTCCAGGACCATGAGATCTGGATCGGACCCAACGAGAAATGGAACCAGGTGGGCGTGCGCGAAGGCGACTGGCAGCGGCTGCGCAACATGGCCGACGGCATGTACGCCATGGCCGACCCGCGGGATCCGAACATCGTTTATTACAACGGCCACTTCGGCGACATCACCCGTCTCGACCGGCGCGACAACCAGGAACGCTTTATACAGCCGTATCCTCCGGGGCCGGCGGGTGGCGGCGCGGACGAGGAAAAGTACCGGTTCAACTGGAACTCGCCCATCCACATGTCGCCGACCAATCCCGATGTCATTTACTACGGCGGCAACGTCGTATTCAAGACCACCGACGGCGGGAGGAACTGGACCGTCATCAGCCCCGATCTGACGACCGACGACAAGGAAAAGCAGAGGTCGAGCGGCGGTCCGATTTCTGCGGACAACACCCGGGCCGAGTTTCACTGCACGGTTGTCTCTATTGCGGAAAGCCCGCGCGACCCCAAAGTTCTCTGGGCAGGGACCGACGACGGCAACGTGCAGATCACGCAGGACGGCGGCGCAAGGTGGACCAACGTGGTGAAAAACCTTCCCGGGAACCTCCCGTCGCCCTGGGTGAAGTCAATTCAGGCCTCGTGGACGGAACCGGGAACGGCGTATGTGGCGATCGATCAGCACTGGCAGGACGATTTCAGGCCGCACGCTTTCATGACGACGGATTATGGCCGGACCTGGAAGGACATCTCCACCGGTTTGAACGGCTATGCCCACATCGTCATGGAGGATCCGAAGGAACCCGGCCTGCTGTACGCGGGCACCGAACTGGGGATTTTTGCATCGTTCGACCGCGGCGCAACCTGGACCGATCTCCGGCTCGGCGAGCCGCGCATCTCCGTGGTGGACATCAAGGTTCACCCGCGCGAGAACGACTTGATCATCGCCAGCCACGCCGGTGGTTTTTACGTTCTCGACGACGTCACTCCGCTGCAGCAGCTCGCGCGGGCGACGAGCAGGAGGATTGCGCTCTTCCCGCCCGTGCGTGCCACGCGGTACGTCCAGGCCAGCGACACCAGCGTCCTGGGAAATGCCGTGTGGGTGGCGCGCAACAAGCCCTATGGCGCCATCATTTCCTACTACCTGGCGGGCTCCTCCTCAGGCCCGGTTCAACTCGCCATCCTCGATTCCAGGGGGAGCACTCTGCAGACGCTGTCCGGGACCGGAAATGCGGGAATAAACCGCGTTGTTTGGGGCCTCCAGGGGCCCGGATGCCAGGCTTCGGGCGAGGCGCCGACGGCTGCCGCAGGACGCGGCGGGCGCGGTGGAGGAGGTCGGGGCGGCGGCAGTGGGCCGCGGGTCATGCCCGGCGAGTACCGGGTGCGGCTCACAGCCCTCGGCGAGACCGCCGAGCAACCGCTCACCGTGCGCATTGATCCACGGGTCAAGGCCTCGCCGGAAGACCTGAGCATTTACAGCCGCGAAGTGAACATAATGCAGGCCACACGGTGCCTCATCACCGAGGCGAACGGGAGGATCGGCGGCGTGGAGCCGCAGCTTGCCGCCCTGGAGGGGAAGCTGCCGAACGCTGAACTGCGGACGCTGGCCGCCGGTGTATCGAAGGAGCTGACGGCGCTCGGCGAGGAGCTCGGCGAGGTGTCATCCCGGTTGCGGTGGCTGGTGGACCAGGTCGGCAATCATCTCGGCCGGCCGACCCCGGCCCAGATCGAGTGGATCGGCATTTACGATCAACGTGTCCGTGATGCCGCAGCCAGGCTGGACGCCCTCTGGCAAGCCGACCTGGCCAGGCTCAACACTGCCCTTCAGGCCGCCGGCCTTGCCGTGATCCGGCGCAACTGAGAGTCGCCGGCTGCCAAAAGCGACAAACCTCATTTGTGCGGCCGGTTCGACGGTCGGCGCCGTTGACTCAGTACCGCGCTCACCCGAGCCGGGCTCCTTGCTCGGCCAGGAGCATCCGGAGCACTGACCGATGGCAGCGGGATTCGTCTTCGCAGTAGCATCCGACTGAGAAATCGGAGTTCTGGGACAGCGCGGCGAGGAGCGCGATAGTGTGGCGGGCTTCCGGAGCCGACATCTCGGCCCGGTATTTTCTGGCGAAAGCGGCCCACTGTGCCGGCGTGGCAGCCGACTGCCCCAGCTTTACCGTCTCGTTGCTTGGCGCCAGGATGGGGAACCAGACGTCATACCAGTTCTGCGCGGCGAACTCGGACTTGGGTACACCGCGCGGCGGGCGACGGACTGTACCGATACGCAGGCCCTCACCCTGTCGCCGGGCACTTCCCAACCTGACGATACGGATAGCCATCTCTGTGTCCTCCATTGACCAAGCCGGTGATGGGCAGTAACCGCCGGAAGCGGCCGGCTGCTTGCCTTTGTTCGGCGGCGGCTGCGCCGCGGTCCTGAATGGGTTACAAATGCTCAGAGCCGATGCGCGCCCTCCATTTCGAAACCGGCAAGGAAGCCTGTTGTCGGTGCATCGGCAGGCAGCATGTCTCGGCAATCACCCTCTTCAAACTTATACCGGAATCATTGTATAAACAAAATAACTACCTCAGAGGCCCCAGACTCTTGATGAAATCGCACCGATCCCGATGAGAGCGATCAGGAAAATTGTTCCGAAGATCAGCCCCAGCCGCCAAAAGTCGGCGCGGCTCACATATCCACTGCCGAAGTAGACAGGAGCCGGACCGGTCGCATAGGGAGTGATCACACCCATGATCCCTAATGAGTAGCACAGCAGGAGCGCGAAATTCCGCTCCGGAATGCCCGGTATCGCAGCCCCGGCCGCCAGCATGATTGGAAGGAACGCCGTCGCATGGGCGGTCAGGCTGGCAAACATGTAGTGTGAGAAATAGAAGACCACAACCAGAATCAGCATTGCGGCGAGCGGCGAAAATCCCGCAAGCCGCTCCGCCGCCAGGCGCGCGAACCAGCCGACAAACCCTACTCTGCCCAGGCCGTCCGCCATCGCCACCAGGGTCGCGAACCAGACCAGGACATTCCACGCCTGCCGGTTCCCCAGAATGTCGTCCCAGGTCAACACACCGGCGATCACCATGCCGCAGGTCGCCAGTCCAGCCACTGCAGTCGCATCGATCTTGCCCGCAGCGAAGATCCAGAGGCACAGTGCGGTAACAACCAGCGAGGCCAGCAGCATCTCCCGCCTGGAGACCTTTCCCAATTTCACCAGTTCCTTCCCCGCCCAGGATGGGACCTCGGGACTGGACTTGATCTCGGGTGGGTAGATCCTATACACGAGATAGGGAAGCGCCAGGATCAGAATGCCTCCTACCGGCAGGAAACCGGCGCACCACTCGGACCAGGTAATGGATATTCCAGAAGTCTTGTTCACTAGCTCCAGGGCCAGAAGGTTGGGTGCCAGCGCTGTGAGGAACATCGAACTGGTGACACATGTGGCCGCGAATGCAGTCCACATCAAGTACGCGCCGATCCTGCGAGCCGTGTCGCCCGGGAAGGATGCGTAAATGCCGGGAAGACTGCGGATGACCGGGAAGATCGTCCCGCCGCTCCTGGCAGTATTGGATGGTGTAAACGGCGCCAGGATCAGATCCGCCAAGGTGATCGCATAACCGAGGCCGAGCGTTTTCCCGCCCAGGTTCCTGACGAGCAACAAACCAACGCGCTTTCCAAGGCCCGTTTTTTCATAGCCCAGTGCGAACATGAAGGCGCCAAAGATAAGCCAGACCGTGGCGTTCGAGAATCCCGACAGTGCCCAGCGAATGGATTCCGACGGCGTCGCACCTGCCAGGCCCAGCGCTGCGGCCAGAAAGACACCCACGAACCCGACCGCCGCGGCAGGCAACGGTTCCAGGATCAGCCCGGCGATGACCGCAGCAAAAACAGCGAAATAATGCCACGCATTCGGATTCAACCCCTGTGGCACTGGAATCACAGGAATCGTGATCCCGACCGCCAGGGGTATAGCTGCTTTCCAGACCACAGTTTTCATGAATGCGCTCCTGCACCCCGAATCCGCCCCATCTGCGGTTCGATCTTAGCATTGCCCCGCGTAAACAGAGGCGGGTTTTATCAGACCGGTGAGCGGCTGCCGAGTCCCTGATCCGACATGGGGTGCCCGGCGGCGACCAAAGCGAGCACCTCAGGCAAGGAATAGTACGCCGTGATCCCAACCGAGATTAAGGGAGACTTTCCCCGAAAACGTCGGCACATATTTTCGGCCTGACGCTTGTCAACGCACGCATCTCATTTATTTGCTTTAATTCGGGGAAAGCTCGGGATCGGCATTTCATTTGCATGCACAAAAAGCAGTCCCTCGCCTTGGATTCGTGCGGCAAATTGCCTGGATGAGCCCAATTCAGGCAGAGCGGTATTTCCTCAAAACCGCGATTGGCTGGGGTACTGAGAGACAGCTTCATCATCCAATATCAGAGCGAGGCCCGGGTTCATATCTGAACCGTGTACGGCTACAACTCATGGAGGATGTATGCAGAAAGATCTGAAATGGAGCGATCACCTGTGGTCTATCATATTGTCGGGAGGAGAAGGCAAGCGCACCAGACCGTTCATCCGGCGCTGGCTCGGAATGCACAAGCCCAAACAGTACTGCGCATTTGCAGGCACCAGGTCAATGTTGCAGCACACGGTGGACCGGGCGGATGCCTTGACCTCCCCGGAGCGCAGGGTGATTGTGACCAAGGAAGCTCACGCGCGCCGCGGCTGGCTGCAACTCAGGGGAAAAAATCACGGGGAAATAGTCAGCCAACCCTCGGATTGCGGCACTGCGCCGGGAATTTTCCTGCCTCTGGCCTATGTGCGTGCAAAGGATCCGGATGCGACGGTGATCGTCTACCCTTCCGATCATTTCGTCTATCCCGAAGAGCACTTTGTGGCGGCGGTTCGCCAGGCAGCTAATGTTGTGGAGCAACTGCCCCATCATTTGATCCTGCTGGGTGCATCCCCGACCCAAGCAGAACCTGAGTATGGCTGGATCTGGTCAGACCGGACGCTGCATTGCGAGGGCGGATGCTGCGTCATGGCGGTAGAGCGATTCGTGGAGAAGCCGAACCCGGCCGAAGCACAGGCGGCACTCGAAGCCGGCGCGCTCTGGAACACCATGGTTTTCGCCGCCAAGGCGGAAACCCTGTGGAAACTCGGATGGCGTCATGTGCCGGAAGTCATGTGGCGATTTGAGCAGGTCAAAGATGCGATCGGACTGGCCGTCGAAAAAGCCATGGTTGCATCCGTGTATCGAACCATGCCATTCCGCAACTTTTCCCATGATCTCCTCATGCGCGCTGCAAGTCAAATCGCCGCCATCAGGCTGACCGGGGTTGCCTGGAGCGATTGGGGAAAGCCCGAGAGGATCGCCGATACGCTCAAGCAGCTGGGTATCACGCCGGCTTTCCCTTCCAGGTGCATTGCCTGATCGAACACGCCTGGAAGGCATGGCTTTGGCATGCCGCGTACGGCGGGGCAAATCCGCGCCACCCCCGGTATCGGAATCGGTATCGGGGATGCAATCGCTATCGGGATCGATGACGATATCATGTCGCAGCCGATGCCAATGCGGCGGCCCCAGATCTACCAGGAATTCGATGCCGATTGCGACCCCGATGCCGAGGGTTGTTCCGTTGGATTGAGCGCGTTTTGCCACTTCAATCAAACGCCGGAACAACGGGACTTTTAGGGGCACCCGGCCAAAGGCCTTGGCGCCAGCCCGTAATATTTCCTGCCGGCGCACGAGATTGATTATTCAGCCTTGCCTACCTCGACCATGATGGTGTGCTGCGCGTTGCCGAATGCGAGGGGGGTCCAGCGTTCCGAGGTCAGTACATTCACGCAGCCGCCGCGGTCGACGCCCTGCTCATCCGGGCGCCACCAGGCGCCCTGCGGCAGGGCCACAACGCCGGGCATGATTCTCCTGCTCACCCGGCACGGGATACGAACCTCACCCCGGTCGTTGAAGACGCGCACTTCCTCCGAGTTGCGGATTCCCCGGGCTTCCGCGTCGAGCGGGTTGATAAACAGCCGTTGCGGGAAAGCCTCCTCCAGCCAGTCAACACCGGCGAGCGTCGAGTGAATCCGGGCCAGTGTGTGGTGCCCGACCGCCTGCAGAGGATACTTCCTGGCTTCCGGCCCGAACGGGCTTTCCCATTCCTGGATGTATTTGGGAACCGGTGGAATCTCCTTCGGTTTGCCGAGCGCATGCAGCCGCTGGGAAAAGAACTCGATCTTGCCGGAGGGAGTGGCAAGGCGATTTTTGCCGGGATCCTTGCGAAAACTCTCGAAAGCTACCGCGGGGCGGGTTACCGGGATTGTATGCACTCCCGCATTGCTCTTTTCGAATTCCGCCAGAGCGGGAAGTTTCGGGAACCTGCTTTTCCGGAACTCGCCCAGGCACCATTCCACCCAATCCCGCTCGCTCCGACCCTGCGTATAAGCCGCCCCGATCCCGAGCCGTTCGGCAATATCCGCACAGATTCTGTAATCGCTCCGGGTCTCGTGAGGAGGATCGACGATCTTGGGCATGAGGATTACTTCGTCCCCGTATTTCCAACCGTCTTCCACGCCCCAGGTCTCGAATTGCGTGCATGCGGGCAGCAGGATGTCGGCGAAACGTGCCGTCGGGGTCAGGAAATTGTCCTGCACAACAATGAACTCGACAAGGTGATCGTCCTGGAGCATCCTGGCGGTGCGGTTTACATTTGCGTGCTGATTGATCAGCGCATTCGATGCCACGGCGTAGATCAGCTTGATATTGTTATCCAGCCTCGCGGCGCCGCGCACACCCTCCCCGGGACCCATGTCCTTGCCGCGCAACACAGCCTCGGTCCACAGGAAGGTGGGAATGCTTGCCCGGACCGGATTGGCTCCGATCGGGAAGACGTTCCAGGCCGGGCCTCCGTCGGGGGCCTGCAGCCCCATGCCGCCGGCCCATCCTCCCGGAATCCCCACATTGCCGGTCAGGGCCGCGAGCACGCAACCGGCGCGGACCACCTGTTCGCCATAGGCCCGGCGCTGCATACCATAGCCCTGATACAGAACACCGGGCTTGGTCGTTGCGTACTCCTTTGCAATGCGCGCGATCTTGTCCCGCGGCACTCCGGTGACCGTCTCGGCCCATTCCGGAGTCTTGGGAACCCTGTCCCGGGTCCCGAGGATATAGTCCTTATAGCTCTCGGCGTCCCTGGCCTCCGTCGGCATTTGCGTCTCGTTGAACCCGAGGCAATGCGTCTTTACAAACTCGGCGTCATAGAGCTTCTCCCGGATCATGACGTACGCCATCGCGGACATCATAGCCACATCGGTTCCCGGGCGGATCGGGATCCACTCGTCGGCCAGTGCCACTGCACTCAAGGTCATCCGTGGATCAATACAGACAATCCGTGCCCCTTTCTCCCGGGCTTTCTGCAGGAAGAATTCGGTGTTTGTGCCGTCGCGCATTTCGCACGGATTCCAGCTCCACATCAGTATGTACTTGGAGTTTACCCAGTCCTGCCGCTGGTTGCCGGTGGTGTTGGTCCCATACACATACGCTGTCGCGTTGGAAATGCATGCCCAGGAGTAGCTGTTGTAGTGCCCGAGCGACCCCCCGAACAGATTGAGGAGCCGCTGCGCGGTCTGGCGACCGTTGATCTGGCTGTAACTGCCGGTGCCGTACGGAACAAAGAGGGCCGAATTCCCGTACTGTTTCCTGACCCGGCTCAGTTCGCCGGCAACCTTGCCGAGCGCTTCCTCCCAGGAAATGCGTTCGAACTTGCCCTCGCCGCGCCTGCCGGTTCTCTTCATCGGGTATTTCAGACGGTCGCGATGATACTGCCGGTGCCGGTACGCGCGTCCGCGTATGCAGGCTCTGAGCTGCGGATCCTCGAGCGTGTCGCCCGGCCGGTCATCGCTCTCGATTCTGTAAATAACGCCGTCCTCAACATGCACTTTGAGGAGGCAGCGGCCGCCGCAGTTGTGGCCGGGGCACCCGACGCGGACTACACGCTTTCCGGCCGATGGATCCTGGAGTGGCCCGATGGAGGAAGGCTGCGCCCGGCCGGGAGGGAATGCGGCAAGGAAAGAGGAGCCCAGCAGCGTGCTCCATTTGAGGAAGCAGCGCCGGCTCAAGGGGGCAGAAGGAATCATAGGCGCCACGCCACGGGGAAAAGAGTTCGCGCAATTGCACTGCCACGTCGGGGATTCCCGGCTGGAGGCCGCGAGAATCCATCAAGGCGCATCCGGCACGGATCCCAGGGCCGGATCCTATCACAAAAACGGGAGTACGGAATGTGAAAGATATGTCCCCTCAGCGCACCCGGATCAGCTTGCTGCCGACTTTGTCCCCCGGGACGTCATACACGACCACTTTGACATGTTGGTCCGGACCGCGCAGGGGGATCAGGATGGAGAAAGGGATTCTGGAGGCGAGCATCATCCTGAATGTGGGCTCCGTCAGATTCAATTCCATGTTTTTCCATTCCTGGCCCAGGAACTTCTGGCGGGCATCCGCATAGAATATGGCAATGCGGAGTTTTCCCCGGTGCCGCCCGTCGACGGATCTTATCACCAGTCCGGAAGCTTCGATGAGCAGGTCCACCCTGATCAGAGCCTGACCGGACGCATCCGTCACCCTGTTTGCGTTGATGTTGAAGGGAACATCGCCGATCTCCCGCTCATAACCGCCGGCAGCGGAGATCCGGCTGTAGGCCAGGAATTCCTCGCGATCATAGGGTTGCAGCTTGTCCCGGGCGAAATATCCGTGCCGATAGGAGACCTTCAATCCCGGGCGCTTGACCTTCACTTGGATGTTCCGATATTGCCCGTCCCATTTGTCGATCGCTGGATAATAGCCGAGGAGGTATTCGACGCGCGAGGTTTCGTTGACGGTCTTCAGAGCCGTGCCGATATCGCTGTAAATGGCAGCCCGGCCTCCCGTTAATTGAGAAATATTTCTCAGGCCGGCAAGCGCGTCGTTCCGCCCCGGGCTCGACAGCGGCGTGTTGCGCAGGTTCACAGGCCCCCTGCGGATCCCCATGTCCAGGTAAATGCCGCCTGTCTGAAACGTGTCGATGGCGACTCTGGCATCGTTGGCAGCGCGTGCGATCAGGTCGTCGTTGTCCACATTCCCGAACGGAAGAATCAGGCCTTGCTCGGTGAAAAAAAGCAGGTGCTTTTCCCCTTCCATGTATCGGAGGTAGTCGATGCAGGTGAGGATATTCTGCATATCCTGGCTGGCTCCCGCATAGAGGGGAGCCCACTCGTCGAACGGGATGGATCCCCGAAGCGCCTCCATAGCCGCAAGCTCGTTTTCCGAAGCGGCGATCGACTGCCCCGGATCCGCCACCGTATCTGCCATCTGCTTGGCCAGCTCATGCGTGAGGAGCTGCGCGACCTTCGCATCCTGACGAGGATTTTTCCCCTGCGTCGCCGGCGGTACTTGCCGGGATGCCAGGTCCCTTTCTCTTTGAAAAATCGTGTCGATTTCGTCCTGGTAGGCCTTGGGAATCTCCTTGCTCCCGTATATGACAGCAAGACCCCTGTTGCGCGATTCCAGCCAGGACTCGATGCGCTCGAAGCCAGTC
>Ga0102851_10002275_pt1 | contig 11495 bp, 6 predicted proteins | sample Mud3Dept3metaG_FD_79558 | JGI IMG/M metagenome (GOLD analysis project Ga0102851, IMG submission 79558) | Freshwater wetland microbial communities from Ohio, USA, analyzing the effect of biotic and abiotic controls - Mud 3 Core 4 Depth 3... | ecosystem: Environmental > Aquatic > Freshwater >...
CGAAATCAAAAACATCAGATTTTTCGAGGAAGAAGATCCTTTTTTCGGGGAAATAGAGGGAATAGCGTGTAAGATTTATCATCTGGTCGTCTGCTTCAACCTGTGCAAAATCGGTGTTGACTGTCAGGTCGAGCGTCAGGTTGTTGGTAATGCTGTATTTTATATCGCCTCCTGCATCCAGCTTTGGGGTTGAATTCATGTCATATTCGGTTCCGGCTTCATTCAGCTCATTTACCTGGCCCACCCCTCCTATAATATAGGGAGCGATGTAAAACGGTTTCTTTGGTTTTAAACCTTCGAATTCAATCACTTTTGACAGTGATGGTTTGTAGTAGGGAGAAAGGTATTCCGGTGTTACAGCCGGGAAAGTAACCAGTTCGGTTTTGGCAGCTATCCACCTTAAGAGAATAATACCCATTAACGTTTTTCCTTCGCTGGTTTGAAATCTAAGGCTGGAAAAAGGAATTCTGAATTCAGCCGACCATCCCTGTTCACTGATAACAGTCTTGACATCCCAGAAAGTGTTCCAGCTATGATTACGATCATCGGCCTCAACCAGACAATCATTTTTAATTGTTGCATCTCTTCGTAATCCGTTGGGATTAGTTGAAAATTGTACAGCATTCTCTCTGTCATTGAATGTGTCAAGAGTAAATCCAAACCAGTCGGTAAATAATTCAGTGTAATCCCTTTGCTTTCCAATTGCCCTGAAGTATTTCATATCATGGTATTTCAATAAACCTGAAACATAGAAATATTCGTCATCATACGTCATCTTAATAATGGATATTTCAGTTGGTGCTTTCCCGGTATCAGGCATAAACATATGCATTTGCAAGGCTTCTATTGGTTGCCATGCTTCTTCATCGGGAATTCCGTCAAATGTGATTCCCCCGGGGATTCTGGTTACCTTGAATGGCCCGTTAATATCTGAACCACTGCTGCTTTGTGCCTGTAATTGGATTGTCTGCATCCAGATCAGGAATATTGAAAGAAGCAGAGTTATTTTCATTACCTGCTGGAAATTAATAATATGCAAGTTACACCTGCAAAAATGGAAAGTCAAATTTATTTTTGTGTCAGCTAAATGTAGTTAATAAATTCTTGCCGGATTTATTACTTCAACGAATGACCAATACCTTGGCTCCCCTGATCTTTCTTTTCTTCAGCTCTGTTAATGCGACATTGGCCTCTTCAAGTCTATATTCCTGTACTTCAGGAATAATTGGTATTTTAGAAGCTATATCAAGAAATTCCTTTACATCACCCCGCGTAACATTTGCTACACTCTTGATTTCTTTTTCCATCCAGAGGTGACTGGAATAATCAATATTCAATAAATATTCCTTATCAATTTCTTCCTTCCTGATTGCATTTACTACCAGCCGTCCTCCGGGTTTAAGGTTTTTCAGTGCTTCAACGACAGTTTTCCAGACAGGTGTAGTATCGATAATCGAGTCAAGCTGTTCAGGAACATTATCGGTTGTATCACCGGACCAGTATGCACCCAGCTCCAGGGCAAAAATTCTTTCTGTTTCGCTTCTTGCAAAAACAAATATTTCAGCACCTGGATATTTAAATTTAATGATCTGAAGCACAAGGTGACCTGATGCTCCGAATCCAGTCAAACCGATATTCTGACCATCCTGAAGCCCTGTTATCTTTACAGACCTGTAACCGACAGCCCCGGCACATAACAACGGTGCTGCCTGTGAATCGGTAAAGATTTCAGGGATTCTATATGTAAAAGCCTCAGGAGCAGTCATATATTCAGCGTATCCTCCATTGACATCCCTGCCGGTTGCTCTGAATTCGGGACACAGGTTTTCATATCCTCCAAGGCAAAAGCTGCACTTCCCGCATGAAGAAAAGATCCATGCCACACCAATTCTGTCACCTGGCTTTAATTCTTTAACGCTTTTACCTATAGCAGCAACCTTCCCGATTACCTGGTGACCGGGGATTACCGGGAAACGGGGAGGTGGTGTCCGTCCTTCAATTTCGTCCAGTTCAGTGTGACATACACCGCAGGCCGTGACTTTAATAAGAACCTCGTCTTCATCGGGTATCGGATCAGGCATTTTGGTCATGACCAGCGGTTCTTGGTTCAGATCAAGATCTGTTACTGATTTTAAAATCATTGCTCTCATGGCAGTGCAAAGAATAGATTATATTATCTTTTTACCCTGTAAATAGGGAATTATTACATCATTTTTGTAATCATCAGTCCCATCGTAGGTTAATGTTACTACAGGGACTCCCGTTAATTTTCTGATTTCTCCGGTCATAGCTTCAGTGACTAAGGAAGGACAGCAAAACGCAGGATTTGTTTGTACAAAGAGCGATATGTCCGGATAATTCTCAATGATATAAAATATCTTCAGGATATTATCATATGACTCCCCTGAATGGTAAGGATTGATGTTGAAACTGGCCAGATGTTTCTCAAGCTTTTTGGGATTGATCACTTTCCGGGGACCCAGGTATTTTTCAAAGTACCTGCAATATTTATCTTCGAGCAATTTAAGGCAGGAACTGATCAATCTCTGGTTGGCTGCCTTCAGGTATTCTCCCCTGTCAATTGTCCGGCGTTGAATATTATCAAGTGACATTCTGATAAAATCTGCATAAGGCGTTGTAATGACTTCTCCTCCGTCTTCTTCTATGCTGTGATTTAACTTTTGATTCATAATATCATTATCACATACATAGAAATCTCCAAACAAAGCAACTTTTGGCCTGTTCCCTACACGGTGTGGAATTCTGTCAAACATGCTGACAACTTCAGAAACAGCTTTATCAATTGATTCATTGCCAAGAAATGCATTTTCAAGAATTTTAACCATTTCTGTCATTGCCTGATCGGTGTCCCCTTTATTTATTTCGTAGGGTCTTATTTTGCAGGCTGTCATCCTTATCATTCCACCAAGCAGATATGCAAAATAGGCATAGTAGCAGGCACTTAATGATATCTCAAGATGTGTCAATAAACCGCTGTAAACATGTGCTTTCTCCAAACCCTGCCCGTGATTCTCAAGAATGCTTTTAATATAATGGGGATACAGCCTTAAATTACAGGACAATTTTGAATCGATCAGCCACAGCATGCTATTTTCGGGTTTTAGCTTGTGTTCATTGATGTATTCGATAAATTCCTGGGCAATAATGTTTATGGGCAGGCATTGTCCTGTATTATAAACCATGCTCTTCCTTATGATAAGCTCACTTGATTTCATCAGTCTGGCATCTATACCTATCCTCTTCAGGTTGGCAACCAGTAAAGGTGATACAATTGGGTCCCACATGGGGAACAACAGGGTTTTACCAGAAATATCTTTTGTGATCTGTGGAAATATTTCCTTTAACCCGAATACCGGCTTTTCATCGCAGATTGAAGCATGATTTCTGAACGAGCGGATAGCAGCCTCTATCCTGGTTTCATACCCTAAATTTGAGTCATGTTCATCAATCTGAAGAATAAGATAAGGCTTATGAACGCTTTCAAATATTTTCTTAAAATATTCAATAATGAAAGAATCGGGAGCACATTTAAATGCTGTTATCAATACCGGGTAAAGATTCCTGGTATTGGCAATCATCCTTGCAGTTCCGAGTATCCTGGTAACAAAATACCACGGTACCTTTTTCAGCAGAACTGTGATATCCTCCAGTTCGATATCATCTGAGGGGATCATATCCTGATAGAAAGACTTAATTCCCAGATTGCCGAATATATCAGGGATACCTTTATTCAGGATTCTGGAAAGTACTATATATGGTCTCCCGAGCAACACCACTGAAATATCCTTTTCCGTATCAAACTCTTTCCTGAATACTTCTCCGAGTTGCTTTTTCCGGGAGGAATAGAACAACAATGCTTCATTGAAAGCATTAAGTACCGTAAAAAAGCTGATTCCGTTTTTCAGCACAGGCTTTAAACACTGCCAGAGTTTCTGAACAACATGATATTTTCCTTTCGGGAAGCTTAGTAACGGAGTCAGGCATTTATCCGGGATATTATTGATTTTCAGGGTATAAACAAGTGATGCGCTGAATTGAGTGTAGTAGCAATACTGGCCTTCAGCGTCTTTCGGTTTTTCCCTTGTCTGAAGGAGGACAGGCAAAAAGATATAATCTGCCTTTTCAGAAAGATAAACGACATGGCCAAAGACCGAATTGATGGGAGAACAAAATTCGGCACCTGCCAGGCATTTGCCGGTTTTCAGCGGATCACGGAAGTTTTCACTGGTTATTGTCCGGATCGACAAATTACTGAAGAACCTTTTCCAGAGCGGCAATTCCTCGAACATATGAAGTGTGGCAGGTATTCCGATAGTAATATCTTGCTTAACGAGGGTACCTGGTTTAAAGGAAAATATTTTCTTTCTGTTCTCAAGAAGATCAAAGCCTGTTCTGTTCCCCGAAATGTATTTTTGTGTTTCGTAATCACGCCCGCACATAAAACCATAAGCAACCTTCTCACCCGAGACTGTTGTGAGGCTTATGCAGCAATTGTTTGTGCAGAGGGTGCAGGTTTCGGTTTCAAGAGCAATCTCTTCCCGGTAGATCCCGATACCTCTGAAAGCTTTGGAATGTATATTCTGTTCCTGAAGCATCAATGCGGTTCCCAGTGCCCCGGTCAGGTGGCAGTATTTGGAAACATATATTGGTTTTTGCAATCGTTGTTCGAAGGCTGCAACCAATGATCTGTTCTTTGCCGTGGCACCCTGAAAACATATGTGTTGTCCGATAGATGCCTCAGTGGCAACCTTTTTCAGATAATTCTCCGTAACAGAGTGAAGGGCAGTTGCCAGGATCTCATTTACCGAGTATCCATTCTGGAGCAACTGGTTAATATCCCTTTCCATAAATACAGCACAGCGGTCGCTGGCCAGGGGAGCACTGACATCTTCAGCTTTTACGGAATAATCGTATAATGAACAACCTGACTTTTTAGCCTGTTCCTGCAGGAAGCTTCCGGTACCTGCTGCACAGACGGTATTCATCTGTGAAAAAGTAACGTTTCCGTCATGCATCAGTGTAAACTTGGCATCCTGTCCGCCTATTTCAATTATCGTATCTGTCAGGGGATTGAGTTCATATGCTGCCCTGGCATGAGAGGTAATTTCATCTGTTATCAGATCCGCATTTAAAATTTTCCCGATAAATTTTCTGCCCGAGCCGGTTGTCCCGGCACCTTTTACTGTTACAGCAATTTCTTTCTGACCGAATAAATGATCAATGGCTTCAAAAATGGACCTGACTGCAGATATCGGCTTGCCGGCTGTATAAGTATAAAAACCTGCCACCGGATTTTTGTTTTCATCAATTAAAATTGCCTTGGTACTTGTTGAACCAATATCAATACCCATATATACAATTAGGGGAGTATCTGTTGCCAACTTCCGGTAAATATCAATTTCCACATCAACAGGATGCTTTGAAACTGAAGGATTGAACGGGAATGACTCTTCATTTGAAAAATCCGGATACCTGCTCAGGATCAGCGAAAGTGGTTTGTGAAAATATTGCCTTTCGGGATTAATCTGTGCGAGAATATCCACGAAAGAATTTATTTTTAATGGTACGGGGTCAGGTTTTTCTTCCAGGAGCATAAGCCCTGCCCCGATAGCTCCGAAAAGATGAGAATCTTCATTAGTTAAAAGTGGTATTTTTAATTGCTTCTCAAGATATCTTCTGACCACAGGATTTCTTGAAACCCCCCCGGTCAGGAGCACAGGTAAAGATGGAGATTCCCTGCTAAAGACCGTATTGATAATACTTTCTGCAAGTCCTTTGCAAAGGCTGTCACATATGGCCCCGACAGTAAAACCCCGCTGCTGGGCATGAATGATATCTGTGTTGGAAAATACCGCGCAACGTGAAGCTATGGAGGGGATTACACCTTTGTTTTCAAGGGCTTTATCGCACAACTCTTCAATGCCCGAAAGGTTCAGCCTGCCAACCTGTTGATCAAGAAAGCTGCCTGTCCCTGCTGCACATGATGTATTTGTTTTTGTGGACTGATAGCGACCAGCCTCATCAAACCTGATCAGCATGAACTTCTCTGCACCAATATGCAGTACCGAAGCTGCCTCTCTGCAATAATGCTTCGCAGCTGCCATGATTGCCACCTGGCTATTATAATTATGAGCGATTTTCTTATTTAAACAGGTTGAAGATGAAGTACATGCAATTGTATCAATGCCCGTCAGATCAAATTCCTTCCCCGCAATTGAAAAGGCATATGGAATATTGCCTTTGTGAAAAAGGTAGAATCTGCTCAGAATTCTACCTTCCGGATCAAGTTGTACCATGGAAAGTGAAACTGAACCGATATCAATTCCAAGGATCGAACCCTGGTCTGCCATGAGTTTCGCCATAAGATTTTCCTTTCCTGAATAATGAATTATTCATCCGGTACATTTATTAAAGATACGATTTTAATAATACCTTTAATCTGAAATTCTATTGTTAAGTCACCCAGATCTGTGATTTAATGGAGAGAAAGCTGCTTTATAAGATCCATGTAAGGGGATGGGTTCAGGGGGTCGGGTTCAGATGGAGTGCTGTGCGTGAGGCCAGGGACCGGGGAATTACGGGCTATGTGAAGAATTTATCTGATGGAAGCGTTTATATAGAAGCTGAGGGATCGGGAGAACAGCTTAATGCTTATATTGAATGGTGTAAACAGGGTCCCGGTTTTGTCGAATCTGTAACATCAGATATCTTTCCTCCCGTAAATTACAAGGATTTCCGTATTGAATATTAGTATTTCAGTAGAGTAAGCAAGAACCGATCATTATGATCGATGAATTTAGAGATTTCACATAATATTAAGCATTCCCTTCATGATCGATAAATAATTGTATATGAAAAGTTATTCAAGACGAAAATTTATAAAACAAAATTCCCTGACCGGGCTGGGAGCAATACTCGGAATAGGTTTGAGCCCTTCCATATTTTCTGACAATATCAGGGCTGCCGATACTCCTGTAGTACTGGGCGGTCAGAAAATAAGAACAAAAGGCTGGCCAAAATGGCCATTGTGGATACCTGAATCGGATGAGCCTCAGGTTATCGAAGTGCTGAGAAGTGGTGTCTGGTCCCGTTCGAAGCTGGTAATCGAATTCGAGAAGAAATGGGCTGAAATAAACGGGGCCAAACGCTGCCTGACGACGGTAAATGGAACTAATGCATTGATTACGGCATTGAAATGCCTCGATGTTGGGGGTGGTGATGAAGTTATTGTTACACCGTATACCTGGATAGCTACAACACAGTCAATACTTCAGACCGGGGCCATACCTGTTTTTGTTGATGTCGATCCTGATACGTTTCAGATTGATCCTGAAAAAATAGAAGCAAAGATCACATCCCGCACCAGGGCTCTGCTTCCGGTGCACATCTTGGGCCTGCCCGCCAACATGGAACGAATTATGGAGATTGCAAAAAAACATGAGCTTGTTGTGGTTGAGGATTGCTGCCAGGCATGGTTGTCGGAAATTAACCATAAAAAGGTGGGGACTTTTGGAAATGCAGGTTGTTTCAGTTTTCAGAATTCAAAGAATATAACCATAGGGGAAGGAGGAGCAATAATAAGTGACAATGAGGAATATATGGACAGGTGTTATTCATTTCATAATTTTGGTCAACCTTATGGAACTATACAAGGCAAATCGGGAACCCGCAATAATTTCCTGCTTTTAGGGACCAAAGTCAGACTGAGTGAATACCAGGCTGCCATGGCACTAGCACAGATGAAACGACTGGAAGCACAGACGACGATCCGTAATGAAAATGCAGACTATCTTAGAGTCAGGCTGAAGGAAATACCCGGGATCATTCCTCATAAGCTGTATCCTAATGCTACCAGGGCGGCATATCATCTATTTCCATTCCGTTACAAGAAAGAAGGATTTCAGGATTTACCAAAAGCGGAATTCATTAAGGCAGTAAATGCGGAAGGGATTCCCTGTTCACAAGGGTATGACTCAACACTTAATAGTTCACCCTATTTGAAAGATGCTTTTCAATCCAAGAATTTTAAACTAATGTACCCCAAAAAACTGTTGGATTTCGACAAATACGTTGAGCAGAATAAATGCCCGGTAAATGATCAGATGTGCGAAGAGGCGATATGGTTAGGCCAGAATATGTTGCTCGGTACAAAATCAGACATGGACGATATTGTAATGGCAATTGATAAAGTCCGGAAGAATGCAGGTAAAATAAAATCCCAGATGTAAAACTGGCTTGACTATCTGTAAAAAAAAGATATTGGAAAACCAGAGATAATCCTTTTGAGGGACTTCATTTACGAAGTATTGGAAATTATAAAAAAAGTCAAATGATAAAAATAATCCGCGAACAATTGATTTTTCTTTTAGTTCTCCTTATAATTTGCACTCTTTATAGCTGTACCGGGGAACGAGGAAAAATAAAATCCAATGAAAATAATTCAGTGGTATTACTTCCAAGACCATCATGGATGGATGATGGTCCGATCATTATTGATGCAAATGTTGGTTTGGGAAGGTTTGCAAATGGCAATGGGAAAGAATTCACCCCGACTGAAAAAGTTATTGAGCACTTCAAGGCCGGAGGCATTACCGGTGCGGTGTCGTACAGTGTGCTCTCGCGTGAAACCGATGCTGAAGAGGGTAATACTATAGTTCTGGAAGAGTGTAAAAAACATCCCGAACTATTTCCCAGTTGTGTAATTACGCCTTATGAAATGGATATTGACTCAACTCTTGCCCTGATGCAGAAATATAATATACGTATTGCCAGGTTTTTCCCGGTTGTGGGACATTATTCGGTATATCCTTCCATCGTTGGTCCGGTCGTTGAAAAGCTGCAAAAGGCAGGTAAAATATTATTCATTGATTATGAGACTGCTCACTGGTCGAGCAATGCAATAGAATGGGATGCTGTTTACCATCTCTGCAAGGCATATCCTGATATTCCGGTAATTATCATAGGTTCAACGATTACAGGGACACGGAATTATCCAAACCTTCTGGCAGATTGCAGTAATCTTTACCTCGAAATAAGTCAGATAATACAGCCTGAAGGCATTCAGCAACTTGTGAAAAAGGGTTATGGCAAGCGTCTGATCTTTGGATCGGGTTTCCCGCTGAAAGATCCAGCTGCATTAATCAACATGCTGGCTTGCAGCGGTATTACTCAGGAGGAGCTGCATGATATCTGTTCCGGGAATATTCTGCGTCTTATGGGTATAAAGTATGAAAATGATTCATTCTTATTGAAACCGCCCACCCAGAGAGAAATAATTGACCTTCATGTACATCATGGCAAGATAAATCCCGTACCATCCGGGACTGAAACTGCTGAAGGTATAGTCAGAAACATGGATCGCTGCGGTATTAAAGCAGCTGTATTGACATCTGTCAGGAGTTGTTTCGGGGAGGTTAGAAGAGGTAACAAAGCTGTAAGTGAAGGATGTGCACGTTTCCCGGGCCGGTTATACGGGTATCTGACCCTTGACCCTAAATATCCGGAAGAAATCGAGAGCGAATTTGCACTTTATGGAGATAATCCGGCATTCCGTGGGATCAAACTGCACGCTTTGCACGGAGTTGATATAGCCGATCCGCGTCATAGTATAATCTTTTCATTTGCTGATAAAAAGAGATGGTTCCTATTGTGTCATGCAAGCAGTGACCCTGAGAAATGGGAAAAGATCTGTACCACTTATAAGAATGCAAATTTCATTGTGGCACACACCGGGGCAATTGATCCTACAAACCCGGTAATAGTGAGATTGGCGGAACTGACCAGGAAATGCAAAAATCTTTATCTTGACTGTGGCTCTTCCAGTATGACCCCTGGTGCCCTGGATAGATTAGCTGCAATTGCGGGCGCTGATCATCTTACATATGGCAGCGACTTTCCAATGTTCGACTTTGGCTATGAAACCGGCAGAATCTTTTCCAGTTCTTTGAAGGAGGAGGACAAAAATCTGATTTTGTTCGGCAACGCTAAAAAATTGCTTGGCTTATAGATAAAGATTTTTTTCAGGATTAATGTTAATCTGTTTAGTTCATAAATATTATTAATATGTTGTATTACTTTGTGTTACTTAGTGATGACCTTTGAGAGACTTTGTGGTAAAAATTATTTAACCACAAAGGAACACAAAGGATTACACAAAGGATTCACAAAGTAAATGAATAATAAAAGTTAAATGAAATTCATTCTGCAACCTTTTACCGGCAATTCTGATTATTTTTATAAACTCGAATTTAATGATACAACAAATGAAAACTGACAGAAGAACATTTATTAAAACCGGTGCAATGGCATTGGCCGGTACTGCGTTTATTAACAATCCTTTATCTGCGGCACCAAAGCAGAAAGGAATTATCGGCCTGCAATTGTATTCTATCCGTGCCGAGATGTCCAAAGATCCTCTCGGATCGCTGACACAGCTGGCAAAGATGGGATATGTATATGTCGAACATGCCAATTACATTGACCGGAAATTTTACGGTTATTCCGCACCGGAATTCAAAAAAGTGCTGGATGACCTTGGACTGAAAATGATAAGCGGCCATACTGTTATGGGACGACAGCACTGGGACGAGGCAAGAAAAGACTTTTCCGACAGCTGGAAGCTTACCGTGGAGGATGCAGCCACACTTCAGCAACAATATGTGGTCAGCCCTTCAATGGATAACAGCATGAGAAAAACGTATGACGACTTCAGGCATTATATGGAAGTGTTCAATAAATGCGGGGAGTTATGCAAAAAAGGGGGTATGAAATTTGGGTACCATAACCACGATTTTGAATTCAGCGAGAAACTGAACGGTGAGAAACTGTTCGATATCATGATGAAAAGCATAGATCCTGATCTTGTCGTAATACAGCTGGATATCGGCAATCTTTACAACGGAGGCGCTGTGGCTCTCGATGTTGTTAACCAGTATCCCGGACGGTTCGAAAATATTCATGTGAAGGATGAAATAAAAGCCGGCAGCGGCAATGAAAAGTACGAAAGCACAATAATAGGAGAAGGAATAGTAAATGCGAAAAAAGTTGTTAAGCTGGCAACAAAAAAGGGAGGTACCAGGGTCTATATTATCGAGCAGGAGTCATATCAGGGTAAAACACCGATGGAATGTGTTAAGCTCGACCTGGAGATCATGAAGAAATGGGGGTATTGATATTGGGTTTACCCACGTTCCCTGACAATTTCCTTATTAATATCCAGATCCGCGGCAGTTCAGGTGGCTTCTTTAACAGTGCAAGGATACTCTCTTTTTCCTGTTCTGTTAAAGCAGCCGATCTGATAACATAATCCCTGCTGAATTGCAGGATCTTTCCTGCATCACCTGGCCTTAGCCTGCAGCAGCTGCCGGTTATACCGGTGAACATTTTATCAAGATGATAGTATTCGTCTGTAACTTTATTGATTAATCTCAGAGGAACAAGTTTCCTGATCGGCCCTCCGTAAGGTGACATCTTAA
>Ga0102851_10002276_pt1 | contig 11495 bp, 11 predicted proteins | sample Mud3Dept3metaG_FD_79558 | JGI IMG/M metagenome (GOLD analysis project Ga0102851, IMG submission 79558) | Freshwater wetland microbial communities from Ohio, USA, analyzing the effect of biotic and abiotic controls - Mud 3 Core 4 Depth 3... | ecosystem: Environmental > Aquatic > Freshwater >...
TCGGTCCACTCCATATTCTTGCCCATCATGGCCAGAACATCCGGGAACACGGCCAGGGCCACGAAGCTCGCATCGAAACCCTGTTTGGTGGCCGCGTCCTGCAACTGGGAGCCTTTCAGATTCTTGTTCTGCTCCAGCCATTTGTTGACTTCGGTGACCTGCTGCGGGCTGGTCGCGCACGCCAGCACCTGCGCCAACAGCGCGTCGGGATAGAGCGCAATCGGCGCCAGCAGCTTGTCGAGACCCTGCTGCGCGGAACTGGGGGCCGGGGCCTGCTGCGCCGGCGCCGCTTGGCTGAGGGGCGCAAGCACCAGACAGACGGCCAATATTCCTGCAATAGTTCGGTTTGGGTGCATGAGTAATTCCTCCCTGATTCACTTGAGTTCCAGGTCCAGGATACTAAAAACGAAACGTCGCACCAAGAACGAATGCCTGCGTGACGACATCGTACTTGAACAACTGGTTGCCCTCTCCGGTCTTATAATCCTCGCTCAGGACGCGATAGCCGATCCCCAGCGTCGCGCGCTTGCCTACATCCAAGCCGACGACCGGGAAAAGATGCCAGGCGAAGTCCGACCCGGCGCCGAATCCGCCGATGTCCCCTTCCATTGTGAAATGCCATTTGCCGCCGAGACTCTGATGGACCTTCAACCCGACAATGGGATTGACCCATTGCTTCGTCTGATCGAAAGCGCCGAGAAGTACCGGCCCCTTAAAGTCGAGCTTGCCCTGCAGCACATTCCAGCGTGCCCCGAAGACAAAGTCAACATGCTTGTTCAGCTGGCGCAGTCCGATGAAAGTGTAAGCACCCTGGTTGAAGTCGACGTTTGCCGCCGGCGTGTCCACGGTGTCACCCAGGGCCATGTAGATCGCATCGACCCCGACCGCCCACCGGGACTTGCGCGCCTCGAAGTACCCCATGACGCCGAACTGGAGATTCGAGAAAATATCGCCCGGCCCGACATCCACCCCGACCTCGTGCCCCCTGACCGCAGTCGTGCCGTTCATCCAGGGGAGCATAAAGTAGGGTGCGAGCGTGAATTTCCATTCCTCGGGACCCTGGCCTGCTTGCCGGGACTGCGCAGAAGCGGGGGATGCGAGGGCCATCAGAAGCACGAAGGCGCCAAGAACTGCGCCCGGTATGAACCGGCATTTCCGGTATCGATTCAACAGTGTAGCCAATGCCTTCTCCTTACCTTTTTGAGCATCGCCGATGGCGTTCAAACTTTCTTGGCGAGGATGGTATCTTCCGGAACTGATGGTGGGCCAGTCCCCACTGCGAGACGTAATTGCCGGACCAATTCCAGGTCCCGGGTATCGGAGATCCGGTAGAACCGGATCTCCGGTGCCGTGCTCGAGAGCTCTGCGGCGGAGAGAACACGATGGTAGATATCCGAACGGATGTGTTCACTCAGCGCGGCTTCGTCTTCCCAATGCTCGGAAAACAATATGGTGCAGCCCGAGCCGACCTCCGTGTAGATCTCGCAAGACATACAGCCCGGTTGGGCTGAAATATGCCCCTGGATTGATTGCAATATTTCCAGGACCTTGAGCCTCTGCTTCCGCAGAGGTGCAATTTTGAATGTTGAGATGATCACGAGGATCTTTATGTGCAAACTCCGTGCCAATCCCTTTGCCGGCAGCGGCAGAATTCCTAAGTCTTTCCTGGACAAGAGAAACAGGGAATCAACGAAGCTCAATCAGGGCGCCTGCAATTGTAAAAAAGGGACGGCTAAACGCCCTTTAGTCGAAATGTCGTCTCATTTGCGCGAAGGTTCGGCGCTGAGACTAACAGCGCTCTCGGCATTGTCTGGAGTGGTTTACGACTCAGAAGAGTTATCCTTCTTACGGCGGTTGGAGATACCCAGTTTCTCCATTCGGCTATAGAGTGTCGAGGGCTTGAGCCCGAGCAATGCTGCCGCGCCTTTCGGACCCTTGATTCGCCAACCGGTTTTTTCGAGGGTCTTCAGAATGTGCTCGCGTTCGGTGTCCGCAAGGCTTTGCGTGGGCGTGGCGTCTGTTGTGGCAGCAGGGTCCGGCACCGGCACGATCAGGGTATGACCGGTGGTGATGATGGCGCCGTGCTCGATAATGTTCCGCAGCTGGCGCACATTACCCGGCCAGGGATGACGCTGGAGCGCTTCCATGGTTTTGCGTGATACCTGAGTTATCTTCTTCCCCATTCGGGAGCAGAATTCATCGAGGAAGGTCCAGACCAATAACGGGATATCTTCGGGCCGCTCACGCAGAGCCGGCACCTGGATCGGAAAGACATTCAACCGGTAATAGAGGTCTTCCCGGAAGCGTCCTTTTCTCACGTCTTCGGCCAGGTCGCGATTGGTGGCCGCGATCACGCGGACATTTACCCGGATGGTTCTGGGACTCCCAAGCCGCTCGAACTCCCCTTCTTGTAACACGTTCAGCAGTTTCGCCTGTGCTTCGAGCGGCAGCTCGCCGATCTCATCCAGGAAGATCGTGGAGCCGTCCGCGACTTCGAAGCGTCCGACCTGGCGCGTCAATGCCCCGGTATAGGCGCCTTTTTCGCGGCCGAAGAGTTCGCTTTCCACCAGTCCGGACGGCAGGGCCGCGCAGTTGACCTTGACCATCACGTGGTCCCTGCGGGGCCCGAGCTGGTGAATTTCCTGGGCAATGAGTTCCTTGCCGGTGCCGGTTTCACCGCAGATGAGCACGGAGGAATCCGTCGGCGCAACCTGTTCCACCAGCCGCAGCACCTTCTTCATGGCCGAACTCTGCACGATGATCCGGCCGTGGTCCAAGGTCTGTCTGATCTCGGCCTTGAGGTAATCGCTTTCCGCCTGCAGCCGGTCCTTCAAGCGCTCGATTTCAGCATAAGACTGCCGCAGCTCCTCCTCAGCCCGCTTGCTCTCAGTGATGTCGCGGATGACTCCGATCAGGTGGACTGCCTTTCCGCAGTCGTCCCGGACGTCGATGCGGGACAGGTGATGCAGCCACCTCAGGCCAAGATCCGGATGCAGGTAGCGATACTCCTTCGAGATCCGGTCCGCGCCCTCATCTCTCAATTGGGAGCGCGCATTCAAGAGGTCCTGGAGATCATCAGGATGTATGTGCTCCTCCCAGAATTCAATGGCCGGCGCACCGTGGTCAACTCCCGCAGGGACGCCAAAGAGGGTCCGGGCACGTTCGTCCAGGTAGGTAATGCCTTCGCCGAAGACGATTTCGAAAAAACCCAGACCGGCCAAATCGACTCCCGAGGCGAGGCGGGCCTCGCTCGCCCGCGATGCCTCTTCCATGCGCTTTCGGTCCGTAATGTCTACGGCGATCCCCATCAGACGCTCCGGCTCACCACTGGACGTGAAATAAGGCCGGCCGCGGGTATCGATCCACCGTATGCATCCGTCACCTCGCAGAATGCGATATTGGACGTTCACCAGGTCGCACTCATGTCTGGACCGTTCGATGGTTTGTCGAACGAGTTCCAGATCCTCGGGCAGGACAGAGGCTTCGAATCGTTCCAGGGTGATGACCTCGTCCGGGCCATACCCGAAGATCGCCCTGGTCCTGCCCGTTACCCAGAAAGCGCACGCGCTCCAGTCGAGAACCCAGAGTCCCGCCTCCGCGGAATCAGCGGCCAGGGCCAGGCGGGCCTCGCTATTGCGCAAGACCTCCTCCGAGCGTTTGCGGCCAAGCGCGTTGGCGAATGCCTTCGCAACCAGCTGAAGTCGATCAACCGTCTCCGCCAGCCACGCATGTTCCTCCAGCATGCTGTGGAAAGAAACAATCCCCAATGGCGGCCCTGTTCCCACCCAGAGCGGAAGGTTTGCCAAGCTCTTGATCCCATAGTATTCGATTGACTTCCGATCCTGGGCCGCCTCGGCGGGCAACTCCGCCGGGGAAGAAAGAGCAACGACTTTTCCTGCCAGCACCTGCTTCATGAGGAAGGGGAAATATTCCGAGGCGTTCATCAGGTCAGGCACCGGAGGACCTTCAAAGCGCCGATATAGATGAGTGATCGTCAAGAGACCCTGGTTTTCGGGCAGCCACTGCCAAAGCACGGACAAGTCCAATCCGAGCGCATCGCAGATCCGCCGCTGAGCGTCCAGGATTTCCCGGTCCACATCTCCGGGAGCGAGGCCAGTGAATCGCGAGGAGATGTCGGCCAGCAGCATCTCGAACTTGAGGTGAGCCTCTTGGTCTTCATAGGCGTTGATTTCGTGCGGAGTCATCATGCTCCCCCGGAACTCTTGATTCTAAACCTTATCACAGGGAACCTGCAATCTGCCTGGGTCCTATATTCTGCTGCACCGGACCATTTCGATGCCGCAAGAGCATATCTGGTTGGATTCCGACACCGCACGATCGGCGCCAACAGCCGGCCTGCACACTCCAAACCTGCCCGGTATTGGACCGGCCCATGCTTCCTATGCCGTAAAAGCCAGATGCTGATCTTCGGATTGCCTTCGGCCTGCGTGGATGGTTTTCTTGGTTGTCACTTTGCCTGCAGCGCGCGCAACCGGCTCTCGATGAATTTGCGCTGTTGCTCGGGAAGATCGTGGGTTGCGGCGGCTTGCTGATAAATGGCCAGGGCTTCCCTGTTCTTTCCGCTCTTCAGGTAGAGGTCGGCCTGGAGCAAACGCGTTTCCAGCCCACCGCCGTGGCGGGCGCTGAAACCCTCGAGGATCTGCAAGGCCTGAAGGGACTTGCCTGTCTGGTCGAGGTAGAAAGCCATGCTGAATACATATTTCTCATTGCCGGGGGCTGCCTTCACGGCCTCTTGGCAGAAAGCCAGGCCGCCCGAATCGCGCCTCTCCATCATCAATACGCACAAATTGTAAGCGGCGGGAGCGAAATTCGGCTGCGAGGTCAAAGCCTTCCGCAGGGAATTCTCGGCTTCCGCCTTTCTGCCAAGTTCCGCCAGTAACAGGCCCTGATTGAAATTCGCCGGAGCATTGTCCGGCGCCAGGCGAAGCGCCTGCTCGAGTACGCGTCCGGCATCGCCCATGCGCCCGGCCCGGCCGTAAGCCGTCGAAGCGTTCACCAGCGTTCCGACGCTGTCGGGACGCAGGCGGAGGGCCGTCTCGAACGCCTGAATCGACTGTTCGAGGCGCCCCTGGTCCATGTAGAAATTCCCGAGGTTGGTGTAATTGGCGAAATCATCCGGCCTGGCATGGAAAGAGGTGATCAACTCATCGGTCGCTTTCCGGACCGATTCCTGTTGTGCCGCGGGCAGGTCGCCGGTTGGTATGCCCGCCAGGGAGGCCGCAGCCCGGATGCGGACCAGCCGGTACTCGTCTCCAGTCGCACGAATCAGCCCGTCGCGAGTCTCAGTCGTGTTCACCTCTCCTATGGAAGCCGCAGCCGCGGCCCGCACGAGGGGATTGCTGTGCTGAAGCGTCTTGAGGACAACCGGCAGCCGGCGTGGATCGGCACAGCTGTGCAAAAGGCGGATGAGCGAAGCCTGAGTGACGGTATCGCCGCGCGGATCCTGGACATAGGCGAGCATGGCGGAAAGCCTGTCCCACTGCCCCTTGCGCGCGGCATCCACCAGGGCGGCCCGCTCCAGCACCGGCTTCTGATAGTCGATCTTGTGCCATTGCCTCACAATTGCGTCGGCCCACGGGGCCCCCTTGTCCTTGTGGCAGAGAGTGCATGCGTTGGGCGACTGGAATTTCATGGTTGCCGCCGGGGTCGGCGGCAGCATGGAGTGGTCGCTCCGATTCATGTTGGCAAAGCGGGTCTTCGGCATGTGGCAGTCGATGCAGTTCCCGCCCGGCGTGCCGGCCTTGTGACGGGAGTGGGCCGCGGAGTTCGCCACTCTTTCCCGATGACAGGGCAGACAGGCGCCATTGGGATTTTCCGTCGCGAAACGGTAGCGCCCGCTCGATGTGTGACAGTGGACGCAGTCGAGCTTGCCGCCGCGGATGCAGGGGCTCATCAGCCAGCTTGTGTAGGTGTAGTTTTCTCCGAGATCACGGCCGTCCGGATAGTAGTCGGCATCTTCCAGGGTTACCAGGTCATAGTGGTCGAAAAACCGCTGGGTCGCCTCGTAGCCGGAACTTAGCGGGCTCATCTTGGCGTGGCACGGCGCGCATACCTCGTTGCGCTGCCGGACAGTGAGCTGCGTTGTCCGGAGGATGCGCATGTCCTCATGCTTCGCGTTCGGGTCTTTCCCGTAGAGCGCGACGTGCGCCGCGCCGTCCCCGTGACAGGTCTCGCAGTTGATGCCCGGTTCGCGCCATGTGGAATTGTAGCTATCACTCTTCAGGTCGTAGTTCGTGCGGAGCTGGCTGACGTGGCAGCCATAGCAGGAAGTGTTGAAGGTGAAGGCCGGATCCGTCCACGGGATGGGTCGGTCGGCCGGACCTCCCGCGTGCATTCGCACCCCGCTTGCCGCCATGTCGTACCACGATTTCTTCTGGACGTCGTATGCCAGCGGCAGGACCTGCAGGCGCCCGCGCTCCATGGGGGTCAGGAAGTAATAGGTGTTTTTGCCGCCCATCGCGTGTTGCATCGGCAGCCTGCGAACTCCCTTCGGTCCTGATTCCTCGACGAAGCCGGCTTCTCCTTCCAGCACGGCCCGGTAGGCGAATCCGCCAATTGTGATGCCATCCTTCTGCGGTTCCAGGACAGATTTTGCGAGCCTGGCGCTGAAAGGCTGCATGGCCAGGCCGTGGTGCGAAGTGGCCCATTTCTGGTAGAAGGCGGAGTGGCACGACTTACACTGGGACGACCCGGTGGCCACAGCCTGGTCGCCGGGTTGACTGTCTTCAACGGATCCCCGGTGATTGCAGGCAACAGCAGTCGGAAGGGCAAAAACCACGGTGCAAGCCACAATGCTGCGCAGGGTTATTCTCTTTTCGATCATGTCACACCTGTCATTCGTTGGTTAGCCGTCTCAAGCATATCTCAGATGGAGTTTACGGGCAGAAAGAATCTCTTCAGGGGGTGGTCTAAATTTCGCAGGTTCGCAAAAAATGCGAGATACCATACGACACAATCTGGCGCGCCAGACGATCTTCCGCCAGCAAGTCGCGCGGAATCACAGTCAGGATCCGTCATTGCCAAATATTATCATATATGATAACTTAATCTTCCGATGAAGCTGACCGTAAGGGAATATCTCCCCGCCGATGGCAGAAGCTGCTTCCGCGAATGGCTTCACGGTCTCGATATCCGGGTCAGAACTCGAATTCAGGCGAAGATTTTGCGCTTTGAAATGGGCAACCTCGGTGATCACAAATCCGTTGGTGGAGGCGTGTGGGAAGCCCGCGTTATGTTTGGCCCGGGGTATCGGATTTATTTCGGGAAAGAAGGCCTTTCCATCAATCTGTATCTCCCCGGCGGCGACAAATCACCCCAGGCACGAGATATCCGAAAGGCACGGCAACTTTGGTCGGAACACCCGGAGGCGACGCAACATGGCAAGACGCACCAAGGATTGGAACAAGGGACTGGCCGATGATCTTCGGAACCGGAAATTCACCCTGGAATTTCTCATGGCCGCAATCGAAGAGGGCATTCCGCTGCAGCATGCGCTCGGCAAAGTCGTGCGCGCTACGGGAGTCAAGGAGTTCGCTGCGAAGATCGGCATGGAGAGCCCGAACCTGTTACGCGCCATCAATCCTCGCCATAACCCGACCCAGGCAACGATCAACCGCATCCTGAGTCCCCTCGGGCTCAAGCTGAGTCTGGCGCCGATCGAAAAGCCAAGACGGAGTCATCCAGCTTGACTTCCGTCGACCTGGTCGCATGCGCTGACGAGAAAAGACGCACTGCGACGGCGATATCCCACAGTTGGTCTTCAGTTATTGCACACGCCACCTTTGATTCTCATTTTCTCTCGAACATGGCCATTCTGGCGCGGTTCATCTTCCAGTTCACGGCCGAGGCGGCCTGCACCTGGCTCATGAGCGTCCAGCTCCCCTTACTCTTGTGAAAGTACCTGGTGATATTGGCCGGTGGGATTTTGGTGAAGAATGCGACTTCTTTCGTACCCACATTCAGGCCTATCGCGATCGTTCTGGAGGCTGCCAGCATCATGTTGTCCATCAACATGAACAGGGCGGGCTCGCCTCGTGTCTCCGTCATCCCCAGAGTGTTGCGAATGCTGGAGCCCCGCAAAGGGACCTCGTACAAATTGGCGAATTCGATTTGGTAAATGTAGTCCCCGTCGTAGCCGCCGCACCCCTGGTCAAAAGCTGTCGAGATTGTCGGCCTGCCCCAGTTTCTGCCTTCAATCACCCACCGCTGGATATCGTATCCATTCTTGCCCTTGAGCGTTCTTTGCAGGTACGGCAGAACGCCGCCGGCGCCCTGTACCGCAGCAGCTCCCTCCCCATGCAAAGCGAAACCATCCCGCTTGATAATCCCCGGATCTCTCGTGTCCCCGCGAAAGATGATGATACGCGGCATGCGAATCCCCCCGATTGGATCAAATGGATTGATAAGATATTGCTTTTCTATAATCGAATATACGAGGGTGAAATCCATGCGTCAAGGGGAATCTGGGTCCAGCACAGGGGAGTATCCCCGCCGCACCATGGTTGAAAAACAGTGCAACGGGGCTCGGATGAGGCTCCAAATCCGCGCAAATCTCAGAACGTCGCGCTGAGTTTTTTTGTTAGTCTATGATTTTATTGGTGGAGCTGACGTCCATCACGGCGGCGTCCGGCACGATCCAGGACCTTCCAACCAATCCATTTGTTTCTGCGGTTTTGACGATTTTGTGTGTCCCATGAAATATGCTCACAGCCTGTAATTTCTGGCGCACGTCCTGCCATGTCCTCATTCTCTCCCTGGCGGCATTCCCTGCCTGCAATCTTCCGGCGACGAACGAGCATTGGACGAGAGGCGGGTTTTTTACCTATTATATTCCGTTGTTTGCGGAATTTCGGACCCGGCGCGGATCACAGTCCAGCCGTATGGCCAGAACCTCGACGGTGTCAGTGAAAAACAACGAGGAGGATCCTGATGCGCAGATTCCCGCCCATCCCGGCGCTGCTGGCGATCACCGTGGCCGCCGTCAGCCTTGTCAGTCTTCACGTGGGCGGCCAGACACCGCGATCCGGAAATCCCATTCTGGCCGGCTGGTATGCCGATCCTGAAGCCCACATCTTCGAGCAGGAGTACTGGATCTACCCTACCTATTCAGCTCCGTATGGCGAGCAGACATTCCTCGACGCGTTCTCGTCGAGCGACCTCGTATCATGGACGAAGCATTCGCGTGTGCTGGATGCCGCCGATGTGACCTGGGCAAGACGCGCCGTCTGGGCGCCGTCGGTTGCCGAGAAGGATGGCAGATACTACCTGTTCTTCGGTGCGAACGATATCCAGAACGACAGTCAGGTCGGCGGCATCGGCGTGGCCCGGGCACGCAATCCCGGCGGGCCATTCGAGGATCATCTCGGCCGGCCTCTCGTCGACAAGTTCGTCAACGGCGCGCAGCCGATCGATCCCTTTGTTTTCAAGGACGAGGACGGCACGTATTACCTGATCTACGGCGGCTGGCGGCACTGCAACGCGGCAAGGCTGAACGCGGACTTTACAGGCTTCGTGCCGTTTCCTGACGGGACAACCTTCAAGGAGATCACGCCGAGCGGCTATGTGGAAGGCTCCTTCATGTTCGTGAAGGACGGGAAATACTACTTCATGTGGTCCGAAGGCGGCTGGACGGGACCGAACTACGCCGTTGCCTACGCAATAGGCTCATCACCGTTCGGCCCATTCGATCGCGCGGGCAGAATACTCCAGCAGGATCCTGCGATTGCAACCGGAGCCGGCCATCACTCGATACTCCATGCAGCCGGCTCGAACCGATGGTATATCGTATATCACCGCCGCCCCCTGGGGGAGACCGACCGCAATCACCGGGTCGTTTGCATCGACGAGATGCGGTTCGATGTCAACGGAGCGATTCTCCCGGTCGTGATTACGAAAGAGGGGGTGGCGGCCGACCCGCTGCGAAATCAGGCATCGGACGGCGGGTTGCGTTTCTTATCGGGACCGGGCCGAGGCGCCTGGTCCCAAGAAAAGGCCTGCACGATCTGGGCTGCAGTCCACTCGGCGGTGGGATGCTCGGTGACATTAAAACGAACGATGCGCGCCGATCATGAGCAAGAACAAACAAAACGTACAGGATGGTGTGCCCTAAATCCTCTGCCCTGCAGCATTGTTTTGAGTTAGGATAGCATCCAAGCCTGGAAAAGAACGGCCAAGTTTGGCCTGGTTGACAATATCTTATCTCGGAAACGGACAAGTGGGGTTGCCAGGCGTCGGTTCGGAATTCGGTCAATTCGGACTATCCCACAGTAGGGATATCGTGCACAAAGTAAGAAGGTACGGACGCGGGCCGTATACAGTCGCTGTCGTACACGGAGGCCCGGGCGCAGCAGGAGAGATGGCAGAGGTCGCCAGGGAGCTTGCTTCTGCGCGTGGTGTTCTTGAGCCGCTGCAGACGGCCGATAGCGTGACCGGGCAGGTGGAGGAATTGAGGAAGGTGCTCGAGGAGAATGCTGCCCTGCCGGTGACTCTCATCGGCTTTTCCTGGGGAGCGTGGCTAAGCACTATTCTGGCAGCGTTGCATCCCCATTGTCTGGGCAAGCTTGTCCTGGTAAGCAGTGGCCCCTTCGAGGAAAAAGACGCCGGCGGAATCATGGAAAGGAGGTTGGGGCGGCTCGGTATGGAGGAGCGTGGGGAGGCGGAGTCCCTGATGGCAAGAATTACTGGGGCGTCCGTTCGGGCAGACGCGGACCTGAAGCGGTTCGGCGAACTTATGTCGGTTGCTGACGCCTATGCTCCGTTGCCGGGGCGAGGGAACCCGTTACCGTCCAACCAGGAAATCTATAACAGGGTGTGGAGCGAGGCTTCGAAAATGCGAAGCAGCGGAGAACTGCTCAGGCTGGCCGGACGGGTGGAGTGCCCGGTTGTTGCGATCCACGGGGACCACGACCCCCATCCCGCCGCCTCCATCGGGCGTCTTGCGGGCGTCTTCAGTGAGTTCCGGTTCGTGGTTCTCGAGAAGTGCGGTCACCACCCCTGGCTGGAGCGTCACGCTCGTGACGAGTTTTTTGACATAATCAGGGCAGAGGTCGGGTCGCCCGGCACGTCGTGCTCCGTGACCGATATCTCGGAGAAGGACTAATGAAGGTCAAATTGAGCGGTTGATCGGAACGCTTCGCCTCGATTGCCTTGACCGAATGTTGATCTGGAATGAAGGTCATCTTCGGCGGGTTCTTGGAGAATTCGTGAACTGGTATAACCTATTGGAGGAGGCTGCGATGAGTTCCCGCGAGCGGGGGCCGCGAACGCCCCCCGAGGTGGTGTCGCACTACGACCGTGCGCCGGAGGAGACGCGGCTCGAGACCGGTCCGTTCCGGCTCGAGTTCGTGCGTACCAAGGAGCTGCTCGCGCGCGTGCTGCCCGCCCCGCCCGCAACCGTGGCCGATGTCGGTGGCGGTGCCGGTGCCTACTCCGCCTGGCTCGCCGGACTCGGCTACCAGGTGCACCTCCTCGATGCA
>Ga0102851_10002277_pt1 | contig 11485 bp, 9 predicted proteins | sample Mud3Dept3metaG_FD_79558 | JGI IMG/M metagenome (GOLD analysis project Ga0102851, IMG submission 79558) | Freshwater wetland microbial communities from Ohio, USA, analyzing the effect of biotic and abiotic controls - Mud 3 Core 4 Depth 3... | ecosystem: Environmental > Aquatic > Freshwater >...
CGCGAGCGCGACGTCGATCCGGTGGGCGCCTGCGTCGGCATGAAGGGGTCGCGGGTCCAGGCCATCATCCGCGAGCTGCGCGGCGAGAAGATCGACATCATCGAGTTCTCCGACGACCTGGTGACCTTCGCGCAGAGCGCCCTGGCGCCGGCCAAGATCACGCGTGTCTCCGTCCATCACACCGGGGACCAGCCGCACCTCGACGTCATCGTCGAGGACGAGCAGCTGTCGCTCGCGATCGGCAAGCGCGGCCAGAACGTCCGTCTGGCTTCGGAGCTGATCGGCTGCAAAATCGACATCAAGTCCGAGACCGACGTCAAGGACGAGGTGGCCGACGCGCTGGCGCGCATGCTCCAGGGCGCCTTCGTGCAGGAACGCAAGAGCGTCTCGCTCACCGACGAGCTCGACCTGAACTCGGTTCCGGGCGTGGGCGCGAAGACCGCGGCGGACCTGCGCGAGGCGGGATTCACCACCGTCCAGTCGCTGCTCGACGCCGTCGCCGAAGACCTGCAACGCGTCGAAGGCGTCGGCCCCAAGACCGCCCAGTCGATCCTCAACTGGGCGCAGGAGCAGGCGACCCGGGCCGCCACCGGCGACGAGGAACCGGGCGAGGCGGAGGCCACCGAGGAAGCGGAGGCGGTGCCCTCGCTGCAGGACGACGGGTTCCTCGCCGCCCTCTCGAAGGCGTTCAAGGAGTCCGAGGAGCGCTCGCGCGTCGCCGAGCAGATGACGGCCGAGGCCGAGGCCGATGCCGACGCGGCGCGATCCGGGAACGGCGAGGCCGCGGCCGAGCCCGATCCCGATCGCGACGGTTCGTAGGCGCGGGACGGCGATCCAAGGGACAGCAGGGGAGAACGAAACACGTATGGCCAAGATCCGGGTCCATGACCTCGCACGCATGATGCAGATCCCCGAGCAGGATCTCGTCTTCAAGCTGCGTTCACTCGGCGTGCGCATCGAAGCCTCGGAGGGAGTCGACAGCGAAGCGCTCCAGGCGATCCTCCAGGGCAAGAAGCTGACCTCGCCCCGCGAGGTGATCATGGACGACGCCACGCCCGCGCCCGCCGCCGGCACGCCGGCGGGCGCGGCGGCCGGCGCGGGCCGCAGGCCGGCCCCCGCCCCGCTCAAGACCACCCGCCGCCGCGCGATCATCCAGTCGGTCGAGCCGAGGATCATCACGCTGCCCGCGAGCCACCCGGAGCGCTCGGGACCTCCGGCACCCGGCATGGAGGCTGCGGCGGGCGCTCCCGCGACTTCCGCCCTCGGCCCGACGTTCGAGGGGGCGGCCCCGTTGCCGCCCGCGACCGAGCTCGAGGCCGCGCCCGCGCCCAGCGCTCCCGTCCCCGCGCCGGCGCCCGCGCCTCCGGCGCCGAGCGCACCGACATCGCCCGCGATCCAGGGCGTCGCGCCGACTCCGACCCCGGCGGCACCGGCGGCGCCGGCGCCTCCCCGTCGCGGCGCGATCCTGATCCACCGCGCCACCGAGCCCTATCGGCCGGCGGCGCCGAGCTCCCGGCCGGGGCCGGGCGGCAGAGGTCCCGGCCTGGGCCGGCCTTCGGGTCCGGGCGCCGGACGGCCCGGCGCGCCCGGGGCCGGACGGCCCGCAGGCCCGAGCCGGCCCGGCGGCGGCTTCGGCCGCCCCGGCGCCGGACGTCCGGGTCCGGGAGGCGCGTTCGGCCGGCCGAGCGGCCGGCCCGGCCCGGGCGGGCGGCCCGGCATGCCCACCGCCCCCCCGCCGCCCGGACCGGGCCGCGCCGACGGCCGGCGCGGCGAGGCCCAGGACGCGGACAAGAAGAAGGGCAAGAAGACCACGCGCAAGACGCTGCTCCAGCCCGAGGGAGAGGATGCCAACCTCCGGGCGCTGCGCGGCTCGCTTGAGGAGATCGAGCAGGTCGTCGACGAGTCGGTGGTTCCGACCGGGTCGGCGCGCAGGCGCCGGCGCGACGAGCGCGACGAGGAGGGACCGTCGCTCGGAGACATGCGCCCGGCGCGCTCCGGATCCGACGGCCCGGTGGTCATCTCCGAGGGGATGACGGTGCGCGAGTTCGCCGAGAAGATCGGCATCCGCGTGCGCGACCTCATTCGCGTGCTGTTCGACCGCGGCATGGTCGCCAACATCAACCACGTGATCGAGCCGGAGCTGGGCGTCAAGCTCGCCGCAGCGTTCGGGCTCGAGGCCAAGGTGATGACCTTCGAAGAGGAGATCGTGGCCGGCCACGACGAGGCCGAGGTCCAGGTCGACGCGAGCGGCGGCAAGCAGGTGCCGCGCGCGCCGGTGGTCACCATCATGGGCCACGTCGATCACGGCAAGACCTCCCTGCTCGACAAGATCCGCTCCTCGAAGGTCGCCGAGGGCGAGTCCGGCGGCATCACCCAGCACATCGGCGCCTATCACGTCGACGTCAAGAACCGGCAGATCGTCTTCCTCGACACGCCGGGCCACGAGGCGTTCACCCTCATGCGCGCGCGCGGCGCGCGAGTCACCGACGTCGTGGTGCTGGTGGTGGCCGCCGACGACGGCGTCATGCCGCAGACCCTCGAGGCGATCGACCACGCGCGCGCGGCGCACGTGCCCATCGTGGTGGCGCTGAACAAGATCGACAAGCCCAACGCCCACATCGACCGCGTCAAGCAGCAGCTGGCCGACAAGGGGCTCATGCCCGAGGACTGGGGCGGCCAGACGGTGGTCGTGCCGGTCTCGGCGGCCAAGGGCACCGGCATCGAGGAGCTCCTCGAGATGGTGCTGCTCACCTCCGACCTGCTCGAGCTCAAGGCGAACCCTGACCGGCCCGCCCAGGGCGTCGTGCTCGAGGCGCGCAAGGAGACCGGGCGCGGCATCGTGGCCACGGTGCTGGTCCAGAACGGCACGTTGCGCATCGGCGACGTGTTCGTCTCCGGCGCCACCTGGGGACGCGTGCGCTCGATGACCGACGACCGCCTGCGGCGCGTCGTGGAGTCGGCGCCCGCGACGGCGGTCGAGGTCACCGGCTTCCAGGACGTGCCCGAGGCGGGCGACACCTTCCAGGCCGTGGACGACGAGCAGAAGGCGCGCTCGATCGTCGAGTTCCGGCAGCAGGAGCAGCGCCGCCGCGACCTGATCCCGACCGTCGGCCGCGTCTCGCTCGAAGCGCTCTTCAGTCGCATCGAGCAGGGCGAGGCCAAGGACCTGGCCGTCGTGCTCAAGGCCGACGTCCAGGGCTCCGTCGAGGTCCTGCGCGACGCGATCGAGAAGCTCTCGACGCCACGGGTGAAGGTCACGGTCCTGCACAGCGCGGTGGGCGCCATCTCGACCAACGACGTCCTGCTGGCTTCGGCCTCCAAGGCGATCATCGTCGGCTTCAGCATCCGCCCCGAGCGCAACGCGGTCGAGCTGGCCGAGAAGGAGCAGGTCGAGATCCGGCTCTACACCGTGATCTACGAGCTGCTCGACGAGATCAAGAAGGCGATGACCGGCCTGCTCGAGCCCACCTTCAAGGAGATCCAGCGTGGCCGCGCCGAGGTGCGCGAGACGTTCAAGGTCCCGAAGATCGGCACCATCGCCGGTTGCCACGTGACCGAGGGCGTCATCCCGCGCAGCGCCGGCGTGCGACTCGTACGCGACGGCAAGGTCGTCTACGAAGGCAAGATCTCGTCGCTCCGCCGCTTCAAGGACGACGCTTCCGAGGTGCGCGCCGGCTTCGAATGCGGGATCGGCCTCGAGCGCTTCCAGGACATCAAGCCGGGGGACGTGATCGAGGCCTTCGTCAAGGAGGAGGTCGCTCCGACCCTCTCCTGAGGGCCGGGCGCCTTCCCGCCCCGCCCGGGGCGACGGGATGTTCGTCGGCTACGGCGTCCTCGATCTCCACCTCCCCCACGCTCGCGACCTGAAGTCCAAGCGCCGGGTGGTCAAGGGACTCGTCGACCGGCTGCACGCGCGCTTCCGCGTCTCCGTCGCGGAGACGGGTGCGCAGGACCTCTGGCAGCGCGCCGAGGTCGGCGTGGCGGTGGTCGGACGGGACGCCTCCGAGGTCGAGCGCGCGCTCGACCAGGTCCTCGCGCTCGCCGAGCAGGAACCCGAAGCAATGATCCTGGCCTGGGAGCCGCGGATCGTCGAAGGAGACGAATGAGCCAGCGGACCGAGAGAGTCGGCGACCAGCTCCGCAGGGAGCTCTCCGTGCTGATCCAGCGCGAGATGAGAGACCCGCGCGTGGCGCTCGTCACGGTCACCCGCGTGGAGGTGTCCTCCGATTTCAGCCACGCCAGCGTCCACGTCTCGGCGCTCGGCAGCGAGGACGCCCGTGCCCTGGCTCTCGAGGGCCTGGAGAGCGCGCGCGGGTTCCTGCGCCGCGAGCTCGCCCGGCGCCTCTCGCTGCGCGTGACCCCCGAGCTGCGCTTCTTCCTGGATCGCGGCGCCGAGCACAGTCAGAACATCTCGGCCCTGCTCGACCGGCTGCACGGCGAGGGAGAAAGCCATGATTCCTGAACGCCTCGTCTCCCGCCTGCGCCAGGGCCATCGCTTCCTGCTCACCAGCCACACCAGCCCCGACGGGGACGCGATCGGCTCCGAGCTCGGCCTCGCGCGCATCCTGCGCTCGCTCGGCAAGCGCGCCGCGATCTGGAACCGGGACCCGGCGCCCGGGCTCTATCGCGCCCTGCCCGGTTCGGTCTCGATCCAGGTCGGCGCGCAGCCACCCGCCGACTTCCCCGCCGCCTTCGACGCCGTCATCGTCCTCGACTGCCCCACTCTCGATCGCACCGGGCTCGGGTCCGAGCTCGCGCAGCTGCCGCTGCTCAACCTCGACCACCATCTCGGCAACGCCCACTACGGCGAGGTGAACTGGGTCGATGCCGAGGCGCCGGCGGTCGCGGTCATGGTGGCGGGCCTCGCGCACGCCCTGGGCACGCCTCTCGACGCCGACTCGGCGAGCTGTCTCTACCTCGCCCTGGTCACCGACACGGGCGGCTTCCGGTTCGCCAACGCGACTCCGGCCGCGTTCGAGGCCGCGGCGCGGCTGGTCGCGGCCGGGGCGCGCGTCGAGCTCGTCTCGCAGTGGCTCTACGAGAGCCAACCCGAGGGTTCGATCCGCCTGCTCGGAGAGATGCTGGCGACCCTCGAGCGCCACGGCGAGGGCGGCAGCGTCGCCACCGTTCACCTGTCGAGGGAGATGTTCGCGCGCGCCGGCGCCAGCGCGGGCGACTCCGAGGGACTGATCGACACGCCGCGCGCGATCGCCGGCGTCGAGGCGGTGGCGCTCTTCCGCGAGCTGGGCGACGACGACTGGAAGATCTCGCTGCGCAGCCGCGGCGCCATCGACGTCGAAGCGGTGGCGCGCGCCCGCGGCGGCGGCGGGCACCGTAACGCGGCCGGCTGCCGGTTCGCGGGCACCCTCGAGGCGGCGCGGCTCGCCGTGGTCGCCGAGCTGCTGGCCGCCATGGAGCGCCGCGATGGCGGTTGACGGGCTGCTGGTGATCGACAAGCAGCCGGGCTGCACCTCCCACGACGTGGTGCAGCGCGCGCGGCGGATCTTCGGCCAGAAGCGGATCGGCCACTGCGGAACGCTCGATCCCGACGCGACCGGGCTGCTGCTCGTCACGCTCGGCCAGGCGACGCGCCTGACCCGGTTCCTGATCCACGCCCCGAAGGTCTACGAGGGCGAGGTGCGGCTCGGCATCGCGACCGACACCTACGACGCCGCCGGCCGCGTCCTGCGCGAGGCGCCGACCGCCGGCGTCTCGGAGGCCGATCTCGACCGCGAGATGAACCGGTTCGTGGGCACCTTCGAGCAGACCCTGCCCGCCTTCAGCGCCCGCAAGGTGGCCGGGCGCAAGCTCTACGAGATGGCGCGCCGGGGCGAGGAGGTGCCGGAGCTCACCAAGGAGGTCACGGTCTGGGAGTTCCGCCGCACCGGCCCGCTGGTGGACGACCGGCTGCCGTTCCGGCTCTCCTGCACCTCGGGCACCTACGCGCGCGCCCTCGCCCACGACCTCGGCGACCGGCTCGGCTGCGGCGCCCACCTGGCCTCGCTGCGCCGCACCGGGATCGGCCCCTATCGCGTCGCCGACGCCCTCGAGCTCGGGGAGATCGAGCGCCGGCACCTGGCGGGCGAAGGGCTGGGATCCGCCTGGCACCCGCTGGCGACCATCCCCCTCCCCTTCCAGGACGCCCTCGCCGATGCGCAGCAGGAGCGCCGGGTGCGCAACGGGCAGACCGCCCTGCTCACCGGGTGCGACGCCGGCGAGGGGGACTGGGTACGCCTCGTCGACCGGCGCGGCGAGGCGATCGCCATCGCCAGCGTCGTCGAGCGCGTCGGGGCCGGGAACCTGGCCGTGGTCCAGCCCCGGATCGTGTTCGGTTCCGGCCCCTCGTGATAGGCTTTTCAAGGACATAGACACGGAGAAGCGTTCGAGAACGCGAGAAGGAGACCGTTTTGCCGCAGAACAAGGAGACGAGGGAGCAGATCATCCGGGACTACCGGGTGCACGAATCCGACACCGGGTCCACGGACGTGCAGGTGGCGCTGCTCACACACCGCATCAACGAGCTCACCGAGCACTTCAAGACGCACGTCAAGGACCACCACGGCCGCCGGGGCCTGCTCAAGCTGGTCGGCCAGCGCCGTCGCCTGCTCGACTACATGAAGAGCCGGGACGCCGAGCGCTATCGCCAGCTGATCGACCGCCTCGGCATCCGCAAGTAACCACCGAAGACCTCCCGGCGGTGCGCGCCCCCGTCCCGGCCCCAGGCCGGAGGGGCGATCGCGCGCCGCGATTCGTGCATTCGAAAGGAACCCAGAGAAGATGAGATCGCAACGAACCATCCAGGTCGGGACCGGCGCCCTGTCGCTGGAGACCGGCCACCTCGCCAAGCAGGCGAACGGCTCGACCGTCGTCCGGCTGGGCGACACCGTCGTGCTCGCCACGGCGTGCATGCAGCAGAGCGCGATGCCGCGCGACTTCCTGCCCCTGACCGTCGACTACCGGGAATACACCTACGCCGCCGGCCGCATCCCGGGCGGGTTCTTCAAGCGCGAGGGACGGCCGACCGAGAAGGAGACCATCACCTCCCGGCTCATCGACCGGCCCCTGCGCCCGCTCTTCCCGCCCGGCTACGTGAACGAGACCCAGGTCATCGCGCTCGTCCTCTCGGCGGACGGCGAGAACGACCCCGACATCCTGGCCATCAACGGCGCCTCCACCGCGCTGGTGCTGTCCGAGATCCCGTTCTACAACCCGATCGGCGCCGTGCGCGTGGGCCTGATCGACGGGCAGCTCGTCTACAACCCGACCAACAGCCAGCGCGACGTCGCCGACCTCGACCTGGTCGTGGTCGGTACCCAGGACGCCGTGGTCATGGTCGAGTGCGGCGCCAACCAGCTCTCCGAGAAGCAGCTCCTCGACTGCATCTGGGCCGGCCACGCCGAGCTCCAGAAGGTGATCCAGGCCCAGATCTCGATGTTCCGCGAGCGCGGCCTGTCGAAACCCGCCTGGGAGGCGCCCAAGCCCTACCCGGACGAGCTCTACACCGAGGTGCGCAACGACGTGTACCCGCGCCTCAAGGCCGCCCTCAACACCGCCGCCAAGTTCGAGCGCAAGAAGGCCGTGTCCGAGGTCCAGAAGGGCTTCCTGGCGACGATCCCGGAGGACCAGCCCGAGAAGCGCACGCAGGCCAAGCGCGTGTTCGAGACGCTCGAGGAGGAGCTTCTCTACGAGAACATCCTCGACGACGGCCGCCGCTTCGACGGGCGCCGCAACGAGGAGGTCCGCCCGATCGCGATCGAGGTCGGGCTCCTGCCGCGCACCCACGGCTCGGCGCTGTTCACGCGCGGCGAGACCCAGGCGCTCGCCTCGGTCACGCTGGGCACCCAGCGCGACGCCCAGATCCTCGAGGAGTACGAGGGCGAGACCAAGCAGAAGTTCCTCCTCCACTACAACTTCCCGCCCTTCTCGGTGGGCGAGGTCAAGTTCATGCGCTCGCCCGGCCGGCGCGAGATCGGGCACGGCGTGCTGGCGCGCCGCGCGCTCACTCCGGTGCTCCCCCACGAGGAGGAGTTCCCGTACACGATCCGGGTCGTCTCCGACATCCTCGAGTCCAACGGCTCCTCGTCGATGGCGACCGTGTGCGGCGGCTCCCTGGCGCTGTTCGACGCCGGCGTGCCGATGCTGGCGCCGGTGGCGGGTGTCGCGATGGGCCTGGTCAAGCGCGGCGACCGCTTCGCCGTGCTCACCGACATCGCCGGCCAGGAGGACCACTACGGCGACATGGACTTCAAGGTCGCCGGCACGCGCGACGGCGTGACCGCGCTCCAGATGGACCTCAAGCTGACCGGCGTCACGCGCGAGGTCATGGAGGTCGCCCTCGAGCAGGCCCGCGCCGGGCGCCTGCACATCCTCGAGCAGATGGAGCGCGTGCTCTCGAAGCCGCGCCCGGAGCTCTCGACCTTCGCGCCGCGCCTGTTCACGATCCAGATCTCGAAGGACAAGATCCGGGACATCATCGGCCCAGGCGGCAAGACCATCCGCTCGATCGTCGAGGAGACCGGCTGCGAGATCGAGGTCGAGAACGACGGCCGCGTCGTGATCGCCTCGCCGGACGGCGACGCCGCCCGGCGCGCGATCAAGATGATCGAGCGCCTCACCGAGGTGCCCGAGATCGGCAAGGTCTACACCGGCACCGTGCGCCGCGTCGAGGCCTATGGCGCCTTCGCCGAGATCCTGCCCGGCACCGACGGCCTCATCCACATCTCCGAGCTGGCCCCCTACCGGGTGCGCGAGACCTCGGACATCGTCAAGGAAGGCGACGAGGTCCAGGTCAAGGTCATCGACATCGACGAGACCGGCCGTGTGCGGTTGTCGCGCAAGGCCGTGATCGTCGAGTCGCCCGACTACGACCCGGCGCAGTACGAGGGCATGGGCGAGCCGGTGCCGGCGGGCGGCGATCGCGGCCCGCGTTCCGACCGGGGCGACCGTCCCGACCGGGGCGGGCGCGGCGGCGACCGCGGCCGCGGCCGCGGCGGCCACGGCCGGGGCGGCGACCGGGGGGGCCCGCGCCGGTAGGCGCAGGTCTCTCTGCTACCGGGTGCTTCCGTGGCGCCCGGTAGGCAAGACAAAGACGTTCTGTTGAAGGGGAAGGGGCCGGGCCGCGAGGTGCCGGCCCCTTTCGCATCTCCCGCCGGCCCGCCCGAGCGTCCCGCGCCCTGGCCGCCTTCGCCGCCCGGATCTCCCGCCGCTGGCCTCCGGGCGCCCCTTCTCTGGAAGCCACTTCTCTGAGAATCTCCACGCCATGGAGATCGGCACCCTCGTCGACTACTGCGACCAGCTCCTCGACGCGAAGTCGGGCCGGGACTTCGGCCCCAACGGCCTGCAGGTCGAGGGCACGCGCGAGGTGCGCCGGATCGCGACCGGCGTCTCGGCCTGCGTCGAGCTGTTCGAGCGCGCGCGCGAGGCCGGCGCCGACGCGATCCTCGTCCACCACGGCCTGATCTGGGAGTCGCTCGCGGCCCAGCCGCTGGTCGGCTTCCGCCGCCGCCGCCTGGCCGCCCTGATCGAGCCCGGGCTGCACCTGGTGGCCTACCACCTGCCGCTCGACCGCCACCCGGAGCTCGGCAACAACGCGCTCGCGGCGAAGGGCCTCGGCCTCTACTCGATCGAGCCGTTCGCGGAGTACCACGGAGCGCCGGTCGGCTGCCGCGGCCGCTATCCGGAGCCGCTCCCGGCCGCCGAGTTGCTCGCCCGTTGCCGAACGCTGTTCGGCCAGGAGCCGCTCGCCTTCCTGTCCGGGCCCGACCCGGTCTCGACCGTGGGCATCGTCTCGGGCGGCGCCCAGGGCGAGCTCTACGCGGCGATCGCCGCCGGGCTCGACGCCTACGTCACCGGCGAGGCCGCGGAGTGGGTGATGAACGTCGCGCGCGACGCCCGCATCCACTACCTCGCCTGCGGCCACCACGCCACCGAGCGCCTCGGCATCCGCGCCCTGGGCGACCACCTCGCCACCCGATTCGGCCTCGACCACGAGTTCATCGACGTGCCGAACCCGGTGTGAGGCCCGCGGCCCCGGCGATTATCGGGGATCGTAGTGGATTGTCAGCGTGAAGGGAACGGAGACAGGTCGGCCACCCACCATGGCGGGTTCGAAGCGCCACTCTCGCAGCGTCTCGAGAGCGGTGAAGCTCAAGCTCGGCGCTGGTAGCTCTGTAACGACTCGCGGGTGCCTCGGCCGACCCTCGGCATCGATCACGACCTGAACGACGAGGTCTCCCTTCACTTTGAAGTGTCTGGCGCCGCGCGTGAACATCGGTTTGGGCTTCTTGATCGCCTTGGGCGGCGTGATCGGCCAACAGTCCTCGACTGCGCAGCGGGCGTCCAACTCGTAGCCCCTCTCTGCCGGATGGATCCACTCTGCAGCGTAGTCCAGCAGGGCCTGGCCCGCCTCGCCGAACGGCTTCAAGTTGAGGGCCTCGATGTCGGAGCGGAAATTCGACGCGAGGTCCCAGTCCCATTCGGCGTCTTGCGGCCGACCGGCAGCCTGCTTCGCGACTGCCCGATAGACGAGCATGGTGCCGATGTCCTTTGCGTTCTCCTCGCCCGGTCCGGCGACATCGACGAACTCCGCGAGGAGTCGGTCGATCTTGCGGATCGCCTTCTCTGGACTCCCCGCCCGAATCTGCTCGACGGCTTCGCCGAGCTCTCGATTCCATCTCTCCAGTCGAGGGTCGGCAGCCTCGACTCGTCCGGGAAGGAGCGCCGCCCAGGCGACAGCGAAGGCGGCCGCGACCCAGCTCGCCATCGTCGCGCGACCGCCCATCATGCCGCCGGCTCCTGAGTCCGACCGAACAGCCGGTGGAAGTTCGCGGTCGTGAGGTCGCGGAGCGCGTCCGGCGCCTGGCGCAGTTCCGCCGCCAGGCGGTCGGCGACCTCGACCACGTAGGCGGGCTCGTTCCTCTTGCCGCGATGGGGCACCGGCGCCAGGTAGGGAGTGTCGGTCTCGACCAGGAGGCGGTCGCGGGGGAGCTCGGGCAGGACCTCGCGCACGTTGTCGGCCTTGGGGAAGGTGACCATGCCGGAGATCCCGAACCAGCAGCCGAGCGGGATCGCGCGGCGCGCCATGTCGAGGCCGCCCGCGAAGGAGTGGAGATCGACGGCGAGGCCCGCGTACGCCGGGTCCTCGAGGATGGCGAGCATCGCGTCGTTGGAGTCCCGGTTGTGGACCACCACCGGCAGCCCCGCCTCGAGCGCGACCTCGATCTGGGCGCGGAAGACCCGCTCCTGGGCCTCGCGCGGTGCGTGGTCGTAGAAGAAGTCGAGCCCGCACTCCCCCACCGCGACTGCCTTCGGGTGCGCGAACAGCTCGCGCAGCCGGCGCTCGTCGCCCGGCGCCCAGCTCGCCGCGTCGTGGGGATGCACCCCCAGCGCGCACCAGACTCCCGGCTCGGAGTCGCAGAACGCGAGCAGATCGTCCGCCTCCGCCAGCCGCACCGCCGGGATCAGGAAGCCCTCGACCCCCCGCTCC
>Ga0102851_10002279_pt1 | contig 11482 bp, 11 predicted proteins | sample Mud3Dept3metaG_FD_79558 | JGI IMG/M metagenome (GOLD analysis project Ga0102851, IMG submission 79558) | Freshwater wetland microbial communities from Ohio, USA, analyzing the effect of biotic and abiotic controls - Mud 3 Core 4 Depth 3... | ecosystem: Environmental > Aquatic > Freshwater >...
ATCGCCTCGCCGGCGCTCGCGAGGTAGGTCTCCAGCAGCTCGCGGTCGTGGCGGTAGGAGAGCAGCGGGCCGACCTCGCCGAGGGTCAGCCACCGCAGCTCGTCGACCTCCTCGGTCGGGACGAAGGCTCCGTCGTCCGGCGCCATGACCCAGTAGCGGACGACCTTCGGCCGCCCCGCGCTGTCCCGGTACGACACGCTGCCGAGATCGCGCGCGAGCTCGCATCCCAGGCCGGTCTCCTCCTGGACCTCGCGGAGTGCCGTCTGCTCCTCGGTCTCGCCGTCGAGGAGCTTGCCCTTCGGGAAGGTCCAGTCGTCGTATCGGGGGCGGTGGACGACGGCGAGGAGACGGCCACCGTCCGGGTCGCGGCGGACGACGAGACCCCCCGCCGCGCGGACGACGGGCTCCATGGCGTGCGGGACGCCGGGCCCCTCCGACCGGAGAGCCCCGGGCACGCTCGTGTCGAGGAACGGCTCGCTCACGGCCAGAACCGCAGACGCTTGCGGGACAGGCGTTTCCAAGCCGCTTTCCACGCGTTCCGGCACCGTTCGGCCGCCAGCACCTCGAGCATCGCCAGCTCACCCGCGACGAACGCCCGGCGCCCGGTCCCGGCGGCCGCCTCGCGGAGCCAGGTCCGCGCGACCACCGCGTCCTGGTGCTCGCCGAGGACGTCCTGGAGGTCGGCGGCCGCGCGGGCGAACTCGCGCGCGCGTTTGCCGAAGACGGCTTCCACGGCTTCGGCCGCGTACCGAGCGCGTTTCGTGCGGATCCGCGCGAGGTGCAGGTCGGCGTCGGGCGCATCCTCGGGCATGCCGTCGAGCGCGCCCTTCAGGTGCTTCCACGGACGCTCCATCACCGAGCCGAGCGCGAGCTCGGCCGGAGCCGACGCCGCGTCCGGCAGGACCGCCGGCTCGCGCGCGGCGATCACCAGCCGGTCGAGCAACGCGAGGTACCGGTCGGAACGGATCGAGGTGAGGAGGTGTTCGCGCGCGCGCTCGCGGCGCCGCGCCAGACCGTCGACCAGCCGTGTCGCGGTGGCCCGATCCTCTTCCGGAAGCTCCGCCACCCGGCCGCTGAGGCGCGCGAGTTGGACGTCGAGGTCGCGGACCGTGCCCAGCTCGCCCCCGAGCCATCCGAGCTCGTCCCTGAGCGAGGCGTCCCACTCGGGGTCGAGCACGTCGCGGAAGGACCGCAGGTCCGAGCGCATACGGCGCGTCGCGACGCGCGCCTGGTGTACGTCCTCGATGTCCTCGCCGAGACGAACCCCCGCGTCGTGCCGCAGCAGGCGCACCACCGACGCCGCGATCGCTCCACGGACGACCTCGCCGACGGATGCGTCGGGTCCCAGCTCGGGCACCACGACCTCGGGCGGCGCCGACCCGCGCGCGCCGAGGGCCCGCAGGTACTTCGGCACACCCTCGGTCGGGCTCGCGCCTGCCTCGGTCAGCGCGGCCACGATGGCGCCGACCGTCGCCTTCGGGACGGTCGCGGGAACCTCGACCTCGAGCTCCCGGAAGCGGGCCGCCACGCGCGCCCCGTCCATGACCGAGACCTCGTCGTCGACGATCTCGCCGGCGGGCGCGCCCTCGGTCTCCCGGAGCTCCACCGTGCGCCGCAACGTCCGTAGTCGCACCACCGGGTGGAGCGGCTCGCCGCGAACGTAGGCTGCGACGAGATCGACCGCATCCGGCGGAACATGCCGGGCGTCGCCGTCGAAACGGTGCTCACCCCGGACCAGCAGCAACCCCACCTGCGTCGCCGGCAGCTTCAGGGTCCAGCCCTCACCCTCACGATGCCGAAGGCTGCACCCCCAGCGCGCGAGCCGCAGGTCCTCCGTGTCCACGTAGACCGTCTGGTAGCGCCGGGGCTCCACGGCCGCGACCGACAGGTCCGTGACGCCCCTCAGATCCGGCATTCGGAACGCGGCGGGCGCCGCGAGCTTCACCTCGCGCTCCTCGCTCATCTCGGCCTCCCCGCCCGCTCCAAGGCGAGCTGCTGGAGCCGAGCCTGTGCGTTGCGGCCCTTGCGCGTGGGCACCTTCGTCCACGTTCCGTCCGAGCGGAGGCGCCAGGCCAGCACGTCGTCCTCGAGCGACGCGCGGAGCACGGTGTCGAGCCGGCGCTTCAGCGGCGGGTCGAGGACGGGGGTCGCCGCCTCGACCCGGCGGTTCAGGTTCCGGGACATCAGGTCGGCCGAGCCGAAGTAGTGGTCGTAGCCGGTGGCCCGGCGGCCGAAGCGGAAGACGCGGGAGTGTTCGAGGTAGCGACCGACCAACGAGCGGACGCGGATGCGGTCCGAGAGCCCTGGGACGCCCGGCCGCAGGCAGCAGATGCCGCGCACGATGAGATCCACGTCCGCGCCGGCCTGCGAGGCCGCGTAGAGCGCGTCGATCATCTCGGCGTCCGCGAGGCTGTTCACCTTCATGACGATCCGGCCCCCGTGCCTGGACTCACGGCGGATCATCTCGAGGAGCTTGGGCCGCAGGTCATGCGGCGCCACGAGCAGCCGGCGGTACTCACGCTGGCGGCTGTAGCCCGTGAGCAGGTTGAACAGGTCGGTGAGGTCGGCGCCGAGCTCCGGGTCGGTCGTCAGGAGCCCGATGTCCTCGTACAGCTTCGCCGTGGTCGGGTTGTAGTTGCCGGTACCGACGTGCGCGTAGCGGCGGACCCCGCCCTCCTCGCGCCGCACGACGAGGGAGATCTTCGCGTGGGTCTTGAGGCCGACGACGCCGTACGCGACGTGGACGCCCGCCTCTTCGAGCGCCCGCGCGTACGTGATGTTCGCCTCCTCGTCGAACCGGGCCTTCAGCTCGACGAGTGCCACGACCTGCTTGCCCGCCTCGGCGGCCCGGACCAGCGCCCGGATGATCGGGCTCTCCTGGGCGGAGGTGCGGTAGAGCGTCTGCTTGATCGCGAGGACGTCGGGGTCCCGCGCCGCCTGCTCCAGGAACGCCTCGACGGAGGTCCGGAACGAGTCGTACGGGTGGTGCACGAGGACGTCCCCTCCGCGAAGCACCGCGAACAGGTCGGGCTCGCCTTCCTCGGCCCGCAGCCGAGGCTGCGTGACGGGCGTCCACGGCTCCTCCTTCAGGTCCGGCCGGTCGAGCCCGTAGAGGGCCCACAGGCCGGCGAGGTCCAGGAGCTCGCGCGCCACGTACACGTCGTCCAGCTCTTCGAGCTCGAGCTCGCGCGCGAGGAGCTCGAGGACCTCGGGCGTCATCGTCGTGTCGATCTCCAGCCGGACCGGGCTCGCCGCCCGCCGGCGGCGCCACAGGACGCTCTCGATCGCGGAGAGCAGGTCCTCCGCCTCGTCCTCCTCGACCTCGAGATCGGCATCACGCGTCACGCGGAACACGTGTCGCGACGCGATCTCCATGCCCGGGAACAGCGACTCCAGGTGTGCGCCGATCACGTCCTCGAGGGCCACGAACCGCTCTCCATCGGGCAGCGGCAGGAACCGCGGAAGGAGCGGCGGCACCTTCACGCGGGCGAAACGGTCGACCCCCGTCATGGGGTCGCGGACGATCGCGGCGAGGTTGAGGGAGAGGTTGGAGATGTACGGGAACGGGTGCGCCGGGTCGACGGACAGCGGCGTGAGCACCGGGAAGATCCGATCGTGGAACGCCTCGGCGACGAACGCCAGGTCGTCCTCGCTCATCCCATCGAGCCCGACGATGCGGATCCCGGCCTTGTCCAGCTCGGGCAGGAGGGCCTGGAGGGTCGCGTCGGCTCGCTCGAGGAGCTCGACGCAGCGCTCGCGGATCGCCCGGAGCTGCTCGGCGGGGCTCAGGCCGTCCGGCGTCTTGGAGGTGACCACGCCCGCGGCCACCTGCTCCCGGAGCCCGGAGACGCGGACCTGGAAGAACTCGTCGAGGTTGCTCGAGAAGATCGCGAGGAACTTGACCCGTTCGAGGAGAGGAAGTCCTGGATCCTCGGCGAGCGCGAGGACGCGAGCGTCGAACTCCAGCCAGGACAGCTCCCGGTTGATGAACCGGGACTCGGGTACGTCGGGCAGGATCGGGGAAGGTTCGCTCATGACCTCGGGTTCGTCGGGTTGTCTGGAGATGATATCGGCCCCGGCGGCGGCCGCGCGAGAGGACGGGGCCGCCCGCGGGGTCAGAAGACGGCCGTGAGCCCCTTGTCCAGCACGTACCCCAGGGCCATGCAGGACGGCCACGTGAGGACCCAGGCCGTCACGACCTGCCTGGCCACCCCCCAGCGGACGGCCGAGAAGCGCTTCGTGGCGCCGACGCCCATGATCGAGGATCCGATGGCGTGCGTGGTCGAGACCGGGATGCCGAGGCGCGCGGCGCCCGTGATCACCAGGGCGGCGCCGGTCTCGGCCGCGAACCCGTGGACCGGCTCGAGCTTGGTCATCCGAAGGCCGATGGTGCGGACGACGCGCCAGCCGCCCACCATCGTGCCGAGACCGATCACGATGCCCGCAGAGACGATCACCCAGACCGGGATCTCGAAGGACTGCGGCACCTGGCCCCCGGGGCCTGCTTCATCCAGGAGGATCGCCAGCGTGATGATGCCCATCGTCTTCTGCGCGTCGTTGGTGCCGTGGCTGAAGGCCATGAACCCGGCCGACAGGATCTGCGCCTTCCCGAAGACCCTGCCGACCGTCGAGCGCCGAACGTGCGAGAACAGCCGGTAGATGACGATCATCAGGACGAACCCGAAGAGGAATCCGCCGACGGGCGACGTCACGAGCCCTATCAGGGACTTACGCGTGCCGGACCATTCGAGTGCCTGGAGCCCGCCTGCCGCGAACCCGGCCCCCAGGAGCGCGGCCACGAGTGCGTGGGACTCGCTCGACGGCAGGCCGAAGTACTGGGCTCCGAGCGCCCAGATCGTGGCCGCCAGCACGGCGGCTCCGATCGTCGTGAGGGTCACGTAGTCCGGATCGACGATGCCCTCGGCGATCGTCTTCGCGACGGCGGTGCCGACCAGTGCACCGACGAGGTTCATGACCCCGGCCATGAGCACGGCGTGGTGAGGTCGCAGGACCCGGGTGGAGACGGCCGTGGCGATCGAGTTCGGGGCGTCGGTCCAGCCGTTCGCGAACTCGAAGAGGTAGGCGAGCAGGAGGACGAGCCAGAGAGGCATCAGGAGTGCTTCAGCGCGATCGCCTCGAGGGCGTCGGCGACGTCCTCGATCTGGTCGATGGCCGCTTCCACCTCGTCGATGATGTCCTTCCACTTCAGGACGTCGAGCGCTCGGCGGTCCCCATCGAAGAGATCGGCCACCGCCTGCCGGTACAGGCGGTCACCCTCGTTCTCGAGCCGGTTGATGTCGATCCAGTACGGTGCCAGCTTCGAGTACCTGGGCAGCACCTCGAGCGCCTCGCGCATGGATCGGCTGGCCTCGAAGAGGACATCGGCCTGCGCCTTCATCTCCGGCAGCGGGGTCTCGATCTTGTGCAGCACGAACAGGTCGCCCGCCGCCTCGATGTGGTCCAGCACGTCGTCGAGCGTCGTCGTCAGCTTGTGGATGTCCTCGTGGTCGAGCGGCGTGACGAAGACCGTGTTCAGGCGGCGCATGACCTCGTGGGTGATCTCGTCGCCCGCGTGCTCCAGGTCGCGGAGCTCCTTGGCCTTCGCGGGCGCCTCGTGCACGTCGGCGATCAGGTCGAGGAGCACCTGCGCGGCGGTCTCGATGTTGCGGGCCTGCTGGACGAAGAGCTCGAAGAAGCTCTCGTCCCGCGGCACCAGCCTGAATCGCGGCACCCCACACCCCCTCGGTTCCCAGGGGGAGTCCTACACGACCGGCCCCGCTCTCGACAACGGCCGAACGGCCCAAAGGTCAATCGACGAACTTGTAGCCGAGCCCTCGTACCGTGACGAGGTGGGTGGGCCGGTGAGGATCAGGCTCCACCTTGCGGCGCAGGCGCTTCACGTGAACGTCCAGGGTCCGGGTGTCGCCGTAGTAGTCGGCGCCCCAGACCTCCTCGATGAGGAACTCGCGTGTGAGGAGCCGCCCCTTGCGCCGCAGGAAGGCCTCGAGGAGCTCGAACTCCTTGGGCGGCAGGGCGGCGACCTCTCCACGGACCGTGACCTCGTGGCGCGCGACGTCCATCCGCACGGGGCCGCCGGCGAGCACCTCGTCTGCAGGGGCAACGACCTGCGGCCGCACCCGCCGGAGGTTCGCCCGGACGCGGGAGACGAGCTCACGGACGCTGAACGGCTTCGTCACGTAGTCGTCGGCGCCGAGCTCGAGCCCGGTGACCTTGTCGGCCTCCGAGTCCTTCGCCGTCACCATGATGATTGGCACGTCCGACTCCGCCCGGATCATCCGGCACACGTCCAGACCCGATAGCTCGGGCAGCATGAGGTCCAGGATCACGAGCGCGGGCAACTCGGCGTGGAAGCGCTCGATCGCCCGGCGGCCATCGGTCGCCACGCTGACCGCGTATCCCTCACGTTCGAGGTTGTAGCGTACCGAGTCGGCGAGCGCCTCCTCGTCTTCGACGACGAGAATCCGCACGGGTGCGTCACTCTTCATCGGTGACGACGCCGGTCTCCGACGCGTCCGTGAACTCGCGGAACTCACCCGTCAGCAGGAACCCCACCTGCTCGCCGATGTCGACGCAGTTGTCGCCGACGCGCTCGAGGGCGCGCGCGACCATGTTCATGTGCATGCCCCAGTCCAGCGCCTGCGGATCGCCGGCGAGCTTGGCGACCTCCAGGTGCATGTGGCGGTTCAGCCGGTCGATCGGGTCATCCATCTCGTCCAGGCGTTCGCAGAGGGCTCCGTCCCGATGTCTGAGGGCGTCCATCGCACATCGGACCATGTCGACGGCCACGTCACCCATCTCCCGAATCATCTGGAGGATCGTCTGGGTGCCGGGCAGCTCGTGGGTGACCTCGAAGAGCTTCGCGACGTTCACCGCCTGGTCCGCGATCCGCTCCAGGTGCCCGCTCGAGTGCATGATCACCGAGACAAGGCGCAGGTCGGTCGCTACCGGGGCCTGGAGCGCGAGGAGCGACAACATCCCGTGATCGATCGACATGTACAGCTCGTCGATCTCGTCGTCACCGGCGATCACGCCGAGCGCCTTCTCGTCGTCGTGTTCGAGCAGGGCGTCGACCGCGTTCCGCACCGCATCGGCGGCGAGCTCGCCCATCGTGAGCAGCTGGAGCTCGAGCTTCTCGAGCTCCTCGTGGAAGTGCATCCTGGGCATCAGCCGAACCTTCCCGTCACGTAGTCCTCCGTCCGCTTGTCGGACGGGTTCGTGAAGATCGTCTCGGTCTGGTCGTACTCCACCACGGTGCCCGTCCGGTGACCGGTCTCCTCGTGCACCTCGACCGTGAAGAACGCCGTGCGATCGGATACCCGGGCGGCCTGCTGCATGTTGTGCGTCACGATGACGATCGAGTACTCGTTCACCAACTCCTGCATCAGGTCCTCGATCCGCTGCGTCGCGATCGGGTCGAGCGCCGAGCACGGCTCGTCCATCAGGATCACGTCGGGACGGGTCGCGATCGCCCGGGCGATGCACAGCCGCTGCTGCTGCCCGCCGGAGAGCGCGAGCCCAGACTCCTTCAGCTTGTCCTTCACCTCGTCCCAGAGCGCGGCTCGTCGCAGGGACTCCTCGACCAGGTCGTCCATGTTCCCCTTGTACCCGGCGATCTTGGGACCGAACGAGATGTTCTCGTAGATCGACTTGGGGAACGGGTTGGGCTTCTGGAAGACCATCCCGATGTGACGGCGGACCTCCACGGCGTCGACCTGGGGGTCTTAGAGGTCCACGCCGTGATAGAGGAGCGTGCCCTCGACACGCGCGCCCTCGATCAGGTCGTTCATCCGGTTGAGGCAGCGGATGAAGGTCGTCTTGCCGCAGCCCGATGGGCCGATGAGCGCCGTGATCTCGTTCCGGTAGATCGGGAGGGTCACGTCGCGGACCGCCCGGAAGTCCGCGTAGTAGACGGAGAGACCATCGACATCGAAGACGTGCTCCAGGTCCGCATCGGGCGTCGGGTTCTCACGCGGCTCGCGAACGACGACCCGGGTAGCTTCAGTGTCCTCCTCGCGCGGGCCGGCAGAGATGTCGCTCACGCCCTCGGTCATGTCCATCCGATCACCACTTTCGCTCATACCGGTTCCTCAGGATGATGGCGACGAGGTTCACCATCAGGATCACGGCCAGCAGCACGACGATCGCCGCGGCGGTATTCGCCTTCCACTCCTCGCCCGGGATCCTCGACCATGCGAACACCAACGTCGGCAGCGCAGTGTAGGGCCCCTGCAGGATCTCGAGGATGTTCCCGGGCGCTTGGTTCAGGTAGCCCTGCACGGCCCCGACGAGGAGCAGGGGTGCCGTCTCTCCGAAGGCCCGGGCGAGCGAGAGGATCACACCTGTGAAGACCCCCGGCGCCGCGTAGGGAAGCACGTGGCTCCGGATGACCTCCCAGCGGGTCGCGCCCACGCCGTAGGCCGCTTCCCTGAGGCTCGCCGGAACGGCCCGGAGGGCCTCCATCGTCACGAGGATCACGATCGGCATCACCAGCACAGCCAGGGTGAGACCTCCAGAGATGTAGCTCCGTCCGGCGCTGTCGGGACCGGTGATCGGGCGCAGGATCTTGACGAACACGACCAGGCCGAGGATGCCATAGACGATGGACGGCACGCCGCCGAGGTTGCGGATCGTCGTGGTCAAGGTCCGGTTCAGCCATGTGTCCCGCGCGTACTCCTGCAGGTAGACGGCCGCGGCGATGCCGATCGGAACGGCGACCACGATCACGAAGCCGATGAGGATCAGCGACCCGACGAGACCCTGCCAGACCCCCGCGCGACTCGCGATGCTCGATGTGCCGCTGGTCACGAAGTCGAACCCACGCGCACGGAGCGTCGGCATCGCGCCCGCGAGGATCGTCCACAGGAGGATGATCAGGAAAGCGAGCGAGACCAGGAGCGCCAGCAGCGCGGAGACCTTGAACACCTGGCCGCGGACGTCGCTCTTCTTCCCTCGGAGAGCGGCCTCGACGGTGCGCCGCGCAGCGGGGATCGACGTCCCAACGGTGGCCATCAGTACTGCTTCCTGACGCGACGGACGAACCGTTCGCTGATCGCGTTGAGCGTGAGGGTCATGAAGAAGAGCAGGAGACCGACGAAGTAGAGGCTGTTGAACGCCTCGGTGCTCCCCTGCACCTGGTCCGATCCGGTGGCAAGGGCCGCGATCGCCCCGGTCATCGTCTGACCGGGACCGAAGATGTCCCAGGTGCGGAGCGACCCGCCGGTGCCGCCCGCGGCGATCGCGACGACCATCGTCTCGCCGACCGCACGGGATAAGCCGAGGATCAGGGCCGCCATGATGCCGGACACGGCAGCCGGCACCACGACCTTCGTGATGACGGTCCGCTTGCGGGCTCCCACCCCGTACGCGGCTTCGCGGAGCGCGCCCGGGACCGCGTGCAGCGCGTCTTCGGTCACCGTCGCGACCAACGGGACCGTCAGGATGCCCACGCCGATCCCGGCGGCGACGATGGTGAAGGTGCTCGACGCGCCGAGCAGGTCCTGGACGAGGTACGGGTTGATGATCGTGAGGGCGAAGAATCCGATAACCACGCTCGGGATCCCCGCGAGCGTCTCGAGGATCGGCTTCAGCACCCGTCGGGCACCAGGCTTCGCGTACTCGGCGAGGTAGACCGCAGCCCCGAGACCCAGCGGCGTCGCGACGAGCATCGCGACGGCCGAGACGAGGAGCGTGCCGACGAAGATCGTGGGGATGTCGAACATGCCCCGCCGCGGGAACCACCCCCGCGTCCATAGTTGGCTCAGATCGATCTTCGTGAGGAAGAGGAAGATCGCGTCGAACGCCAGCGCCGCCACGATCGCGAGGCTGATCACGATCGACACGAGCGCGGAGGCGAAGAAGACACGGCGGATGGTCGCTTCCTTGCGACGCCGCTTCCGGTTGCCCCGGAGGAGTTCCGCCGTGACGGATCCCTTCGGGCCCGTTGTCGTGACCGATGCCATCAGGTCCCTACCCTAGTCGTGCCACCCTCCCGCTGAGAAGGGGGCCGAGCCCCGGTCCGGGCGCTCGACCCCCCTCGCATCGGGATCGCGGTTCGGGCTAGACGCCCGAGCCCTCCCACACGCTGACCGTCGCTGCCTGACGGTCGGCTGGGAGCTGCACGTAGCCGGTCTCCGACACGGCCGTCTCCAGGCCATCGGCCGTGAGGTAGTAGTCGACGTACGCGGCGAGGGCGGCGTTCTCCATGGCCTCCGCCTTGTTCACGTAGATGAACAGCGAGCGGGACAGCGGGTAGCTGCCATCGGCGATCGTGTCGGTCGTCGGCGCGACGCACCCCGACCCCCCGTCGACCTCGATCTCCTTCACCGCGTCACCGGCCTCCTCTGCGAAGGCGAAGCCGACGAAGCCTAGGGAGCTCGGCGAGCCCGCCATCGCCTGGATGATCACGTTGTCGTTCGGCGACGACGGGTAGTCGGGTCGGAGCACGGCGGCGGCGTCCTCGGACAGACCCCGCTCCACTCCGATGTCCTCGATCCCCGCGAGCTCGATGAAGGCGTCGTACGTCCCCGACTCCTCGCCGGGGGCGCTGATGTCGAGCGCGACGTCCGGGAACCCACCCGTGCCACCGACCTCCGTGGCGAGCGCGTTGGCGCCGGCCCAGGTGGAGACGCCCTCGGACTCGGGCCCGAACAGAGCGTAGAGATCACCGCTGTTGAGGCAGGTCACGTCGGCGTTCTCCGGGTTCGTCATGACCGTGACGCCGTCGAGGGCGACCTCGAGCTCCACGTACTCGATGCCGGCCTCCTGACACGCGGCGATCTCCTCCTCGTCGATCGGACGGGAGGCGTTGCTGATGTCGGTCTCACCGGCGCAGAACAGCTCGAACCCGTCGCCCGTTCCCGGACCGTCGACGCTGATCGCGACGTCGGGGTTCACCTCGTTGAACAGCTCGGCGACGAGCGACGAGATCGGCTGGACCGTGGACGAGCCCGAGATCACGATCGCGCCGGTCAAGCCCTCGGCGACGTCGGTCGCACCGCCGTCCCCGTCGCCACCGCAGGCCGCGGCGATGAGTGAAAGCGACATGACGGCCGCGATCGCCGCCAGCCACGTCCTAGCCTTCCGCATGTGCCCTCCTTGGTCGAGGAGCCGCGAACGCCTCCCATGGGCCGTTCACCTGGGCCGTTCACCCGGAGCAGATGCTAGGCATCGCCGATGGCCGTCGCACGGCCCGAACGTGAACGGAGCGTGAACGGGGCCCGGAACGTGAACGCCGAGGGTCGATCAGCGCCTGCGTCGGCTTGCGGGCGACCCGCAGAAGGGGAGATGGAGGGCCCGGATGCGCTTCTACACTGGCTCGCGATGGAGATCGTCCCAATCCTCGCGATCGCGCTCGCCGTCGTCGCGCTGGCCGTGGCGGCGAGGAGCCGGACCGCGGCGCGCGAGGCCGGGGCCGGAGCCGATCGGAGGGCCCGCGAGCTCGAGGAGGGCCTCCGGGCTGCGG
>Ga0102851_10002280_pt1 | contig 11482 bp, 8 predicted proteins | sample Mud3Dept3metaG_FD_79558 | JGI IMG/M metagenome (GOLD analysis project Ga0102851, IMG submission 79558) | Freshwater wetland microbial communities from Ohio, USA, analyzing the effect of biotic and abiotic controls - Mud 3 Core 4 Depth 3... | ecosystem: Environmental > Aquatic > Freshwater >...
ATTTTCCCAGATTAAATTCGGTATAAAGACTGGAGCGACAGCAATATTGGTACCGGTTTATGGTATTACATTTGGATCCGTTTATATTGAACCTACCCATCCGTGGAACTTTGGAACTCATGCAGGTGTATTCTTACGTATAAACAAAGAGGTAATATATTTTCAACCAGAGATGGCATTTGAATCTAACGCTTTTAAGTACACTGTTATAAATAACTATGTTACAAAAGACGTTAAACAAAGAATTAATAAATTGGAAATACCGTTATTATTCGGAGCGCAATTTGATATAACACGTTTCTTTTTGGGCCCTTCAGCCTCCATAAAGATTGGATTACCAACAGCACTTGTCAATGATCCGGATTTTAACAAACTATTTGATAAAATTACCTGGGAATATCAGGTAGGATTTGGAATTGACCTGCCTAAGAAAATTGATCTTGAAGTAAGATTCAGAGGATATTTAGGCAAGGATTCTGAAGGTGTTGAGAAAATAGGCTACCAGACATTTACTTTAGACAGATGTCATTTTTCTTTTTTATTTAGTATAGGTTACATGTTTTGAGAAGAGTTTCTTTATCATATACCATATTTGAAAAATTCATCGAATTAATGATTTTAATAATTTGACTTTTCTTATTCCTGGTATAAGAATCCCATCCCAAAAAAGTTAGATTTTATTAATCCTGAAGAACCCGGATGCCGATGATTGCTGTAATCATCCTGACCCCTGACGCTGGAAGTCAGGGCATACATAAAGCAGAAGTTGAGCCACCTCGGGGATTCGAACCCCGGACCTGCTCATTACGAATGAGCTGCTCTACCAGCTGAGCTAAGGAGGCATGAACGGGTGCAAATATAAATAAAAATCACTCGAGTTTCTCAAGCCTCTGAAGCAAGGGAGGATGTGAATAATGAAAAAACACATATGCCGGATGAGGCATCATATTGGAAAGATTCTTTACAGAGAGCTTTTTTAAAGCATCTGCAAGAATCTCGGGTTTATAATTTTGTTTTACAAATCTGTCAGCTGCAAATTCATTCTTCCTGGATATATAATTCGAACCTAAACCTATTAATAAAGATAATGGGCTGTACAGAATTCCAAAAACAATCAGTCCAAGATGAAAACTTGGGCTCTCCGCTCCCATTGCCTTCGACAGTCCCGGGCTATCAACAACAAGAGAAAAAAGAAACAGCATCAGTCCTGTGAGTAAAAAAGAGAACAGAAGAGTAAAAAGGACATGTTTTTTTCTGTAATGTCCTATCTCATGCGCAAGGACAGCAACTATTTCATCTTCAGTAAGCTCTTTGGGTAATGTATCATAAAGAACGATTCTCTTTTTGGGACCAAATCCCGAGAAATAGGCATTAGCTTTTGTACTTCTTTTAGAGCCATCAATAACATAAATGTTTCTAAGCTTAAATCCGGATTTAACTGCAAAATCTTTGATCTTAACCCTCAATGAACCTTCTTCCAGTGGTTTTTGCTTATTAAACAGCGGTACAATTAATTCAGAATAGAAAAGATTTATAAAAATTGAAAAGATGGTAATTAATGCCCATGCATAGAGCCAGAAACCGGGTCCTGTTTTGTAATAAAACCAGGTTATCAGTCCAAGGACAGGTATTCCTACAAGCAAAGCAATAAACCATGATTTAATATGGTCAGTAATAAATGTCCTGATAGTCATGGTATTAAATCCGTATTTCTTCTCTATGACAAATGTGTCATACCAGCTGAAAGGAATGTTGATCAGATCGGAGGCAAAGCCAATTATCCCAAAGAATATTAATGAGATAACTACTAAATTCATGCTTAAGGACCTGGCCAGATTATCCACAAGTGAAAAACCTCCCGCAATTATCATAATCAGAATCACAACCAGATTAAAAGATGAAGACCAGAATGATAATTTCTTGTTATCCCGCTCATATAACTGAGTTTTCCTGTATTCCTCCTCATCACATATCTCTTTTAGTCTGGCCGGAAGAGTATCGGACCACATTTTTTTATTAAGATGCTCCAGATAGCGTTCAAGAAAGAATCCGGTAACCGGAATTATGAGGATCAGGAAAAAGACGGAGTTATACATTGGCAGGATATTAAAAAAAAGCAGGGCGCCTGTTTAAAATAAGTGTGGAATAAATATGTCTCGCTGCATTTCCTCGTGCTAAAAGGATAGGCACCCTGCGAAGATGTAAATATAATAAAAAAAATTAAGTTAACATACCTCCGCAGACATGAATTGTTTGTCCGGTAATATAAGATGAAAGGTCTGAAGCAAGGAATAAAGCTGTATCTGCCACATCTGCAGGGGTTCCGCCACGTCTTAGAGGTATTTTATCTACCCATGATTTTTTTACATCCTCAGGTAATTTTTCTGTCATTTCTGTCATGATAAAACCGGGAGCAATAGCATTGCATCTTATATTTCTTGATCCCACTTCCTTTGCCACGCTTTTTGTGAATCCGATGATTCCTGCTTTTGATGCCGAATAATTACTTTGTCCCGCATTACCTGATACACCAACAACAGAACTCATATTGATTATTGAACCACTTTTTTGCTTCAGCATAACCGGAATAACGGCTTTAGTCAGGTTAAAGACCGATTTCAGGTTAATTGCAATTACCGCATCCCATTGCTCCTCTGTCATTCGCATCAGCAAAGTATCTCTGGTGATCCCGGCATTATTTACAAGAACATCAATCTTTGAAAAATCTTTCACGGTTTCATTTATCAGTCTCTGAGAATCTTCAAAGCTGGCAGCATTTGAGACATAACCTTTTACTTTACCGCCGGAAGATTCTATTTCCTTTACAGCACTTTTAAATTCGTCATCATCTGCAATATTAGTTATTGCAATATCGGCACCTTCGCGGGCATAAAGCAGAGCTATTGCTTTGCCTATACCTCTTGATGCACCGGTAATAAGTGCAGTTTTGCCATTCAATAGTCCCATTTCAATAAGATTTTAAAATTTGTGCAAAGATAGGAGAAAATTTTTACCCCCTAATCCCCCATTTTTTAGCCCCCAACCCCCCATTTTTTACCCCCCAACCCCCCTTTTTTTACCCCCCAATCCCCCATAAGGGGGGCTAAATAGGTTTTCAATTAACCCCCCTTCAGGGGGCAGGGAGGTTACCTACAGGGGGGCTAAATAGGTTATAGATTAACCCCCCTTCAGGGGGGCAGGGGGTTACCTACAGGGGGGCTGAATAGGTTAAAGATTAACCCCCCTTCAGGGGGGCTGGGGGGTTACCTTCGGGGGGGTACCTTCAGGATGCAGAAGGTCGAATAATTAAGGTTTTAAAGTCTCTTTTACAGTAATTCCGATATCCGCCGGCGACTCGACGACATGTATACCACACTCCTTCATAATCGCCATCTTGGCTGCTGCTGTATCGTTTCTGCCTCCGATTATTGCGCCGGCGTGCCCCATCCTTCGTCCTTTTGGAGCAGTTTGTCCCGCAATAAAGCCAATTACGGGCTTCGTACTGTTATTCTTGATCCATTCAGCTGCTTCATTTTCCATATTCCCGCCTATTTCACCGATAATTACAATTACTTCAGTATCATTATCTTTCATCATGAGCTTAACTGCATCGAGAGTCGTGGTACCGACAACAGGATCCCCTCCTATTCCAATGCATGTTGACTGCCCCATTCCGAGTTTTGTCACCTGATCCACAGCTTCATAAGTCAGAGTACCGGACCGTGAAATAATTCCCACAGTACCCTTCCTGTGAATAAAACCCGGCATAATGCCTACCTTGGATTCCCCGGGAGTAATAATTCCAGGACAATTTGGTCCAATCATCCTGCAATCGAATTGTTTAAGATACTCTTTTACCATTACCATATCTGATACTGGAATACCTTCTGTTATCGTCACTATAAGCTTTATACCTCCGCTTGCTGCCTCAAGGATAGCATCAGCGCCAAATGCCGGAGGGACAAAGATCACTGAAACATCAGCCGAAGTTTTATTTACCGCATCCCTGACTGTATTAAACACAGGCAATCCAAGGTGTTGCTGTCCGCCTTTTCCGGGAGTTACACCTCCAACCACTTTAGTCCCATATTCAATCATCTGTGTGGAATGAAAAGTACCTTCACTTCCAGTAAATCCCTGGACCAGTACTTTTGAGTTTTTGTCTAAGAGGATACTCATAAGAACAAGATAATTAATAATTTAAATAGAACCAGTCTTTTTTAAATCTAACCGTCTGTAATGATGCCATAATTTCAAAAATACCTATTTATTACCTGCATTTCATTATATTTGAAAAACAAATTTGATAATTTTTTATGGTAAATATAGATCCCATATTATATATAGGTATATCTCAGTCTTTTTTTGCAGGATTATTAGTCTCAACAAAAAAACCATTTACTGTTGCGAACAGGATAATGGCAACCTGGTTATTCCTTATCTGTACTGAACTCATTTTTGCCCTGATCAACTCCAGGGTGATTGAGATGTATGCTTTCCCGTTCGTGGCTTTTACATATGGGCCTCTTATCTTTATGTATGTACAATTCATGACGAATCCTCAGAAAAAATTCAAATGGCTTTCCCTTTTACATTTAATTCCCTTTGTAACGTTTTTCACAGTATCAGTTATTTTCAGGTCTGTTCCATTGCTCAGGGATCTGAGGAGCTTTTTTGAACCGGACAGATTCATTTCATTAAGAATTGTCTACAGCACATGTTTTTTCCTTTCAGTTACTGTTTACAGTATTCTGGCATTTATTCAGATCAGGAAGCACCAGGCTAACCTGAAGAACCTTGTATCATATACCTCGAATGTTATTACACTTAACTGGTTAAAAATCCTGTCAATAAGTTTTTATGTTGCATTCCTTATACTTTTTATTCTGGGCGGACTGAACATGATAGGTGATTTTATCCCGTTCGATCCATATTTCGTGGTTTTTGGCTTTATCGCTATAATCTCCTTTATTTATAGTTTTTACGGAATAAACCAGCCTGTGATATTTGGTCAGGAAATAAAGATCAATGGAGACGACAGGAAGGATGCTGAAAAATACACGAAAAGCGGATTAAAAGAAAAGCAAGCTAAGATTTATCTTGAGAAACTTATTTCATATGTGGAAACTCAAAAGCCATATCTCGACAGAGATCTGAGCATACTTGATCTTTCAAATCTTACGGGTATTCCCCGTCACCATATTACACAGGTGCTGAATGAAAAGCATAAAAAGAATTTTTTCACATTTATTAATGAATACAGGGTGCAGGAAGTTATTAACAGATTCTCTGATCCGAAAAACAATAACTTTACAATACTCGCAATCGCCTATGATTCAGGCTTTAATTCAAAAACAACCTTCAATTACATATTCAAAACCAAGACCGGAATGACCCCAAGTGAATACAGGGAAAAATCAACCGGCATCAGGGAATAGATAGTACCTTCCAAGCGGGACGAACAACAATACTCTTTTATACTGGTACGGGAAAGACGGATAAGACGATTCGTCTTTCTTTATTCTATTCATTTGTACCAAATGCCGCATATGATCAGGAGTTTTAAAATATTTGCATGTCTGCTTTTCTTCATTCCGATTTTTGCCCGGGGTCAGGATACTACCAGGTTCACTGCAATACCTGTAACTGAAAATAAAAAAATTATATACGGTTTTATAAGAGGCGGAATTTATGGAAACCTGGACAATTCAGATGATAAACCTTACATATCAACGGCATTTTCAGATCTGGGCTTGAAAATCGAAAGTGAAGATGGATTGCTGTTCAAAGCATATGCAGATCTGAGATTCCGGTACGGCTCTGAATTTCTTGAACCTGTCAGCAAATTTGATATCAGAGAAGCTTATGTAAAAATTAATGGCAGACATTGGGATATTACAGCCGGGCAAAAGATAATAAAATGGGGTCGGGCTGATTTCACCAATCCAACCTCTAAATTAAGTCCGCAGAATATGATTTCACGCTCCCCTGACCGGGAGGATATGGATATGGGCAACTTGCTATCAACCATTAAATGGTTTCCTTCCCCCTACATTACGATGGAAGCAGTTGCCCTTCCATATTTCCATTCATCAAACCTTATTATCAGTCCTGTTCCGTTGCCTGAAAATGTCACGATAAATGAAATAAGCTCTCTGATCACCGATAAAAAGATGTTCAGCTATGGTTTAAGATCTGACATTCATCTGAAAGGGATAGACTGGAGCCTCTCATGGTTTGATGGTTATGATCCGATGCCGGGGACAGCCTTGACCGGTTTTAATTTTGATCTTTCGGGACCAATTCCTGTGCCTGAGACTGAGCTCACATTTAAACCATATAAATTAAGGATAGTGGGACTTGATTTCGAGTCTTCAGCAGGGAAATTTGGATTCAGAGGTGAGGCTGCATGGTCGGATCCTTATCTCCTTAATGATACTGCTGAATATGTTCCGTTTCCGGAGATAAAATGGGTTACCGGAATGGACTGGGCATCAGGAGTATGGCGTATAACAGGAGAATATTCAGGAAAAAGGGTGCTTGATTTCAAGCCTGCAGGTGAAGATCCTATCATAGGGACAGAGCCTGATTATGCCAGACTGGCAGAACTGCTTCTGATTCCCGGATTCGATATAACTGAATACGTCCGCCAACAGGTCGGTGCCTTTAACCGGCTTTACAATTACCAGATGGAAAAGTTATATCATTCTGCTGGTCTCAGGATTGAAGCTGACCTTGCATATGGCAAGCTTGCTCCTTCAGTTTTTACACAGTATAACTTCACATCACGGGATCTGCTTGTTATTCCTGAAATAAAGTACAAACCTGCTGATGGATTGACCATTACTGCCGGCGCTGAATTTTACTCCGGCAGAAAAGGATCATTATTCGATATTGTTAATGATTTTATGAATTGCATTTATGTCGGACTGAAGGTTGATTTTTAACATGACTGCCCATATAATTAAATATCGCTGGTTGATTGTCGGACTCTGTTTACTGACAGGCATCTCATTTGGTGTACTGATTCCATTTTCGAAGACTGATCCTGAGATAAGGAATTATATCCCTGCTTCCTTGAAATCAAGAATAGAAACAGATAAAATCGAAAATGAGTTTGGGGTACAGGACATGATTTTGATTCTTTTCAGTGACAGCACTATCCTGACTTCAGGTAATTTAAAACAAATAAAGGATATTGACCGCGATATCTCAAGATTGCCGGGTATATCCAGCAGGATTTCGCCGTTTACAGTCAAAACGATAAAAAACTCTGAAGGCATGATGGTTGCCAATCCTTTGATCAGGAGGATCCCGTCAGACTCATCAGAGGTTGCTGAACTCACAAAAGATATACTCAGCAACAGGTTTGCACGCGATATTGTCTTTTCATCTGATATGACTTCAGCCTCAATTACAGCAACCATAAATAAATCTGAAACCGAAAATATTACATTGCAGAAGGTCGATTCCATTATTGGTGCACATACCGGAAGCACACGCATCCTGACAGGGGGACTACCCTGTATCAGGGATCACATAATGAAGGATGTAAACAGGGATGCAATAATCATTGTTCCGATTGCACTTATTATAATGCTTCTGGTTCTCAAGTTTACTCTTGGTGACTGGAGGAGCGTTCTGAAGCCATTTACAGTTGTATTATTATCTACAGCTCTGTGTATGGGATTGGTTCCCCTGCTTGGCTGGAAATTGTCCATAATAAGTCTGCTCGTTCCAGTAATACTTATTGCAGTAGCAAATAATTATGGAATTTACCTTGTTGCCAGGCATCAGGAGATCAGCCTGATGAATGAAAATGAACCGGAAGGATCCATCCTGAATAAGCTTACCAGCTCTCTGAATATGCCTATACTTTTCAGCGGACTGACTACCATTGCCGGAATTTTAGGACTTCTGACACATTCCATAATACCTGCCCGGCAGGTGGGGATTCTTGCAGCTACAGGAGTAACAGCGGCACTGTTAATGAGTCTCTTTTTTATTCCAGCCCTGATATCTCTTGGTGGAAATAAAACCAGGAAAGTGAATCTTAAAAAAGTAAAGAACAGATGGTTCGATGGCTTCCTCAACCGGCTTGCTGAGATGATTGTGAATCATCCCGGAAAAATTATTGTTACTTCCTTAATATTGACAATAATTCTCTCATCAGGCATACTTCTTGTGAAAATTGAAACAAACCAGGAAAATTATTTCCCTAAAAATAATCCGGTGAGACAGGCTTCCGATGTGATAAATAAGAAATTCGGAGGCTCCCAGACTATTTCTGTTATGGTGACGGGTGATATTAAAAGTCCGGAAATAATGAAGGGTATCGATGATCTGACCTCGCAGCTTGAGGATATTAATGGCGTCGGGGGTGTATTTTCTATATCACAGGCTGTCAGGGAGATGAGTAAGGGGATCTTCAATGAAGGAGAAAGCGGGTATGATGAGATTCCTGCTTCAAAAGAGGGAATTGCACAGATGTTTGAGCTCTATAATATGAGCGGCGACCAGAATGATTTCAAGCAGTTAATGAACCTCGACAATACAAAAGCTCATTTGCTCATACGCCTTTCCAATCCTGAAAACAAAGTAATAAATGAAGCTAAGGATAAGATAGCTGCGCTGACAAACAATTTCCCGGCTGAAGTAACGGTGGGAGGATATGCACTTATAATGGCTGATTTTGCTGGTTCTGTTATCAGGGGACAGGTCAGTTCACTGATCTTTGCACTGGTAACAGTCCTTATTCTCCTTGCAATCATATTCAGATCACTGAAAGGAGGCATGATCGGTACAATACCCCTGGCAGCTTCAATATTAATATTGTTTGGATTTATGGGATTCGCCGGAATTGCACTGGATAGTGCCACAGCACTGCTTTCATCAATTATGATAGGGGTTGGTGTTGATTTTACCATACAATACATATGGTGCTTTAATGCACAAATCAGAAAGGGTCTGTCGTATACTGATGCAACAAGAGCTTCAATAGGTACGATCGGCCGCAGTATCCTCATTAATGCCATAAGTGTCATGGCCGGATTTTCAGCGTTGATGTTTTCCGGATTCACTTCAATCAGGTTTTTTGGCTACCTGGTGATAATCTCAATAAGTTCCTGCCTGCTTGGTGCATTAGTTTTAATACCGGCTATCCTGGTGAAATTCAGGCCCGGATTTATTGAAAAAAAATTAAGTAATTCAAAAATAAAGAAACATGAAAAAGAGAATGATCTTATTAATGTTACTACTGCCGCTTTTACACGTATCAGCGCAACAACCTGATGCAGGGCAGATTATGAGCAAAAGCCGCGATCTGAGCATGATCGGATCTTTGAGCGCAACAGTCAATTTAACCATTCTGGATAAATCAGGAGCAACCAGGAACAGGACTATCGCAATGACAACTAAAAGTTTTCCCGATGGTCTTGAGAAAAGATTTATTAAGTTTATTGAACCTGCCGACATAAGAGGTACCGCAATGCTGGTTGTAGATAATAAGAATTTGGGAGATGAGATGTGGATCTATCTTCCCGCATTAAAGAAAACACGCCGTATAGTTTCTTCAGAAAAAGGAAAAAGCTTCATGAGTTCTGAGTTTTCAAACGCTGATATGAGCACACCTACCCTTTCAGATTTTGTTAACAGACATACAGCTGGTTCCGGTTCAAATAACCAGTGGATAATTGAAAGCGTTCCGGTAAATGAAGATAAAGCTGACGAATATGGTTATTCCCGGAAAGTTACTTATATCAGCAAGGATAAAAACCAGATATTGAAAATGGAATTCTATAATATAGATAATGAACTTTTTAAGACAATAGAGATTAAGAGTATTTTTCCTCTGAAGGATGGAAAATACATGATCAGGAATATGATTGCCAGTAACCTGGTTACAAACAGAAAATCAGAAATACTTTTCAGCAATATTAACGAACAGGTTAAGGTTGATGATGCATTTTTCAGCCTTCAGAACCTTGAGAGGTAGAGAGTCAGGGTTTTATAATTGTACCATCACTTTTCCTCACAGTCCATCTCGATCTTGTACCTATGGGGTATTTGGCAGCTGCTTTTTCATCAATATCCACGCCAAGACCAGGAGCTTCATTTATATACATATATCCGTTTTTGTATGTCTGACAACCTTTAAAAACTTCCTGTGCCTTTTCACTCCAGAAATGTGATTCCTGTATCCCGAAGTTCCAGACTGCCAGGTCGATATGACCATTGGCTGCATGACCGACGGGAGAAACATCTCCGGGCCCGTGCCATGCAGTCCTGACATTGAACCACTCCCCTAACCTGGCAATTTTCATAGCGGGAGTGATGCCTCCGATCTGGGAGATATGAACCCTTATATAATCAAAGAGCTGGTCGACCATATAATCCCTGAACTCATTGATATTATTAAACAACTCGCCCATGGCAATCGGAACCATAGTAGCAGCCCTGAGATGGTTAAACCATTTCATATTCTCAGGAGAAAAGGGGTCCTCGATAAAGAAAGGGTGATATTGTTCGAGTTCCCTGATCAGATTGATGGCATCAATTGGCTCCACCCTCTCGTGAATATCATGTAACAGTTCAACATCCTCTCCGCATTTTTTCCGGACAACATCAAACATTTCAGGTACTCTCCTCAGGTAGGTATGCTGATCCATGAACTGATCCTGTTCTGCTCCGAAGCCGGCTTCGACAAAATCAGGCTTTTTTGCAATAGTCCCGACACCTCCGTAACCACCCTGCTGAATCCGCACATGACGGAATCCCTGATCCATAAACTGCTGTACACGATCTGCAACTGCTTCGGGTGTTGCACCGCTGGCATGAGCATAACATTCGACAGCTATCCGGCATTTTCCACCAAGAAGCTGATATACAGGCATATTAGCTCGCTTACCTTTAATATCCCATAATGCTTCGTCAATTCCGCAAAGCGCATTATTCAGGACCGGTCCGTTTCGCCAGTAAGAACTTACATACGCTGATTGCCACATATCTTCAATATTGTCGACATCTTTGCCGACACAAAAATCGTTAAGATAACTGTCTATCGCAGTTATAACTGCCATGGCTCTCTGGGTAAAGGTTGCACAACCTAATCCATATAGACCAGGTTCAGTTGTCTCAACTTTTACTATAACAAGATTTGATCCTTCAGGAGCTGTAGCAATAGCCTTTACACTTTTTATCTTAACCGGTAGCATGCCTGTTGCATAGGAAGGTGTTATACGGGTTTCAGCCCTGGCTTGTCTGCTTCCGAACAGTCCCAGTATCCCGGCTGCCGAACCGGCCGTTAATAATTTCATAGCGTCGCGACGGCAGATCTCTGATGAATTTGATAGTTTTTTCATGATTAGGATATTTATTCAGTGTTAATACTTTATTGGTTAATGCGGGTTTCAGGTTTCAGGTTTCAGGTTTCAGTTTCAGGTTTCAGGTTTCAGGTTTCAGGTTTCAGTTTGCTGCTTGATTG
>Ga0102851_10002282_pt1 | contig 11480 bp, 6 predicted proteins | sample Mud3Dept3metaG_FD_79558 | JGI IMG/M metagenome (GOLD analysis project Ga0102851, IMG submission 79558) | Freshwater wetland microbial communities from Ohio, USA, analyzing the effect of biotic and abiotic controls - Mud 3 Core 4 Depth 3... | ecosystem: Environmental > Aquatic > Freshwater >...
CAACTTATGTTTTTACAGGCTCCAACGTTAACGAACAGGGTGAGTTTATTTGTCCACCGGTCTTCGCTGTTTTAACAGATAATTCCTCTTCCTATGGTGATATTACTCAATGGCAATGGGACTTTGGGGACGATAACAATTCTACCCTTCAAAACCCGGGCAACACTTATGTATTTGCCGGAACTTATACTGCAACGTTGATCGTAACCGATGAATTTGGTTGTTCAGATTCTGTTGCTTTTATTGACTACCTGACCATTGGCGGACCATCGGGAAAAGTTGATTGGATTCAGATCGGAGATTTCTGCAGTCCAGAATTTCAATTTATTGCAACGGATCTGGTTGATGTTGCAAGCATAGAATGGAATTTAGGTGACCTGACCACGATGAATACGACTGAGCCTTTTATACACACTTACATTAATCCCGGCACTTATTTACCAACTGCTTTGCTGCAGGATGATTTCAACTGTATTGTTTATTATGAAATGAATCTGATCACAACACAAGCAAATATTATTCATGCAGATTTTTCAGTTGATCCGGAAACGCTTCCTATTTATGAACCTATGCTCATTAGTGACAATTCTTTCGGCGGTTCGGGCGGAATTGAAACATGGAATTGGCAAATGGGTGTAAATAATTTTACCCATCTTACCGGGGATGATTTCACCTATGAATGGCAATTTGCAGGTTATCAGGATATCACTTTAACCGTTACAGACTCTCTTGGATGTTCAGACACTGCGATGGCGAAGGTTTTAATAACAGCCGAACTTTTTATCCCAAATGTTTTTACCGCAAACGGTGATGGAATAAACGATCAATTTGTTTTGCGGGAACCTGTTTTTGAAACGTACAACGTAGTCATTTTAAATCGTTGGGGAAAGGTAGTCAGTGAATCAGAAAATCAGACAGGAGTTTACCTTTGGGATGGACGGGATAAAGGCGGCAATATGTGTACTGACGGCGTTTATTTTCACAAAATAACCGGCGTGCTATACAACGGCGATCCGGTTGACACACATGGTGCGGTAACACTGGTTGTTTCAGAAACAGAATAATTCCTATCAATCACAAAAATCATTCTAACGAAACAAAGAATTGAATAGAAATTTATGCGCAGACCTTATCGTCAAAATCATCGAAAATCTGAAATGGAAATCAGCAAACAATGATTGATAAATAAGCAGCTCTGCGGCGACCGTGATCATTCTTTTCTCGCTGTAAGAGAGTTAACTTTGGTAAAACCTCTTAACAGTTATGGGGAAATTCCGAAACAGTTTTCGAAATGAATTCCTGATTATAAATTAAAACAATTGGTTATGTTACGTTGGTCTTTTCTATTTTTAATAATTGCAATAATCGCGGCAATTTTTGGGTTCACGAATATTGCTGAAAGCGCAACTATGGTTGCACAGGTTTTGTTCTTTATTTTTATTTCTGTTTGGTTTGTAATGGTTATAAGCGGTTTGGCTTTGCTGAACCGGAGGTAATTCTGAAGTGTTCAATACGCCCTAATTGTTTGTCGATTTAATTTAGATTTATTTGAATCGGAAAACGGGGATGAGATTTTTTATCGATTTGGAAAAAGTTGTGATTTAAAAGCTATTATCCAAAGCCAAACATAAGTAGTAAAATAAACCCGGTTACAGCTGCCGTTCCATGAACAACAGCCAGCCATCCCGGAATTTTATTACCGCTCAGATCTATATAAATAAGAATGAGACCGCCCATGCCCGCAATTGCAAAAACAGTTACACTTTCAATGGGCCCCGGAGTATAGTAAAGGCAATAAATAATAAGCAGTACCAGCCCGGTGGCTGCAAATAAGCCATGTATAAGAGCTATTACTTTAGGAATTTCTTTATTTTGTAAAACATGAGATAACAAATAAGATCCTAAAACGGCGGCCATGCCAAAAATGGCTATTGCGGAATAAATGAGGTTCATGCGTTTGATTTTTATTCCGGGCAAGAATCCGGCCTGACAGGTAACAAAAATATTCCAGGTGTCTTTCCCTATCAATGACACCAGTCAGCGCTCGGGTCTGCTTATTATCATGTTTTCTGATCTGTCCATGGAAATTTTGGTTGTTCGGCTTATGGAAATGTTTGGTCAGAGCACAATTGGCATTAATCAATGAAATGATTGCCACACATCATTATTTTTTATGCTGCTCTGTTATAGGTTTGCCGGAGATCAAAAAAAAAATTCCGACAAAATGAAAAAAGAGAAATTTACAATAGAAGGAAACCGGGATGAATTAAAAAGGAAACTAAGAATAGACTATCCCGAACTAACGGATCAGGATGTAGATTTTGCAGCCGGAAAAGAAGAAGATTTCTTAAATCACCTTGAAAAAAAACTCGGAAAAACCAGGCATGAAATAACTGTTATTATTGAACAACTTCAATTAACTGTTCCGAAGGATATGGCTTTTAAAATTACATCGCCTGAACCAACTTTCAAAATAAGAGGTGCATGGGATGAGTTAAAAATTAAACTCAAAAAAAAGTATCCCAAATTAACGGATGATGATTTAGACTTTTCTGTAGGAATGGAAATTAAATTATTGAACCGCCTGGAAAAAAAACTCGATCTGCCAAGAGAAGAAATAATCGCAGCTATTGAAGAATTACAATTAGAGACGCATGAAGAGGGGCCAAAGAAACGCTGATAATTTTTGTGATTTAAACTCCCCTGGACTAGCAATCCCGGAGGTAGCTGGACTTTTTTATAATGGTAATTGAAATTATTTCGCTGAAAAAAAGTTTAACAGAAATAATTCGAAGCCATATTTCTTACTATCATTCAAAAAAAGGGAGAGATTTCAAAGTCAATTCAAATGTGTTTTACTCCATTTTTAGTAAAAAAACGAAAGTGTTATTTCCAAATTTTAATCAAAACCAGTCAGATTTTAAGAGATTCCGGCTAAATTTTAAAAGTTGACTTTTGTTTGATTGTGAATTGTTAGGTTTGACCAAGTAATTACAATTATTCGATTATTAATCAAACCTGAATTGTCTGCAAAATTCATTGATTTTCTAATCGAAATACGTTCCTGCTTTTCAATTCTGCAGAGTACTGAAAATGTCAGATGTATCCAGCTGAATCTCCCCAAAGGATTCGGCTTTTTTTTTGCAATCGGAAATTAAAATATTCCATTTACATTTCTATATTCCCAGGATTTGTTTGTATTATCTGGTTCAAATCCGCGTAATTTTTCTGCGAAAATCTGCCCGAAAAGGGACCACTAGGCAAAAAAAATTCAAAACATTTTTACACAACCAAATTCACAATCTTCCCATGAACAATAATAACTTTCTTCGGAGATTTTCCTTCAAGATATTTCGCAGTCATTTCCTGCGCCATCACCTCTTTTTCAATTTCAGGAATTCCTAAAGCAAGCGGTAAATCTAATTTAAATCGCATTTTTCCGTTAAAAGAAACAGGATATTCAAACGAACTTTCAACCAAAAATTCTGGGTTGAATTTCGGGAAAGGTGCGTAAGAAATACTTTCTTTTTCGCCAAGCTTTTCCCACAACTCTTCGCAAATATGTGGTGCGTAGGATGAAAGCAGAATCAACATTTCGCGCAACATAAAACGGTTGTTGCACTTTTGATCTGTAAATTCATTTGTCGCAATCATAAAATTAGAAACACCTGTATTGAATGAAAAACGATCAAGGTCTTCCTGAATTTTTTTAATGGTTTTATGCAATGTTTTTAATGATGCTTTTTCCGGTTCAGAATCTGAAACAGAGAACTCATTTTTTTCATTGTGAAACAATCTCCAGAATCTTCTTAAAAAATTATGAACTCCGCTAATACCTTGAGTATCCCAGGGTTTAGCTTGTTCCAATGGACCTAAAAACATTTCATATAATCTCAATGTATCCGCGCCATATTTTTCTACAAGATCATCCGGTGTCTGCACATTGAATTTTGATTTAGACATTTTTTCAATTTCACGCGTGCATTTGTAATCACCTGCGTATAGCAATTCTGCAAATTCAAATTGACGGTGCCATGATTTTAATTTGTTGAGGTCTTTTAAATAGTCACCTTCAACCAGGCTAATATCAATGCTCCTTTTTAAAACATTTCCTGGTCCGTAAGTCACGCTAATATCGGGGCCGTATTTTCCAAATTGTTTTTCAAACCAGGCGTCAACGTCCGCATCATTTCCATTAGTTCTAATATTTTCAAAAGTACTTTCGGGAATCAATAATACTTTTCCTCCGGCCTTGCTTGATCCCGGATATTTTGCTTCTATTTTCTTTTTTAATTTTTCAAGTTCCGGCTCTGAAAGAGTATCGGGCAAAGCAATATGCTTCTGTGGCTGAACTATGTATATGTACGCGGAAACTCCCAAAATCATTCCCTGGTTAATCATTTTTTTGAATGGCTCATTGAAAGAAATGTATCCCATGTCAAATAAAAATTTCGCCCAGAAACGCGAGTACAATAAGTGTCCGGTGGCATGTTCAGATCCGCCAATATATAAATCCACTTGTCCCCAATAATCTGCTTTTGATCTGGACACAAATTCTTTTTCATTATGCGGATCCATGTAACGCAAAAAATACCATGACGAACCTGCCCAACCTGGCATGGTATTGTATTCCATTCGTTCACCCTTAAAAATATTCCACGCATTTTTTTTCGCACGCGCCAAAGGTGGCTCGCCATTCTCTGTTGGTAAATATTTATCAACTTCAGGAAGCGTAACAGGGAGTTCATTATCTTCAAGAACGTAAGGAATTCCGTTCTGATAATAAACCGGGAAAGGTTCGCCCCAATAACGTTGTCGTGAAAATACAGCATCACGCAAACGGTAATTCGTTTGTCCTTTTCCAATGCCTCGTTTTTCTATTTCAGAAATTGCTTTTTTAATCGCATCTTTTGCAGGCAAGTCATTTAAAAAATCTGAGTTGGTTATCACTGCGTCTTTCTCTATATAAGCCGCTTCAGAAATGTTAATGTCTTTAAAAATATTTTTGATTTCAATTCCAAAATGTTTTGCAAAATCCCAGTCGCGTTGATCGCCGCAAGGCACCGCCATTACAGCACCTGTGCCATATCCAGCTAAAACATAGTCAGCAATCCATACCTCTACTTTTTCTCCCGTAAAAGGATGAATTGCATAAGCTCCTGTAAACTGACCCGTCACATTTTTTACATCTGCCTGGCGATCGCGTTCTGTTCGCAAACCCGCTTGTTTTTTATAAGCGGCAACAGCATCTTTATATTCTTCCGTTGTAATTTCATCTACTAAAGAATGTTCTGGAGCGAGCACCATGAAGGATACTCCGAAGATTGTGTCGGGTCTTGTTGTGAAGACTTCGATTTCCCATCCTCTTTCCTTCCCGGAGGGAAGGACGTCGGCTTCGAAATCGATTCGCGAAAGAAGTTCAGATTTTATTCTCCTCAAAACTTCTTCAATATTATCTAAAACTTCTTCATTGCTAAATCGAATAACTGTATATCCTTTTTCTAATAGGGTATGAGTTCTTACAGCATCCTGATCTTTCTGGGTTTCATGAATTTCACCATCAACGTCAATCACCAATCGTTTTGAAAGACAAACAAAATCAACAATGAAATTATCTATTAAATGTTGCTGTCTTATTTTAATTCCCAGCTTTTTACTTTTCAGTTCTTTCCATAACGCAGCCTCAGCCTTGGTCGGCTCTTTTCGCATGTCCTGAGCTCTTTGCAAATGCAATCGAGCCGTCATAGGGTTCCCCGTCAAATATCCCGCACTGCCTTCGCCTTTTCCTTCTCCCTTTCCTTTGGAAAGGGCCGGGGAAAGGACTTTAAACCCAACAACAGCCCCCACACTTTTCCCAATCCAGTTCCTCTGCTGGTCCTTAATCGAATCTGTCCAGTCAACCGTATCCAAATCATTAATTAAGCGCTCGGCGTAGGCTGTAATTCGCATGCTCCACTGGCGCATTAATTTTTGTTCAACGGGGTGGCCGCCGCGTTCCGATACACCGTCTTTTATTTCGTCGTTTGCTAAAACTGTTCCTAGTGCGGGGCACCAGTTTACCCAACTATCCGCCAAAAAAGTCAGGCGGTAATTCATTAATGTTTGCTGCTTTTTTTCTTCCGTAAAATTTTTCCAGTCAGCAGCGGCAAAAATATCTGTAGTAGCGGAATGTGCTATAACGGCTGCATTTCCGGCTGTTTCAAAAATAGAAATCAAATCATCAATTGCGCGCGCTTTATCCTGCGTTTTATCATACCACGAATTGTACAACTGTTTAAAAATCCATTGTGTCCATTTGTAGTAGCTCGAATCTGATGTTCGCACTTCGCGATCCCAGTCAAAAGAAAAACCAATTTTATCTAATTGTTCGCGGTAACGCAAAATATTTTCTTTCGTTGTTTTATCAGGGTGTTGTCCTGTTTGTATTGCGTATTGTTCGGCCGGTAAACCAAACGAATCGTATCCCATAGGGTGCAAAACATTGTATCCCAGCAAACGTTTGTAACGCGCATAAATGTCCGATGCTATGTAACCTAACGGGTGCCCAACATGCAGCCCTGCGCCCGACGGGTAAGGGAACATATCCAACACATAATATTTTGGTTTTACGTCATTGTCAATTGCCCTGAACGTTTTTTTTTCGGCCCAGTTTTTTCGCCACTTTTTTTCTATGTCAATAAAATTGTATTCCATCCGGGTAATTCGTTTTTTTAAATGCGCAAATGCAGGTCGGTCGTAAATTTAGTAATAATGTTCTGTTTTTTTGATGCGAACCTGTTCCCGCTTTACGCTGTAGTTTTTGCCAACCGCTTCAGGTTTCAGTCGCAAAAATAAAGCTTCCTGTGGTCGCTCTTTTTTTGCGCTTCAACCAATCGCTGTTGGCAAAAAGCTGCCGCTGCAATCGGGGGTATGTTCCGTACCTAAAGGCACTTGGGGGTTGAAGTTAGTGTTTGGGTTAACGACATTGCGTCACGATGTGACTTGTGTTTTTGAAAGCATTACGGGTTTCGAATAACTTCATTTTTTTTACCGCCTTCTTGAGAGTATTTGATTTTTAAGCATTACATCAACATGATTAATAATTTCATATTCAGCAATTCCGTCGAGGGCATCAAGAGTTTTAAAAGCCAGTCCGGGCTTTGTAAAACCATTCAGCAAAAACTCTTCACCAACATCCGATATTAGAAATAGATCATATGTTTGCGCCGTTGTATCTCCTTTGTCCATATACAACGGGCGGGTAACTTTCGAATGTTGTGTATTAAATCTAAGCTCTACAGTTACAATTTTTGATAAATCATGCCAAATACCAGTCTTGAAAATTATCCATGAAACATATTTTCGAATTCTTTTCCCGGTTGCATCAATTTCAATTCCTGTTTTTGATAATGACATAAGTATTCCAATCGGTATAGCCAGCGCGCAAATTGGATGAAATATAAAAGTGCAAAATATTCCCGCAACGGTAAGCATTATTCCATGAATCAAATATTCATAAGTTAATCCTTCGTTTATATTTGATGTTGAAGACAAGGTTGGATAAAATTCAATAAAAGTAAAAGACCTTTTTGTTAGAAGGGTTTTACACACCTAGTCACACGAAGCGTCAACAACAGTCCATGTTACATCGGATATATCGGTATACTCCTGATTCGAGCAATTAATTTCTTTCTTGTCAACTATTGAATTATTTGGTGAAATAAATTCATAAATAGTTACCATTTCCTCAAGAATAATGGCCCCTGTTTTTGATGTGAAAGTTACTCTTACATCAATGTCTTTGAATGTGGCTAAAGTTGCACTATTTGTTAGGTTCAGAGTCAATTTGAGACCGGTTACTTTCATGCTGAGCAAATTCTTATAAATAGGTTCATACTTTAATGTTCCGTCGATATATTTAGCCCGCTCGCTACATTCGGTTTCGAGAAGTTGCTCCTTTAGTTCTTCTTCTGTAAGTGGTTGTTCCTCGACATTTTCTTCTGAATAATTTGGTTCATTCGAATCATGAGACCCTGAATCCGAGTTGTCATTTTGGCAACTGAAAATTGACGCAATCAAAAGTGAGAACAGAAATGGATAAATTTTACTTTTCATAATTTAAATTTAGATTACTGCGAACATACCGATAAATGAAGAAACCCCTGCCAAATGGAAAATATAAATTAGGAATAATTTCTCCCTACCCGCCCAAAATAAAATTAACCATAAACGGAAATTGTTTTCCCTTTTTAAATTTCTGAATGCCAAAACAAATCAGCCATAAAACAATTGCATGGCCAACATATAAATCTATGAAGAGCCACACCTTTGCAGGAGCATACAGGAGCTTGAAGGTTCGGTAGTCTGTTATAGCTGCGGGTAATCAGATATTTTTTTGAGCCTATTTCCCACTTTCTGCTGTAGTTTTGTTCCTTAAAAACTTCACAAAAGCAGCCGCTGCAATCGGGGGTATTTAGTTTTTGATAACCCTACGAGTAGTTACTCCGATTTCCGTTTCAACAGCAAAAGTGTATATACCGTTTGCTAAATCTGAAAGATCAACAGCAATTGAATTTGAGTTGATTGGGCCTGTAAATACAATTTGTCCAAGTATATCAGTAATAATCAAAGTTCCGTTAACAGGTTTTTCAAATTGAATTGTAAACGTTGCGTTGGATGGATTTGGATAGACAGAAAAATATCCTTCTTTGTTTTCTTCTGTGTTTAATACTTTACAAGTCACAACAAATTGTCCCATCATATCTTCGTCTTCGTGGGGTAGCATGTGGCAATGGTACATGTACGCACCATCATCATCACAAAAAGTTTCAAACTTTGTTATGAATGTAATGCTTTGCATAGGCGGTACAAGTACAACATCTTTTTTTCCGAGCAAGTTGGGTGGTGGCGGTGAACCATTCATGTCTGTAATATAAAATTGAACATCATGAATATGAAAAGGGTGAGCAATTGGTGATTGGTTAGTAAGGGTCCACACTTCAATGTTATTTAAAAAAATGGTATCATTTATCACCATCATGTCAAACGAATTTCCGTTAATTGTAAATGGTCCCTGAATTGCTGTTGGACCTGTATTTACGGGCTCAAACAGCAGTGTGTTAAAGGCATTGGCGTCGGCAACCAGCCATGGTGTATTTGTAATTAGCGAGGCGGGGACGGAAGTAACCGGCGATGCAGTTTGTGCAACAATCGAAAAATACATAATTTCAAAATCTGCACCATTCAAAACATTCGTTAAATAGCCTGGTATTGTTTGTCCCGCACCCATACCCGGTTGTGCGGCACCGTAAGTTCCGCTTGGTAATTCAGATGCAAAACTAAGCAGGCTAATATCTTGTCCGGTCATGCCGGTAAAATCCACTAAAATTTCTGCGCGTTCTCCTGGCGCAAGTTTCAACCGGGTTAGTGCAACAGGCGCATCCAATAAACCACCGTCAGTTCCAATTTGATAAAAAGGCAAATTGCCTTCTAGTCCTAAATTATAAACCCTTTCGGACGATGCATTTAAAAACCGAAAACGAACAACTTGCGCCGGAGCCGGTAAATAACCGTTCACCGTTCCGTTTACAATCATCACACTATCGGATGCGTTATCAACTTCAATTTGTTTGGTAGCGCTGAAGCATTTTGATTGAATCACTAGCGGAAAATCATCAACATTATATTTTCTTGGTAAATTTAATTGCGCCTCAACCGTATCACGTACAATAATTAAACCGGCGGCACCCATCGTAGCATGCATATTGGTCATCATGTGTAAATGTGGATGGTACCAATACATTGCAGCATCATTTCTAACTTTAAATTTTGGATTCCAGCTCATCATTGCCGGAATTACGTTATGCGGGCCACCGTCATTATCGGCTGCTACATGTAGCCCGTGCCAATGCAGCGTAGTTTCTTCCATCAACTCATTTGTTACATTAATACTAACCGAATCATTTTTATTTAGAATCAGTGTAGGACCCAGATAGTCCGCATTCACGCCCATGGTAATGGTTGTAAATCCGGAGTAAAAAGTTTTGAATGTATCTTTTATATTTAATTGAAAATCCGTCCCAACCAAGGTATCAGGTATTGGAATTAAATTTTGAGCGTTAACATTTACGATTGTGAAAATTAAAAAAAATAAGGAGACTGTTTTTTTCATGTAGAAAATGATTTTATATCAAACAAAGCTAATCCTTCGTTTCAAAATAATATGTAACCAAAGTCACACAGTAAAAGTCGTAAAGAATGTTTTTAATCAATGAACTGATATTGAGACGTTGTAAATCGGGATCAATCAAATTTTGTTACAAATTCAAGTCAGAAATTATGGCTGAAAAAGGATTACCCGCCCAAAATAAAATTAACCATAAACGGAAACTGTTTCCCCTTTTTAAATTTCTGAATGCCAAAACAAATCAGCCATAAAACAATTGCATGAATTAAATACAAACCAACAAATGGCCAAAAGGTATATGTCGGCATACGGTTAAAAATAAAGGCAATAAAAACGGTGTGCATTATATAAACCAGCATCGATGATCTTCCGTAAACTGTAAGCAAATTTAAAACCGGATTTTTTTTAATTTTATAAACCAACGGAATCAGCAAAATAATAAATCCTAAAAAGGTAAAAAGATAAAATAAAGTTGGTGGATAAAACAATTCGCTGTAACCGATGCGTGTAATTAAAAATCCATAAAACGTAGGCGACTCCGGAGTGCCTATAAACCCTTCATTGGTCGTCATTTCAGGGTAAATGATAGCCCACATTATAATTCCGGTTATCATCATTAGGCTACCGGTTAGAATTAAATTTTTATTAAAAATTTCAACCTCTGTTTTAAATTTAAATGAACCAATAAAAGCACCTAAAAGAGAAACACCTAACCAGGGAAAAACAGGAAACCAACCTTCAAATAAAAAGTGTCGCCACACAGGAATTGCTTGTACCTCCGAAAAAGAATTCATTTCGGAAACAACAACCTCAAGCGGATAATCCGTGTATCCAAAATAATATTGAAGAACAGGAGTAACGGCAAAAATGATAACAATAAACGCTATCTGTACAACGCGCGATAATTTGTTGAAGTAAAAAATCACCGGCATTCCAACGGCAATAATATACAGCACATCATAAGTTACAAAAGGAAAAACATCCCAGAGAAAAAGATCTATCAATGCGGCAACAAGCAGCGTTGCGCCCGCCCGTTTAAAATAATACGCGGCTTTGTGCGCTTTAATTGTTGCCGTATAACTGACCATCATACCTGCAAGAAAAACAAACATTGGTGCAGCAAGACTTCCGTAAATTCTGAATGCAAAAGAGTGCGGCTCAACCAAAGAGTGTGCAGCCATATTTGCGGCAATCATTGTAAAAATGGCAAGTCCCCTTAAAATATCTACGCTGTTATCTCTTTCATTCATAGCGGAAAAGTAGATAATAATTTGAATAAAAGTAGTATAATTGTAGTGAAGTGTTTCAATCAAAG
>Ga0102851_10002283_pt1 | contig 11478 bp, 11 predicted proteins | sample Mud3Dept3metaG_FD_79558 | JGI IMG/M metagenome (GOLD analysis project Ga0102851, IMG submission 79558) | Freshwater wetland microbial communities from Ohio, USA, analyzing the effect of biotic and abiotic controls - Mud 3 Core 4 Depth 3... | ecosystem: Environmental > Aquatic > Freshwater >...
GCTGCGGCCTCTGTGTCGACGTGTGTCCCACTGGCGCGCTGCGCTACGAGCTGAAGGGCGTGAAGCGCCTGCTCTAGGAAGTCGAGATGATCCGGGCCGAACAGCTCACCAAATCGTTCGGACGCGCGCGCGTCCTCGACCAGCTCGACCTCGCCGTCGCGAGCGGCGAGCGCATCGCGCTGGTCGGCGCCAACGGCGCTGGCAAGACCACGTTGATCCGCTGTCTGCTCGGTGAGTACACCTACCAGGGGAAGGTCTCCGTGGCGGGCTGCGAGCCGCGCACCGAGCGCACCGACGTGCTGCGCCGCATCGGCTTCGTACCCCAGCTCCCGCCGCCGCTTCGCATGCCGGTCGGCCGGCTCCTCGACTTCGCTGCGACCGTGTGCGGCGGTGCGACGGAGCCGATGGAGGAAGTGTCGCGGCGACTCGGCCTCGATCCGCATGCAGTCTGGAAACAGCCCTTCGCCAAGCTCTCGGGCGGTCAGAAGCAGAAGCTCTTGATCGCGATCGCGCTCGGCCGCACCTGTGAGCTGCTCGTGATGGACGAGCCTGCCGCGAACCTCGACCCGCAAGCGCGTCGGGTCTTCTTCGAGCTGCTCGCCGAACGCCAGGGCAGCGCGACGATGCTGATCTCGAGCCACCGCGTCGACGAGGTGGCGCAACTCGTGTCGCGTGTGATCGAGCTGGACCAGGGGAAGGTCGTGCTCGACGACCGCGTCGACGGCGCCGCAGCTCTCGACACCGTTCTGCGCTGTCGCATCGAGCTGTCGCGTGCGTCGGACGCGGCCTCGGCCGCTCTGCGCAACTGGGGGCTCGTCCCGGTGAACGGCGGCCTCCGCTTCACTGGCACGATCGCCGGCCCCGACCGCCTGCGCTTCCTCGGTGCGCTGGCGCGCTACTCGGGTCTGCTGCGCGAGCTCGTGCTCGAGGAACCCCGCGACGAGGAGGATCCGTCGTGACGGAGCGAGTCGCGCGTGCCGCCTTGCTCGCTCTGCTCGTGTTGGCGAGCGCGTGTTCGGAACCGACCAGCGGTCCGGTGCGGATCGTCTGGGGCCGTCACGCCTGCGACCACTGCGGGATGGCGATCAGCGAGCAGGCCTTCGCCGCCGAGGTGCGCCTGGGGCCCCGCGAGGTGATGCGCTTCGACGACCTCGGCTGCGCCCTCGCGTGGCTCGAGTCGAAGGGCGGACCGGCCGTGGCGAGCGAGGTCTGGGTGATGGATCAGGACCGCGGCGAGTGGATCGACGCACGGCAGGCCTTCTATCGGCCCGATCAGCGCACGCCGATGGCGTACGGTTTCGGCGCGATCCGGGACGCCGCGCCCGGCGGCGTCGACTTCGAGACCGCGCGACGAACCATCTTGGAGCGAACCCATGACCGAAGTGCCCGTCAGCATCCCTGACGCGCTGCGCCCGGGGCTCGCCGCGCGGGCCGGCGCGCCGCGCCGGAGCGGAGCGCTGCGCCAGCTCTGGCTGGTGGCGAGCCTCGACGTCGGCGAGTCGCTGCGCGCGCGCTGGTTCGCGGTCTACGCCGCGCTCTTCGGCGGGATCGTCGCGATGCTCTTCGTGTTCGGTCTCACCGAGTCGCGCATCCTGGGTTTCATGGGCCTCTCGCGTCTGCTCGTCACCTACATCCAGCTCTGCATGGCGATCCTGCCGATCTTCGTGCTCGTCACCACCGTGCGCTCGGTGGCGGGGGATCGCGAGGCCGGTGTCTTCGAGTACCTGCTGTCGCTCCCGGTCGGACTCGGCGCGTGGTTCTGGGGGCGCATGCTCGGGCGCTTCCTCGTCGTCTACCTGCCGGCGCTGCTCGCGATGGGCGCCGCGGCGGGCTGGGCCAGCTACTCGGGCATCGAAGTGCCGTGGGCTCTGTTCGGCCTCTACGCCGCGCTGCTCGCGGCGCTCTCGGCCTGCTTCCTCGGCCTCGCGATGGGGATCTCGGCGGTGGCGCGCAGCGTCGACGTCGCGCAAGGCGCGGCGTTCGCGCTCTGGCTCGTGCTGATCCTGTTCCTCGACCTGATCCTGCTCGGCGTGCTGATCCAGCAGCACGTACCCGCGGAGATGGTCGTGGCGCTCGCTCTCGCCAATCCGCTCCAGGTCTTTCGCACCGCCGCGCTGATGCTCTTCGATCCCGACCTCGTGCTGCTCGGGCCCGCCGCGTTCGTGATCTTCGACGCCTTCGGGAAGACCGGCTTCCTGGTCTACGCACTCGGCTACCCGGCGCTGCTCGGCCTTGGGGCCGCCGCGCTCGGCTACTGGCGATTCCGTCGCGGTGACTTGCCGTGACTCGCCGCAGCGCCTGACTAGGCGCCTCGCTTCACGCTGCTCGCGCGTTCGAGCGCATCGAAGAGTTCCCGGAGTTCGCGGGTCTCGAAGCCCGGCGCCGGACCGAGTTCATCCCCCTCGGAAAATCGCAAGACGCGCAGCGTGACTTCGTGCAACGGCTGCAGCAACGAGCCGCGGATCAGCCAGAACACGCCCACCGAGAAGACCACCGACCCGAACAGCACGGCGAGCACCAGGTCGATGATGAGCCGCACCGACTCGCGCTTCATCGGAGACAGATCGAAATGCATGGTCGCGACCCAGGAGTGGCCGTCCTTGTCGAGGATCGGGGGAGCCGTGTAGGTGAGGTCCGTGTCGTGGCGGACGCTCGAACCGGGGCCGCCCGGATCGCCGGGCGGGAGTTCGGACTCGGGAAGCTCCCGCAGGTGGATTTCCAGATCGGCGACGGCTTGCAGTCGATTCGCGAGGTCGGACACCTCCTTGACGCTCGTGCCGCGCTGGAGATCGTTCGCGAGGCTGACGTGGAGCAGGCTGCCGATGCGGTGAGCGTTCACCTCCGCGAGGCGCACGTCGCGCTCATAGAGGCGGTACGGGACGATCGCGAGAACTCCCACCACTGCGACCGCAGCAATGAAGACGAGCAGCACGATCAGCCGGTGCTCGACGCTCGAAGCGCCCGGAAGAGGGGACGGCATGCTGGAGACCTCCTGGGACGCGTCGGACGCACGACGCCTGCCATCTCGTTCGCCAGCCGCTCCCAGCCCTCGAAATCCGCTCGCGGCCGTGCTGGTTGTTGGCGCAGAGCCTACGCGACGGCTCCCATTCCAGCACAGGGTCGCACGGCCGGTGTGCCGGCGGGGCAGCCGGCCGCAGCGGCGGCCGAGACGGGGCCGTCGGGGCCGCCCGGGCGGACGGAGACGCGCATTGGCGGATCCAGCCCGGGGCGGAGGGGCGCGGCAGCGGCACGACCGGCGCCGCGCGTCCCGCCTTGATCCCCGCGGACGGCGGCGGAGCTGACCTCATTCAGGGAGAATCGATTGGCGTGATGTCAGACCAGACCGAGCGACGCGAGCGGATGGTGGTGACGCAGATTGCGGCGCGCGGGATCCGCGACCCGCGTGTGCTCGCCGCCATGCGCAGCGTGCCTCGTGAGGCGTTTCTCCCGCCCCACGACTCGGGCGTGGCTGCGTTCTTCCTCCACCTGCGTGCACCGAAGCGCGACGAGGTTCGCGCGGAACTCGCGCCGCCGCGTCTGGAGCGCGCCATCGGCGTCGTGTACTGCCAGGAGACGGAGCTCCAGAGCCATTCCTTCCACGCAGCGCTCCCCAATCAATTCGACGAGTACCTCTGGTTCGACGAGACGCACGCCGTTCGACCCGTGACGAGCGCGGAGGCCGCGCGGCTCGCCGCGAAGCATCCGTTCGCGATCCACGCGTGATGCACGGCGCGATCGAAGAGGTGCTCGCGCGGCTGCGCTGGCTGCGGGCGGAGCGCATCTGGCCGAACGGGCTGCGCTACCTCTGGACCGACGCGTTCGGCGTCGTGCTCCTCGTGTCGCTGCATCACGCGCTCGCTGAAGAGTCGTACCTCGCCGAGGCGGAAGCGCTGGTCGCGGACGTCGAGCGGGTGCTCGGCCGCCCGCGCGGGATCCGCATCGGCGAGGAGCCCGACCGCGACGGCCAGTATTTCCACTATCTCGCGATGTGGCTCTTCGCGCTCCACGTGCTCGGTCGCACGAAGCCTGCGTACCGCGAGAAGGCGATCGCGCTCGCGCGTGCGATCCACCCGAGCTTCGTCGTCCCGGGAGTCGGGGTGATCTGGAAGATGGCGGAGGACCTGAGCGGCCCCTACCCGGGATACGGGCTCGGCGCGCTCGATCCCTTCCACGGCTACGTCGTCTATCGATTGATCGATGAGCAGGCGCTGGCTCCCGAGATCGCCGACCTGCAACCGCTCGTCGAGCGAAGCTACCCGTCGCTCGAGGTAACGCAGGATCTCGGGCTCGGGATGATCCTCTGGATGTCTCAGTTCTTTCCGGAGGAACGCTGGGCCCACACGCTTCGCGTCCGCGCGCTCTCTACACTCGAGCGGATGTGGATCGATCCGCCGGGATACTTCTGTCGTGAGCCGCGACTGCCGCAGGTCCGCTTCGCGTTCACGAACTACGGCGTCTCGATCGGGCTGCAGGCGGTCGGCGCGCATCCCGACCGCGTCGCGGCGCTCAACCGTTACTTCGCGAGCTATCGCTCGCACGACGAGTACGATCGAAATGCGATCACGCACGTGATGGGCTGCTGCTCGTTGCTGCCCGGTGTGCTGATCGAGCCCCCCTTCTTCCGCAGCAGCGGTTGAGGGCAGCCCAAGCGAGCGCCGCCGCGTGGTCCTCGCGCGCTCCCCGGGCGCCGCGTCGTCAGGGAGAGGGCGCGTCCGGCGGCGCCGGCACGACGACCGTCGCCTGCGGGCCTTCGACGCCGCCTTCGAGGTTCAGTCCGATCCTCTGTCCCTCGGTCAGCTGCTCGAAGTCGAGCCCTCCGTGTACCGCGTTGCGGTGGAAGTACACGCGCGCTCCGCCGTCGGTGAGGATGAAGCCATATCCCTTGTCGACGAAGACGGCGTCGATCACGCCCAGATCGGGCGGCGACGCCAGTCGTTCGCTCGCCTCCTGCTCTCGGCGGTGGCGCATGTGCCAGACCTCGCGCTCGAAAGCATCGAGCACCTCATCCAGGGCGAGGCTCATGTCGGGCCGCGTGCGAGCGGCGACGATCTCCTTGCCCCGCGCTTCGCAGGTGAGGCGGACCTCATGCCCGCCGTGGCGATGGTGCAGCGTCGACTTCGCGGCGATCCGCACGTCGATCAAATCGCTTCGGTCACGCGCCAGCTCCCGAATCCGATCTTCGGCCACGCGCCGCTCCTCCGCCGAGACGCACTCGGGGTGGACCCAATGGATCTCCATGGGAACCTCGCTGCATCGGCATCACCTCCTTCATGGCGGCACCTGCTGGCGCGCGCCTGCTCGCGGGGGAGTTCGATTGCAACGCCCGTGCCGGCCGGCTCGCCGAGACTCGGTGCTCCGCGCTCGCGACCGCCCGCTCGAGTGCGGCGCGTTGGGCCCGCTCTGCTCGGAGGTCGCAGGCGATGTGTGGCCAGTTGCCCCGCGCGGCCGGACCGGGAGAAGGAGCCGGGCGTAGCTCATCGACGCCATCCTGCGTCGATGGCGCATGGAGGCTGTCGCCGTCTGCCGCAGTGGTGCTCGGTCGCGCGGCGTCAGCCCCATCGAGCGAGGGTACGAGAGTTGCAACGCCTGATGAGCTGCGCCCCAGGAGGGTCTGCCCATGCTCGCCGAGCTTCGACTGACGCCGGTCGGTCCCGCCGTTCCGTTCCTTCGCCTGGTCGCCGATCTGCTCCCGATCCTGGCCGAGAGTCGTCTCCAGTATCAGGTGCATGCGATGAGTACCACGCTCGAGGGCGACCTGGAGGACATCCTGGCGGTCGCGCGGCGCTGCCATGACGAGGCGCGCAAACACGCAGACGGGGTGCTGATCGAACTCTCCATCGACGATCGCGCGGGCGCCGAAGGCGAACTCGTCCGAAGCCTGGAGCATCTGCGCACGATCAGTGGCCGGCCGCTCGAACGCTTCGTCCACGAGACTCCGCGCTAGGGGACCTCGCATGTCCTCCCGCGATGCGATCCGGCCGATCGGGCCCGGCGTCTGGGAACTGGGGGCCGACTTTCGCACGGACATGCGCGTGCCGGTGCGCGTCTTCGCGAGCGAGAAGCTCCTGCGGGAGATGGGCGACAAGGTCTTCGAGCAGGCCGTCAATGTGGCGACTCTGCCGGGAATCGTCGGCGCCAGTTATTGCATGCCCGATGCTCACTGGGGCTACGGCTTCCCGATTGGCGGCGTGGCGGCGATGGATCCGGACGCCGGAGTCATCTCGCCCGGTGGAATCGGCTTCGACATCAACTGCGGCATGCGGCTGGTGCGCACCAGTCTCAGCTGGCCCGAGGTGCAGCCGCGGATCCGCGAACTCGTCGACGCACTCGCGGTCCGTGTGCCAGCAGGCGTGGGAGAGAGCGGCTTCGTGCGCATCGATTGCGACGAGTTCCGAGCGGTGCTGCGCCGGGGCGCCGGCTGGGCCGTCGAGCAAGGCTACGGAACGCAAGACGACCTGCTCTACACCGAGGCGGGAGGCTGCTTCGTCGGAGCCGACCCGGACTGCGTCAGCGAGCACGCCATCGCGCGCGGCCATCTCCAGCTCGGCACGCTCGGCGCCGGCAACCACTACCTCGAGATCCAGGTGCTGCATCCCGCGGGTGTCTTCGACGCGGAACTGGCGCGCGCGTTCGGGCTCGATCTGCCCGAGCAGGTCGTCGTGATGTTCCACTGCGGGAGCCGCGGCTTCGGTCATCAGGTGGCGACCGACTCCCTGCACGAGTTCCTGCACGCGATGCCTCGCTTTGGGATTCCGGTCATCGATCGCGAACTGGCCTGTGCGCCCTTCGCGTCCCAGGAGGGCCGCGACTACTACGCCGCCATGTGCTGCGCAGCCAACATGTCGTTCGCCAACCGGCAGCTGATCCTCCATCGGATCCGCGAGGTCTTCTCCGATGTCTTCGGGCGGAGCCCCGACGCGCTCGGGATCCGCCAGGTCTACGACGTGGCGCACAACACCGCGAAGCTCGAACAGCACCGGATCGACGGGGTGGACCGCACGCTGCTGGTGCACCGCAAGGGCGCAACGCGCGCCTTCCCGCCGGGCCACGCGGAGCTGCCCGTCCGCTACCGCGAAACCGGCCAGCCCGTGATCATCGGCGGCAGCATGGAGACGGGCTCCTACGTGCTCGCCGGCGTCTCGAGCGGGGCGGCGAGCTTCTTCAGCACGGCGCATGGCAGCGGACGCACGATGAGTCGCACCCGCGCGCGCAAGCTGGTGAAGGGACGCGTGCTTCAGGAACGCATGGAGGCACGGGGCATCCTGGTGCGCCCGGTGTCGCTGCGCACTCTCTCCGAGGAGGCGGGCTTCGCGTACAAGAGCGTCGACGAGGTGGCGGCCGCGACCGAGGAAGCGGGCCTCTCGAAGCGGGTCGCGCATCTGATCCCGGTCGGCAACGTGAAGGGGTGATTCCCGGATGACTCGTGCGCGGCACCCGCCCTCCAACACCGAAGTGGCAAACGCGCTGCGCGAGATGTCGCTGTTCCTCGAGATGGACGGCGTACCCTTCAAACCCCGCGCCTACGAGAAAGCGGCGCTTGCGGTGGAAGCGCTCGATCGGCCGCTCGCCGAGATCGAGGCAAAACAGGGTTTGAAGGGGGTCGACGCACTCCCCGCCGTCGGCAAGGGGATCGCCGAACGCATCGTCGAGCTGCTGCACACGGGCCGCATGCGGGACCTCGAGCGGCTGCGCGAGGCGACGCCCATCGACGTGTCGGGCCTCACGGCGGTCGAAGGGCTCGGTCCGAAGACCGCGAAGATCCTGTACGAGGAGCTCGGCATCCGCGACGTGCGGGCGCTGGAGAAGGCGTGTCGCGAGGGCCGCGTCCGCGCGCTTCCGCACTGCGGCGAAAAGACCGAGCAGAACATCCTGAGAGGAATCGCGTTCCTCGCGGGCGTGGGGTCGCGTCGTCCGCTCGGAGCCGTGCTCCCGCTCGCCCGCGAGATCGAGGGGCGCCTGCACGAGATCGCCGGTGTCGAGCAGGCAGCGGTGGCGGGCTCGGTGCGGCGCCGCAAGGAGACGATCGGAGACCTCGACTTCCTGGTGGCGGCGCGCGATCCGGGAAAGGTCGCCCAGGCCTTCGCGTCGATGCCCGACGTCACGCACGTGTATGCGCGCGGCGCGACGAAGACCCTGGTGCGGCTCGCCAACGGAATGGACGCGGATCTGCGCGTCGTGCCCGCTGCGAGCTTCGGTGCTGCGCTCCTCTACTTCACCGGCAGCAAGGCGCACAACGTGGCGCTGCGCCGGATCGCCCAGCTCGAGGGACTCAAGCTCAACGAGTACGGCCTGTTTCGCGACGCGCGCCGGCTGGCGGGGCGCAGCGAGGAGGAGGTGTATCGGGCGCTCGGCCTGCCGTTCGTCCCGCCGGAGCTGCGCGAGGACACCGGGGAGATCGAGGCCGCGCGCGCCGGACGCTTGCCCGGGCTGATCGAGCACGGCGAGCTGCGCGGCGATCTCCAGATCCAGACGGACTGGACGGACGGCGCAGCCTCGATCGAAGCGATGGCGCTGGCCGCGAAGGCGCTCGGCCTCGAGTACATCGCGATCACCGATCACACCCGTGATCTCGCGATGGCCCGCGGCTGCGACGAAGCGAAGCTCCTCGAGCAGGCCGAAGCGATCCGCAAGCTGAACCGCCGGCTGCGCGGCTTCCGCGTCTTCAGCGGAGCGGAGGTCAACATCCGCGAGGACGGAAGTCTCGACGTCGCCGACGAGGCGCTGGCGCAGCTCGAAGTGGTGGGCGCCGCGATCCACGCACGCTTTCGCCAGAGCAAGACGCAGATGACCCGCCGCGTGCTGCGCGCCATGGAGAATCCCCACGTCGACATCCTGTTCCATCCCACCGCTCGTCTGATCGGACGCCGCGAGGCCGTCGCTCTCGACGTCGACGCGGTGATCGCGGCGGCGAAGCGGACGGGCACCGTACTCGAGATCGACGCGATGCCGGATCGGCTCGATCTGCGCGACGAGTACGTGCGCAAGGCGGTGTCGGCGGGTGTCAAGCTGGCGATCGACTCGGACGCCCACGACCCGAGTCATCTCGCCTACGCGGATGAATTCGGCGTCGCGGTCGCCAGGCGAGGCTGGGCTCGCAAGGTCGATGTCGTCAACGCGCTCCCCGCGACTCGCTGCCTGGCGCAGCTCAAGGACGCGCGCGGTCGGCGTCGTCGGTAATCGCTGCGAGGCGCCGCCGCGTGAGCGCGTGGCATCGTGTCACACACAGAGATGGATGAGGGCGCCAGCGTACGGGATGTCTCCGCGGACGAAGGCGCGCCGAGGGTCGATGCATGAGACGCGTGCTGGTGCGCCGACGGCGTACGGCACGCCGGTTGCATATCTCCCCTGTTGCGGCGCCGCGCCGCGACAAGGGAGATCGCAATGGCAGAGAAGACGAAGGAAAGCCAAGAGCGGGCGGAAGGCCGATCGCTCGCGCCCCGGCGTCCGTTCGGTGAACTCGAACGATGGGCCTCAGAGGCATTTTTCCCGAGTCGGATGGGCCGCCTGCTGGACGATCTGTTCCGGGAATCGCCTACCGGCCGCGGGAAGGAATTCCTACCGGTGGTGGACGTCACGGAGAACGACGCCCAGTACACCATCACCGCCGAACTTCCCGGCACGAGCAAGGACGACGTTCACGTCGAGCTGAGCGAAGGCATGCTCACCATCCGCGGCGAGAAGAAGAGCAAGCGCGAGGAGACGAAGGAGCGCAGCCGCTACGTAGAGCGCTCCTACGGCTCGTTCACGCGGGCGTTCACGCTGCCTTCCGATGCGGACGGCGACAGGCTCGTCGCCTCGTTCAAGGACGGTGTCCTGACGATCAACGTCCCCCGCAAGGAAGAGGCGAAGCCCCGGACGATCGCCATCAAGCAATAGGATCGAGACAAACGAGGGGCTTGCCATGGCGCACACGAAGCTTCTCTTCCGAGACCAGGCACGAGCGAAGATTCTCGCCGGGGCCACCGTGCTGGCCGACGCGGTTCGAGGCACGCTCGGGCCGAAGGCACGCTGCGTTCTGATGGAGCGGAAGTGGGGAACCCCGCTCGTCTGCGACGATGGCGTGACAATCGCGAAGGAAGTGAACCTGAAGGACCCCGAAGAGAATCTCGGGGCGCGGATGCTGCGCGAGGCAGCCGTACGCACCGGCGACGAAGTGGGAGACGGAACGACCACCGCGACGGTTCTCGCGCACGCCATCTTTGCTGAAGGCCTTCGCAACGTCGTGGCGGGCGCCAGCGCGATCGACCTGAAACGCGGTCTCGATCGAGGTGCTCGCGTCGCTGTCGAAGCGCTGCGCGCGATGTCGAAGCCCGTCTCGGGCTCCAAGGAGAAGGCCCAGGTTGCCACGATTTCCGCGCACAACGACACTGAGATCGGTGAACTCGTCGCGAATGCGCTCGAGAAGGTCGGAGGCGAGGGCATCGTCACGGTCGAAGAGGCGAAGGGCACCGAGACCACGCTCCGCATCGTCGAGGGCATGCAGATCGACCGCGGCTATCTGTCGCCCTACTTCGTGAGCGATCCGCAAAAGATGGAAGCGGTCCTCGAGGATCCGCTGATCCTGCTCCACGACAAGCGGATCAGCAGCATGAAGGATCTCCTTCCGCTCCTCGAACAGGTCGTCCGGGAGAGCCGCGCGCTGCTGGTGGTGGCCGAAGATGTGGAAGGCGAAGCCCTCGCGACGCTGGTGGTGAACAAGCTTCGCGGCTCGCTTCACTGTGCTGCCGTGAAAGCGCCGGGATTCGGCGACCGCCGCAAGGCGATGCTCGAGGACCTCGCGACGCTGACGGGCGGTAAGGTGATCTCCGAGGAACTCGGCCTCAAGCTCGAGGGAGCGACGATCCGCGACCTCGGCACGGCCAAGCGGATCGTGGTCGCGAAGGACGACACCACGATCATCGAGGGCGGCGGCGCCCGATCGGACATCGAGGCGCGCTGCAACGAGATCCGCCGTCAGGTCGAGGACACGACTTCGGACTACGACCGCGAGAAACTGGAGGAGCGCCTCGCGAAGCTCGCCGGAGGCGTCGCGGTGATTCGCGTCGGAGCTCCGTCCGAGGCGGAGATGAAGAACCGCAAGGATGCTTTCGATGACGCGATCTCTTCCACCAAGGCGGCGATCGCCGAGGGGATCGTGCCCGGCGGCGGGCTCGCGCTGCTCCGCGCAATCGACGCGGAGACGCGCGAGGAGGCGAAGTGCGAGGGCGACGAGGCGACGGGGATCCGCATCCTCCGGCACGCATTGGAGGCGCCGGCACGGCAGATCGCGGTCAATTCCGGCGCGGACGCCGGTGTGGTGATCGATCGCCTGCGTGGCGGGAGCGGAACGATCGGCTTCGACGCGCGCAGCGGCCAGTATGTCGATCTGGTGGAGGCCGGCATCATCGACCCCACGAAGGTGGTTCGCCTGGCGCTGGAGAACGCGGTCTCCGTGGCGGGCATCCTGCTGCTGGCGGAAGCGACACTGACCGAGGTAGA
>Ga0102851_10002284_pt1 | contig 11477 bp, 8 predicted proteins | sample Mud3Dept3metaG_FD_79558 | JGI IMG/M metagenome (GOLD analysis project Ga0102851, IMG submission 79558) | Freshwater wetland microbial communities from Ohio, USA, analyzing the effect of biotic and abiotic controls - Mud 3 Core 4 Depth 3... | ecosystem: Environmental > Aquatic > Freshwater >...
CTTCGACTGAAGCGAATTGGCCCTCGGCACTCTGCGTGTACTCGATGGAGAGATCGCCGACCTTCTTGCTTTTGATGTTGCCCGTCCCATGCGTTGACTTCATGAACACATCGGAGACTGTGAGGATGGCCGCTTGCTCGATCGCTGATGGGAGGTTGCGTCCAGACTCGCCGGGCAGGTAGTAGCCAGCTGTGTACTCGACCGTGTAGGTCGGGGCTTCGGTCGTGGGAAGGGTGGCCGGTTCGGTGGCCCATCCGATCCATGCGTTGCGGAACCAGCCGACCTCTCTGTAGAGGCTCCCCACATCCGGGTCATCGAGAACGTAGTCGGTGATGGGTTCGCCGTCAGACAGCACCGATGCGACGGCGAGGATGGGCGTCTGCGTCAAGACGAGGATCGGATGATCAGAGCCACGGATGGTCTCGGTGTACACCTGTCGAGCGAAGACGCGGTTGCAGTACCGCTCGATGGCATCGCTCGATGCTTCGATGACTCTCGTGAGGAAGGCATCGATCGTGGTGTCGGTGATCCCGAGTGCATCGTGAACGGCGCTGAGTGTCGTCAGGTTGCGCTCGGCAGCCGGTGTCTTGATTGTCAGCGCCATCGCGACCTCCGAGGTAATGGGGCGAGGTGCTGTCCCCCGCCCCTGGTTGATGTCAGTCGCCCGACTCCATCAGTCCGAGCGTTTTCAGCGCCGCCAGGATCGCGTTCACCTTGACAGCGACCTCCCTCACCGCTTCACACGCCAGAGCAGCTGTGGGCGATGCGAGTGATGGCAGATCGCCGTCATTCGTCCCGCCGATGCTGCCGCCGTTCTCCAGCAGATCGACGATCTCAGTCGTCGGGACTATCGCGGTCAGGTAGGTGGAGAGTGCTTCCCCTGTGTTGGCGTTGATGAATGACAAGACGCTCGGACTTTCGAGCACCATGTTGACGGCGTTCGCGCCGCCAGGGTTGCGGATCTCGAACGTTTCAGCCACGTCGGCCTCCCTTCCTCGCCGCGACGGTCTTGGTCTCCTTCACAGGAGGCTCCGTAGCGGCAGGGGTCTCTGCGGCGATGATCTGCGTCGGCAGCGCACGGCGCTGGCTGACGAGAGCAGCCGCCTTGGCCGCAGGGAACACAGCGACATCCCCAGCGTTGTAGGAGCCGTGCTGCGTGATGAACGTCACGGAGACGAGTTCGGCCACGAGTCACCCCCTACTCGCTCTGCGCCACGATGCCAGCCGGGGCGAACACGACCACTGCCATGAGCTGGTTCGTGTCGGTGCCGGTGGCGTTGAGATCCTGGTGGACGGAGAACCGGAAGTAGCGCTTGATGCCGCTCAGATCCACCGCCCGGGTGTAGACGCCGGTCTCGGTCGAGCCGCCAGTCCCACCTGTCGCCACCACGGCGCCGGTCGACTCCGCGCCGTCGTAGGTGTAGACGGCAGCGGTGCCCATGTTGCTCGCAGTGTCGTGCTCCACCTTGGACTTGATGGTCAGGGTCTTGTTCTCGGCCAGCGCTGCCTCGAACGGCGCGATCAGCAGGGCGCTGGTCGGCCGGAAGGGCAGGCTGAGGAGATCGATGGTCGCTCCGGTGATGTAGGCGTTGTCGCCCGAGCCACCGGCAGTCGCCGCTGTGTGCTGGCAGGCGAGCTTCGCCTTGAGGAACGCGCCGATGTCGTAGTCGTTGATGGTCACCATGTCAGTCGCTCCTTTCCTTCATCCCGAGACTACGGGATCCAGTTGACCTGTTCGATGACGGTGATGGACTCGTCGTGGCGCATCCCCAGGTCGTGGTGCGCGATCAGCCGCATCACGGTCTGGTCGAGAGAGAACGACGCCTGGACGGCCGAGCCGTCGTAGTACGCCGCCGTGTCTGACGCCGAGACCATCAGCGAGTTCGCTTCGCCGAGCAGCACGTCCGCGAAGTCCACGAGGTAGACCTCGGAGTAGGTGCTGGTCAGGTTGATCGGGATCTCGGTCGTGGATGCGTACGGGAAGCCCCACAGGGTGCCGCGCAGCATCTCATCGCGGAAGGCGAAGTTGCCGTTGGTGTCGCGCACCTGCATCAACCACATCTCGGTCCGCGGAGCGAAGATCCAGCCGGGCCGGATCATGCGGCAGTTGGCGTTGCGGAGGTGCAGGATCGCGTGCGCGAGGTCGGCGGTGACGTTCGCCAAGTTCACGGTCCCGTTGGCGTTGAACTTGTTCGCGGTGGGGCACCAGTAGAGCAGGCCCTTCGGCGCGAACTGCGAGCCGTCCGACCGCAGGAACGCCTGATCCTCGCGGATCGCCATCGCGGCGATCGCGTCGTCGCGGACGATGGTGTCTGCGGAGACGCTCGCGAACCGGAGCAGGTCGTTGGAGATCGGGATGAGGCACGCCAACTTCTTCCAGGTCAGGTTGATCTGGCCGAAGGTGGGAGCGGTCAACGGGAGGTTGTAGCTCTCACCCACGTAGCCGGCGGTCGCGCCACCGGTCAGCTTCGGGAACTGCATCGTGCCATTCGGCATCGGGACGACGGTCGGGTTCATGGACCGCACGACGGATCGCTCACGCAGGAGTTCGATCAGGTCAGCCGACCAGCCCTGGGGAATGAGAACGCCACCGGCAGCAGCGTCGCTCGCTTCGAGCGCCTTGACGACCTCGCCGTCGCCCCACTGGTTCTTGGCGAACTTCGCGGCCTTCTCGGTGTCGCCCTTTCCGGCACAGACGGCCCGCATGAACCGTCCGGCCTTCAGCCCGCGCTCTTCCCTTTCCGGGTCGGTCTTCTGGCGGGACACGGCAGCCATGATGCTGTCCAGCTGCCCCTTCACGCTCGACTCGTGTTCGCGCTCCTTCTGCTCGGCCAGGATGTCCCCGACCACCTCCTTGATGATGCCCTGGATGTCTTCCTTCTTCATGTTCGTGTGTTCCTTCCTGCCGATGCGTTCGGCTGTCAGTCGGGCAGTCGGCCCGTCTTGGCTGTCAGCACTTCACCAACGACGCCACGGATCATCGAGCGGAGCTCGTCATCCGACGGACTGGAGTCATCGTCCGGTTCGTCTTCCTGACCCTTGGCGGCGGTCGTCAGCATCTGGTCTGACAGCTTGGTCATGTCGGTGCGGAGACCGTTGATGGCCTCCAGGATCTGCTTCAGCAGTTCCTCCATCGCCTTCTCCTTTCGCTCCTGTTCGTCATCGTACGCACACGACCAGGTCTTCCACGTCTCGTAGACTGGCCACGTCCCGATCGGACCCCACTCGGTCGTACCGGTGTGATCCGTCGTCGTGATGTTCACGCAGTCACTCTTGGCCGTGGTGTCGTTGAGGAGGTACAAGTATCCCGAGGTGACGCTCGGCATTTGCACAGATGCGCCGACGCTCGACAGATGCTTCCACGCTTCCTCCGCGACCCCTCGCGGAACCAGGGCGAACTGCTGGACCGACTGGTCACGGTCCAAGATCTTGCTGACCCATTCACGCATGGGCCGCATGTCGATCCCGGCAGCGCTGGCCATGACGAGCGCTTCCGGGTTGGCTGGCACAGGAACGACCGAGTGTTCGAGCAGTTCGCTGCGGGCGAAGTCGTACCCTCGGTGGTCTTCGTTGTACGTCCACTCCACGGGCTTGAACCCGACAGACGTCGCCTTCAGAAACCCGCCCTTCACCATGCGGTAGATCATCGCACCGAATGGATTGATGTCCTCCGGCGTGAAGCGGTCGGTCGCCACCAGCACGCCATCCTTCACGGAGACGTCGATCGCTTTCCCGATCGGCGGCGTGTGGTAGTCATGCGCCCACAGCACGACTGGGTTCTGCTTGTAGTTCTCCAGATCCCATCCGTCCGGGACGATGATGTCGCCCTCGCGGTCGATGCTCGCCGTCGAGATCACGAAGCCGATGTCGTGCATCCCCGTGTCTGGATTGACATCCTTGACCACGACCTCGGTTCGCACGATCTTCCGCAGTGGCGTCTCGAACGTCATCGCGTTCTTGTCCCGCGCCTGTTCGGCCCACTGCTGTCTGGTCAAGATCCCGTCGTTTTTCATCGTCGCCTCCTTCTCGTCAGATCCAGATCAGCCCTTCCGAGCAGCGGCACCTGACGTGCGCGTCATTCGGCGTGTAGAACCCATTCGGGAATTCGCCACCAATCGGAGCGGTCGTGCCACTTGCTGAACTGCAGACCTCACAGCTGTTCTCATCGAACCCGCCGATCCAGACCCGCTGCACCCTCTTCGGATCGAGGAGCCCAGCGTGCTTCGCTGCTTCCCATGCCATCTCCTGTCCACGGTTCGCAGCGTAGACCAATTCGTTGAGTGCGATGGTCTCCGCACGCTGAGCGATCTTCTTGGCGATCCACTTCTCCATCTGCGCGTCGGCAGCCGCCTCACTCATCCCGCTTTCGAGCAAGCGCGTTCGCTCGCGCACTGCGGAACGAGCATCGCGTTCTGTGAGTCCGATCAGGCTGCGGATCTCCTTCGCTGTCTCCTGTGCGGTTCTGCCCTCCGCATAGGAGTCCGTCAGCGCAGCGCGGATCGCTTGCATCGTCTCGTCGCTGACGTTGGTCACCATGCCAGCGCCGAACTGCTCCAACTCCTGCAGCGCTTCGGGCGAGATCATTTGGAAGCTGAAGTCTGCTCCGAGCATCTCTGCTACTTCAGCGGCAGCCGCTTCCCCGACCGTGTACAGCGCTTCACGCAGCGTCTCTCGTGAATCTGCGAGGAAGTCGTGGAAGGGCACGCGGTCGATGATGGCGATGGCTGCCTCCAGATTCCCGCGCTGGAGTGCTGCCATGAATGCCTTCATGTCGATGCTGCCCTTGAGTTCTTCCCATGCTGCCAGCAGTTCGCCCATCATCCGCTTGCCGAGCTTCGTTGCGAGATCGACGTTATGCGGACCCCCTACTTTCGCCACAGTCACGCCAGGATCGATCCTGGCCGCTTTTGACGCCCCCACCTGCATGTCGCCCCGCCTGCCAGCCTCGAGCGATCCTGGGGCCGCAGAAACGTGCGTTTTGCAGCCGCAAAGGGCGCGACTCCGGGGCAGCGGTTGCGGGGTCCCGCCCTCGGTTTCGAGATCGACCGTCGTCTGCGTCATGTTGAAGACGTGCTGGTCGCCGTTCTCGATCGCGTCGAGACCCTGCATGGATCGCCACTCGTTGATCGTCGGCGCGAACGGCGCGGCCTGCATGGCTCGCAACTGGAAGTCGTAGTCTTCCTCGACCGGCGAGTCATAGCCGAGCACGAGCCGCTCATCGTACATCGGCATCAACTCAGCCTGAAGAACCGTCCGCATGAACTCCAGGGCTGGCTCGACGACGCCCTTGGCGAACAGGTAGTCGGCTGCATCGATGGTCGCTCGGTTGCTGTTCTCGATGATGCCGAGCACCTCGGGTGGCAACCCGCGCCCATTCACGAGAATGTCACGCTCCCACTTCCGCAGATCGATCAGTTCCATCTCGCGGAACTTGTAGGTCAGTTCTTTCACGGTCACGTCTCGGTTGAGGAAGAACGGCTTGTGCGCTTGCAGGAACCCGCGCACCTTCTGCGTCCATCCGATCTCCAGTCGCTGCACGTCTGCTGGCTGGAGATCTTTCCCATAGACGAGGAGATCCGGTCGTGCGCTGTTGTAGAAGAACGCTCGGATGTATTTGGATGTGAACTCGTCGGTGTCGATCTCATCCCCGAACGCTCGGAGATGACCAACGCCCCGGCCGTATGGGTTCACCGGGTTCGGGTTCGAGAACCAGAGCATGAACTGCGCCGGGACATCTACGCTGCGTCCGCTCGGTCCCTCGATCGTGAACACGCCCTCAGAACTCTGTGCCACATCCTTGATCCAGGTGGGAGGAATCACCCAAAACCCGACTGGGATCACAGAGCCGCCGATGCTGCGAGGTTCGAGTAGCCAGAACGCTTCCCCGGTCAACTCCAGGTACAGCTGCGTCATCTGCCGCCCGATCGAACCCGGCATCCGATACGATCCACCATTCAGCAGTTCGAGCGAAGGATGTTCGGGCAACTGCACCAACTCGACGCCCTCTGGCACATCGAACGATCGCCGCTTGAAGTCGCGCCGTTTGATGCCGCACTGCTGGAGCCGATGGTCGCGGTAGAACCTCCCCGCCTCTGCGGTCTTCGTCGCGTACACCTGCCATGACGATGATCCAACGGCGACTGAAATGCGTGATGTGATGGCACGCACCCACGGCGAGTTGTTGTACGCATTGATCATGCCGACGGTGCCGCGCTCGGGTGCAGTCGTCGTCATGCCAGGAAGCAAAGCGGCGATCATCGATGACGCATCCAGCGGGGCCTTCTCCGTCACGCCGAGAGCAGATGCCAGCAGTTGTGTCAATCGCATCGTCGCCTCATTTCGACTTCGCCACGGCGACATGAATCGGGACGTGCCCCCATACGATGCCGTGAGTGTTGGTGGGGTCATACACGATCAGCGGAGCATCGTACCTTCCTGTCGGCAGGTAGGTTGGAGTTGTGCCGACGAGATAGGTGTACTGCCCGAGCCACATCCGCACCTCGCCGGTCGCGTAGCCGACCTGTGCCCATCGGATGACATCGTTCGCTGTGTTGGTCGACGTGACGGTGATCGAGCCGACGATGATGTCCATTCTGGTCGCGGCTGCAAGGTCGACGTAGTCCATGCCATTGCCGTCATTGTAGTCGGCCTTCAGGCGCAGATCGACCCGATTGTCTCTCGTGACATAGACGACCTCCATGGACGTAGCCATGATGGCTCCCTACGAGATCGACACGTCGAAGTCGCCAGCCGGGAAGTCCACCGTGTCGCCGGAGCCAACCGCCTGCTCGACCACGTCCACCCAGAACAGGATGTTGTTGCCGGTGTTCGCGTCGAGCGCTGCGCCTGCCACGACAGTCCCCCACGTCCCACTCGGAGTCGCGAACAGGATCTGCGCGTCGTTGTCTGACGTGCCGCCGCTCGATGCTGACCACGTCCCTGTGTACTGCTTCCGGCTGTAGTTGTTGCCGGTGCATTCGGTACCGTTCGTCGAGTCGGTCGGCGCGACGGTGTACAGCGCGAAGTACAGATCTGTGGGCGCGGTGTAGCTGCCGACCTTGAACGTGTGGTCGAGCATCTCGTGCACGATGAAGTCTGCCCAGCCGCCAGTCGATGCACTCGTGTTGACGCTGATGTCCAGTTCGTCATCCGCGAATGACGGCGTGTTGCCGACCACCACCTGCTTCGACGTTGCGAGCGAGCCGTGCGCCAGCAGATTGACGTTCGTGCCCCAGGTCGTGTTGCTGATGTGATCGCAGAGGAACCAGTGCGTGATCGTGCCCCACGGGCCGGTCTGACACTGGTTGAACGTGATCGTGCCGGTGTTGCTCGTCTTCCGGCTCGCGGCAGTGTCCCACGTGTTGTGCGCCACGCGGGAGTAGTTGTTGCCGCTCGGCTCTGCGATGCCGCTCGCATCGTCCAGCGGGTCAGCCGTTGACAGGCCGACGTAGATGTTGGTCGGCTGCGTGAACGCCGCAGTGTTCAGCGCATGATCGACCCATTTGTCTTCCAGATAGTTGCTGATCGAGCCCATGTCATTCCTCCTGTTACATGCTGTCGATCTCTCGACTGACAGATAGTGTGTCCATCTCTCGATGGACGGTCCATGAATCGATCGCACGTTGCGCGGTCAGTTGTTCGATCTCTGTGTCAATCACCGTCCCGAGTGCCAGCAGATTCAACTGCGGCAACCCGGTCACGGTGACAGCTGCGGCCAGCCCGGAGAGTGCCCTCTGCACATCGAGAGCACTCGCCGCTGTCACGGTGGAAGCATTCGCGGCTGCCGACAGATCGCGGATCGCCAGCAGCATCGCCGCTGAGGTGCTCGACAGGCCGACGGCTGATCCGGTCAGATCGCGGAGAACATCGCAGGCTGCGCTGCCGGTCACGGTAGCCGCCGGGGATGCCCCTGCCAGATGTCGCCCTGCATCCAAGATCGCGGAAGCCGTGGTCGATGAACCAGCCGCGATGCCGAGCAGATGTCTGATCTCAGCGATGTGCAGCGCGGCGTCTGCCGTCGAGGTAGATCCGGCAGCAGAGCCAGCCAACCGACGAGCCACAGCCAGCGCGGCAGCACCCGTGGCTGTCGATGCGGCAGCAGAGCCAGCGAAGGATGCCTGACCTACGACTGTCAGCGTTGCATCCGCTGTCACGCTCGCGGCAGCCGCGATGCCGGTCAGGTGCTTCGCCAGATTGAGCACTGCCGCAGCCGTGGTCGATGCTGCGGATGCTGCCCCGATGACGTGCTTCGCTATCCCGAGCGTGGCATCGGCTGTCACGGTCGCAGCAGCAGCCGCTCCTGTCAGCGATCGAGCCAGAGACATCGCAGCAGCGCTCGTCGCTGTCGATGCAGCCGCAGTGCCTGCCAGCGTGACGTGACCTGTGATTGTGAGGTTCGCGTCTGCTGTCGAACTCGCGGCGGCTGCCGCTCCTGTCAGGTGCTTCGAGAGATTCAGAGCGGCTGCATTCGTCGCTGTCGATGCAGCAGCAACTCCGGTCAGGTGTTTCGCCACCAACAGCGGCGCGTCTGCGGTCAGCGTCGAGGCTGCGGCTTCGCTGATCAGATGGCGCGTGATGCTAAGAAGTGCCGAGGCGGCTGTGCTCGATGCAGTGGCTGTTCCTGCCAGGATGCGCGTGATGAGGAGAGGAGCGTTCGCGGTTGATGTGACAGCAGCAGCCGCCCCGGCGAAGTCGATCTGTCCGCTGATGCTCAGGGTCGCGTCAGCTGTCGCCGTAGCTCCAGCCGCGACTCCAACCAAGTGCTTTGCGATGCTCAACGCAGCGGCAGCCGTCGTAGACGTTCCAGCCGCTGCACCAGCCAGCCCGAGACTGCGAGCGAGCGCGGCTGATCCTGTCACCGTATTCGCGGCAGCGGATGCAGCCAGCGGTCGCGCCACAGCCAGCCCCGCTGCTGCGGTCTGAGATTCAGCGGGAGCCGCTCCGATCAGATGGCGCGGGATCACCAGGGATGCAGCCGCCGTCGTGGTTGCAGCGGCAGCTGTGCCGATGAGATGTCGCGTCACCGCCAGCGCGGCGGCAGCGGTCGCCGTCTCGCCAGCCGCGATGCCAGCGAACTCCACGAGGTTCACGACCGTCAAGGTCGCGTCAGCGGTAGCGGTCGCCCCCGTGGCTGCACCAGCCAGCGGACGAGCGACTGCCAATGTGGCAGCCGCACTCGCCGTCACCCCAGCAGCAGCCACAGCCAGCGGACGTGCAACTGCCAGAGTGGCACTCGCCGTTGTCGTCGCTGCCGCTGCGACTCCAACGAAGTGCACCTCGCCTACCACGGTCAGAGTCGCGTTGCCGGTTGCTGTCGCCGCCGCTGCTGTCCCGATCAGATGGCGGGTGATGGCGAGCGATGCGTCAGCAGTCGCGGATGTCGCTGCTGCTGTTCCTGCCAGCGACTTCGCCAGCAGTAGGGCTGGAGTCGCCGTCGCCGTCTCTGCCGCTGCCGTTCCGGCGAGATTCCGCGCCACCACGAGTGCAGCAGCAGCCGTCGCGGTGCTGGCTGCGGCTGATCCAGTCAGGTGCTTGGCGAGCAGGAGCGCGGGAATCGCCGTCGTGGTCGCTGCGTCAGCTGCACCGGCAAGCGGTCGCGCCACACCGAGCGTCGCGCTGGCAGTCGCCGTCGCTGCCGTCGCTGTTCCGGCGAAGTGGATCGGAGCAGCGCCGACTGTCAGATCTGCATTGGCTGTGACCGTCTCGGCGGCAGCAGCTCCAGCGAGCGGTCGCGTGACGAGCAGTGCTGCATCGGCAGTCGTCGTTGCCGCAGCCGCAGCCACGGTCAGACTGCGCTGGACGAGCAGGTTCGCGCCTGTGCCAGCCTCAGCCCACGCGAGCGTCCGCGATAGCACAGCCATCGGGTTCTTGCAGAGCGCCGCGACCTGACCAGCCGTCAGTGCTCGATGCCAGTGGGCGACATACGTCCAGTCGAAGTTCGCCTGCTCGCCGCCCTGCGAACCAATGACCATCATGAAGTGGTTCGCGAGGTTGTAGCTGTTCCCCGTGATCGTCGCTTGCTCGTAGACCAGTTTGCCGTCGATGTAGAACCTGACTGGCCCACCGGACTTCGATGTGACCACAAGGTCATACCAGCGTCCGGTGATGGTCACATACCCGGTGTCGATGGTGTCTGGTGTTGCTCCACCCCAATACAAACCGAGGCGGTTCCCGTCATCGCTGTCAACGTCGAATTCGATCTCTGGAACAAAGCCTGTTCCTTGCAAGTTCACAACGTCGAGCACCGGATCCCATGCCGAGGTTTTGGTACGTCGGCAGCGCGTCGCAAACGTCCACTCTCCGCGAGCATCAGTCGGCTTCCACTGCGTCGGAATAGATGTCTTGGTCGTCATTCGCGGGTTCGACCCGCCAGCATTGGCGACAAGGGCTGGACCGCGAGTTGTCCCCTTGACCTTTGCTGTCTGACCGGCATTCGTCGTGACCATGTTCCAATGGGTCGGACTCTGCCGCGTCAGGTTCACCATCTGCGGTTTGGCATTCGAGTCGCTCGTCAGCGCCGTTCCAAGATTCGGCAGCCAATAGCTGATGAGATCCTTGGCGAGCGGATGCTCGGTGTTGATCGTGGCGAACCGCTGTACCGGCATGACCGCAGAGCCGCGCCGCAGCACCTTGCTCTCAGCCGCTCCACCAGTCGATGTCTCGGCAGCCGCCTGTCCAACCAGCGGACGTGCGACTCCGAGTGCTGCCGCTGTGGTCGAGGTCGCGGCAGCGGCACTGCCCGCGAAGTGGAACTCGCCAGGAGTCGCCAGCGTCGCGTCTGCCGTGACCGTGACTGCCGCTGCGCTGCCAGCAAGCGGTCGAGCGATCGACAGCGCCCCGGCTGCGGTCGTCGTGCTTCCGGCTGCATTGCCAGCGAATGTCCTCGCCACAGCCAGCCCGGATGCCGCAGTCGCCGTCTCACCGGCTGCACTCCCGATGAAGTGTCTCGTGATGATGAGTGCGGATGCAGCGGTCGTCGTAGCTCCAGCCGCTGTCCCTGCAAAGTGAATCACGCTCGGCGTCTGGAGCGTCGCGTTCGCAGTCACTGTGGACGCTGCTGCTGCGCCTACGAGGTGCTTCGCCAGCAAGAGCGGAGCAGCAGCAGTCGTCGTGCTTCCGGCTGCACTTCCGCTGAGTGCTTTCGCCAGAGCCAGCGTAGGCGTCGCCGTCGCCGTCGCGCCAGCAGCACTCCCGGCGAGGTGCTTCGCCAGCAGCAGCGTTGGGGTTGCTGTCGCCGTCGCTGCTGCCGCGCTGCCCGCGAAGTGTCGCGTTACTCCAAGAGCCGCCGCCGCAGTCGTCGTCGCGGCAGCAGCAGATCCGGCGAAGTGTCGCGTGACCGCGAGCGCAGCATTGGCTGATGTCGTAGCCGCTGCCGCAGACCCGACGAAATGAATACCACCAGCACCAATCGTGATCTTCGGATAGTTGGATGACAGCGCGTAGTAAACCGTGCCGCCATTCGATGCTCCCTGATACCA
>Ga0102851_10002285_pt1 | contig 11468 bp, 7 predicted proteins | sample Mud3Dept3metaG_FD_79558 | JGI IMG/M metagenome (GOLD analysis project Ga0102851, IMG submission 79558) | Freshwater wetland microbial communities from Ohio, USA, analyzing the effect of biotic and abiotic controls - Mud 3 Core 4 Depth 3... | ecosystem: Environmental > Aquatic > Freshwater >...
GGTGTGACCGGCACCAGTATGTTTTGGATGGATCTGCATCGTAGTCTGCGCAGAGATGCAGCGCGATGCGAAGAATGGCTCTCGACGCTGGAGGCTCTATCGGCTTTTGTTCATCTCCTCGCGCATGCTGGAGAGAATCGATTCATATCGGGGCACGTCGTAGTAGTAGACCGTCACACGGTGCGTCTTTGCGTTGGCCGTGACTGTGAGGTTGCTCACGCCGCCGTCCCGCACGTTCTGGTTCCAGTAGTTCTGCTTAAGGTCGAAGAACTCGCAGGCGATGACGCGTGCGTAGACCCGTTTTACGGCATCCTGCGGGACACGTTTCATCACCGGCGGCTTCTGTTCCTGAGGAGCTGGGGGTCTGCCGCCTCTCGGCGGCGCAATTTCTTCTGTCACCACGTTCCCGTTCGCAAACATGGTGTTGACGCGTCGCGATCCCCACTCGGCATGGGTTGGGCCGGAACTATACGTGATCGCAAAATCAGCAGGAACAGTCGCGTTTTCATCAACAGGACCGCAGAACCTGTCATCGCGCGGCGTCTCTCTATCAGGCCGGGACAGATCATTGCGTCGCTCCAGTTGAGCCAGGTACTCTTCAAGCTGTCTGTCAGGCCAATACTGGAGACTCTCCCGGTACTTTGCCAGGGCGAGTTTGGTGTTACCCTGGCCCTGAGCCGCGTATGCTTCATCGCGCAGTGCTTTTGCCCGCGCCCTGTTCTGAGCGATGGAGGCTTCAAGCTGCCTCACATAGTCGGTGCGTTCGGAAGTCGATCCGTAGGTAAGACTTTCTTTGAATTTCTCAAGCGCTGGTGCGTAGAGTTTCTGAGCGTACAGATCCTTGCCCTCAGCCCACAGCTTGTCGGCCATTCCTCTGTCTGGCGTCTGCCTTCCAGTATCACTGCTTTTCCACACGGTGCCGACCCACTCCTGCGAGCCGGAGACCTCATCTATCCTTTCCTCCAGAATGGTCAGTTCTTTGGGTGCTGTTGCGTCACCCAGGTAGTGCCTCACTCGTTTCGAGCGGCCGTCGACCGTGACTGCGGTGATTGCCAATGGCGCATCCGTGAAGGTGATGGTGTCGTAATCATCCTTGAAGGAAAAATAGCTGGCCTGCTGAAGCTCGGCCAGCAACCGCTGCACCTGCTGCGGACTGATGACGCGGGTCTGACTTCCCTTTACTTTCACATACTCTTTTCCGTCGTACCGGACGGTACCGTCTCCATAGACCGATACCTTGTAAACGGGACAGCGGCCGAAGCACGGAGTGCGCTCAAGTGAGATCATCAGTAAAGAAGGAGTGGTGGAAACCTGTGTGGAGGTGCTTGCGCACGAGGCCAGTATGGCGCTACAGAGTACTGCCAGGATCAGACCGCAAACCTTCTTCATGCAACCTCCTCTTTGTTATCTCAGCCCAGTCGTTACCGAAAGCTTGTCATATGGGTTCGCGTCATCGAAGACGACGACAGGCACGCGATTCGCATTGCCGGGCTCTCCGGTCCAGCGCTTCGTGGCCATCACCTGCCCGTCACGACCTGCCTTGAAGGTGACCGAGCCATCGGGTTGCATCCTGACCGGCACCTTGCGGCTCTCGCCCGGGGCAAGACGGTTAGACGGGCTGAAGCTCTCACCTTCGACAAACACATGCGCGTTCTGTTTAGACCTGTTCGTGATTTCGGCCATAACCGTAAGGCCGCTTGTTACTGTTTGCCCGGCACCCGGGGTTTGACCTCCGGACCCTGGTGACGCCGGATAGCCTTCCACACGTGCAAATCCCCGGCCAAATGAGGTGGAATTGTGTGCCCACGTTGCAGGATCAGAGTCGACCACCGTGTAGGTGCCGCCGGGCAGGGTCATGTTGGGATGTACATTCCAGTAAGCATTCGGCACACCGGCTGGGCCGGGCGCACCCGAGGCCCGCCAGGGGCCGTAGTTTATGTCGTCACTTGCCCGCAGGCCGATGGTGCCCGGAGTTGCGCCTCTCGCATTGTTCCAGTGATAGTTCTCGATAAGTGTGATGATGTACGGCTCCCTGATGGTGAAGGTTGTGGGCTGCGATGGTCTGTTGCTTACACTGCCGATGTTCCCATTGTTGAAGAGCGTGCTCCCTTTCGTTGTTGTCGGTGATGTCGGGCCCACGGTGGAAGTTCCGGTGGGGGCAAGAGCCCGGTTGACTACTTCATGGGCAACGGTTGCTTCCTGCGCGTAGGCGCAAGGCAAGAAGAGTGACATGAGGAAGGGAAGGGTTACCAACAGCAGCGATAAGCGTAACGAAACCAGCACTGCTGATAAGGGTCGGAATGCGGAAATGTGGGCACCCTTCTTGCTATGGGAGCGTTTACCGTATTGGAAGTCTGCAAATTCGCATTTCTTCACTGGATCGACTCCTTTTTCGGATGCCTCACTGTTTTCTTATTTTCGCAACCTGATGTCCGCGCCTGATGCAGGACGACTGTAAACAGTGATGCGAGAGTCGAACTATGATCAATATACCAGCCCAGAGGCGCATTCGAAAGAAGAATGCCGGGGGCAGGAGCTCTCGGAGCGCGAGCCGTTCTCATGCTGACGTACGTCGCTTTCGGGTTCTCGTGTCGTCCAATACACCAGCGAATCGCGCATACTTTGTCCGCTCCATCCTAACGGCTCACGTATAGCTTTCTTTTCCTACCTCAGCCCCGTCGATATGATCAGCTTATCGTAAGGGTTCGTGTCGTCAAAGACGACGACCGGCACGCGGCTGGGGTTACCCGGGTCACCATCCCATCGCTTGGTAGCCATTACCTGACCGTCCCGGCCAGCCTTGAAGGTGACCGTACCATTGGGTGCCATCTGGACACTGACTTTGCGCTTTTCGCCCGGTGTGAGCCGGTTCGACGGACTGAATGTCTCACCCTCTGTGAACACGTGGGCACTCGTTTTCGACCGGTTGGTGATCTCTGCCACGACAGATGTGCCACCCGGGGACGCATTCCCTGCACCGGAGCTGGTACTGGTGGACGCAGTGCTTCCGCCCCTGGTTGCCTGCCACGTGCCCGTTGGATTACCATACTGGTTCCTGGCATTCCACGCGCCGTTCGCCTGCGTGCCCGTGATGCGGCCTGTGATACTACCCGTAAAGGCATAACCGCTCACATCGCCTTTGAGTGAGCCTTGTACCTCACCGGTCGCTTTGTTTACGCTCCCCGACCATGAACCAGTGAAACGGTCTCCCTGGTAGGTCCCGTTGATGGTTCCACTCGCCCGTTCGCCTGTGACGCTCATCTGGATAGTGCCCGAAGCTGCACCGGAGATTCCGCCGCTGTAGACACCGTCGAAAGAACGTGGCGGCTCTGGAGGCGTCACTGCGATCTGCGCCGATCCCATCCGCCGCGCTGTCCAGGATTCGGTGGTTCCACCGGAGCGGGCCACCGTGGTGAATGAATTGCCGTCGGATGCCATGGTCAACTCAAACGTTCCCGTGTTCTCCTTGTCCTGTTGATCCCTGAAGGTGCCGTTGAACTTGTTTCCGGAAGTGGTCCCTTCCAATTTCCCGGTCATAGAAGTCTTCTGCTGACCGCCGGTCGCAGTCGGCAACATGACGTCCACAGTGTAGGTGCCGGTCACCTTACTGCCGCTTTGTGTCAAAACAAAGACCACGTCTTCCTTCCCAGGCCTTGGGTCGCTCTTCCAGGTGCCGGTCCAAATGGTTGTCGAGGCGGTCGGCGGACTTACCGGCGGCTGTGGCGCAACGGTCGCAAGGCTCGATTCGAGTTTCCGCACATGATCCTCGAGTTGTTTGTCAGGCCAGTACGTGAGACTCTCACGGTACTTGCCGATGGCCTCCCGGATGCGGTTCTGCTGCTGGAGCCCTGCCCCCTCGTCCCGGAGCCGCTTGGCCTGGGCCTTTCTCTGTTCAGCCTCTTGATCCTGACGCAGCTTCCCCTCGATAGATGCGACGTGCTCTTTCAGCTTCTGGTCAGGCCAGAACTGAAGGCTCTGGTTATATTTTGCTATTGCGTCCTGCAAGCGGTTCTGTTGCTGCAGCTGAGCGCCCTCCTCCCTTAGCGTCTGGGCCTGGCTGCGCCTCCCCTCCATGTCCTGGACGTACTTGGTTCTCGTCGCGTCCTGCCAGTAGGTGAGGGACTCCTTGAATTTGGTGAGAGCGTCCGAGGGGCGCGTCTGGTTGAACAGCGCCATACCTTCCTGCCACAGCCGGTCCGCGGTCTGCTTCTTCTCGTCACCCTTAGCGAGTTGGGTCTTGAGCAACTTGATGTGCTCATCGAGGGCAGTGTCGGGAACAAGCTTCACGCTCTGCTCGTAACTCACGATCGCGTCTGCGACCTTTCCCTGTTTTTGCTGGGCCTCGCCACGGGCGCGCAGATCCTTTGCTGCTTGGACGCGGCTTCTCAAGTTCTGGAGTTGACCTCCGAACAGGATCCACTCCCCTTCGTGAATGGCATAGGTGCGGAAGGTGGCTGCCTTTTCAAGCAATGCAAGGGCCTCGACGGGCCGTTGTTGTTCGAGTGCAGTCCCATCGGCGCGGTATTTCTTGAAGGCGTTTGTCTTGCTCTCGATGTCCAGGTTGTGGATGATCCGCGCAATGGTCTCGGCATCGGACGGCCGGTAAAGCGAGAGGCTCTGCTGGTAGGTCTCTATAGCCTTGGCAAACTTCTGCTGACTCGCGTCGAAGTTCTGCTCCGCGCGCGCATCCTTTGCCAGAGCCTCGGCATCGACGAGCAGCTTCTTCGACAGACGCACATTCTCAAGGAACTTCTTGCGGCCTTCGAGCGTGGCCTGTAGCTCTTTGATGTGCTTCTCCACCTGGACATCGGGGATGTGCTGAAGGCTCGCCTGGTAATTCTCGATCGCCCTGGTGATATGCTCCTGCATGGAGAGCTCGATGCTCTCGCCCCACCGGTTGGGTTCGGCCCTCACGTATGAGTCTTGAGAGAGGAAGTTATTTTCAGCTGCCCGCGCAGCATCCAGGTATTTACGTCCCGCAGCCAGACGCGTGTTGTCGCTCGTGGTCTTGCCAAGGCGGGCTTCTATGGCGGCACGCCACTTCTTGAGCTGCTCATTGTTCGGCTGTAGACCGATGGCCTCATCAGCGGTTTTCAACGCCCCCTGCAGCACGTCGACCGGCATCTGCCATTGCGTGTCCTCGGCTGCCCGCTGCACGTGGGGGGTGAGTTCGTTGAGCCGCTTGTTCTTCAGAAACGCCTCTTCCCGGCCCTTGATGGCTTCTTTGTATTCAGGCTCAGTGCCGTTCCAGAGGTTCTGGGCGTTCATGAAGCCTTCCTCGTAGCTCTTGTACGCGCCGGCGTAATCATAGTTCCTCAGCTTTTCATCCGCGCCCTTGAAGATCTTCCGCTTGCCCTCCTTCTCCGCCTCCCATTTGCGCGCCCAGTCCTCCTGCTGTTTGAGCGTATCTTCGTTGCCGCCGTACAGTTTCATTTCGTTGCGCATCTTGTCAGCCAGCTCGAGCGCTTTCTTGAAATCTTTCTTCTCATTGGCCGAGCGTACTTCGTACAGCCGGTCCCGCACGTTCCCGTCGTAGCCGCGCCATTTCTCGGAGAGGAGTTTGTCCATGTCGATGACGGGCTGGTAATTCCCGTGGAGGTTCTTGGCCACAATCAGCTCGCGCTGCGCGTCAGCGAATCTTGACTCGTCGATAAGCTGCTTTGTCTTGGCGAGCTGCTCCTCCACGCGCTTCTTCTCCGCCTTCCATTTTGCGGCCAGAGTGCTTGCTTCCTTGTTTGCAGGGTCGAGGGTTGCTGCCTCTTCCGCCTTTTTGATGGCCTCGTCCAGGTTACCCTTACGCTCGTCGGCCTTTGCGTCGGCGAGTTTCTTCCTTGCTTCCTCAGCCTTATCTGTCTTCTCTTTGGCTTCCTTCGCTTTCTTTGCTGAATCGTTGAGCGTCTGCTGAGAGATGGTGACGCTGATCGTGCCCGACCCGTTGCCGAGGTCAGCGCCATCCTTGTCTTTGACGGTTACTTTCGCCTGATAGCTGCCCGTCTGGCTGCAGTTGACCGTTATCTCCTGGCTTATGTCGTTGCCGATGGTGCATCCTGCTGGTGTGACGGTCCACTGGTAGCGCAGCGGTTTTTTCTCCGGGTCAGGGATGACCTCCGCCCTCATGAAGACGTTCTGAAAGACCGCAATCTGTTGCTCGGCATTGACGAGCCCGACGCCTTCTTTCCAGATCTGCGGGGTTGGACCCATGGCTCGGGGTCCGGTCACAGTTACGTTAAACGCGCCGGCCGTATACTCGTCCAGAATGGCCCCGCCGATAGGCGTAGGATCGGAAACCGACATAGGAGAAACAAGAAGCTTCACGGGCTTGGGGTCCTTGGGCACGAAGCCGATCACGCTCGCGTTCTGCTCATAGTGCATGCGGCCGGATGATTCAGGCCAGTCCCACTTGTAGTTGATGATTTCTGGCTTAATCTTCGGATCGGTTTCGATTGTTACTCGCACTTCCTGGCCTACTTTACCCTTACCTTTCTCCGGCACGAAGGTCATCTTGAACTTCGGCGGGACAACGGTCACCTCCCGCTGGTCGGTCCTACCCACAGTCTCGTAGACCTTGTCACCGATCTTCTTCTCGATCTCTGCCCAGATCTTTATGGGACCCATATAGTCGAAGAGCACGATCGTCTTGCCGTCGTAACTCGTTCCCGGATCGAAATTGAGCGCCTTGTCCGACTGCCAGATGATTCGTGTTGACGCGCTCTCATCTGGCTTTGAGGGGGTCTCGTCCCAGCATTCATACTCGGGTGGGGCTATGCAGTGGATGTTGGGGTCTGTTCTTGCCTTTGCCGCGCACGCCTTCCAGGCGTCGCACGCTGCCTTCTCCTTGGGGTCCACATTGCTGCTTGACTGTTTCGTCTGCTGAGAGGGCTCTGCGCCCAGGCCCGGGACGCTCACGCGTAGCGTCAATGATGTTCCAAAGATAATCCGGTTGGTAAGCCCTGTGATGTCAGCGGTCACGCCCTCATATTTCAGGGTGATCGAGGCCTGGCCGCGTGCGCCTGTGCCGTCTTTTACTTCAACGGACAACGGGTATGAGCCGGGCTTTGTGGCTGCGCGGGTCACGGTCTGGCCGCTGCCTGCGTGATCGCCTGTCCAGGTATAGGTATACGGTGCTTGGCCGCCCGTTACATTGGCTGTCACATCGACTGTGTCGCCCGGCTTATACGAGGGCTTGTCCGGCCTTGCCGCGAGCGTCACCACGAGTTTCGACGTGTCGGCCACTGTGCCGCCCCCGCCCCCGCACCGGCTGGAGTATGTCCATGGCAGCACAATCGGGCTCGGGATCGGATCGGGCAGGCTGAATTCCTGCTTCGTCTTCTCGACGGCCGCGAGGTAGCCTTTCCAATCATTGAGACCCGCGAACTCCTGGAAACGTTTGTAGGGTAATGACTCGGGCAGGTTCTTTATCTTAGCATCGAGTTCCCGCTGGTGCTTGCCGTGAGCACCGCCCGCGTCACCAATACACTCCAGCTGCCGCCCGTTGACATACTCCTGGAGGCTGTTGCCATAGCCCAATTCCCCTGTATACACCCTCAGGACGTTCGAGCAGATGGCTGCCTTGCCGCAAGGCTCTTAAATGGTTTCGCCGCTCAGACGTGACATGCAGACATTTCGTAAGATTATTGCAACGCGTGTGCCACCAGACTACCAACCGGATCATGCCTTGCAGCGCAGGTAACACCGCAATACATTATCGGCGGGACACATGGAAAACTTAGCCGACACTGTATGCAGAATGCCTGTCAGATTTATAATGTGTGGATTATGCGAAGTCAAGCAAAAAAGGGGAAGAGGTTTTCTGCTCTTCCCCCCAAACATTCCGGCGTGTTACCAGATCTTTGCCATCTCGCCCTGCTTGATCTTTTTCTTGATGATATCCTTGCCCCTGATCATATGCTTACGTACCAGTTTGTCCACCTGTCTGGGACTCTTCCCCTTTATCGATGCGAGCATCTGCTTGTGATCCTGGACAGCGAGATGGGGTTTCCTCTGGTAGCGCAGTATGATGACCCTGTACCGGTACATATAGTCCCTGAGATCGTGGAGAAGGACGTACAGGCGTGCGTTCTTGGCTGCTTTGTACAACACGTCGTGAAACTCGCCATCGAGACGGATAAACTCATCGATATTCAGGTTCTTGAGGCACTCGTCCTCCGCGTGGATGATTTCCTCGAGCTTCTTCATTTCCTCTACGGTGATTCTGGACGTCGCAAGATACGCGGCGTATCCTTCGAGGATGCTTCTCAGTCCAAAGACTTCCTCGACTTCCTCCTCGGTCACCGCCTTTACAGCAAAGCCGCCCCTCGGAAGTCTGTAGATCAGTCCTTCTTTTTCCAACTTCTGAATAGCCTCCCTCACTGGCGTTCTGCTCGTCTCCAGATCTGCTGCAATCTTCTCTTCTATGAGTCTCTTGCCCGGCTGAAAGTCTCCGCCAATGATCGCATTTTTCACGTTAGTATATACGTGTTCTCTCAAAAGCCGTCTCTTTTTTGACTCCTGGGTTCGTTCACTGCCTGCCATGTCTCTTCCTCCTTTGTTCCATGCGCCCCAAACTATCGGGCTTCGTCTTCAAACAATCTCCGAGATGGTATCCGGCACCTCGTCACAATGTTCACAAGAACATACTGTATACAATTACTGTACGCTGTTATATATAGTATTTTTAGGAAAACAATGTCAATTTTTTTGCTGGCCCTGTCAGTTGAACTGTCACAGCGGTTTGCCAACCCAGTCCCCCAGCGCGTTGATTTTTGGAGGCCTGTGGTGTAGATTATCGAGTTCTTTCGGGGGTGTTTGGTGAGAAAGGTATTCAGCGGTATCCAGCCCACGGGCGACATTCACATCGGCAACTATGTGGGGGCCTTGAGACAGTGGGTATCCCTGGTGGATGAGTACGAGTGTGTCTACTGTGTCGTGGACTACCACGCGGTCACTGTGGAATACGAGCGGAGCGAGATGCATCAGCGTTCTTTGGATACGGCCATCATTCTGCTGGCGTGTGGGTTGAGCCCGGATAAATGTAACGTCATAATCCAGTCCCATGTGCGGGAGCACACGGAACTTGCCTGGATATTCAACTGTGTCACACCGGTGGGCGAGCTGGAACGCATGACTCAGTTCAAGGACAAGTCAAAGCAGCACCGGAGCAATATCAACATGGGCCTTATGGACTACCCGGTGCTCCAGGCCGCAGACATCCTTATCTACAAGGCTGGGTTCGTACCCGTGGGAGAGGACCAGGTGCAGCATGTCGAGCTCTCCCGGGAGGTAGCGCGGAAATTCAATGCCCGGTTTGGTGAGGTTTTCCCTGAACCGCAAGTGATCCTGTCGTGTGCGCCGAGGATTCTGGGAACAGAAGGAAAGAATAAGATGTCCAAGACACTCAACAACTACATCGGCATTCTGGAGGAGGAGAGTGTCATGTGGGAGAAGCTGAGAACCTCAGTTACCGACGTGAACAGGGTGAGACGAAGTGATACCGGAGACCCTGAGGTCTGCAACATGTACACGATGCACCGTGCGTTTTCTCCGGAAGAGGCACTCCTCGAACTTGGCAAGGGCTGCCGAGCGGCGAGCATAGGGTGTATCGACTGCAAGAAAGTGTTGTTCAAACAAATGGTCGCCGAACTCTCTCCCATCCGCGAGAGGGCGCTTGCACTGCAGAAGGACCCTGATTACGTCAGGGATGCGCTCCGGCAAGGAGCACGGAAGTGCCGGGCAGTTGCGGCGGCAACCATGGAAGAAGTGCGTTCAGCCTTGGGTCTTGCCCGCCTCGATTGACAACAAGCAAACCGCCAACTACTTCGTTGCCTCCGCGCCCCACGCACGCAGTGTGTGGTGAGATAGGGCGTCGGCGCAGATGGTTCCCACCGGCGGAGCCCATCGAAAAATTGCTCGACTATCCACGATACTTGCTGAAGCCTCACGAGTGTTTCTAATGTGTAGGCGATGCGACCCGTGGCGGATGAAACTGGCGATCGATGCTCCAGCCCTCTCTGCCTCGAACCAGCTTGGCCAAAGGAAAAGAGTGCGGTCGTCCGCATGCCAGCCTCGAAGGTCTTGAGTGCGCATGTCCGTGGCAAGGATCATGCGCCTCGAAGGCGATTTCAAAACTCTCTTCGATGCGTGAGTTGACAATGCCGTCTTTCCCTGGCGCGGGTACAGGATCGCTCTCCCGTTCGGCAAAGCGTATCGTCAGGTACGTGCCCCCTCTCATGTTTGGAAGCGGAACCTTGGCCGGTGCATCCACTATGATCTCATCGCCTGTGCAGGCAAGGCCAAGGCCTGGACTCACGTGAATCATTCCTCTCCGCATCGCTACTTCGAGGCCGCAGACCACGCCATAGCCGTGCAGACACCTATTGTGCATCTTCTGCTTCTCGCGATAATACTGCTGGTCAGTACTTAAGTCTTCGGCCGTAAGGAGCATGCCCGAAAAATAGTTGACCCGTTTCATACACGTCCCCCTTCCCCCGTATAGGGCATTATACGAAAGCCTCAAAGGGAAGTCACGCACAACAGTTTCTTCTGCCTTCCTTCTTCTGCCTTCCTTGACTTTTCAGCCCCCCTCACATAAGCTTTCGGCATGCAAAATCTGTCCATCGGCATGTTCGATTCAGGTATAGGCGGGCTCACGGTGCTCAGGGAAGTCCGCAGTCTGTTGCCTCACGAGAACATCATCTACCTTGGCGACACAGCGCGCCTCCCCTACGGTAACAAGTCGCCCTACACAGTCACACGCTACGCCCTCGAGAATGCGCTTTTCCTTTTGGCCAAAGGTATTAAGGCATTGGTTGTGGCCTGCAACACGTCCTCTGCTCTTTCCCTTGCCACTCTGAAAAAGAGGTTACCCATTCCTGTTTTTGGCGTCATTGACCCGGCGGCGCGTGTGGCTGCCCGTCATACCAGGACGAAAAAGGTGGGTGTCATAGGAACCAAGGCCACCGTGAAAAGCCTGGCGTACGAACGGGCAATCAGGCGTCTCGACCGGCAGATCAAGGTGCTGGCAAGACCGTGCCCTTTGTTTGTTCCGATCGTGGAGGAGGGCATGGAGCATGACGAGATCGCGCGGATCGTGGTCAGGAGGTACCTTGAGGATTTTCGTGGTTCGGGTATCGATGCGCTGGTGATGGGATGTACGCACTACCCTGTTCTTGAGCAGATGATCAAAAAAGAGCTGGGACGCGGTGTCTTCATAGTCAATACGGGCAAGGAGACGGCCGGAGAGATGAAAGAACTTCTCGGCACCCGGGGTCTGCTGAGGAAGTCCGGTCGCGGCGTCTGCTCCTATTTTGTGACTGATTCGCCCGATAGTTTTTCTGAAGTCGGGAGCCGATTTCTCGGTGATCCCATCAAGAGCGTTAAGCTGGTCAAGAACCTCGACCTAAAAGATTTTCTTCTCTCTACATGATTGTCCATGTAGCGCTTCCTCTGCCCCTTCACAAGACATTCTCGTA
>Ga0102851_10002287_pt1 | contig 11459 bp, 9 predicted proteins | sample Mud3Dept3metaG_FD_79558 | JGI IMG/M metagenome (GOLD analysis project Ga0102851, IMG submission 79558) | Freshwater wetland microbial communities from Ohio, USA, analyzing the effect of biotic and abiotic controls - Mud 3 Core 4 Depth 3... | ecosystem: Environmental > Aquatic > Freshwater >...
GGCGCGGCAGCGGGCGCCCTGCCGCCCAGCGCATCCAGCACATCGCCTTTCGTGACCCTGCCGCCGCGGCCCGAGCCGCTGATCGCCGCAGTGTCGAGGGTTTTCTCGGCCGCGAGATTTTGCGCGGAGGGCATCGCCGTCGCGGCAGGTTGCGCGCCGGCCTTGGTCGGTGTCTTTGCTTCCGCTTTGGCCGCGGTGGCGGCAACCGCCGCCACGGCTTCGGTATCGATCTGGGCAATGACCTCGTTGCTGGCCACGGTGCTGCCGTCGCCCTTGATGATCCTGGTCAGCACGCCATCCCGGGGCGCCGGGGTTTCGAGCACCACCTTGTCGGTTTCGATATCGATGAGGTTCTCGTCGCGCTTGACGAATTCACCCACCTTCTTGTTCCAGGTGAGCAGCGTCGCCTCGGCCACTGATTCCGAAAGCTGCGGCACCTTTACTTCAATTAGCATGGTCACTCCGGATATGAGCGGTTTTCATCAGTGTTCTTCCCCGGCCGACAACGGCCGCGGCGTCTGCTGCGACGGGTGGGGCGCGCTGCCGCCGGCCAGGGTGAGCGCCTGGTTGACCAGTTCCTTCTGCTGCTTGTCATGCAGCGATTTGTAACCGGCGCCCGGCGTGGCCGAGGAGTCGCGGCCGGCGTAAAACAGCTTCTGCTGCGGCAGCAGATGGCGCAGCAGGTAATGCTGGATGTGGCGCCACGATCCCTGGTTGCGGGGCTCTTCCTGGCACCATACGATTTCGGCGGCCGTTTTATACCGCTCGATCTGGGCGCGGAAATCATCGTGCGCAAACGGATAAATCTGGGCGATGCGCACCAGCGGCACGTTTTTGAGGCCGCGCGCGTTCCGCTCCGCCCTCAGGTCGTAATACACTTTCCCGCTGCAGAAAATGACCCGCTCCACTTTGTCCGGATCGATCTCGCTGGCATCCCAGTCCTCGTTCACCGGCCTGAACTTGTCGTTGGCGAATTCTTCGAGCGGCGAAACCGAGTCCTTGTGCCGCAGCAGGCTTTTGGGCGAAAAAATAATCAGCGGCTTGCGGTGCGGGCGCACCATCTGCCGGCGCAGCAGATAATACATCTGCACCGGCGTCGCCGGCATGCAGACCTGCATGTTGTAGTCGGCGCACAGCTGCAGAAAGCGCTCGATGCGGCCCGAGGAGTGCTCCGGTCCGGCGCCCTCGTAACCGTGGGGCAGCATCAGGGTCAGCCCCGACATGCGCCCCCATTTGACTTCGCCTGAAGCGATGAACTGGTCGATCACCACCTGGGCGCCGTTGACGAAATCGCCATACTGCGCTTCCCAGATCACGAGATCATTCGGACCCGAAGTCGCGTAGCCATACTCAAAGCCCAGGACCGCCTCCTCGGACAGCACCGAATCGATGACAATGAAATCGCCCTGGTTGGGCCCGAGGTGCTGGAGCGGAACGTAAGTGCCCTGGTCCCAGCGTTCGCGGTTCTGGTCGTGCAATACCGCATGGCGGTGGAAGAAGGTGCCGCGCCCCGAATCCTGGCCCGAGAGGCGGACCGAATAGCCTTCGTCGAGCAAGGTGGCATACGCCAGCAGCTCCGCCATGCCCCAGTCCAGCGGCAGTTTGCCGTCGGCCATGAGCCGCCGGTCCTGAATGATCTTGTCCACCCGCGGATGAAGCTTGAAATTGTGCGGCACTTCGCAGAGTTTGCGTCCCAGTTCCTGCAGTTTTTCCAATGGCAGCCGGGTGTCGTCGTTCTCGTTCCACTTGGTTCCCTTGAACGGCTTCCAGTTGGTCTCCAACGGCGGACGGTAATTGGCGAGGATGGTCTGGTTGGTGTGGTAGCCGCGGTCCAGGGCTTCGCGGCAGGTGGCCACCATGGCCTCGGCTTCGGATTCGGTCAGCACCTTCTCGGCGATCAGCCGATCCGAGTAGACTTTGCGCGACGTGGGATGGGAATGGATCGTGCGGTACATCAGCGGCTGGGTGACCATGGGCTCGTCCTGCTCGTTGTGCCCGAGCCGGCGGTAGCAGACCATGTCGAGCACCACGTCCTTGTGGAAGCGCATGCGGTAATCGAGCGCAATTTCCATGGCAAAGCAGATGGCCTCCGGGTCGTCGCCGTTGACATGGAAAATCGGGACCTCGAGCATTTTTGCCACGTCCGAGCAATACAACGTCGAGCGCGAATCGCGCGGATCGGACGTCGTAAAACCGATCTGGTTGTTGATCACGATATGCACCGTGCCGCCCGTGCCGTAGCCCCGGGTCTGCGCCAGGTTGAGGGTCTCCATGACCACCCCCTGCCCGGCCATCGAGGCGTCGCCGTGCATCAGCACCGGCAGCACCTGGTCCCCCTGGAGATCGCGGCGCCGGTGCTGGCGCGCGCGCACCGATCCCTCGACGACGGGGTTGACGATTTCCAGGTGCGACGGATTGAACGCGACCGTCACGTGCATGGGCCCGCCCGGCGTCATGACGTTGGATGAAAATCCGTCGTGATACTTGACGTCGCCGGCCAGGACTTCGGGGTTTTGCTTGCCCTCGAACGACGAGAACAGGTCCGCCGGCATTTTCCCCAGCGTGTTCACCAGCACGTTGAGCCGGCCGCGGTGCGCCATGCCGATCACCAGTTCCTGCACTCCGGATGCGCCGGCGCGCTGCAGCAGGTGATCGAGCATGGGAATCAGGTTGTCGCCGCCTTCCAGGGAAAACCGGGTCTGCCCCACGTACTTCGAGTTCAGATACTTCTCCAGCGTTTCGGATGCGGTCAGCCGTTCGAGTATGTGCTTCTTGTATTGGGCATCGTAATTCGGCCGGCCGCGCGTGGGCTCCAGCCGCTCCGACAGCCAGCGCTTCTGCGGGATGTCGGAAATGTACATGTACTCGACGCCTATGCTGCGGCAATAGGTGTCCCGGAGCGCCTGCAGGATATCGCGCAGCGTGGACGGGTCCGGCAGGTGCAGGGTGCCGGCATTGAACGTCGTATCGAGATCGGCCTCGTCCAGCCCGTAGAACGCAGGATCGAGTTCGGCGATGACGGGTTTCTGGAGCCTGCCCAGCGGATCGACATCGGCGATCCGGCAGCCCTGGAAACGGTACGCCGAGATCAGCTGCAGCACGGCGAACTGCTTTTGCAGGTTCTGCGCCGCGGGTCCGGCCGCCGCGGGCCGGCGCTCGCGCGCAAGGGCGGCAAAGCGCTGCTGCACCTCGGCGTGCGAGACATCGCGCGGACCATCGTCCAGCTTCTGCAGCTCGTCAAAATAGCCGCGCCAGCGCGGCTCGACCGATTGCGGATCCTTCAGATAAGCGTCATACAACGCTTCGATGAACGGGGCATTGGAACCGAACAGACAGGAAGTGCCGTAGAGTTGTTTCATCATGAATGCACCCGTCAGATAGTCGTGAGGCGCCAGGCGTAAGACGCAAAACCCGTGACAATCAGCGCTTACGCCTGCTCCCTCATCATGCCTCGGGTATGATTACTTGCGCTTCTCCATCGGCACGTAATCGCGCCGCGTCTTGCCCGTGAACAGCTGACGCGGACGCCCGATCTTCTGCTCCGGATCGCCGATCAGCTCGGTCCACTGCGCGATCCAGCCCACCGTGCGCGCCAGCGCGAATATCGCGGTGAACATGCCCACCGGGATGCCGAGCGCCTTGTAGACGATGCCCGAATAGAAATCGACGTTGGGATACAGTTTGCGCTGGATGAAGTAATCGTCCTCGAGCGCGATCTTCTCCAGCGCCATCGCCAGCTTGAACAGCTTGTTGTCCTTGAGATCGAGTTCTTCCAGCACCTCATGGCAGGTTTTCTGGATGATCTTGGCGCGCGGATCGTAGTTCTTGTAAACACGGTGGCCGAAGCCCATCAGCATGGCATGGCCATCCTTGTCCTTGACGCGCTTGATGAAGGCGGGAATGTTCTTGACGTCGTCGATTTCCCCCAGCATCTTGAGCACGGCCTCGTTGGCGCCGCCGTGCGCCGGCCCCCACAGGCTGGCGATGCCGGCCGCGATGCAGGCAAACGGGTTGGCGCCGGTCGAGCCGGCGAGCCGCACCGTCGAGGTCGAGGCGTTCTGCTCGTGATCGGCGTGCAGAATCAGGATGCGCTCCACGGCGCGCGTGAGCACCGGATTCGGCTTCCACTCCTGGCACGGCGTGCCGAACATCATGTAGAGAAAATTCTCGACATAGGACAGCGAGTTCTTCGGGTACATGAACGGCTGGCCGGTGTTGTATTTGTAAGTCATTGCCGTGATCGTCGGCAGCTTGGCAATCAGCCGGAACGCGGAAATTTCGCGGTCGCGGGGGTCGTTGATGTTGAGCGCATCGTGGTAAAACGCGGAGAGCGCGCCGACCACGCCGACCAGCACCGCCATCGGGTGCGCATCACGGCGGAAACCGCTGAAGAAACGCGACAGTTGTTCGTGCACCATGGTGTGCTTGATCACGGTGCCATCGAATTCCTTCTTCTGCGCCGGATTGGGCAGTTCTCCGTTGAGGATCAGGTAAGCGACTTCCAGGAAGTCGCTGCTCTCGGCCAGCTGCTCGATCGGATAGCCGCGGTACATCAGAATGCCCTTGTCGCCGTCGATAAAGGTGATATTCGAGCGGCAGCTCGCCGTCGACATGAAACCGGGGTCGTAGGTGAATTTCCCGGTTTTCGCATACAGCGCGCGCACATCGACCACATCGGGGCCCACCGTCCCGCTGAATATCGGGAAATCAACTGACGGCGTGCCATCGCTGAAAGACAGGGTTGCCAGCTTTTCGCTCATAATAATCTCCATGTAATCAATGGCATATAAAACTACTCTCTCGCTTTACCTCAACTTCAGTCGCCGTCAAGCTCCCGTGCGCATCAGGTCGAGCAGCGCCTTGCCGCGCAGGCCGGGAAGCTCGGCCCGGCACATCACCAGGTCCAGCAGATCGTTGTCCGGATAGTCGAGCAGTTCCTTGAAGCTCTCCAGCTGATCCGGAGTCAGTTCTTCAAGGTGGCGCTCGAGAAAGCTCTCCAGAATCAGGTCCAGTTCCAGCAAACCGCGCCGGCAATTCCAGCGTATTCGGTCCAGTTCGCTCATTGTGCGCTATACCACCGCCCGGCGCGCCGTGCCGGCTATCCCCCGCAGGGCACCGGGGATCCCCGCCGGGCAGCTCATACCATCCTCTTCACCAGCATATCCTTGATCTTGCCTATCGCCCGGGTCGGATTAAGCCCTTTGGGACAGACGTCGACACAGTTCATGATCGAATGGCAGCGAAACAGGCGGTAAGGGTCCTCGAGGTTATCGAGCCGCTCATTGGTCTGCTGATCACGCGTATCGGCAAGAAAACGGTAAGCCTGAAGCAGGCCCGCCGGCCCGACGAACTTGTCCGGATTCCACCAGAATGAAGGGCAAGCCGTGGTGCAGCAGGCACACAGAATGCACTCGTAAAGGCCGTTCAGCTCCTCGCGGTCCTGTGGCGACTGCAGGCGCTCCTTCTCCGGCGCGGGATCGTTGTTCACCAGGTACGGCTTGACTGAATGATACTGCTTGAAGAACTGCGACATGTCGACGATCAGGTCGCGGATCACCGGCAGTCCCGGCAGCGGCCGGATGACCACCGGTTCCTTGAGATCGGCGATCCGGGTAATGCACGCCAGCCCGTTTTTGCCGTTGATGTTCATGGCGTCGGATCCGCATACGCCTTCGCGGCAGGAGCGCCGGAAAGCGAACGTATCGTCCTGCTCCTTGAGGCGGATCAGGGCGTCCAGCAGCATGCGGTCGGTGGGCTCGAGCGCAACCTCGTAGTCCCGCATGTAGGGTTTGGCGTCGGTATCCGGGTTATAGCGATAAAGCGATAAACGCATTGGGGGAATACTCCGAGTTTTTCTCTAACTATCAGCGATTTCAGCAATGGATACCGGTAAGGAGTGAGGAGCGAGGAGTAAGGCGAAGAACCCGTCTCTACTCACGCCGGACACAGCCATCATTTTTCGCCTCTCGCCTAACTGCTCACGCTTCACGTCAATACACCCGGGCTTTGGGTTCGAACGACTCGACGGTCAGCGGCTTGAGCTTGACCGGTTTGTAATCCAGCCGGTTGCCTTCCCTGAACCACAGCGTGTGCTTGAGCCAGTTCACATCATCGCGGTCATGAAAGTCGCTGCGGTCATGGGCCCCGCGCGACTCGGTGCGCGCCGCAGCCGAGATCATGGTCGCCGCCGCGGTTTCAACCAGATTGTCGAGTTCGAGCGCCTCCAGGCGCGCGGTGTTGAACACCTTGCTCTTGTCCTGGATAAAAGTCGCCTGGGCGCGCGCGGTGATCTCGATGATCTTCTTGACGCCTTGCTCCAGGCTGTCGGGGAACCGGAACACACCACAATGCAATTGCATGGTCCGGCGCAGATCGGCGCCCACCTGGGCCACCGTCTCGCCCGAGGTCGCCGCATCGAGCCGCGCCAGGCGCGCCGCGGTCGCATCGCCGGCGTCCTTAGGCAAGTCCTTGAATGAGCTTTGTTTTTTAAGATCCTCAATGACCTGCCCGCCGGCCGACTTGCCGAACACCAGCAAATCCAGCAACGAGTTGCAGCCCAGCCGGTTAGCGCCATGCACCGAGACGCAGGCACATTCGCCCGCCGCGTAAAGCCCTCTGACCACTTGCTCGCCACCACGCCCGTCCGGCACCACCACCTGGCCGTGATAGTTGGCCGGAATCCCCCCCATCATGTAATGCGCCGTGGGCACCACCGGGATCGGCTCCCTGACCGGATCGACGTTGGCAAAGCGGATGGCGATATCGCGTATGCCGGGCAGGCGCTTGTTGATGACGTCAGGTCCGAGATGATCAAGCTTGAGCAGAATATGGTCGGCGTCCTTTCCCGCGCCGCGCCCTTCCTTGATCTCGGTGGCCATGGCGCGCGACACCACATCGCGGCTGGCAAGATCCTTCACCGTCGGCGCATAGCGTTCCATGAAGCGCTCGCCATTCTTGTTGAGCAGGAATCCGCCCTCGCCGCGCACCCCTTCGGTGATCAACACGCCGGCGCCAAACACCCCGGTCGGGTGAAACTGGAAAAACTCCATGTCCTGCAGCGGAAGGCCGGCACGCGCCACCATGCCCAGGCCGTCGCCGGTATTGATGAAGGCGTTGGTGCTGGCGGCGAAAATACGCCCGGCGCCCCCTGTGGCAAGCAATGTCGCCTTGGATTGAAAGATCATTACTTCGCCGGTTTCCATCTCGAGCGCGATCACGCCCAGCACGTCGCCGTCCTGATCGCGGATCAGATCCAGGGCCATCCACTCGACGAAAAACTGGGTGTGGGCCCGCAGATTGCGCTGATACAGCGTATGCAGCATGGCGTGGCCGGTGCGGTCGGCCGCCGCGCACGCGCGCTTGACGGCGCGCTCGCCGTAATTGCGGGTATGCCCGCCGAACGGCCGCTGGTAAATCTTGCCACCGTCGATACGGTCGAACGGCATGCCGAAATGCTCGAGTTCGTAGACCGCTTCCTTGGCTTTGCGGCACATGAATTCAATCGCGTCCTGATCGCCGAGGTAATCCGAACCCTTGATCGTGTCGAACATGTGCCAGTGCCAGTTGTCCTCTTCCTCGTTGCCGAGCGAAGCCGTGACACCTCCCTGCGCCGCCACGGTATGCGAGCGGGTGGGAAATACCTTGGACAGCACCGCGACCTTGAGATTGGACTCGGCGAGTTCGAGCGCCGCGCGCAACCCCGAGCCGCCGGCACCGACTACCACTGCATCAAACTGTCTTCTGGCAATCGCCATGTTGTTATGCACCCCACAGAATCTGAATCGACCACGCCGCGTACCCCACGAGGGCCAGGATTACCGCTGCATGCAGCGTCAGCCGCAGCCAGACAGGCTTGATGTAGTCCATGAAAATATTGCGCACGCCGACCCAGGCATGAACCGCCAGGCAGGCCATGAACAGGAGCGTCGCGTACCGCATGAGCGGCGCCGCCCACAATGCTTTCCAGTGGGCATAATCGAATTGGGGCATGCCCGCCACCACCACGACGAACAACAGGGTATAGAGCGTCATGACGATCGCGGTGACGCGCTGCGCCAGCCAGTCGCGCAATCCGTAGTGCGCGCCTACGACGTCGCGCTTCACCATAACATCGCTCCCGCAATCAGCGTCAGGCCTATGCTCACCGCCAGCACGATCACGCTGCTGACGCGCGCCGCCCCGAGTTCGGTGCCGCAATCCAGATCCAGCGCCAGATGGCGCACGCCGGCGCACAGATGATGCAGATACGCCCACAGCAACCCCAGCAACATCAGCTTTAATAGCGGGTTGGAGACCGCGCTCCTGAACGCGTCAAAGGTCTGAGGCGAAGCAAGACTGCGCTGCAGCAGCCACAACAACAGGGGAATGAACAGGAACAGCACGGCACCGCTGACCCGGTGCATGATGGACACCACTCCCGCCAGCGGCAAACGAATCCGGACGAGATCGAGATGTTTGGGTCTTTTTTTTATGGGCATCAGGCAGTCTTTCAGAAGCTTAGGTAGGAAAAAACAAGCGCATAGGCAGTCCGGAAGCATGAAATATTAACAGTTTTCGCTGCGCCGCGGAATGCCGAAAATCATCCGGACCGGTGCGGCGGCCTGCATTGCAGCGCCCGCGATTCGATTTCACAACATGGTTGGTCGCGGCGGACTCAATTTGACCTGAATTTTCTGACTGACTATTGAGCTGAAACAAGGTTCGGCGATTTCAATGTCATTATGCTTCACCCGCACTCACCGGAAAGGGACGTCGATTTTTACTGCAAAATCACGGCGCTATTTGACCATGCCAGCGACGTTCGCTATCATTTCCGGCTTCAGGAGCACACGAAGCGCAGCAGCCCTCTCCGCGCCCGATGGTGCTTATCCCGCTACCCAGAAAGTTCCAGGAGTTTTCCAATGAAACGACCCATGCGCGTCGCGGTCACCGGGGCCGCCGGCCAGATCGGCTACAGCCTGTTGTTCAGAATCGCCGGCGGCGAAATGTTGGGCAAGGACCAGCCGGTGATACTGCAATTGCTCGAAATTCCCGACGAAAAAGCCCAAAAAGCGCTCAAGGGCGTGATGATGGAACTCGACGACTGCGCGTTTCCTCTGCTGCAGAGCATGATTGCGGCCTCCGATCCGATGGTGGCGTTCAAGGATGCGGATGTGGCGTTGCTGGTCGGCGCGCGGCCGCGCGGCCCGGGCATGGAACGCAAGGATCTGCTGGAAGCCAACGGCAAGATATTTGGCCCGCAGGGCAAGGCGCTCTCGGAAGGGGCCAGCCGCGACGTCAAGGTGCTGGTCGTCGGCAATCCGGCCAATACCAACTGCCTGATCGCGATGAAAAACGCGCCCGGGCTCAAACCCGCCAATTTTTCGGGAATGATGCGGCTCGATCACAACCGCTCGCTCACCCAGATCGCCCAGAAAACCGCAAAACCCGTCACCAGCGTGCGGAAAATGGCGGTTTGGGGCAATCACTCCGCAACCCAGTATCCCGACATTTTTCACGCCGAAGTCGACGGCAAAAAAGCCTGGCCGCTGATCAATGACCAGGCCTGGCTCGAAAAAGAGTTCATCCCCACCATACAGAAACGCGGCGCCGCGATCATCGAAGCGCGCGGCCTGTCGTCTGCGGCCAGCGCCGCCAACGCCGCGATCGACCATATCCGCGACTGGGTTCACGGCACGGCCGAGGGCGACTGGGTCAGCATGGGGATCCCGTCGGACGGCAGCTATGGCATACCCGAAGGCGTGATTTTCGGCTATCCCGTGACCTGCAGGAACGGCAAATACGAGATCGTCAAAGGCCTCGACGTCAGCGAGTTCAGCCGCGCGCGGATACAGCTTACCCTCAAGGAACTGCACGAAGAACGCGAAGCGATCAAGCATTTGCTCGGCTGACCAGGGTTCCTGAATGGACGAAAACGGGGAGGCGCAATCCATGGATTCGCGCTTCCCCTTTTTTTTGACCTGCCCGTGAGGAAAAAATGAGCGAAGCACCTTCAGGTTTCAAACCCAAGAAATCGGTGGCGCTGTCCGGCGTCTCGGCTGGCAATACTGCGCTGTGCACGGTCGGCCGCAGCGGCAACGACCTGCACTACCGCGGCTACGATATTCTCGATATCGCCGAACAATGCGAATTCGAGGAAGTCGCCTATCTGCTGGTGCATGGCAAACTGCCGGCCCGCGCCGAACTCGCAGGCTACAAGGCAAAGCTCAAGGCGATGCGCGGACTGCCCGAGTCGGTGCGCGAGGCGCTGGAACGCGTGCCGGCCGCGGCGCATCCGATGGACGTCATGCGCACCGGCTGCTCGGTGCTCGGCACCGTGCTTCCGGAAAAAGACGACCACAACCTGCCCGGGGCGCGCGACATCGCCGACCGGCTGATGGCCTCGTTCGGGTCGATTCTGCTGTACTGGTACCACTACAGCCACAACGGGCGCCGGATCAACGTCGAGACCGACGACGACTCCATCGGCGGCCATTTTCTGCACTTGCTGCACGGCCGGCCGCCGCAGGATTTCCATGTGAAGGCGATGCATACCTCGCTCAACCTCTACGCCGAACACGAATTCAACGCCTCCACCTTCGCCGCGCGCGTCATCGCCGGCACCGGCGCCGACATGCATTCCGCGATCACCGGCGCGATCGGCGCGCTGCGCGGCCCCAAGCACGGCGGCGCCAACGAAGTCGGCTTCGAGGTCATGAACCGCTACGAAACGCCCGACGAGGCGGAAAACGACATCGTCACGCGCATCGCCAACAAGGAAGTCGTGATCGGTTTCGGCCACCCGGTTTACACCATCTCCGATCCGCGCAACAAGGTGATCAAGGAAGTCGCGCGCGCCTTGTCGAAAGACACCCACGACATGAAAATGTTCGACATCGCCGAACGCATAGAGGCGGTGATGATGCGCGAGAAGAACATGTTCGCCAACCTCGACTGGTTCTCGGCGGTGTCGTACCACAAGATGGGCATCCCGACGCCGATGTTCACGCCGATTTTCGTCATCGCCCGCACCAGCGGCTGGTCGGCGCACGTGATCGAGCAGCGCATCGACAACAAGATCATCCGTCCGACGGCGGTCTACACCGGCCCGGAAAACCAGAAGTTCGTGCCGATCGAGAAAAGGCGGTGAAGGGTGAAGGGTGAAGGGTGAAGCGAAAAAGCTCCCTCTCCCTCGCCACCGGGGGAGAGGGTCGGGGAGAGGGGGATCACGCATTCACCCTTCACTTCTTCACTCGGTACCTGACGACGCGGCCAAGCAATCAGCATCATTCAACAACCTAAACACAGCGATCCCATAAGATGTCCTCGCCCATCTCCAACGTCCGCCCCAGGCCCGACAAAGTCCTGACCGATATCGCCGACTATGTCGCGAAAACACCAATAAAAAGCGCGGAGGCGTACAACACGGCCCGGTTGTGCCTGATGGACACCCTGGGTTGCGGCTTCGAGGCGCTGTCCTA
>Ga0102851_10002288_pt1 | contig 11458 bp, 9 predicted proteins | sample Mud3Dept3metaG_FD_79558 | JGI IMG/M metagenome (GOLD analysis project Ga0102851, IMG submission 79558) | Freshwater wetland microbial communities from Ohio, USA, analyzing the effect of biotic and abiotic controls - Mud 3 Core 4 Depth 3... | ecosystem: Environmental > Aquatic > Freshwater >...
CCGGCACCTGGCTCGGGCACGTCCTCGAGCACGTCGCGATCGAGCTCGAGCAGCTCGCCGGCGCCAAGGTCACCTTCGGCAAGACGCGGTCGACGGGAATCGACGGTCAGTATCACGTGATCTACGAGTACGAGGAGGAGCGGGTCGGGGAGGCCGCCGGGGATCTCGCGCATCGCTTGCTCGCGTCGCTGTTGCCCGCGCCGCTGCGCTCGCCGGACGTCGCGTCATTCGGGTTCCAGGCCGAGCTCGAGGAGCTGATCACCCTCGCGCAACGCCGCCAGCTCGGACCCTCGACGGGTGCGCTCGTGCGCGCCGCCGAGGCCCGCGACATCCCGTGGCTGCGCCTCAACGACTACTCGCTCGTGCAGTTCGGTCACGGCAAGTACCAGAAGCGCATCCAGGCGACGGTCACCAGCGAGACCCGGCACATCGCCGTGGCGATCGCCTCCGACAAGGAGGAGACCAACCGCATCCTCGGCGATCTCGGCTTGCCGGTGCCGCACCAGCGCCTCGCACGCTCCGCCGACGAGGCGGTGCGCGCCGCCAAGCGCCTCGGCTACCCGGTCGTGGTCAAGCCGCTCGATGCCAACCATGGTCGCGGCGTCTCGATCGACCTCAAGACCGATGAGGACGTGCGCATCGCGTTCGACAAGGCACGCGAGCACGCCCGGACGATCGTGATCGAGAGCTTCCTGGCGGGGTGCGACCACCGCATGCTCGTCGTCAACGGAGCGCTCGTCGCCGTGGCGAAGCGCGTGCCCGGCCACGTGATCGGCGATGGCACGCACACGATCGCCGAGCTCGTCGACATCGTGAACTCGGATCCGCGCCGTGGCATCGGGCACGAGAAGGTCCTCACGCGCCTCGAGTTCGATCACCAGGCCGAACGCCTCATGGAGCAGAAGGGCGTGACCCCGGCGACCGTGCTGCCCGCCGACGAGCAGTTCTTCCTCCGCACGACGGGCAATCTGTCGACGGGCGGCACCGCGATCGATCTCACCGACGTGGTCCATCCCGACAATCGCGACATGGCGGTGCGGGCGGCGAAGGCGATCGGCCTCGACGTCGCGGGCATCGACTTCATCACCGAGGACATCAGCCGGTCGTACCGCGATGCCGGTGGAGGCATCTGCGAGGTCAACGCGGCCCCTGGCTTCCGGATGCACGTGGCTCCGACCGAAGGCAAGCCGCGCGATGTCGGTGGCCCGGTCATGGAGATGCTGTTTCCACCGGGGACGCCGTCGCGCATCCCGATCGCCGCGATCACCGGGACCAACGGCAAGACCACGACCACGCGCATGCTCGCGCACATCCACAAGATGGATGGCCGCAAGGTCGGCCTCGCGACGACCGATGGGGTCTACATCGACGGCGAGCGCACGGTGGTGGGCGACATGACGGGGCCGCGCGCGGCGCAGATGGTGTTGCGCGATCCCGAGGTCGATCTGGCGGTCCTCGAGACCGCGCGGGGGGGCCTCGTCCGCGCGGGCATGGGCTACCGCACGTGCGATGTCGGGGCGGTCCTCAACGTCACCGCGGACCACCTCGGCATGCGCGGCGTCGACACGGTCGAGCAGCTCGCGGACATCAAGCGGGTCGTCATCGAGGTCGCGCGCGACTGCGCCGTGCTCAACGCCGACGACGATCTGTGCCTGCGGATGGCCGATCACACGAAGGCGACGCGGATCGCGTACGTCACGATGAACCCACGCCACGAGCTGGTCCGGCAGCACATCGCCGCCGGTGGGACCGCGGCCGTGCTCGAGGAGCACATCCGGGGCCACATGATCACGCTCTACGATCGTGGCACCCACCTGCCGCTCGTGTGGACGCACCTGATCCCGGCGACGCTCGAGGGGCGCGCGATGCACAACGTGCAGAACGCGATGTTCGCCGCGACGATCGCGTTTGCGATGGGCGTCAAGATCGAGAACATCCGGCAGGGCCTCCGCACGTTCGACACGACGTTCTTCCAGGCGCCCGGCCGGCTCAACGTCTACGACAAGCTGCCGTTCAAGGTGATCCTCGACTACGGCCACAACGCCGCCGCCATGAAGGCGATGGCCGACCTCGCCCGCCGCCTCGACGTCAACGGACGCCGGATCGCCGTGATCTCGGCGCCCGGGGACCGGCGCGATGAGGACATCGCCGAGATCGCGCGCCAGGCCGCCACGGCGTTCGACTACCTGATCTTGCGTCGCGACGACGACCCGCGCGGGCGCGATCGCGACGAGGTGCCGCACCTGATGGCGACGGCGCTGCGCGAGGCCGGCGTCGCCGCGACGCGGTTCAAGATCGTCGTCGAGGAGGCGGCCGCCATCGATGCCGCGCTGGCGATGGGGCAGCCCGGCGACCTGCTCGTCATCTTCGGCGACAACCTGACGCGGTCGTGGAAGCAGATCATCTACTTCAACGCGGGTGATGCCGCGGCTGCGCTCGTCGCGCCCGCCCCGGTCGACGATCATTCGCCGGTGCTCGTGCCCGTCCACAGCAGTGACGGCGAACAGGGGACGTCGGGCGTCACGCTGATCGCCGACGAGCGCGGCGTCCGGCTCGCCCGCGAGACCGACGACTGATCATGCGCATCGTCGATTCGCGCCGGATGACCGGCTCGAACCTCTACACGCGGGAATCCGGCGTGGTGATCGACCTCGCGTTCGACGCGGGACTCGATGCGGATCCGCACGCGGTGGTCGCGGCGTGGCGGCGGGCGATCGCGCAGGCGTTGCCCTGGCCCGGCGAGCTCCACGTTCGCCACTACAACGGAGGCGTGGCGCTGTTCGTGCCGGGGCCGCTCGACACCCTCATGCCGCTCACGGATCTCAACGAGTGGGCGGTCGCGTGCGCCGAGGCCGAGGTCGGGGGCCACCCGCTGCCCGTGCTCGATCCCTCGGTGCTCGCGTCGATCGCCGAGGCGCACGTCCCCGGGCTCGCCGAGCTCGTCATCGCCGCGCGCGAACACGATCTGCCGCTCCTCGTCGACGACGAGGCGATCACGCTCGGCACGGGGCCGACCCAGCTCCGGTTTGGCCGCCAGGGACCGCTGCCGGCAGCTTCGGAGATCGCCTGGTCGACGCTCGGCCGGATCCCGATCGGCATCATCACCGGCACCAACGGCAAGACGACCACCACGCGGCTCGTCGCGCGGATGGCGCGGGCGGCCGGTCGCATCCCGGGGATCACGTCGTCCGATGGCGTCGCCATCGACGAGCAGCTCGTCCACCGCGGTGACTTCAGCGGCCCCGAGGGGACGCGCCTCGTCCTCCGCCATCCCGGCGTCGAGATCGCGATCCTCGAGACCGCGCGCGGCGGCATCCTGCGGCGTGGCCTCACGGTCGAGCGGTGTGACGCTGCCGTGATCACGAACGTCACCGCCGATCATCTGGGGGACTACGGGGTGGACGACGTCGCGACGATGGCGCGGGCGAAGGCCGTGGTCGGCCGCGACGCGCGCACGGTGATCCTCAACGCCGACGATCCGGCGCTCGTCGCGATCGGCTCGTCGTTCACAGGTGAGGTGGTCTGGTTCTCGCGCCACCCGCGCCCCGGGATCGCATGGACCGTGCGCGACGGTCAGCTCGTTCATGGCGATCGTGCGCTCGTCGCCATCGACCAGATCCCGATCACGTTCGGTGGCCGCGCGACGTACAACGTCGAGAATGCGCTCGCGGCCGCGGCGCTGGGGCACGCACTCGGACTCCCCGACGAGGCGATCGTCGCGGGACTCCGCGGCTTCACGTCCTCGAGCCAGGACAACCCGGGGCGCGGCAACCTGGTCGATGTGAGGGGCGTGATGGTGCTGCTCGACTTCGGACACAACCCGGCCGCGATCCGTGGGGTCGTCGCCCTCGCGCGGGAGCTCGTCGCGGAGCGTGGGGGTGGCGCGCTGCGGGTCACGATCGGCATGCCCGGCGATCGCCCCGACACCGAGCTCCGCGAGGTCGCGCGCGAGATCGCCGCGGGCGCTCCCGCGCAGGTCATCGTGTGCGAGCTTGCCGCCGCTCTCCTGCGCGGACGTGCTCCGGGTGTCGTGCCGGACCTGCTCGCGGCCGGACTTCGTGATCACGGCGTGGCGGACGTCGCGGTCGCGGCCACCGAGCTCGACGCCGTCCGGCGCGCACTCGCCGACGCGCACCCCGGCGACCTCGTGGTCGTGCTCGCCCACCTCGATCCGGCCGTCGATACGCTGCTCGCGAGCCGTGTCCTCACCGCCTGAGCTCGCCGCGCTGCAGTAGCCCGGCCCTGGATCAGGTCGCGAGCCAGCTCGCCGGGATGTGGAGCTCGTGAACGTCGCGGCGGTGGGCGCCGTCACCGCGGACGATCGATGCGTGGCCGAGACCGCCCAGGTCCCACGAGACCTGGATCCGATCGTGGTGCCCGACCCCCGTCCCCGCGCACAGGTCGAGCCAGCGCCAGCACCACTCCTCGCACAGGCCCGCGGTCGAAGTCTGGCCGTCGTGGTGGGGGGCGCTGAACCGGAACCGCACGGTGCCTCCGTGGCGCGAGCACTCGAGGTGCAGCGGCCAGCGGGTCTGCACCTCGCGCCAGTTCCCGTCGTCCGGCGGGGCGATCGACGCATCGTCCGCGAGCCCGAACAGGCGCCGTACGGTCGCGAGCGCGGGCTCGTCGCGCCGCAACGCCACCTCGATCACGAGGTCGCGCGAGTCGAGCCGAACGTTGGGGCGCGTGTAGCCCAGCGTCGCGATCACTCCCTGCCCCGAGTACTCCCGGTACCCCTCACGTGCGGCGCCTCGGGGCGTCGGCGTCAGCGTGTCGGCAAGGTAGCCGTTCACCCACTCGAACATGTTCTTCCAGGTGTCGTCGTCCGGGAACCGCGTGATCGAGAGCATCACGTGCGCGGGGCTCACCACGAGGTCGGTGCGGGGCGGATCGTAGAGATACGCGAGGCCGGTGCGGAACCGGCACGCGCCGTGGGCCTCGACGCACGGCGCGGTCCCGCGCAGGGCCGTCGCCGTGAGCACCGACGCCTCGGCCGGCGTGGGCAGCGGCGACGACATCGCGCCGACGCCGTCGACATCGATCAAGACGAGCAACTCGCCGAACGAGAACACCGGTTTTCCGACCACGCCCGTCACGGTGACCACGCTACACCCGGACGCGGCCCGGCATGGTGGTTGTTCTGACTCCCGCTCGGACCGATCGGGGCACGTGGTGCAAGTGCTGCCTCCGGGCAGTGGAGAACCGCAGCCGCAGGATCGAGGATGGCCCATGGCGATTGCCGTCCTCGACCGGCTCCTGTCTCTCGGGCAGTCCGACGCGATTTCGGACCGGTGGGCGCGTCACACACGCGTGACCAACGCCCTCGCGCTCCTCGGCGCAGTGCTGTCATTCGCGAGCACGCCGCTCGACGCTCTCGGAGGCTCGGTCTCGCTCGCGGTCATGGATCTCGTGGGGACCGCGGCGTTCGCGTCGTGCTGGCTGCTCAACGCACGCGGCCATCGCACCGCCGCGCGGGCGGTGCTGTTGCTGGTGGCGAACGGTGCGATCCTGTCCGGAGTGCTCCAGGTCGGAGCGGATGCCGGGGTGCGCACGGCGTTCCTCCCGCTCGTGCTCTTGCCCTTCCTCGTGTTCGGCCTGTCCGAGCGCGGGTGGTTGACGGTGTTCGTCGCGATCCCGGTGGCCGCCTACTTCGTGAGCGGAACGATGGAGCGCGGCTCGCCGGGCGTCGCCATGGACGTCTACCTGGTCTACTCGCCCGCGCTGGCCTTCACGATGATCGTCGGCGGCTCGGTCGTGTTCGCGTCCATCGAACGCACCGCCGAGGACAAGCTCGTGCAGGTGCGAGCCCGCGCAGCACAGGGTGCGCGCCTCGCGGCGCTCGGCGAGATGGCCAGCGGGATCTCTCACGAGATCCGCAACCCGCTGGCGGCGATCCACCTCGCGGCCACGGAGATCGCCAGGCGGCCCGACGATCCGACGCAGGTCGCGCAGCTCGGCGAGCGGATCCAGCGCATCGTGATGCGCGCCTCCCGGATCATCGAGGCGCTGCGCTCGTTTGCACGCGATGCGAGTGATGACCCGTTCGTCCCTGCACCGGTCGATCGCGTCATCGGCGATGCGCTCGAGCTGTGTGGCAAGCGGTTTTCCGACCACGGCATCGCGCTCACCGTGGGCACCGTGCCTCCGGATCTCGTGGTCGAGTGTCGGTCCTTGCAGCTGTCGCAGGTGCTGGTGAACCTGCTCGGCAACGCCTTCGACGCGGTCGCGTCCGCCGCCGAGCGCTGGGTCCGGATCGATGTCCACGCCGATCGCGATCGGATCGAGCTCGCGGTGACCGACAGCGGCCCGGGAGTCCCGGCTGCGGCGCGGCATCGCCTGTTCGAGCCGTTCTTCACGACGAAGGCACCGGACCGCGGGACGGGGATCGGGCTGAGCCTGTCGCGCGGCATGGTCGAAGCCCACCACGGCACGCTCGATCTCGACACCGAGTCGCCCCAGACGCGGTTCGTCATCCGGATCCCGCGCACTCAGCCGCACGCCTAGGTGGGCGCGTGACCCTGAGGACAGTAGCGGGATGCGACCGCGAGGAGCTCGTTGGTATCGAAGGGCTTGCGCAGCGACGCAACGACGTCGCTGGGGGTGCGCTCGCTGAGTGCGGAGATCACGCAGACCGGAATGTCGTCGAGCTTTCGCGCCTTCATCTGCGCGAGGACTCCCCAGCCATCCAGCTCGGGCATCACCAGATCGAGGATCACGAGGCAGGGGCGCTGCTGGTCCAGTGCTTCGAGGGCCGCGATGCCGTCCCTGGCGACGTCGACGACATACCCGCTCATCTCGAGCGTGAGCTTGAGCATGTCCCGCACGTCCTCGTCGTCCTCGACCAGCAAGATCACGCGAGCTAGTCTACCGCGGGTCGCGCGCCAGGCCAGCTAGGTCTCGGGGACCAGATAGGCTGCGAATAGCGCCTGGTCGTCGGCCCACGGCGCCGCCACTTCGCGACGCCGCAGCTGATAGCGCCCGGGCGGAACGTCGACCACGAGCCCGCCGCGCGCATCGCCCACCGGCATCGCGCCGCCCGACGGGATGCGGGTCGCCAGCTCCTGCGCGGTGCCGATGGTCCTGAGCCAGATGTAGACGATCGCGAGCTTGCCCGAGGGCAGCTCGACGCGGCCGTGCGCGGTCGCGTCGCTCGCACCTCGCGCGGAGACGACCTCGTCAAACAGCGCGGCGACCTCGTCGGCGTGGTCGCCGTGGTTGGCAGGCTCGTGCCACCACACGCGCGGCGGAGCGACGAGCATCAGCGTGTCGCCATCCCGATAGACCTCGAGTGTCCCGGTCCTGGCCTCGAGCTCGAAGGCGAAGCCGGTGCTCGCGCCGACGTCGATCTCGGTCAGCTCGGCGCCCTGGCCGAGGCCGCGCAGGATCTGGGCAGGGTGCCCGGTGAACTGCGCCTTGGTCGCCGGCATGGCGGAGGTCGGCTCCCATGCGCTCGCGGTGGAGGCGTCGAACACGGCGACGATCAGCGACGCGTTGGCCGAGGCGATGGCGCCGATACGGTGTGGAGTGGTCACCGGCTAGTGGTACCGCGAACGCGCAGGGTCTGACGAGCACCTGTGCCGGGAGCCGAGAGCACAAGGACGCGTCAGGACGGCAGCTCGGATGCCGGTCGCTCGACGGAGGCCTCCCAGCCGTCGTAGGCGCCGCCGTGCCGCTCGGCGAGCGCGGCCAGCGCCATCGCGACGTCGTGGATGTGGTCGAGCTCGACGGCATCCACGCGGTCGAGCCGGGCGCCGAACGCGCGTGCGCCCTCGGCGGTGTCGACCTGCTCGGCGACGACGAAGCCTTCTCGCTCGGCGTCGGCGACGAAGCCGGCACGTGCGCTCGCGCTCGCGAAGAACGCCCAGTGGTGGACCGGGCGGGCGAGGGTGAGCGTGTCTCCTCGATCCTGCAGGGCCTCCACGACGTGACGGTCCTCGATCCACTGCCTGCGCTCGGCGTCGGGGAGCAGGAACTCGCGGTAGTAGCCCCAGTCGGGATCCGGCATCGTCCGCACGGCGACGTGCCGCCCGGCGAGCAGCTCGAGCGTCGTGTGCGTTGGCAGGAGCGCGTCGCTCCAGCCGGTGCGCCCGTAGAAGGTCAGCTGCCAGACGCCTTCGCTGCGCACCCGGCCGACGTAGTAGAGGCCCGTCGCCTGCGCACCCTCGGTGATCCGATCCTCGATCGAGCGCAGCAGCTCCGCCTCGGCCGCGCCGCCCATCCCGTGCTCGTCGGGGTCGTGCAGCTCGATACGCACGACGTACAACGTGTCGGCGTCGCCGAGCGGCACGTGCGGTTCGAAGCCGAGGTTCAGGAAGATCGACGCGGGCGCGTCCTCGACGCGGCACACGTAGAACTCCCACGCGTCGCGGATCTCGGGCGCGTCGCTCATGCGCGACGACGCTCTCGGTCGAACTCCACGCGCCAGGCCGCGAGGACCTGCGCGAGCAGCGCGGCGCGCAGGCCACCGAGACCCTCGGTCAGGGCCTCGGGCACGGGACCGAACGAGCGCGCGTACTCGTCGAGCGTGCCGATCTTCGTGTTGTGGAACCGGTAGGCGGCGGCGCGGAGATCGAGGCAGGGCCTCGGCAGCGTACCGCCGAGGTCGACGACCAGCGACGTCCCGTAGTGGCCCCACGCGGCGATCAGATCCGTGGGCCGCACGAACCGCGCGAGGTCCGCGAGCACGTCGGCGACCGGTGCTCCGGCGCGCAGCCGCTCCTCGGAGAGGCCGGTGTGGTGCGCCGCGGTCGGGGACAGGGGACGCCGCGGTGCGATCACGCGCGCGAACGTCTCGCCCGTCGCGGGCCGGTGGAGCACGAGGTGGACGAGCTCGTCCCGCGGGCCGTCGCCGGCGGAGCTGTACGGCCAGGCATTCGCCTCACCGACGAGGACGACCAGGTCATCCCACCGCGTCACCTCGGGCAGTGGGCGGCGCGGTGGCCCGGTCCGGACGACACGCGGCGTGCTCCGGCGCGGCGAGCTCGCCTGGCAGGCGATCTGAGCATCGATCATCGCGCGCATCGGATCGAGCAGGCTGCGAAAGCGCGCGGGATCTCCCTCGAGCGCGCCGAGCACGTGCATCAGCGCCTCGATCGTCGAGACGTACTCGTCACTCGGTTCCTTGCGGATCCGGTACGTCGAGGGCTCGGGCGCCACGAACGCGTAGCGCGGCAGCGCCTGGAGCACCGGGTTGTCGCGCATCACTCTCCGCGCCTGCGACCACGTGCCGTCGACGACGACCAGCGTCACCGGCCCCTGCGGCGGCTCGCGCAGGATGTCCTTCGCGTCGGGGCCCGGGTACAGGAGGATCGGTGGCCGGTCCGGATCGGAGAGCTGGGCCGCGAGTGCGGCGTGCTCGCTCCAGCGCATGCCGACGTGGATCGTCGTCTGCGGCAAGCACAGGCTCGCCATCCGCGCGGTCCCGATCGGCATGAACCGTTCGCGCGGATGCTGGAGGATCACGATCTTGGTCGTGGTCTCGAGCCGCGGGAGCGACGCGCAGTAACACACGGTGACGGGACGCAGGCACCGCGTGCACACGGCGCGTGGCTCCGGACGATCGGGTGCGAACTGCTGCACGCCCCTTCTTACCGCACGCAGGACGCCTCGAGACGGCGAACGTCTCCGCGGCTCAGTCGTGGACGGAGATTTCGCAGTTGCGGAGGCCGACGCGCTCGAAGCCCTTCATGCCGCCGACCGCCAGCTCGCCGCTCACGTCGAGCCGGACCTTGTCCTGGCCGATCTCCAGCGCCTCCTTGCGGAACGTTCTGACGCCGTCCTTGCCGTCCTTCATGGTGCAGTCGATGGACGGCTCACCGCCGGTCGCCGCTCCGAACCCCACCTCGTCGTTACCCTGGCTCGCGAACGTGCAGCCCGTGAAGGCGTAGTGCTTGCCGAGGACGGCGGCCTTCGCGGCGTCGACGTCCTTCTTGATTTGCTCGTCCGCGATGTTGAGGCCGATGCCATTCGCCTTGTCGAGCTCGGCGGAGAGCGCCGCGAGCGCCTTGGCGTCGCACGGGACCCCTGCCGCCTTCTTGGATGAGGTACCGCAGCCCGCGAGGGAGATTGCGAGGAGCGTGATCAGGGAGGTCGTCTTCATGCGCCGCGTCGTATCAGAGTGCGGCGGTGGTCCCGACCGATAGATTCGGCATCACGACACTCCGTCGCGGTCACGAGCCGTGCATGTGCTCCGCATGATGCTTGATCGTGCGCAGCTGCTTGCGCTCCATGAATGCATGCACCAGCGCGATGGCGGGCACCATGACCGACATCCGCACCTTCGGTGGGTACGCGGCGCGATAGCGCGTGACGAGTCGGGTCCGGTCTGAACCCAGTGGCTCCAGCACGAAGGCCCACGTTCCCGCCCAGGCGGGTGAGAGGCCGCTCAGCACCAGCGCGCGCTCGGGGACGATGCGAAGCACCTTGAAGCCTTCGGCACCGGCAGGTCGCGCCGGAAGCACGTCGCCGATGGCCAGCTGCTGGAGCTCGGGGATGATGTGATCCGCACTGCGCACGCCGGCGTTGTCGAGGATGTCCCAGCTGTACCAGCCAGCGCGCTGGCAGCCCATCTGGAGCAGCCACGGCCAGACGTGGTTCGGGGGCGCGTCGATCGTCACGGCGTGGGTGAGCACCGCGCGTGCGTCGGGAAGGATGTCGTCGCCCTCGACTCGCCACGTGCGTTCGACCGCTGCCTTGAGTGCCGGCAGCATCGCGAGGCGAATCAGGATGATGCCCGGTGACAGGAACGACCAGTACGCGCGGAACTTGTCGCGTGCGGCTGCATCGGTCGCGACGGCGCGTGTCTCGGTGTGAAAGGTCGAGCCGCCATCGGGCGCTGGACTCGCGCGCAGCGTCCAGGCGATCTTCACGTAGTCGGGCTCGGCGAAGGTGGCGAACTCGTCCGGCGACAGCGGACGAAAGACCGGCTCTGCCTGCCACGGCTTGGTCGCCGCACCCAGGACGATCTCGCTGCCTGGACGGTCAGCGAGCACGCTCCAGCCGATCGACTTCATCGCCTCGATGAGGCCTCTGGGCCGTGGCGTCGTGTCGGGCCGACCGCGCAAGATCAGCTGCCGACCCTTGAACAGGGCGCGAACGATGCGCGAGCTGTCGAGGTCCATCTCCTTCGCCGCGGCAAGCGTCACCTCCGCAGGCGCCTCGACCGCGACCTGGTGCCGTTCGCAGACATCGTAGGCAGGCATGAAGGTGTCGAGGAGCGGATCTGCCGCGTCGCCCTGCGCGCGTTTCGGGCGTCCGTAGCGAAACCATGTGGTCGCGACATACGTCGCGTACGATGCACTCGCAAGTCCGGCGCCGCCGGCGAGCCATTTGGTGATGCGCGTCATGGCGGTCCTCCATTTCGACGCCCGCCAGTTCAGCATCACGCGTGCCAACAACAAGCACTTGCGAGAGCCCGGCGTGTCGCAGCCGGGTCATCACGTGGTTGTGGAAGGGGCCA
>Ga0102851_10002290_pt1 | contig 11455 bp, 6 predicted proteins | sample Mud3Dept3metaG_FD_79558 | JGI IMG/M metagenome (GOLD analysis project Ga0102851, IMG submission 79558) | Freshwater wetland microbial communities from Ohio, USA, analyzing the effect of biotic and abiotic controls - Mud 3 Core 4 Depth 3... | ecosystem: Environmental > Aquatic > Freshwater >...
CCTCGGAGATCAGCATGTCGGTAAACAATCCTGACTTCGCGGGAGCCTACTGCTCCGGCGGTGGCACATGCTATCTTGGCACGCTGAACGTGAACACGACTGCGACCATCAGCGTCCAGCTACGCGTCGATCCCGACTACCAGGCTAACACCTTGGTGAACACGGTAAGGGTCGATGGCGCTTTGGACGATCCGAACACTGCAAACAACTTCGCTAGTGCACAGGTCAGCGTTAGCCGCCGAGCCGACCTGGAGCTCAATAAAGTAGACCTGAATGACCCCGTGATTGCAGGTGGCAATATCTCCTACGAGCTGAAGGTTACCAATAAGGGCCCATCGGATGCAGTTAATGTCGCCATCCAGGACTCCATCCCGGCCAACACGACCTTCTTTGGCGCAGACGATAATTGCAGCTTGAATGGAAACCTGTTGACCTGTTCGATAGGCAATCTGGCTGCCGGTGCTTCAGCCAAGGTCGGACTACGGGTAAGCACGAGCCAGAATCTGCCAGACGGCAGTCAGGTGACAAACACTGCCACGGTGAGTAGCTCCACCACCGATCCGGTGAGCGCCAACAACACCGATAGCGAGACGACCACGGTCAACCAGTCGCCTTACAACCCGACCGATCTTGAGATCACAAAGTCTGACACGCCCGATCCGGTGGTTGCTGGTGAAATCCTGACCTACACCCTGCAGGTCAAGAATAACGGTCCTGCTCCGGCGATATTAGTCAACGTTATCGATTCACTACCGGTTGGCGTTACCTACATCAGTGCGACATCAAGCCGAGGTCTATGCAATGCTGGTGTCTCCTGCCAGCTTGGCTCAATGCTGGTCGGTTCCACGGCGACGATTAAGATCAAGGTAATGGTCGATAGCTCAGCATCGGGTTCTCTCACCAACCTGGCCTTCGTCTCTTCCGGAAACCCGGATACCAACCCGAACAACGACCTGGCGCAAGCCATCACAGGTGTTACTCGTAAATACGACCTGACCATCACGAAGAAAGCCGATCCGTCGATTGGCACGCCTGGCAGCAGGCTTACCTACGAAGTGCTGGCGACCAATACTGGCCCGTCGGGTGCACAAAATGTTGAGGTGATAGATAGTCTACCCAGCGAGCTGAAGAACGTTACCTTTACTTCCAGCCAGGGAAGCTGCAGTCTGGTTTCTCCCACCCTGATGAAGTGTAACGTGGGCGACATTCCAGCTGGCGGTAAAGTCGTGATCAATGTCACAGGCACTGTTGTTAGTATCGCATCCGATCCGTTAACAAACTATGCAGAAGTCAATGACTGTTGCAGCCTGGACACCAATCCGAATAACGACTCTGTAACGTTGGTCACGCCGCTCAGCCCGAAAGCTGACCTTGGCATCGTCAAGACCTCGAGCCAGGATGTGATTTCTTCAGGCACCACCTTCACATACACCTTGAAGGTGACCAACTACGGACCGTCTCTGGCAACCGGTGTTGCGGTCACAGATACCTTGCCTGTTTATGTAAGCCTGGTAAGCTCGAATCCGGTTCCAAGCAGCGGCCCAACGCCACTGGTATGGAATCTTGGCACGCTTAATGTCCTTGAGACCCGGACGATCACTCTGGTGGTCAAAGCAGCCTCGAACCTGCAGCACGGCCTGCTAATTACCAACCGGGCTTCGGTCGGTAGCCAGGTCTCTGATCCGTACCTCTCGAACAACAACGCCTCTGTTGTTACCCAAGCCTTCAGTGACGCGGATATCGAAGTGATCAAGACGCCAGTTACCAATCCGGTGATCGCAGGCCAGCCTCTGGTGTTTACCGTCAAGGTAACCAATAAGGGTCCATCAACGGCAAGGGATGTGGATATCAAAGATCTCATCCCAAGCGGCTTGAGCCTGACCAGCATCACAACAACTCAGGGTGCTTGCGCTGGTCAAATCTGCCAGTTGGGTGACATGCCTCTCAACGCTCAAGTAACTCTGACCGTCACAACCATGGTCGATCCCAGCGTCCCGAATGGCACACAGCTATGCAATACGGCTATGCGGTTCTCGGATACCCCAGATCCGAATCCGGCAAATGATCAATCGGAGGCCTGTGTAACTGTGGTCACTCGGGCAGATCTGTCCATAACGAAGACTGGCACGCCCAACCCGGTTGTGGCTGGGAGCAACCTGACGTACACATTGCTCGTCCAGAACCTTGGACCATCAGATGCCCAAAATGTGGTAGTAACCGATCCACTGCCGGCTGGTGTGACTTTTGTCAGCGCCACGCCTGCCCAAACGAGTGGACCGAATCCATTGACGTGGAATTTGGGTACCGTTCCGGTTGGTCAATCCAAATCTATCACTGTGGTCGTCAAGGTTAACTCAAACCAGACGGCGAACCTGTCCAATGCGGTTACTGTGACCAGTTCGGCAACTGATCCAGTCCCATCCAATAACACGGATACAGAAACTACAGCGGTCATCGCGCAGGCCGACCTCTCGGTCACCAAGACGGCTTCTGCCAGTGTATCCAGTCCGGGCGAGACCCTGACATACACCCTGCAGGTGCTCAACAGCGGCCCGTCCGATGCCCAGAATGTTTCAGTCAGCGATACGCTGCCCGCTGGAGTGACCTTCGTAAGCGCTACGCCGGACAGAACCAGCGGCCCGAATCCGTTGATTTGGAATCTGGGTGTAGTGGCAGCTGGGCAGAGCCAGACGATCACGGTCGTTGTAACAATCAAAAGCAATACCACCGGTCAAATTACGAACCTGGTAACCGTGAGCAGCCCTACCAACGATCCGGATATGACCAATAACTCGGACAGCGTGACCACGGATATTGGCTATCAAGCTGATGTAAAGATCACCAAGACCGGCTCACCCAATCCGGTTATTGTTGGGAGCAACCTGACGTACACATTGCTCGTCCAGAATCTTGGGCCAGCGGACGCTCAGAATGTAACCGTGTCTGACACACTACCCGGCAATGTGAACTTCGTCAGCGCCAATCCGGTTCAAACCAGTGGACCTAACCCATTGACCTGGAATCTGGGTACACTGGCCAAGGATCAGACCAAGACCATCACCATCGTCGTCCAGGTCAAGCCCAGCGCAACGAACAGCGTGGTGAATACGGCAACAGTTACCAGTACGACACCAGACCCGAACACTGCCAACAATTCTGCCACCGAGACGACGCCGGTGACCACCAGCGCGGATGTCTCGATCAACAAGTCGAGCGCGGTGAGCGTGGTGAGCCCAGGCAGCCAGCTTACCTACACGATCCTGGTGACAAACAACGGTCCGTCGGATGCGCAGAATGTGGTTGTGAGCGACTCCCTGCCAGGCTCCGTCAGTTTCGTTAGCGCTAATCCGGTCCAAACCAGCGGGCCTAACCCGTTGATCTGGAATTTGGGCATGCTAGCCGCCGGGCAGACCAGGACCATCACGGTAATAGTTCAGGTCAATACCAACGCCAGTGGCCAAATCAGCAACCTGGCGAGCGTCACCAGCGATACATACGACCCAGACCTGAGCGACAATTCGGATACAGAAACGGACGATGTGGCCTTCACGGCGGATGTCATGATCACCAAATACGGCCCATCAATTCCTGTCCCAAGAGAGAATAATATCAATTATTCGATCGTGGTACAGAACCTCGGTCCGGCAGTTGCTAAGAATGTAGTCGTAACCGATAACTTACCGACGGATGTCCATTTCACAAGCGCTACCCCGACACCTGTAGTCTCTGGAAGAACTCTAACGTGGTACCTTGGAGATTTACAGCCTTCCGAGACCCGGGTAATTTACTTGACCGTCTACGTCGAATTATGGGCTGATGACTTCGTCAACCATGTTTCGGTACAATCCGAGACATCAGACCCGGATCTTTCCAATAACCAGGACGATGTGACAACCAGGGTGGCTAAACCCACCGCGGTAACGATCACCTCATTCACGGCCTCCGTGAACTCGGGGAACCAGGTAACTCTCAACTGGGTCATGGAGTCAGAGGTCGATACTTACGGATACAACCTGTACCGTTCGCCGTCCAGCGATATAAATACTGCCGAGCTAATCAAGTTTGTATCCGCAGATGGCAGTCTGGTCTACACATACAACGACACAGTTCCATTGGATGGCAATTACTGGTACTGGATCACCTTTGTATCAAACAGCAGTCAGGAGACATCCGCCCAGGCCAGCGTCCAGGTAACTGTGACAACCAATACTTTCAAGATTTTCTTACCTCTAACGAGACGCAAATAGGAGCCAATGAAAATTCTAGCCAGAACCTTACTTGTCGTCCCCATTATCATAGGATTACTCAGCAACGGTAGCGAGGCGCTTGCCTCGCTACCGTTGGTTGAGCAGCCTGCAATCATCCAAAGTTCTCCACAGGGTATAGATTTCAAGTGGGATTTTCCGCCTGTTCAAATGGCTAAACAGCCGGATGGTTCCATTTCGGTGACGGCTGGAAGCCTGCCTCAGCTAAGCACACCCGGCGCGCCACAGGTCCCCGTAGGATACTTGCTGATTGCCCTACCCGCCCAGGCAAATCCCACCTTGGTCTTGGATGAAGTAGACGAAGAAATTTTGATAATGGATGGAAGCATACCGTTAGCGCCGGCTCCATCCGGCGTGATCAAGTCTGCCAGCGGGGAAGTGCTTGGCGGTGACTATGCACCTGTTGACCAACCGCTAGATTTCAATCCTCCACCGGTCGAGTTTGAATACCTGGGTGTCGTGCGTGGCGTGGCTTTGGGACGCTTGGCTTTTTATCCGACGCGCCCGGAAGGAGAAAGCCTGCGCGTGTTGCACAGCGTGAGCGGTCACCTTGACTTCAACGCGCAAACAGCCACCCTACCAGGTAGGCGAATAGCAAGCGATCCGATGCTGGATATCATTGCATCCCAGGTGGTTAACCCCGCCCAGGTCACCAGTTTTCAAGATCTTCCCTTGCCTGAGGCGGATGTTCCATCTGATCCCCAGGTAACCAGCGCCAGCGCGATTATTGAAGTTGTGCAACAGGGGATCTCAGCGATCACTTACACGGATTTAAAAAACGCTGGATTCCCGGTCGATAATGTTAATCCCAATAATTTGCATTTATCTCATTCTGGTATAGAAATTGCAACAGATTGGGATGGAGACACAGACGTGTTTTTTGAGTCCAACGAGCGCATCCTTTTCTACGCTGACCCGGCATTCAGCCGGTGGCAGGCAAGCGATACATATATCCTAACTGAAACCAGTACCGCCGGTTTACGCATGGGATCACGATCTGCCAGTATTTCCGGCGTTCCAAGCGGGGTGGCGTATGCAGAGTTGTTGGTCGAGCAAAACTTGATATACTCTCCCGACTGCTTATGCGGACCTATCCCCATCGGCAGAAATGGCGATCGTTGGGTCTGGGAATTGATAAAGCAACCTGATCGAACTTTAAAAAGCTTCCCATTCAGCCTGCTGGCAGTCAATAGCAGTCTGCCTGCCAAGCTGACCGTTTGGCTGATTGGATACACCGATACCGCCGCTGCGTTGGATCACCGGGTTAGGCCGAGTCTGAATGGCACAACCTTAACCCCTTCCCAGGTCGAGTGGAATGGGAAAATGGCTTTCGAGGGTAACTTTGATATCCCCGCCGGGACTCTGGCAAGTAGCAACAATCTCACCCTTTCACTACCTGGCATATCTGGAGTGGACGTCGAAGGCATGTGGCTGGATGCCTTCAAGGTACGTTACCCGCTGAGCAGCGCATCGATTTGGGCGGCGATTAATTTCTGGGGGGCAGATACATACTCGGCGTATACAGTCAGTCTAAGCAACATCACTGGCTTACGTGCCTATGATGTGACGGATCCGAACAATCCGCAGCGCCTTTCCAATTACACAACCAGTGGCTCCCAGGTTAAGCTGGCTGATCCTTCCGGTCTTGGAGGGCGAAAATATTCTATAACAAACAACAGCGGGATCCAGCCGCCAGTGTCAGTGCGGCTAAAAAGCAGTCCAATTTCATCTACGCCGGGTTATAGTGGCGCACCTTATGTGATCATTACTCACAACAGCTTTGCATCTGCCATGATGCCCTATATTTCTTTCCGGCAGGGTCATGGAATAAGCATATTAATGGAAAATGTGCAGTCATTATATGACCAGTACACCTATGGTCGCTTAGATCCAGAAGCTATCCGCATATTCCTCGATCAGGCCTATCACACCTGGAGCATTCCGCCTCTATATGTGCTATTAGTCGGTGATGGCAATTCTGATCCGCGCATCTATATAGCGGGCCATCTCGCCACTTTAATCCCACCCTATCTGGCAAATGTTGATCCGTGGATGGGAGAAACCGCTGCCGACAACCGCTTTGTCGCTATCGATGGTGACGACATCCTACCGGATATGATGCTGGGTCGTTGGCCTGTAAACACCATATCTCAGGCACAGGCGGTGGTTCAGAAAGTGATGCAATACGAGCAGAATCCTGTGGGTGGCAACTGGTCTTATCGTTATACCTATGTCACCGATGACGCCGATCCCGCCGGGGACTTTCCCGCGGAAGCTGATAGTCTTGTGGGCATGTTCTCATCTGGCCTCATGGTGGAAAAGTATTATTACCCCCAGGGTGTCATTCCGACCAGCCCAGAGGGCATTCAATTTATCAATAGTGTCAAAAGCAGTTGGAACAATGGTCAAGCCGTTATGACTTACATTGGTCATTCCTCCCAGCACCAATGGGCGGCAGAGAACATCTTTCATCTAAACGACGTTGTTAATGTAAACAATGCTGGTAGGATGCCAGTACTGCTGGAGCTAACCTGCCGCACAGGATCTTACCATTTGCACAGTTTACAAAGCCTGGATGAAGAGCTCCTTCGACATCCCACAAACGCCACTGTAGCGGTATTCGGTCCAACTGGTCTTGGGATTTCGGAAGGGCATGTCGAGCTTGCCAAAGGTTTCTTAACAGAATTACAAACCAGCACACCTCCCCTCTTCGGTGATGCTTCTGTAGCTGGGAAAATCAACCTGGCGACAACGATCTCCCCCAATTCCGATTTGATCGATACCTATGTCTTGCTTGGTGACCCGTATTCAAAATTTTATAAGACCACCTCACCTGTAACAAGTTTGATATATCTACCTCTTATCAAGAGGAAATAGCTTTGAAGGAGTATAATCAAAATTGAGTTTTAAAGGAGGATCTCAAATGAACTGGAAGAAATTAAGTCGCCGGACATTGCCCCTGCTGATCGTGCTGGTGTTGCTGCTGATGCAAGCCATGATGCTGACCGCTGCCAAGCCGGCTGCACCGCTACTGGTAATCACAGACACACCCACACAGCAAATTATCACACCATATCCACCACCAACTACAGAGGTTGTGCCCCCCACGGAAGAACACCCAACCCGGATTCCGCCTGAACCACAACCCACACCGATTCCCCCAGGTCCACGACCTCGACCGGGTGGTCCTGGCAACCTGCAAACTGTCCTCTCTACAAGCATCCTGGTTGTCGTTGGGTTAATTTTGGTTGTTTCTGCCTTGTTATATATCCCGCGCATGAACCGCAAAAAAGGTTAATCAGCTCGTGCATTCTTATTTTCTCGATAAGTGTTCCACCCTGATAAATCATGGCGGCAATCCATCGTGCTGTAAAAATTCTGGAAGATATTGCTAAGACAATCTGGGAAGCAATTTTACGTAAGACGCACTGGATTGCCGCCACTTCCTATCGTGTTCTGCTGGCTATCCTGATTTCCATATTAATTCTCCTCTCAATTGCTTTCGGGGGGGCAATTGCTTCAAATTCACAAACAGAAGAGCTCACCGATGAGGCGTTCCAACAAGCGGTGGCTACAGCCATAGCCGCCTACAATGCTGCCTCTGCCACCCCAAACCTGGATGGAACTGCGACGCCGTTTATCCCCGTTAAAGACACGCCGGCTGTAATTCCAATGGATATCCCACCCTCTCTAGAAGACGGAATAGCCTTTCCAGAAACGACTGAAATTCCACCCGCTTTAGAATCTGGAGAAACCACTCCCCAAACGGCGGAAGCTCTCCCGGTGGAGCCAGTCGCTCCATCTTTGAATTTTTATGGCATAAATTTTCACAATAATCAAGATAAGGTAACGATCAAAATAATTCCCAAGAACAAAAGAGTAAATGGTGGCAAACCGATCGTGATAACCTTTAATCCAGCTAAGCAGTGTAAATTTGGAGACAAGAGTGCCTGCGTCTACGCCTATCTCAACGAAAACCTGGGAAATACGATTTTCATTTCAGTACACTCCGGCGAGGGAGGCGAAGCTCAGTCTTTTCGCCATGCTTTGGAAGGAACATTTATTAATTCTGGATTATTTACCGCAAAAAAAGTGCAGAGCAACTTGAATGCTCTGGAGGGTGCCAGAGTTGAGCTTTCACAGGGAAGAAAAGCCGTCCGTGGCTTGGAGTTGACTTTAATAACGCGAATTCCACCCCGGTCTATGCGCCGGTATCTGGCTTCTTCGGTAGCTGAAGCCTTAGAATTCACCAGACCCAATGCTGGCAGCCCCCATTACCAATCCAATCCAGATCAGCCACAGCTCGTGTTTGAGACCTGTGGCTGGATGCTACCTGGCGAAGGATTAGGCTCTGTAGCAACAGCTACATCAGCCTCTATTTATCTGGCGGTAATACAGAAAGTAACTGACGACTGATATATTATCAGTTTTATGCAACAGGCCGGAACTTATACCCATATACCAATAAACCCCGCTCATCGCCGTCCTGGCGCAGGCGGCGTGTGACCATCTCTACTGGCATGCCAATTTCAACCGGCGCATCACCCAAATCGGTGAGTTGTGCCGTCACCAGGGGGCCTTCCTCTAGCTTTACCAATGCCACTGTATATGGAGCATATTGCTCGTAACCAGCCGGTGGATCATAAATTGTGGTGTGGGAATAAACTTCACCGCGCCCGCTAAATTGATAGAGTACCTTGGCTTCGCCACCACATTCAGGGCAGACATCTCGCGGAGGGAAGAGTTTCGCCTGGCAGTGCGGGCAAACCTCACCGACCAGTGAATACCGCTGCTTTTTTAATCGCCAATGGCGGGGGATTTCCATGTGTGATAACTCCTCAATAATAGACTTATTGATACCGTGCTAAATATAGCCAGGGCGAACTATCAAGAACTATCAACTTAACTTACGTCACATTAAACACACTCAACGCATTACCAATTTATCGCGCATCCTTGCATAGCTGGCATAATCTATCTCCGTGCGGCGGGCAATGTAATCCTGGGTGTGTGGGGCGCGATCCTTTCGCTCCCGAATCGCCTCCGTGACCGTGAGCGCAAAGGCATCCGAGCCTGCCCCAGAACCGAAGGAAACCATCAAGATGCGATCCCCTGGTTCGGCGATATCCAATATCGCGGTCAGGCCGATAATTGCTGCGCCAGCATAGGTGTTACCAATCACCGGCACTAACAAACCGGTTTCGATCTGTTGCTGGCTAAACCCCAGCATCTCAGCCACACGTTGGGGGAATTTCGTGTTGGGCTGGTGGAAGACAGCGTATTTATAATCAGCCGGTGTCGTTCTACTGGCGTCGAGAAGAGCCTTCCCGGCCTCGGTAATGTGCTTGAAATAAGCTGGCTCTCCAGTGAAGCGTTGCCCGTGCTCCGGATACTTTTCGTGTTGCCGCCGCCAGAAGTCTGGCGTGTCTGTAACATAGGAATAGGTATGATCGATCACCGCCAGCGCCTCCTGGGCGCTGCCAAGCAGGAAAGCTGCGCCGCCCGCTCCGGCGGTATATTCCAGGGCGTCACCAGGCTTACCTTGTGCAGTGTCCATACCGATTGCCATCGCATAGCGCGCCATACCCGATCCGACAAAACCAATGGCTGCCACCATCGCCTCTGTACCCGCTTTGCAGGCAAATTGCCAGTCTGCCGCTTGCACATTCGGTACTGCACCTATCGCTTCCGCCACCAGGGTTGAGGTAGGCTTTACGGCGTATGGATGCGACTCCGAGCCCACCCAAACCGCGCGCACCTCACTCGCCGGAACACCTGCCCGTTTCATCGCATTCCGGGCAGCTTCGATAGACATGGTAACTACATCTTCGTCCAAGCCGGGTACTGCTTTCTCCTTGATCGGCAATGCAGCCTGCCCGCCTGTCCAGACGCGCGCCACCTCCTTCGCCGGCAAGCGATAGCGCGGCACATACGCCCCATAACCCACAATCCCCACTGGTTTCGTAGGCTTTAATAATATGCTTTCCAAATTCATCTCAGTCATGATGCCACCTGCTATATTTTCGATTTTGGATTTTCGATTTTCGATTGGTCTTCAAATAACTGACTACCTGATTCTCTGATTTCCTGATTGCCTGCTTGACCGATTGACTGACCGCCAAACTCCTTTAGGATCTCCTCCGCCCGGTCAATGCGCACCGCTTTTTCAGCGACCATTTGTTGAGCCAGGCGTTCGATCATCTCTCCTCGCGCCCCAGCGGCGATAGCCACCTGGCGGGCGTGCAGGCTCATATGACCGCGTTGGATACCTTCAGTGGCTAGAGCGCGCAGGGCTGCCAGGTTTTGAGCCAGCCCCACCGAGACGATAATTTCAGCAAGCTGGCTGGCGCTGGTAACTCCCATCAGCTTCAGCGCTGCTTGCGCAGCTGGATGGACACGGGTTGCGCCGCCCACAGTGCCTACTGCCATCGGCATCTCCAGTCTTCCTACCAGGTCCCCTTGCTCGTTGCGCTCCCAAACACTTAAAGAAGTATACATACCATGTCGGGCTGCATAGGCATGCGCGCCTGCTTCCACGGCGCGCCAATCATTTCCTGTAGCGATGACTACCCCATCTACACCATTCATGATGCCCTTATTGTGCGTCGCTGCCCGATAAGGGTCAACAGCAGCAAAAGCCCAGGCGGCGATGATCCCATCTCTGACTTCATCGGCGCGATGCTCGCCGAAGGAGAGCTCGGAGAGTGGGATGGTGCATTCCGCTCTTGCCAGGCGGCGGTCTGCCAGGTTAGACAATATGCGCAGGTGGGCGCGACCGCCGGTGATCTCCTCAACCAGCGGCGCCAGACGCTCAACTGCAGTGTTGACCGCATTTGCCCCCATCGCATCGCGCACATCATAAATTAAGTGCAGCACCAGGAATGGTCCGATGGGAGAATCCGGGATCAGGCGCATTTCCAGGTCGCGACCTCCCCCGCCCAGACGCTGTAAAACCGGATCGATGCCAGCTACTGCACTCAATAATTGCTCTCTGGACTCAAGCAATGCCTGGCGCGCTTTAGTAATATCCGGCACGTCTAATAACTGAATTTGCCCGATCATCTCTGGAGCAGTTGTCTCAGCCCGAAAACCGCCCCCTGCCCGCGCCAGCTTGGCCATAAAGGAAGCTCCAGCCACAACAGATGGCTCCTCAATCGCCATCGGCACGAGCACTTCCCGACCATTAACAA
>Ga0102851_10002291_pt1 | contig 11454 bp, 8 predicted proteins | sample Mud3Dept3metaG_FD_79558 | JGI IMG/M metagenome (GOLD analysis project Ga0102851, IMG submission 79558) | Freshwater wetland microbial communities from Ohio, USA, analyzing the effect of biotic and abiotic controls - Mud 3 Core 4 Depth 3... | ecosystem: Environmental > Aquatic > Freshwater >...
CCGATCCTCGGTCAGCGACTTGAGCACCTCGAGGATCCGGTCGCGCGCGTCGCCGACGTCCTCCGGCGTGACCGCATTGCGCGGGCCGGTCTGGCCGCGCTCCTCGGAGCGGACCTTCGCGTCGATCGCGCCCTGGAACCGCGGCAGCGTGGTCAGCCCGGCGAGGTAAACGACCTCCGCGGCGGCGACCAGCGGCAGCGCGATGTCCGCGTGCCCCGAGACGACGGCCGCGGCGGCGGCGCCGCCGAACAGCAGCATGTTCCAGCGGAACATGAACGCTTCCTTGAGGTAACGAAGCAGCCCGGCTTTCTTCGGTTCCGCCATTCAGTCCCCCGCTCGACTCGACGACTCGAGCCGGTCGATCGTCTCCCGAATGCCCATCACGATGTCGATGAACTTCGGATCGCGCTGCAGCACGATCGACGGCCGATCGGGCGGCGGGACGCGGAGCTCCTTCATCACCGTGCCGGGGGAGTTCGAGAACATGAGGATGTGATCGCCGAGGAACACGGCCTCCTCGATCGAGTGCGTGATGAAGAAGATCGTCGGCGATTGCTCGCGCCACAGCGCGACCAGGTTGTCCTGCATGCGCGACCGCGTCGGCGGATCGAGCGCGCCGAACGGCTCGTCCATCAGGATGATCCGCGGCTCGAGGATCAAGGTCCGCGCGATCGCGACGCGCTGGCGCATGCCGCCGGACAGCTGGTGCGGGTACTTGTCGGCGTCCTTCTTGACCGACAGCCCGACCTTCTCGATCCAGTACTTCGCGCGGTCGATGCGCTCGCTGCCCGACAGCTTGGGGACCCGGACGACGCCGCCGCGGCTCTGCGCGTCCGGCTTGCCCTCCATCAGCACGCTGAACACGTTCGGCGACGGTGTCGCCGCGACCTTGTGCGTGCCGTTGAAGCTCTTGTCGTCGACGAGGTCGATGACGATCGTCATCCCCTTGTCGAACTGGTGGGGCGTCAGCGTCGTGAACTGCGCGACCGTCTGCTTGCGCACGCAGCCGTCGAGCCCGCGCGTCAGGCCGCGGCACTCGAGGCCGAACGCGACGTTCTCGAGGACCGAGCGGTTGTCGAACGAGGTGTAGTCCTGGAACACCATGCCGCGATCCGGACCGGGGCCGAGCACCGGCTTGCCGTCGACGAGCACCGTGCCCGAGGTCTGCGGGAACTGCGGCAACAGGCCCGCGATCATCCGGATCACCGTCGACTTGCCGCAGCCCGAGGGGCCGAGGATCGAGATGAACTCGCCGCGACCCGGGTAGTCGGGGATCGAGAACGAGACGTTCTTGATCGCGGTGAACGCGCTGCCGCCCGAGCCGTAGGTCTTGGTGACCTTGTCGAACGCGACGACCGGCGGCTTGACCAGCGGCTTGGCGAGCTCCGCCATCAGCGGCTTGCCGCCGGCGATGCTCGTCGACTTGGCGACGGTCTCGGGCGGCTGTGCGCCGCCGGGCTTCGCGGTCGCCCCGGCACCCTTGGTGGGGGCCGCCTCGGCGGGCTTCGCGGTCGCGCCCTCGGCCGTGGCGGTCGCCTCGGCCTTCGTGGGGCCGGGCTCGGCCTTCGCGGGGCCGGGCTCGGTCGACGCGGCGGCGGGCTTCGCAGTCGTCGGCGCACTCGCGAGCGCGGATGCGATCTGGGCGGCGCGCTCCGAGGTCGCGACCTTGGCGCGGCCGGGTGCGTGGGCCGCGGCCTTCGCCATGTTGGCGTCGGACACGCCGGCAGGCTCGTCCTTGGGTGCGAGCACGGCCTCCTCGGCCTCGAACGCGGCGAGCGCGGCGGCCTCGGCGGCCGGATCGCGCGCCGGGGGCGTCGGCTTGATCGTGCCGCCGCCGGCGGGACCGGTCCCGGTGCCGGGGGCGCCGCGTGGGCTCCTGGGATCGTGCGAGCTCATAGATCCTTCCGCCACGCGAACACCCCACGCTGGAGCGTCCGCAGGACGAGGTCGAGCGTGAACGCGATCATCGCGATCACGAACAGCAGCAAGTAGATGTGCTCGTACAGGCCCTGGCGCTCGCTGCCCATGAGCAGCGTCCCGATGCCATGCGGCGTGTTGATCACCTCGACGAGCATGATGTAGCCGAGCGCGAGGCCGAGCTGGAACCGCAGGCTGGTGATGATGTCGGGCAGGGCGAGTGGCACGAGCACCTTGCGAATGATCTGGAACCGCGATGCGCCGAGCGTCTGCGCCGTCTCGACGTAGCGCTCGGGGACGATCGAGATCGCCTTGACCGTGTCGGAGAACACGAACGGGACGATCGCGAGGAAGATGAACATCCACTTCTGCTTCTCGCCGTCGGAGAACAGCAGGAGCGTCAGCGGGATCAGCGCGCCCATCGGCACCGAGCGCAGGAAGATGACGAGCGGCGCGAGCGCGGAGCCGACGCCGCGATTGCTGGCGGCGAGCACGCCGACGCCGATGCCGATCAGCGCCGCGAGGCCGACGCCCTTGAACACGCGCTCGAGCGTATCGAGGATGCTGGTGATCAGCTCGCGATCCATGAGCCGGCCGAACGAGCCGAACACCTCGCCGGGGCTCGGCAGCTTCGACGGCGAGATGATCCGGTCGGTCGGCCCGCCCCGCGTGACGACCCACCACAGCCCGAGGATCACGACGATCAGGCCGATGCCGAGCAGCGCGCTGATGTGCGTCGGAGGATCCGCGCGCAGCGTCTTCCACCACGGGGGGGCCTCGGGCAGCCGGTTCGGATCGTGCTCGGGATCGGGCGGCTCGGCCTTCTTCGGCGGCGCAACCTCGGCCTTCTTCGCCGGCGCTGGCTCGGCCTTCTTCGCGGGGAGCGGCAGCGCCTTGTCGAGCAGCGACGTGGCTTCCGGCTTGGTGGCAGGCTTGGCGTCGTCGGCCTCGAGCGCCGCGAGTGCGGCGTCCTTGGCGGCCTTGTCCGCGGCCGTACCCTTCGCGTCGTCGGCCGCGGCTGTCGCCGTCGACGCGGCCTCCCCGGCCTTGGGCGCCGCGGGCTGCGCCGGCGCCGCGCGCACCGATGCCTTCGCGTCGTCAGGCGCGTCGGCCGGTGGCTGCGGAGGCTCGTCGGGCTGTTTCGGGTCGTCGGTCACTGGGCCTCTGCAGGCACCACTTTCACTTCGACGCGGCGGTTCCTGGCGTGGTTATCCGGATCGGCGGGGTCGGCGGGGCGACTCCAGCCCGCACCATCCACCGAGAACTGGTTCGGCTGCATCTTGAACTTGTTGACCAGCGCCTCCTTGACGGAGTTCGCGCGGCGGAGCGACAGCTCCTTGACCAGGCTCTCGTCCGCGGCGCCCTTCATCGACGAGTCGGTGTGGCCCGAGATCACGATGCGCGCGGCGCCGAACTGACCGGCGAGCTTCGCGATCTCCTCGATCGTGTACTCGACGTTGCCGTCGTAGAACATCTCGCCCGAGCCCGACTTCGCCGCGACCTTCTTGTAGATGTCGAACGAGTTCGGGAAGAAGTTGATCGTCACCGTCTTGGTGAGCACGGCGCTCTCGACGTTGACCTCGTTGCCGCTCGCGGGCGTGAACTTGAACTCGTACTCGTTCTTGCTCTCGGCGTACTTCGGCTCGGCGCCGAGCTTCTTGATCACGGAGAAGTCCATGATCGTGTTGAACTCGACCTTGTTCTCGACGGCGCGGATCGCCTTGTAGAGCAGGAACGCCGTGTTGTACGTGCGCTCGAAGTTCGTCGGGTTGCTCGCGACCATGAAGAAGTCGCGGTTCTCGGCGTAGTTCGTCCAGTGCGCGTCGGCGAGCATGCTCGAGCCGGTGCCCGGCGGCAGGCTGTAGAACTCGTCCATCAGCTTCGCGACGGAGGCCTTGTTCTCGTCGCTCTTGGTCAGCTCGTCGGTCGCGTCGAGGATCCCGCGGACGAGGCCCTCGATGATCTCCGGGTTGTCACGACCGAAGTCGGCGCGCGCGAACCACACGTCGGCGATCAGCTTGTTCGCCGTCAGCGTCGACACGAGCATCTTGTTGCCCATGCCCGGCTTGGTCAGGTTGTAGATGTCCGGCGCCCACGACACGACCGCCGCGATGTCCTTGTTCTGGTTGTAGGCGGCGGCGGCCTGGAACGCGTCCTTGGTGAACTTCATCTTCACCTCGGACGGCTGCACGCCACCGTTGAGCAGGACGTTGAGCAGGAAGTAGTGCGACGGCGAGTTCTGCGCGAGCACCACGGTCTTGCCGCGGAGGTCGGCGACGCTCTTGATCGCTTCGCGCGCGACGATGCCGTCGCCGCCGTTCGACCAGTCGATCTGCTGATAGACGCGCGGCATCGTGCGCGGATCGCGCTTGAGGCGCTCGATGATCAGCGGGAGCATGTCGACCGTCGCCCAGCCGATGTGCACGGTGCCGTTGGCGACCGTGTTGCCCATGCTGACCGGGTCGTCGATCAGGACGAGCTCGAGCTGGAACTCGCCACCCTTGGCGTCCTTCCAGACCTTCTTCGGCTTGGGGCCCTGGTTCGCCCAGATGATCGGCGCCCAGCCGGCCCACACGTTGACGGCGAACCGGACGACGCGCGGCTTGCCGAGCGCCTTGTACTCCGCGGTGCCCGGGACGGCCGGCAGCGTCGTCGCCGGCTCGAACGAGTACTCGGTGACGGTCGTCGGCGGTGCGTTCGGATCCGGGTTCTCGGCGGTCGCCGCCGAACCCGAGCCCTTGAGGATGTTCGGATCGACGTATCCCGCGCTGCCCGAACCGCCGGTGCCGCCGCCGCCCGACTTCTTCGCGTTGCAGCGATAGAAGGCCAGACCGACGAGCCCCGCCACGACGGCGAGGACGGCGATGAAGAATGCCGGTTTGGGTTTTCCTGCTCCGTCAGCCATGTGCCTGCTCCCTGTCTGCTAGTGCCGAGTTACTCGGTGACCTTTTGCGGCTCGCGCTCGCGGGCTTCCTCGGCGGGGCCGAGGTCCTTGGCGGTCGCGGTGATCGGCGTCGTCTCCGGTGCGCGCATGCCGAGCTCGACCTCGAGGTCCTTGAGAGCGTCGTCGGCCATCGAGGCCTCCATCTTCTCCTCGGCCTTGATCTGGTCGATGCCCTCGTTCGAGAGATCGCTGGCGACCCGGGCCTTGCCGCGGTTGCCGTCGATCTTGCGCTGGATGACGTCCTCGAGCTGCCCGAAGTCCGTCGTGACATCCATGTTGAAGCTCTGCGTGAGCTTGGCGACCTCGGCCTCGGCCTCGCTCATCTTGAGCTCGGAGTCGTAGCGCTGGATCTTGTCCTTGACCTCGACGAGCTTCTTGTTCGCGTACTGGATCTTCTTGAGGTTGTTGCCGTACGCGGCCTCGTGCATCCCGAGCTGCTGCTTGTTCTCCTCGAGCTGCGCCTTCGCCTTGGTCAGCTGCAGCGCGAAGTTGCCGGCGGTCTCGCGATCCCCCGACTTGAGGTAGGCCTTGGCCTGCGCGGTCAGCTTGTTGACCGAGGACTCGCCGTCCTTGACCTGTCGGCTCACGCGCTCGACGAGGCCGCGATACTGCTCGAGGCCGATGCGGCCTTCTTTCAGCTGCTCGACGGCCTGATCGTACTCGTACTGCATCTGGGCGATCGGATCGGCCTCCCAGAAGTAGTTCGCGAGCTTGTTGAGCTGAGCCCTGATTGCACCAAAGAACTTTCCGAGAATCATCGAGGTCCTCCGCGGACCCAGAAGGTACGAAGGTCCCCGAGCTACCTCAAGCCAAGTGGGCAGGATCCTTCGCTTGCAAGTCTGGCGCAGTGCTGACTTGCACCGGGTCGGAGCCCATGATCGCCGGTGGGCCGAGCGGGCTCCAAGCGCCCGTCTTGTTGTGGTGATTCTCTCCAAGGTGCCCGGACTTCACAAGGCTGTTTCTGGGCGCGGCTGCCCGTAGGGTGCTGCGCCATGACGAACCGAGAGGTCTCGAGCCATGCGGTGGTGATCGCCGGAGGAGGACCGACGGGGCTGATGCTGGCGGGCGAGCTCGCGCTGGCGGGCGTCGACGTCGCCATCGTCGAGCGCCGCCCGAGCCAGGAGCTGGCCGGCTCGCGCGCGGGCGGGTTGCTCGCGCGCACCCTCGAGGTCCTCGATCAGCGCGGGATCGCCGATCGGTTCGTCTCGGAGGGACACAAGACGCAGATCTGGCAGTTCGCCGGAGCTCCCCTGGACCTCGGCGACGCTCCCACCCGGCACAACTACGTGCTCGCCCTGTGGCAGAACCACATCGAACGCATCCTGGCCGGCTGGGTCGGCGAGCTGGCGGTGCCGATCTATCGTGGACGTGACGTGACCGGCTTCGCGCAGGACGACACCGGCGTCGACGTCGAGCTGTCCGACGGCCAGGCGCTGCGGGCGCAGTATCTCGTCGGGTGCGACGGAGGACGCAGTCTGATCCGCAAGGCGGCTGGCATCGAGTTCCCCGGGTGGGATCCGACGACCAGCAACCTGATCGCCGAGGTCGAGATGACCGAGGAGCCCGAGTGGGGGCTGCGCCGCGACGCCCTCGGCCTCCATGCGCTGAGCAGGCTGCCCGATGGAGGGCCGGTGCGGGTCATGGTGACCGAAGCGCAGCTCGGAGCGACGAGCGAGCCCACCCTGCACGATCTCAGCTCCGCGATGATCGCCGTCTGGGGGACCGACTACGGGATCCACCGTCCCACCTGGATCTCCCGGTTCACCGATGTGACCCGACAGGCCGCGGCCTACCGCGACCGACGGGTCCTGCTGGCCGGCGACGCCGCACACGTGCATCCCCCGGACGGTGGACAGGGCATCCAGACCGGCATTCAGGATTCGGTGAACCTGGGATGGAAGCTGGCCCAGGTGGTCAACGGGATCTCTCCGGACCGCCTGCTGGATACCTACCAAGCCGAGCGCCACCCGGTCGGTGCCGGCGTCCTGCGCACCACGATGGCAACCGTCGCGCTTCGCCGCCCGGACGAACGCACGGCGGCCTTGCGCGACACCATGGCCGAGCTCCTCGGGATGGACGAGCCTCGCAGGCACTTCGCCGCGAAGCTGTCCGGCCTGGACCTTCGTTACGACCTCGGCGAGGGACACCCGCTGGTCGGACGACGCATGCCCGATCTCGACCTGATCACCGCCGACGGCCTGCTGCGGGTGTTCACCCTGCTGCACGACGCACGGCCGGTGCTGCTCAACCTCGGTGAGCCCGGCGGTGTCGCGATCGCGCCCGGGCGTGATCGCGTCAAGGTGATCGACGCCAGCTACGCGGGTGCGTGGGAGCTCCCGGCCCTCGGGGCGGTCCGTGCGCCCACCGCCGTGCTGATCCGGCCCGACGGATATGTGGCGTGGGTGGGAGACCAGACGCAGGCGGGGCTCGCGGACGCGCTGATCACGTGGTTCGGAGCACCTGCTACCGCGTAGGTCGGCGGGGTAAGGTTCGCCGAATGGTCCCGTGGAAAGTGCTCGCAGCGGTCACGACGACCGAGGGCGAGCTCCAGCTTCGCCAGCGGAACCCGAAGGAGTTCCTGATCACGATCGACGGCCGCGTGCTGATGACCAGCGCCGAGCGCTCGTCGGAGGAGGCGGTCGCGACGCTCGCGTGCAAGCAGCTCGCGGCGAAGAGAGCGCCGCGCGTGCTGATCGGCGGCCTCGGGATGGCCTACACGGTGCGCGCCGCGCTCGATGTCCTGCCGAAGAGCGCGAAGGTCACCGTCGCCGAGCTGACGGCCGAGGTCGAGACCTGGAACCGCGGACCGCTCGCCGTGCTGACCCGCGGTGCGGTCCTCGATCCGCGCGTCCGCGTCGTCATCCAGGACGTGGCGCGCGTGATCGAGCGGCCGCCACCGGGCGGCTACGATGCGATCGTCCTCGATCTCTACGAAGGTCCGCACGCCGCGCAGAAGCGCGAGAACGATCCGTTCTACGGCCGCGCCGCGCTCGCGCGGACGTTCGCCGCGCTCGCTCCCGGCGGCGTCCTCGCGATCTGGTCCGAGGAGATCAACGCCGTGTTCAAGAAGCGGATGATCGACGCCGGCTTCGAGACCACGGTCCACCACCCGGGCGGCAGCCGCGCCTACGTCGTGTATCTCGGGCGCCGGGGTGAAGCCGACGCCCTCCGCCGCGGGCCCGGGCCCCGGGCGCCGCTCACCGACAAGGCCCGGCCGGCCCGTCGGGGGCGGTGATGAGCGAGCTCTCCCAGGGACTGCACGACCTCGGGCGCGGCTTCGAGTTCGTGAAGCGCTACCCGTCGCTCTGGAAGTGGGTCGTCGCCCCGTCGGTGATCACGCTCCTGCTGCTCGTCGGCGCGGTGGTCGGCGTCGCCGCGCTGACCGAGCCGCTGGTCAGCTGGGTGACGTCGCACCTGCCGTCGTGGCTCGAGGCGATCGCGGGCGTGCTGCTGACGATCGTCGTGGTGATCGGCCTGTCGCTCGCGGCGCTGCTCGTGTTCGTCTCGGTCGCCGGCATGATCGCCGGGCCGTTCAACGAGCTGCTCTCCGAGGCGGTCGAAGCGCGCCTGACCGGGACGCCCGCGGCGCCGTTCTCCCTCGCGGCGTTCCTCCGTGGCGCGGTGCTCGGCATTGTCCACGGGCTGCGGCGCCTCGCGACCGCGCTCGCCGGGGTGCTCCTGATGGTCGCGCTCGGCTTCATCCCGGTCGTCGGGACGATCGCGGCCGCGGCGATCGGGCTGTGGCTCGCCGGGCGCGGCGCCGCGTACGACGCGTACGACGCGGTGCTGTCGCGGCGCGAGCTGCCGTACCGCGACAAGCTCGCCTACCTCGATCGCCACCGCAGCCGGACGCTCGGGCTCGGGCTCGCGATCGCGGGGATGCTGCTCGTGCCGGGGCTCAACCTCGTCGCGCTCGGTCTCGGCGCGGTGGGGGCCACGCTCGCCGCGCACGAGCTCGCCGCCCGGCCGGCGCTGCCGGCTCAGAACAAGGCTTGAGCTTCGAGCCCGATCACGAGGCCGAAGTTGTCGACCGAGTGGTAGCGGTGCCCGACGAGATCGATCGGCGATGCGTGGAGCGGGTTGACCTCGGGCGTCCCCGGGTTGACGACGTCGTTGGTCGTGTCCTCGCACGCGCCACTCGTGTCACCGCAGGTCGGTAGATCGACGCCGGCATCGGCGAAGCTGATCACGTGGTCGGTCTTCCAGGCGAGGTCGACCATCGCCGCGAACCGGACATGCGCGCCGAGCTGCGCGCGCACCGCGAACCGCCCCGCGGTCTCGAGGTAGTTCTCGACGTTCGAGATCCCGGGGTGGCTCATCGCCTGGATGCCGGTCTCGGTCGGATCGCGATCGAGGATCAACGGACCGGAGCCGCGGCTGTCGCCTGCGTAGGCGAACACCTCCCACAGCTCGCTGTACTGCCGGCCCTCGAAGTGGCCGACGATCCGCCCGCCGACGTCGAGCGAGATCCGGTTCCCCGTGACCTTGTCGTCGAGCGCGTGGGTCTCGATGCCGAACGCGACGCCGCCCTGCTGCGAGGCCTTGAAGTTGGTCACGCCGAACCCGGGGTCCTGGTAGAGCGACGCCGACTTCGCGGCGATGGGCGCCTGCCAGAACAGCTCGAACCAACCCTCGGTCCAGCGGAACTGGCGATCGACGCTGGTCCACACGCGGACCTCGTGGAGGCCGCGGCCGACGCCGGTCTCCGAGCTCGGGTCGAGCGCGTCGAACCGCATCACCTTGCCGATCGCGAGCCGCATCTCGGCGCCGATCTTCCAGGTCGGCTTGGTGTCGTCGCGGCGCTGGTTCATCGGCGCGACGCTGAGCCCGACGTGGATCTGATCGAGGCCGCTGCGGGTGACGCCGCGGAACACGAGGTCACCCGGCGGCGCCGTCGACGGATCACGCGCGTCGAAGCCCTGCGCGGGGAGCAGGCCGGAGTTGAGCGTCAGCGAGCCCGCGCGATCGATGCCGGAGGCGAGATCGATCTCGCGGGCCTGACCGATCACGATCGGCAGTGCGACCGACAGCCAGGTGTCCCGGAGGATGCCGACCTCGGCCCGGGGGGTGAGCAGGTGCCGGAACTGGTGGAACGCGAGGTCCTTGCTGCGCGGGATGCCGCCGAGCGGATCCGCATCCGGGGCGCCGACGCGCTCGCGCATCAGCACCGACGAGTCGAGCTGGTAGCCGTAGTCGAGCCGGATGTGCAGGCTCATCGGCGCACCCTCGACGCCCGCGCTGGGCACGAGGTTGTCGGGGTTCGCGTGGGCCGGCCCGGTCACTCCGGCTACCGCGCCGACGATCGCTAGCGTTCGCAGCACCACGGAAGGACACGGTACCACGCGTCACCCCTCCTTATCGCGAAGCCCGAGCTCCTTCATCTTCATCTGCAGGCTCTTGCGGCTGATCTTGAGCAGGCGTGCGGCCTGGGTCACGTTGCCGCCGGTCTCGTCGAGGGCCTTGACGATCAGCTCGCGCTCGACGCGCGAGGTCTCGGCCCGGACGATGTCCTTGAGCGATCCCGACGGGGTCCCGGCGAGCTCCGCGCTGACGGCATCGTCGTCGTCGAGGTCGTCGTCGAGCACCGGCGCCATCGCCCCGCTCGAGGTCGTGCGCGGCGAGAGCGGCGCCTCGGGCGCGCTGGAGTTCAGCTGCAGGTCGGCCCGCTCGATCCGCTCGCCCTTGCAGAACAGGATCGTCCGCTCGAGGACGTTCTCGAGCTCGCGGATGTTGCCCGGCCAGTTGTGGCCCTCGAGCGCCTCGACCGCGTCGGCGTCGATGCCCTGGATGTTCTTCTTCAGGCGCTCGTTGAACTTCTTGATGATGTGCTCGACGAGCAGTGGGATGTCGCCCTTGCGCACGCGCAGCGCCGGGATCTGGAGCGGGACGACATTGAGCCGGTAGTAGAGGTCCTCGCGGAAGTTCCCGTTCTTGATCTCCTGCTCGAGATCGCGGTTCGTGGCGGTGATCAGCCGGACGTCGACCTTGAGCGTCTTGATCCCACCGACGCGCTCGAACTCGCTCTCCTGGATCGCGCGGAGCAGCTTGACCTGCATCTCGACCGGGATCTCGCCGATCTCGTCGAGGAACAGCGTGCCGCCGTCCGCGAGCTCGAACCGGCCGGGCTTGCTCGAGGTCGCGCCCGTGAACGCGCCCTTCTCGTAGCCGAACAGCTCGGACTCCATCAGCGTCTTGGGGATCGCGGCGCAGTTGATCTTGATGAACGGCTCGCCCTTGCGGCTCGACTGCTCGTGCAGCGCCTTGGCGACCAGCTCCTTGCCGGTCCCGCTCTCGCCGGTGATCAGCACCGTCGACGGCGTGTCGGCGACCTTGTCGATGATCGCGAAGATGCCCTGCATCTCGGGGCTCGTGCCGACCAGGCCGTAGCGGCCCTTGGCCTCGGGATCTCCCGCCGGGTACAGCTGCTGGCGCGGCGCGGTCCGGTTCGCGGCGGCCTGGCCGATCGCCTTGGCGATGATCGAGCGGATCGAGTCCTGCTCGAACGGCTTCTCGATGTAGTCGAACGCGCCGTGCTGCATCGCTTCGACGGCCGACGCGACTGAAGCGTGCGCCGTGATCATCAGCACTTGCAC
>Ga0102851_10002292_pt1 | contig 11452 bp, 12 predicted proteins | sample Mud3Dept3metaG_FD_79558 | JGI IMG/M metagenome (GOLD analysis project Ga0102851, IMG submission 79558) | Freshwater wetland microbial communities from Ohio, USA, analyzing the effect of biotic and abiotic controls - Mud 3 Core 4 Depth 3... | ecosystem: Environmental > Aquatic > Freshwater >...
CGGATCCGGGACGAGCGGAAGTTCAAGAGCGTGGACGAGCTGGTGCGCCAGATCCAGAAGGACGTGGAGTTCGCCCGGGGTGCGAAGATGACGGTGCGGAAGACCCCCCCCGGTCAGCGCCGGCGGGAGGCCGGCGGCGGATGAGGCGAGCGGTCTACCTCCTGTCGGCGGCGCTGGCGGCGTGTGCGGGGTGCGGCCCCGGGAGCTCCACCGGGCCGCCGGAAGTGGCGACGGTCCAGCATACCTTCGTCGCCGCGGTCGAACGTGCCGTCCCGGCGGTGGTCAACATCCGCACGGTGACCCGGTTCGCGAAGGGATCGCCCGGGGCGGGACGGCGACCGGACGGCCAGCCGCCGGAGTACCTCCTGGACCTCCTGGAGGAGAACGGGGGGTTCCGCGAGAACTCCCTCGGCTCGGGAGTGATCGTCGGGGAGGACGGACTGATCGTCACGAACGAGCACGTCATCCGGGACGCGGACGAAATCGTGGTCCGCCTCTCCGACCGGAGCGAGTACCGCGCGAAGGTGATCGGCGCGGACGTGCGGACCGATCTGGCGGTCCTCCGCATCCAGCCGTCCCGGAAACTCCCGGTGGCGACGCTGGGCGACTCATCGCGCCTGAAGGTGGGGGAGTTCGCCATCGCCGTGGGGAACCCCTTCGGGCTGGAGAGCACCGTGACCCTGGGCGTGATCAGCGCGACGGGGCGGAGCGCGGAGCCGGACGTGGAAGGGGGCGACGATTTCATCCAGACGGACGCCTCCATCAACCCCGGAAACTCGGGGGGGCCGCTGTTGAACGCCCGGGGGGAGGTGGTGGGGATCAACACCGCCATGGTGAGCGCCGGGCAGGGGATCGGCTTCGCCATCCCGATCAACACCGTGAAGATGGTGGAGCAGGAGCTGGCGGCCCACGGCGCGGTGCGCAGGGGGTGGCTCGGGGCGGGGATCCAGTCCCTCTCGCCGGACCTCGCCGAGGCGTTCGGGGCGAAGGGGGAGAAGGGTATACTTGTGAACCGGGTCGTCCCGGGCAGCCCGGCGGCGAAGGTCGGGCTTCGCGCGGGGGACATCCTCGTCGCGTACGGGAAGACCCGCCTGGGAGGGGTGACGGAGTTCCAGAAGCAGGTGGCGACCACGGCTCCGGGGACCGCGGTTCCCCTCGAAATCGTGCGGGAGGGAAGGCGGGTCTCCGTGACCGTGACGGTCGAGGAGGCGGAGGGACAGTCGGAGAGCCGCCGGCCGCCGAAGCGGGAGCCGGTGGACCCCCTCGGGATCTCCGTGAGCGCGGTACCCGCGCGGCTGTTGCGGGAGATGGAGCTTCCGGGCGGCGTGGAGGTCGTCTTCGTCGAGACGGCGAGCCCCGCCTGGGAGGGCGGGATCCGGGAGGGGGACATCCTGATCTCCCTGAACCGGGAGGCCGTGCCGGGGGTCGACGCGTACCGGAAGGCGCTGTCGCGCCTGCCGCGGGGCATGCCGGCCACCGCGCTGATCTACCGGGACGGCGCGCATCTGTACGTCGCGTTCCGGTACAGGAGCTAAGAGAGGGGAGGGAATTCCGATGGGAGTGGTGACGGACCCGGACGTGGCGCGGCGGATCGCCCGGGCGGTGGTGTCGGACATCGCCCTGTACAACGCCAAGAAGGTGGAGGAGGGGATCGGGAACGACACCCTCTTCGACCTGCTGAGGGAGGAGATAGAGGAGGGGCGCAGCTATTACCTGAGCCGCATCGACCCCGAGATCGCCCGGAGCACCAACTTCTTCAATTTCGCCTTGGTGGACGTGCTCGTCAAGCCCACGGGGCGCATCCACTCCAAGGCCTGGTAGGTGCCGGACGCGCCGGCCGGCACGCACCGGCTGACGGTCCCGGCCGCCCGGGCGGGGGATCGCCTCGACCGGTACCTGCCGGAAGCCTTGCCGGGGCTCTCCCGGGTTCGCGTCCGGCGGCTCATCGAGGAGGGGCGGGTGCTCCTCTCGGGAGCCCCCGCGCGCCCCGCCGCGCGCCTCCGGGGGGGGGAGGCGGTGACAGTGGAGGTTCCCCCCGCCGTGCTGCCGGACCTCGCGCCGGAAGACATCCCCCTCAGGGTGCTCCACGAGGACCCGTGGCTGCTCGTGGTGGAGAAGCCGGCGGGGATGGTCGTCCACCCCGCGCCCGGGCACTCCGTCGGAACCCTCGTGAACGCCCTCCTGTCCCGCGCCGGGACGCTGTCCGGGATCGGGGGCGTGGCCCGCCCCGGGATCGTCCACCGCCTCGACCGTGACACCTCCGGCATCCTCGTGGTGGCGAAGACCGACGCGGCCCACCACGGCCTTTCCGCCCAGCTGTCCTCCCACGGGATGGACCGCAGGTACCACGGGATCGTCTTCGGAGGGCCGCCGGCGGAGGAAGGGACGGTGACGACCCGGATCGGCCGGCACCCGGTGTACCGGAAGAAGATGGCCGTCCTTCCGGCGGGCGGCCGCGTCGCGGTGACGCGGTACCGGCGCCTCGGGACGTTCGGCCCCTTTTCCCTCCTCGAGTTCCGGCTGGAAACCGGACGCACCCACCAGGTGCGGGTCCACTGCGCCCACCTCGGCTGCCCGATCGTTGGCGACGACGTATACGGCCGGCCCCGGAAGATCCCGCTGGGGAAGGGCTCCGTGGCGGGCGCCTTCGCCGTGTCCCGGTTCCTCCTGCACGCCTTCCGCCTCGCCTTCACGCACCCGGTGACGGGGGAGAAACTTTCGTTCACCGTACCCGACCCGCCCGAGTTCGCCGCCTTCCTCTCCGTGGTCAAGTGAGACCTCTCCCCCAGTTCGTGCAATCCCCCCTCCTCCGTTCCGTGCCGGGCGTATACCACGCCTTCCTCGGTGCGGACCCTGTTGAGGGGCGCGGCTGCCGGGATCGGTTGCGCGAGGTCTTTTCCCTTTCTGCGGACGCCGTGGGCACCCTGAAACAGGTCCACTCGGCGAGGGTGCTCCGGTTCGGGCCGGGGGACGGGTACGGACCGGGAGGGTGGAAGCGGGAGGGGGACGCCATCTGGACGGACGAGCCGGGGACCGGCGTCGGGGTCCACACGGCGGACTGCGTCCCGGTCCTCATCGCACACCGGGAGTTCCCGTTCGCAGCGGCGGTCCATGCCGGGTGGCGTGGTCTCGCCGCGGGGGTGGTGGAGGAAGCGGTCGGGACTGTCTCCCGGCGGTACGGCGGCGACGCGGTCGGGGGACTCGTCGCGGCCGCCGGGCCGTGCGCGATGGGATGCTGTTACGAGGTAGGGGACGAGGTGGCGGAAGCGCTCCTCTCCGTGCCCGGTGCCGCGGGGCACCTCCGCGCCGGGCGAGCGTCCGGGAAGTGGATGGCCGACCTCCAGGCCATCGCCCTGTCCGCCCTGTCCGCGGCGGGCGTCCCGCCGGCCCGGTCGGAAGGCGTGGGGCCGTGCACGGTCTGCTCGGAGCGGTTCCACTCGTTCCGGCGCGAAAAGTCCTTGACCGGCCGCCAGCTTGGCTTTATCTATATAAGGGAAATCCCACGGGAACACGAGAATCCTCTTCCGCGACAGGTATCGCCATGAGCCCGATATCGACCCGCATCCGCATCGAGAGCGAGATTCTCGCCCGCCTCGAGAAACGGTCCTCCGAGGAGGAACAGGCGAACTACCTGATGAACCTGCTGATGGACAACTATCCCCTCCGCGCGGTCGGCGTGCTCGCCCTGGAGGGAGGGAAGCCGCCGCTGGTGTTCGCTCACCGCGGACATTCGGGCAATTTCATCAAGGAGCTGTACGCGAAGGGGACGCTTCCGGTCGTGGAGGCCGCCGTTGCGGGGGAGGTGGGCATCCAGGGCGCGGATCCCCGCATTTCCGACCCCGCCTGGCGGTTCGAGCATGAGGCGAAGAGCGTCTTCGGCGCTCCCTGCCGCCTCCACGGGGAAACCCTCGGCGTGTTCCTGGCCAGCTCCGCGGAACCGGACCTGTTCGTACGGGAGACCCGGGAAGCGTTCCTGGCCTATACCCGTCTGAGCGCGGTCCTGCTGGGCCTGCGCAACCTCCACCAGAAAGTATCCCGGATCCCCGACCTCGACTCCGTCACCGGTCTGCACAATTTCAAGTACTTCCACGAGATCCTGCACCAGGAGCTGACGCGCGGGAAGAAGTTCGGCCACCCCGTGTCCCTCCTGTTCATCAAGATCCGCCATTTGCGGGAGATGAACGATGTGTACGGGCACGTGGCGGCCGACGGCGCGCTGGTGGATCTGGCCGGGGTGGTCCGGTCCCAGCTCCGCGAGGTGGACTACATCGCCCGCTCCGGCTCGATGATCTACATCGTGATGCCCCAGATGGGGAAGACCGAGGCGGCGGAAACGGCCTCCAGGATCCTCGACGCGATGAACGCATCCCCCCTCGGGCGGCGGGATGTCCTGTTGAAGACCGCCATCGGGGTCGCCTCCTACCCCAAGGACGGCGACTCGGAGCGGATCCTCCTCCCCCACGTGGAGGCGATGGTGCACGAATCGACCCGCAGGGGGGACAACGCCGTTTCGGTCTACAAGGATTGACGGGGGGCGGGCATTCGGGTATCCTAACGGTCCCTGGAATCGAGCCGCGAACTTCCGGCAATCAACCACAGCTCCTCTGGAGTGCCTTCCGGAGTTCTTTCCACCCCGCGCAATACCGGCGGTTTCCGTTCGATAGGACGACACCCTCTGCTCCCGGGAGAACGTACATGAACCTGAAAGAGCTGAAAGCCATGCGGATCGGCGAGTTGACCGAAATCGCGAAGAAGATGAACGTCGACGGGGCCGCGGGCCTCAAGAAGCAGGAACTCATCTTCGCCATCCTCCAGTCCCAGACCGACCAGGAGGTGATCGTCTCCGGCGAGGGTACGCTCGAGGTGCTCCCCGACGGCTACGGATTCCTCCGCGCCCCCGACTCGAACTACCTGCCGGGGCCGGACGACATCTACGTGTCCCCCTCCCAGATCCGCCGCTTCGGACTGCGCACCGGCGACACCATCAGCGGCCAGATCCGGGCGCCCAAGGGGGACGAGCGGTACTTCGCCCTCCTCAAGGTCGAGAAGATCAACTACGAAGATCCCGAGATCAGCAAGGACAAGATCCTCTTCGACAACCTGACGCCCCTCTACCCGCAGGAAAAGTTCAAGATGGAGTACGTCCAGGACAACTACTCCACCCGGGTCATCGACCTCGTGGCGCCGATCGGGAAGGGGCAGCGTGCCCTCATCACCTCGCCGCCCCGGGCGGGGAAGACGATCATCCTGCAGAACATCGCCAACGCCCTCACGAAGAACCACCCCGAGGTGGTCCTCATCGTGCTGCTCATCGACGAGCGGCCCGAGGAGGTGACGGACATGCAGCGCAGCGTCAAGGGCGAGGTCATATCCTCCACCTTCGACGAACCGGCGCAGCGCCACGTGCAGGTCGCGGAGATGGTTCTCGAGAAGGCCAAGCGCCTCGTGGAGCACAAGAAGGACGTCGTCATCCTTCTCGACAGCATCACCCGGCTGGCGCGGGCGTACAACGCCGTCGTGCCGCCGTCGGGGAAGGTCCTCTCCGGCGGGGTGGACGCCAACGCCCTCCAGAAGCCGAAGCGGTTCTTCGGCGCGGCCCGGAACATCGAGGAGGGGGGGTCCCTCACGATCATCGCCACCGCCCTCATCGAGACGGGGAGCCGGATGGACGAGGTGATCTTCGAGGAGTTCAAGGGAACGGGCAACAACGAGCTGGTCCTCGACCGGAAGATCGCGGAGAAGCGGATCTTCCCGGCCATCGACATCAACAAGTCCGGCACCCGGAAGGAGGAACTCCTCCTCGAGAAGAACGTCCTCCAGCGCGTGTGGATCCTGCGGAAGTTCCTCTCCCCGCTGTCGCCGGCGGAGAGCATGGAGTTCCTCCTGGACAAGATCTCCAAGACCAAGTCGAACAAGGAGTTCATCGAGTCGATGAACACCTGACCCGGAAGAAAGGAAGCCAGCCGATGAAAGAGAACATCCATCCCAAGTACATCCTCGCCACGGTGAAGTGCGCCTGCGGGAACACCTTCGAGACCATGTCGGCCACGGAGGAGATCAAGGTCGCCATCTGCTCCAAATGCCACCCGTTCTTCACGGGCAAGCAGAAGCTGATCGACACCGCCGGGCGGATCGAGAAGTTCCAGAAGAAGTACACCAAGGGGGAGAAGGCCTGACCGGCGCCGATCCCGCCGTGAATGTCCTGCTCCTTTCGTGCACCCCCGACCCCGAGCGGATGGTCGCGCTCGCGGCCCGGCTGTGCTACTCCCCCGCCGGGATCGGCGAACTCCGGGAAGACGTCTCCCGGAGGGACGCCCGCGGCCTCGTGCGCCGCGTCCTGTCGATGGGGCACGCCTCCGTGCTGGAGCACGTGACGCTCACCTACGGCGTGGAGGGGATCTCCCGCGCCGCCTCCCATCAGCTGGTCCGCCACCGGATCGCCTCCTACTCCCAGCAGAGCCAGCGCTACGTTGCCGCGGAGTTCGGTTACGTCACCCCGCCCAGCGTCGCGGACTCCCCCGGGCTGCGGAAGGAGTTCGGCCGCCACATGGCGTCGTGCTCGCGGCTCTACGGGAAGCTGATGCGGGCGGGGATCCCCGCGGAGGACGCGCGGTTCGTCCTGCCGAACGCGACGGAGACCAAGATCCTGATCACCATGAACGCCCGGGAACTGCACCACTTCTTCGCCCTGCGGACGTGCCGCCGCGCGCAGTGGGAGATCCGGGAGATGGCGACCCGGATGCTTTCGATCGCGAAAGGGGAGGCGCCGCTCCTGTTCGAGACGGCGGGCCCCGGCTGCGTCCGCGGGCGGTGTCCCGAGGGGAAAATGACGTGCGGGAAGCCCGCCGAGGTCCGGCGGGAGATCGTCGCGCTCGGGAGGGGGGGGACCCCGTGAGCGGGGCGGAGCAGAAAGAGCTCGTTCTGGGAGGCCAGGCGGTCATTGAGGGGGTGATGATGAAGGGTCCCCTCCAGTACTCCGTCGCGGTCCGCAAGGCGAACGGGGAGATCCGGGTCCGGGATTTCCCCCTGACGGAGACCCCCGCGCGGAAGCGGATCGCCAGGGTCCCCCTGGTCCGCGGGGTGGTGACCATGGGGGTGATGCTCGCCATCGGGTACCGCGCGCTCCAGTACTCGGCGGACGAGGCGATGGAGGGCGCGGAGGGTCCGGAACGGCCGGCGGCCGGCCGGGAGAGGGCGGAACCGGGAGGCGGGGGCCTCGCCATGGCGGGGACGATGGCGCTGGCGGTGCTCCTCGCCGTGGGGCTCTTCTTCCTCCTGCCGCTGTACGCCACGCACGCCCTGTCGTTCGTGGTGCCGGGCCTCTCGGGATCCCTCGCCTTCAACCTGGCGGACGGGGCGATCCGGGTGCTGGTCTTCGTCCTGTACATCGCGGGGATCACCCTGATGAAGGATATCCGGCGGGTATTCCAGTACCACGGGGCGGAGCACAAGGTGATCAACGCGTACGAGGGGAAGGCCGCGCTGACGCCGGAATCGGTGGGGGAATATTCCCGCCTGCATCCCCGGTGCGGCACGAGCTTCCTTCTTTTCGTCATGGTGATCAGCATTCTCGTCTTCTCCCTCATCCCCAGGGAGAGTTCCCTCCTGGCGAAGGCGCTGCTCCGGATCCCCCTCATCCCGGCCATCGCGGGGATTTCGTACGAGGTCCTGCGGCTTTCGGCCCGGAGGATGGGGTCCCCCCTGTTCCGGGTCCTGGTCGCGCCGGGCCTGTGGCTCCAGCGCCTGACCACCCGCGAGCCGGACCCGTCCCAGATCGAGGTGGCCATCGAATCCTTCCGGCGCGTGTCGGGGACGCCGGTCGCGGAGGCCGCCCTTGTGGGATAAGCTCGAAACGGTGGCGGCCCGGCTCCCGGATCTCGAGCGGCTCCTGTCGGACCCGTCGGTGACGGGGAACCCGCGGGAGATGCAGCGGATCGGCAGGGAGATCGCCGAACTGCGCCCCGTGTCCGAGGCGCACGCGCGATACCGGAGGATCGAGCGGGAGCTCGGGGAGAACCGCGCCTTGCTGGACACGGAGACGGACCCGGAGATGAAGGCGATGGCCCGGGAGGAGATCTCCCGCCTCTCGGATGAGCTGGAGCGCCTGGAGAGGGAAGTCCGTCTTCTCCTCATACCGAAGGATCCCAACGACGACAAGAACATCCTCATCGAGATCCGCGCCGGGGCCGGCGGGGAGGAGGCGTCCCTCTTCGCCACGGAGCTGTTCCGCGCCTACTCGATGTACGCGGACGGCAAGGGGTGGAAGGCCGAGGTCCTCTCGCGCAGCGAGACGGGGCTGGGGGGGACCAAGGAAGTGATCGCCATGATCGAGGGGAAGGGCGCGTACAGCCGCCTCAAGTTCGAAAGCGGGGTCCACCGGGTGCAGCGCGTGCCCGCGACGGAGGCGGGGGGGAGGATCCACACCTCCACGGTGACGGTGGCCGTGATGCCCGAGGCGGAGGAGGTGGACGTACAGATCAATCCCGATGATCTGCGGATCGACGTGTTCCGCTCCTCCGGGCCGGGGGGGCAGAGCGTCAACACCACCGACTCCGCGGTCCGGATCACCCACGTCCCCACGGGGCTGGTGGTGCAGTGCCAGGACGAGAAGTCGCAGCTGAAGAACAAGTCGAAGGCGCTGAAGATCCTGCGCTCCCGCATCTACGACGCGGAGATCGAGAAGCGCCGCTCCGAGCGCGCCGACCTGCGCCGCTCCCAGGTGGGCACGGGAGACCGGAGCGAGCGGATCCGGACGTACAACTTCCCGCAGAACCGCGTGACGGACCACCGCATCGGGCTGACGGTGCACCAGCTCGCCGCCGTCCTTTCCGGCGGCTTCGACCCCTTCATCGACGCCCTGACGGCGCAGGCCCAGGTCGAGGCGCTCCAGAAAACCGGCTAAGTGCTCCTCTCGGAACTGCTCGCGCTGTGCCGCCGGCAGATGGCGGCGGTTCCGGACGCCGCTCCCGGGGAGGCGGAGATCCTGGTTTCCGCGGTCACCGGCGTCCCGCGGGGCCGACTGTTCCTCTCGATGGACGCGGAGGCGGTGGGTGCGCCGGACCGGCTCCTCCGCCTGGTCACGCGGCGCGCCGCGGGAGAACCGCTCCAGTACGTCCTCGGCGCGTGGGATTTCTTCGGGAGGGAATTCCTCCTCTCACCCGAGACCCTCATCCCGCGGCCGGAGACCGAGGGGCTCGTGGAGCGGGCCCTGGCGGTCCTTCGCCGGAAAGGGGCGGAGCCGTCCCTCTCACTGGACGCAGGGACCGGAAGCGGGGCCATCGCGGTGACCCTCGCCGCCGAGCTCCCGTCCGCCCGCCTGGTGGCGACCGACATCTCGCCGGGAGCGTTGCGCACGGCCCGGAAGAACGCAAGGCGCCACGGCGTCGCGGACAGGGTCCTGTTCGCCTGCTGCGACGCGGATTCCGCCTTGAAATGCGGGGGTCGATTTGATGTAGTGGTCTCCAACCCCCCGTACGTCGCCGATGGGGAGTGGGGATCCCTGCCCGCCGGGGTGCGCGAGCACGAACCTCCCAGGGCGCTGCTTGCGGGGCCCGACGGGCTGTCCGTCCTGCGGCGCCTCGTCGCCGGAGCGGGGGCGCTCCTGTCTCCGGGCGGGGAGCTGTGGTGCGAGATCGGCGCGGGCCAGGGAGCGGCGGTTGCAGCCCTCCCGGGGGGATCGTTGCGATTCCTGGGGATCTTCCGGGACCTCGCGGGGCGGGACCGGTACGCGGGGTGGGCGAACCCGCTGTAAGGAGCGTGCAGTCTGGAAATCTTCGTCATACGGGGAGGCAGGCGCCTGTCCGGGACCTGCCGCGTGTCCGGCGCGAAGAACGCGGTGCTGCCGGCCATGGCGGCCGCACTCCTCGCCGACGGCCCGGTGGAGATCGTCGGCGCGCCGCGCCTGAGGGACATCGCCACCTTCGGGAAGCTCCTGGGGATCCTCGGCGCCACGGTCACGCAGGACGCCGGGGGGACGGATCGCTCCCGGCTCCTTCGAGTCGCATCCGGGGAACCGGGGGAGGCAGAGGCCCCCTACGACCTCGTCAAGACGATGCGCGCGTCCGTCCTGGTTCTGGGTCCCCTCCTGGCGCGGTACGGCCGGGCCCGGATCTCCCTGCCGGGAGGGTGCGCCATCGGTCCCCGCCCCATCGACCAGCATCTGAAGGGGCTGGAACTCCTGGGAGCCAGGACGACCCTCTCCGAGGGGTACATCGAGGCGGCGGCGGACCGTCTCCGGGGCGCACCAGTCTATTTCGACCTGAAGACCGTCACCGGGACGGAGAACCTGATGATGGCCGCCGCACTCGCGGAAGGGACGACGGTCCTCAAGAACGCGGCGCGGGAGCCCGAGGTGTGCGACCTCGCCCGCCTCCTGCGCGCAATGGGCGCCGACATCGAGGGGGAGGGAACCGACGAGATCACGGTCCGCGGGGTGCGTTCCCTGCGGGGGGCCCGGCACGAAGTGATGGCGGACCGGATCGAGGCGGCCACGCTCCTGCTCGCCGGGGCGATCACCGGGGGGGACGTGACGGCCCTGGGCGCGGACGGCGGGGCGATGGACGCGGTGCTGGAGAAACTCCAGGAGAGCGGGGCCGAGGTCGAGGTCGCCAACGGCTTCGTTCGCGTGCGGCGGGCGGGGCCGATCCGGTCGGTCAACATGAAGACGGCGCCGTACCCGGGCTTCCCGACGGACGTGCAGGCCCAGTTCATGGCGTACATGTGCCTCGGGGACGGGTTCAGCATCGTGTCGGAGACGATCTTCGAGAACCGGTTCATGCACGTTGCGGAACTCCGGAGGATGGGGGGCCGGATCGACGTCTCCGGGAACACCGCCGCGGTCAAGGGGGTGCAGGGACTTTCCGGCGCGCCGCTGATGGCGACGGACCTCCGGGCCTCGGCGTCCCTCGTTCTGGCGGGATTGGCGGCCTCCGGGACCACCGAGGTGCTCCGGATCTACCACCTCGACCGGGGGTACGAGTCGCTGGAGAACAAGCTGTCCTCCCTGGGCGCGGACATCGCCCGCGTGCGGGAGTAGGAGGGAGCGGGGGATGCGCTGGGTCCGATCGGGCACCGCCGCGTACCGGGAGGCGCTGGCCCGGGCGGAAAACCGGGGGGCGACGGACTCCGCCAAGGTGTCGGCGGTGGTGGCCGAGGTGATCGCGCGGGTCCGGGAGGAGGGCGACGCGGCGGTATCGGAGTTCACGCGCCGCTTCGACCGGTTCGACCCGGGCAGGAAGGGGTTCACCGTTTCCCCGAGGGAGATCGACGCCGCGTGGCGGCGCCTGCCGGTTGCGCTGCGGGCCTCCCTCGAAAAGGCGGCCGGGCGGATCGAGGCGTTCCACCGGAACCAGCGGGACGACGGCTTCACCGCCTCGATCCCCGGAGCCGCCCTTGCCCAGAGGGTCCTCCCCGTCTCCCGCGCGGGGGTCTACGTCCCCGGGGGAAAGGCGGC
>Ga0102851_10002293_pt1 | contig 11452 bp, 8 predicted proteins | sample Mud3Dept3metaG_FD_79558 | JGI IMG/M metagenome (GOLD analysis project Ga0102851, IMG submission 79558) | Freshwater wetland microbial communities from Ohio, USA, analyzing the effect of biotic and abiotic controls - Mud 3 Core 4 Depth 3... | ecosystem: Environmental > Aquatic > Freshwater >...
AGAGGGGGCTCCTTCCCAAGGAATTGGCTACCCAGACGGAAGATGTCATCGTCGATAAGCGGGGATACATTTACATCACGGACAAGAATCACGGGCTCTTCATTCTTCGACACAGGAAGTGAGGGTCTTCCATCTAGACACGTTTACCTTTCAATGATCGACCTACTGAATGAAGATTCATTTTTGTTGACAGAACCTTTTGGGAATTATAAATTCTATTTAATGAGAATTTGGTTATTAGTCAGTCCAAATTTTATAGACAGAGGAATCCCCCTCTTTGAAAAAGAGGGGTTACCTGCCTGCGCGAAGCCGCTCCGGCGAAGGCAGGGGGGAGATTTTCTGAAAAAATGGTCTGGGCAATTATGGATTCCTTAGTAAGAGGCCCAAGGAGTGACGATTAACCCGTGGAACTGCCTGGGTGGCGGAATTGGTAGACGCAAGGGACTTAAAATCCCTCGGGGGGTGACTCCCGTGCCGGTTCAAGTCCGGCCCTAGGCACCAAAAAATATTGGGGAATTTTCATATAGATTGCAAGGTATTTTAGAAAGGGCCTAGTGGATTTGACCATTTTTTGACTACTATTCTATCTTCCGTTCTTTATCCTAACGTTAATAATAAAATTCAAAGACAACTAATCCGAAGGCCATATATAGACAATATAGGGTCGAACTCACCTCTTTCTTCTGAGCTCTTCAAACCCGCATAGACCTTATCCATGCAATGTTTCGAGTGGAAATCCTCAACCTCGAATTGTCAATGACAGAAGGCGGTTGAATAGGTAGGATTCTTACAAATAACAAATTGCAGTATACTAACTAATTGTTCAGTGAAAGAATAATGACGCTGCAAAACAGAGCAGAAAGTCAAGGCAGTCATCGAAGGTTTGTCCAGCGGGTAAGGGTTTCCCGTCAGGTTTGGGGGCTCCGATCGAAACAAGGCGGCTGGGCATCCTGCCCATCCAATGATCATGATGAAAAGACCGTCATCTGTTTCTGGTCTGACAGAGCGTACGCTGCAAGGCACGCTAAAGAAGCATGGGCGGATTACGAGCCTACACCAATAGAATTAGATACGTTCATTAACCGCTGGCTAACCGGGATGGACCAAGAGGGGCGTCCTGGCAGGAACAAATTGGGACGCCAATCTTTGTGGGCTTGAGATGGAGCCTCGATCATTGGTTCAGGAGTTGCTGACAGACGAAGAGGGAAAATGAATCTGAATTTCTTTTTTGGGTTGCTCTAATTGAAATGAGATTCCTTATAATATTGATTTTTTCCTTCATCCTTGGGATTTGCCCTCCCGCCTATGCTCGCGGTGAACAAATAATCTACTTTCTTAGTGCGGAATTGCTTCTTCTAATCGGATGGTTTGTCTTTCTCCTGATTTACAGGGCTTCTTGGGTTCATAAGATCATAATCTTTGGAGTTGTGCTCATTGCTATTACATATCCATTGTTCACTCCCCTGGGGCAAGATTGGCATGAAGCTTTCGTGATGTACCCGGTTGGGACTACCTTGATATTTATTTCAGCACACACGATTCTTGGTGTTGGTGTATTTCTAATTCTTTCGAGATTATTGTGGAAAGGAAGACCTCCCCAACGGTCTCACTAATTCAGATTCAGCAAAGTCACAGTTTAGTCGTGTGTTATCATCTCTTTCAACCCGTAATCCTCGACCCCTAAGTATGGTTATCCGTATTGACTTGTGGGTGCACTTCACAATTTGATGCTAACCTTGAATGACACCGCTTTTATTCTTGCTAACATTTTCCGGGGAAGGCCATTTGATTCCTGCGAGTTCCTCTTCTGTAACTAGGTTATATCGCTTAAAAACTGACATAGTCTTGTGACCAGATAGCGCCATGATCTGAAAAAGGTCATTCCCTGCTTTCCTGAGGTTGTTCAAAGCGTAGTGGCGCAGATCGTGGAACTGTTGTCGAAATCTCCCTAAAGACAGGACAATTAACCATCTTGCTTATCCTTTAAGGCAAGCCCTCTTTTAGGAAAAGCTTCCGACTGAGTACCCGTTTCGATATGAGGAGTCCTCCGATTCACCGGAAAGAGAACGTAACAAAGCAATGCCTTTGTCTGTGATCACTGTACCCTGACTGGTAGAACCGATATGGATCAATCCTTCATAGTCCAGTTTGTGCAATGCCGTTCGCATTTGGTAGTCGGAGACGCTCATGCCCTTCTCTTTGGCTCTGGCGATCAAGGAATTCTTTCCCACACTCCTCCCCGTTTTCTGGGACAAGAGAAGTGTACCCAATATCAAAGAAACCAGGTTCCTATTGTTTTTCCGATCGTTAATAATCTCGTTCGAATGGTTCATTGAGAGTGTAGGAGTCTTAGCTGTTAACCCTGGAGGCAAATCCTTCACTTCGAGTGTCTCGTTTTCAGATATATGCGCCATGTACTTCACGACGCTTCCCAGCTGTCTAACATTCCCAGACCAGGAGTAGTTCTGTAGATACTCAAGAATCTCAGGTGAGAACCGGCGGTTGCTGGACCTATCCGCCAAAGAAAGAAGATGTTTTGCCAAAACCGAAATGTCTTCAGTCCTCGACCTAAGCGGAGGCAGCGATAAAGGTATCACATTGAGACGGTAAAGAAGATCTTCTCGAAAACGCCCCTGTCTTACCAGTGCTTCCAAATCCTGGTTTGTGGCGGCTATCACGCGGACGTCGATAGGAATGGGATAGTTCCCACCGACGCGCATCACGCGCCTGTCCTCAAGGACTCGAAGCAGGTGCGACTGAAAATTGAGAGGGGCATCACCAATTTCGTCAAGAAAGATACTTCCCTTATGGGCTTGTTCAAAGTACCCGGGGTGGCCTCCTTTCTTTGCCCCCGTGAATGCCCCCTCATCGTAGCCAAAAAGTTCGCTTTCAATAAGCGTCTGAGGCATCGCCGCAAAGTGTGCGCACACAAACGGTTCCTCCGCGCGGGGAGACGCATTGTGGATCGCATGGGCAAATAATTCTTTACCAGTTCCAGTCTCTCCCGTTATCATTACAGTATGATTACTAAAGGCAATTTTCCTGGCCGCCTCAATGACCTTCTTTATTGCAGGGGAGGTCCCTATAATATCGGAAAACCGATACAATCCCACGTGGCGCCTTGCAAGAAGGGCGCGTCGCACTGCACTTTCCGCTTCGGACACCTTTTCCGTAGACCGCATTACGAGGAGTGTCCCCAGGAGATCGGCTTCCTCTTGGACCTTCACTGAAAGCTTTTCGACTACAAAGTATTTTCCTTTTATCTGTTCTACCAAAGGAGCTCCAGCAGGTTCTTCGAGAAACTTATTCAAATCGAGATTTGCTCCCTCTGCGAGGCGTTGGAAGAAAGTGTTGCTATGCATGATGGTACCATTTATATCGAAAGCAGCAATCGCATCTTTTGTGGAGTCGAGCAAGACCTTCAAGTACGCTCTGGCGTGTTCTGATTCTTGATACAATCCCAAGTAAGCCCTCCCCAAACTGGTTACTTCGTTAACGTGATCGGCTAAAATGTCGTCAATAACTTTGCGTGGCAGACCCAGATCGAGGCATAACTTGATCAACGTTATGATATCGAGCTTCCTTGGCCCAAGATCGATGATACTTGAAACATAAGCTGGGCATAGGTGGGAGCTGCCTAAAGTTATTGCGATTTTTGTCTCCAATACCTGGGCGTTGTTTCCAGGCCAGTAGGGATAGAAATTTAGCCAGCTAAATCCAAATTCTCTGAGCTTCCGGACAGCATCCTCGGCCGTCTCCTGACTACCTGCGACTACTAAGCAGTTCGTCCCAGCACGCAGAATAAGGAGTTTGGGTAGCTTTTGGAAATTCAGAGTAAATTGAGAAACCATCGTTCTTGACTGTGGGCGAAATTGTTTAACTATTTCGGCAGCCCGATTGCTGGGGACAATAAAATAGTCAGCTTCCACGGGACCAGCCTCTAATTCTGTCAGGCGTTGCCCCACAATCTTCACATGACCCCTCAATTTGACAGACAGGTCTTCGATAATAGACTCTCCCACCTTTGGGCTTTGATACACACAGCAGACTACTGAATGAATCATATGCTCCATAGCCTTCCTTCAGGAAAATGTTTATACCATCCTACCGCGGTTTTGTCAAAACTTATGCTACTTAAGTTACCTTAAGCTGTTCAAAAGAAGATCATTTCCTTTGGATTTAACTAAATTATTGTAAAATATTGACGTCCCGGTGCTGGTATGATTTTTGCCAATGCCTCATACTGTTGATGTAATGATGACATAAGAAAATCTGGAACCTGTTCTCGAGTGCCCCTTTCCGTTTCAGATGGTCGGATTGTGCATGGACTTTAAGGCTCAATGTGGACGATGGAGGCTATCCTGGGCATCGTTGACGTGGAAAGGAGCACGATACTCCGTAACCATGACCCCGGGTAGTTTGCAAAACCCACTTACCTATAGACATTCGTTTTTAAACTAATTCTATTCCAAAAAGGAGGCATGACATGACTGAAGAGAAAGCGGACAAAAAGGTAGAAGATTATATTGAAAAGATGAAAAAAGAACGCGGTCCCTATGTACCGCCACCAATGGTGTACCTGGCGCACAAAGATCTTCCCTTTATAGAAGCCTATGATAATCTGTACAACGCAGCACTACAGGATGGGAAGGCGCTTCCTGCGAAATACAGAGAGCTGGTTTGTATTGGTATCCTTGCGCACAGAGGATTTGAGGATATCTGCGTATCACATATTAAGAGGGCTTTAAAGCTCGGAGCTACCAAGCAAGAGATACTGGATGCGATCGAGACGACAATCATACCGGGCGGAGCACCTACTTTCGGGGTAGGTATGAATGCCTTAATAAAAGTGGAGGAAGAAGAGAAAAAAGCTAAGGGGTAAGATGAATTCTATCTGGTCCGGGAAAATCATCTCGATGGCGGCAAGATGATGTGTGCCTGGGAGGGGAGCACTCGAACCAGAGAGACTCGTCTCGAACAGATATCGGGCCAGTGGCAAACAGGGATGAAGTTCATCTTTTCAACGTCCTGTTGAAAAGTAAGAACCGTGCCAGCTGTCTAGTCCAGCAAATTCGGAAGTGTTTTTATCAGCCTTCGAGTTATCGCGTTTTTTGCAAGGAGTAGCTCAATTATTTGCCTAGTACTCTCAGGGCAGGGAAAATTGACGAAGGTTAAGGAGGCTGGCGGTGTTCAGCAAAAATTGGCAAGTTTCGAGAAGAAAGTATGGGATTATCAGAGAGAGCAGTATTTCCATCCCAATGAGTGATGGCATTCATATCGATGCGGACATCTTCCGACCCGACAGCACCGGGAGGTTCCCGGCCATCCTGGGGATTCACCAGTACGACAAAGAGTTACAGTCGGCCCCGATCTTCCCGACAGGTTTCAATATGGCCAACGGACCCGTAGAAGCGGGAGATTATAACTTTTATGTCCGGCGGGGATATGCTCAAATGATTGCCAATATCCGTGGTTCAGGGAGATCTGGAGGCAGTTATCTGAATTACGGCCCTCGAGAGGTCCAGGATACCTTCGAGGTGATCGAATGGATAGCCAATCAGCCGTGGTGTGATGGCAATGTTGGGATGTTTGGAGTTTCAGCGTTTGCAGTGGCGCAGCAGCAAGTGGCCGCATTTAAGCCACCTCATCTGAAAACGATCTTTGCTCCTTTCGGGTACACCGATTTTTATCGCGATAAATTTTATCATGGCGGGATCTTGTCCCATGCCTTCATGCAAGGCTGGACGGCCATCATCGACAATATGAGGTACAAGAGTTGGTGTCTTGAGAGATGGGGAGAGAGTCGGTATAGAGAGGCTATTTCGGAAGCGCTTCGGGATAAAGACATCCGAGAGATTCCCTATCTATTGGAGGCGTTAAGAAATCCGGAGCAGGGAGGGAATGCGCTTCTTGTTGATATTCTTCTTAATCCTTTGGATGGGGAGTATTTTGCGGAGAGAAAGGTTCAATATGATAAGGACCCTGGGGTTCCTGCTTTCCTTGGTGGATGTTGGGGGATGTATGGACTTCACCTTCCAGGTGCTTTCCGGAGTTGGGACAACTGGAAGGGGCCAAAGAAGATGATGATAGGGCCTCCGATTTATCTCGATCGACCCCTCTATCAGTACCACTATGAATCCCTCCGCTGGTTTGATTACTGGCTCAAAGGGGTGGACAATGGGATCATGGAAGAGCCGCCGATTGCGCTGTTTGTCACGGGAACGGGTGAATGGAAGGCGGCCACGGAGTGGCCACTGCCGGAGACCCGATGGACGCCATTCTATCTTCATTCGGGTGGCCTGTTGAGTGAACACGAATTTTGGCCCAACGAAGGGAGTAGCACCTTCGAAGACTCTCTGTTCAACCGCGGCAGCCTGACCTTCCTGAGTCCGTCCTTGATAGAAAATACAGAGGTCATCGGTCCGATTGTTTTGAACTTATACGCTTCGACAACGGATAACGAGATTTTGTGGTTTGTCAACCTATTAGACATTGATCGACACGGGAATGAGACACCCCTGACGAGAGGCTGGTTGCGGGGATCCCAGAGAAAATTGGACCTGGAGAGATCCAAATCCTGGCAGCCTTTTCATTCGCATACAAAACGGGAGCCTTTAATCCCTGGCGAGATCTATGAGTTCAATATAGAGGTGCGGCCTTACGGGATTCTCTACGAAGCGGGACATCGGATCGGTCTGAGGATCAAATCTGTGGATGATGAGAAGCCGGCCCATTTTCTTCAGGCAACCGCCATGGGGCATCTCTGGAGACAGTCACCGTCCAAGGTGACCATCTATCACAATGCAGATTACCCTTCACATCTGGTTTTGCCGATTACGAGAGGAAATAGGATCGGGACGTACATGTCAGGGGGGAAGCTTTCAGCGGAGTTTTTCCCCTATCGAAGGTTTTGATGGTCCTGTCACGGATATCGCATTTCATAATTGAAAAAGATTTGACCGCCGGTTGCAAAATGATTCAATTGCTTTCGCTGCAGGGAGAAATATCGTATTTCATCAGCCCCAAAACTCCTGTTGACAAATCTCGAGCTCTCTAAAGAAAAGACGTTGAATGGCGAGTACGGAATGATTTTATGTGACAGGAAGATTATTGGGGTGCGGATCATTGGATATCATTGTATTTCCCTGATGCTTAATCTGATTTATTTTTCTTCGTTCAAAAAATATTTGGGCTAATGCTGTTCATTCGATGCTGAAGAAAAGAGAAAGGAAGGGGGTAAGGTGCGATTTTCAGGGGAATCTTACGTGTCGATCTGTCGAACCATTATTGGATCGTAGAAGAAATCGATCCAACTGTGGTAGAGATGTTTATCGGCGGAATAGGCCTCGCATCCAAAATACTCTTTGAAGAAACCGGCCCGGGGACTCAGCCATTGAGCCCTGACAACGTCATCATTGTTTCACCAGGCTTGTTGAATGGCACCGATGCCCCAACGTCATATAGAGCTGAAATAACGACAAAGTCTCCCCTGACAGGGGGAATCGGAACTGGAAACTTTGGCGGCCTGTTTGGTTCGAACCTGAGAAGAGCAGGGTTTGAAGAAGTGATCGTGAAGGGTAAGTCCAGAACCCCCGTGTATCTACTCATTGATGACGATCATATTGAATTACGTAGTGCGCGGCACCTCTGGGGAAAGGATTCCTGGGAGACGACAGATAGTATAAGGAGGGACATAGGAGAGGATTTTAGCATAATGGCGATTGGCCAGGCCGGTGAGAACCTCGTCAAGTTTGCCTGTCCGGTAATAGACTATTTCCATGCCCCCGGAAGAAGTCACGCAGGTTGTGTCATGGGAAGTAAGAATCTAAAGGCGATTGCAGTCAGAGGGACAGGGGAAATCCATGCAGCTTTTTTGGAAAAGTTCAAAGAGATTTCCGTGGACATCGCCGAGAGGATTAAAGACTTTCCAGAACGGGGGATGAGGCAGGAAATAGGTTCAATCCATAGGGTCGTTGATGTAGCGAAGAAGGGGATTCTGCAGGCCAAAAACTATCAGGTGGGTATTGTTCCAGATTCCAATGACCTCTGGAGACCTGAAACCTTTAAGAAATATCTGGTACAAGGGCCTGTGTTCTGCGGTAAGTGCCCCCTTTCTTATCTCTATGGTTGTAACGTTACTGCAGATATTCGGGAAGGCCAATATAAGGGCTTATACATGCAAGGGATTAGCTTTTCAGGTCTGCTATGGGAGTTTGCAAGCATGTGTGCAATTGAAAGTTTTCCTGCCATGCTGAAATGCAAAGAGCTATGCAACAGGTATGGAATGGATCATGTGACCCCCATCCCTTTTGCTCTCGAATTATTTCAGAGAGGGATCATCAAGAAAGAGGATTTGGGTGGAATTGAGCTGAATTGGGGAACCGCAGATGCAATCATCGCCACCCTTTCGCAGATTGCGCATCGAGAGGGGATCGGAGATATTTTGGCGGAAGGAAGTGCAGCCGCTGCTAAGATCATTGGAAAGGGTGCGGAAAAATACGCCTTGACGATCAAGAGCATGGAAATAATGGTCGGTCCGGATCCTCGAGCTGGTGGGATGGTTAAAAATCTGGGGAGCATCACCTGTGTCAGGGGGGGAGACGACCTTAAAACAACTCATACGGTTGCTGAACAGATTCCAGATTGGGTGAGAAAACAAGGGATGACAGAAGAGGAGTACACCAAATGGTTTTTGAAACGACTTGACATGTGTGATGAGGTTAAAAATAGAATTTATGGTAATCCACCCAACCTTGACTCTTCTCATTATAGTTCTGAGCGCATCGCTTTAATGGTGAAATGGTATGAAGATCTGTCTTTCGTCCGCGATTCTCTTGGAGTGTGCTTGTTTGCTGTGAACACGAAGAGTGCCATAGGTGATACTTATTGTGCTAAACTGATTTCCGCTTGCTTGGGGTTGAATTTCTCTGCCACGGATGTTATGGAGGCTGGGGAAAGAATACTCAACCTCTTTAAGGCTTACAATGTTCGAGAAGGGCTGGCCAGAACGGACGATCATTTCCCTGGTAGGTTGTATCAGGAACCCCTAAAGAACGAAACTTCTGAGGGTCCGGTATTGTCAAAGGATGAGATGGACGAGTTGTTGGATTGTTACTATGAACTCAGAGGATGGAATCAGGAAACAGGCCATCCGACATGGGGAAAGCTGCAGAGTTTAGGTTTGGAATCCGTAGCCAGCGAGCTGAGCAAATATGAACGGCTTTAATGCCATTTTGACCAAGGACTTTTGAGAATAAACGGTTTGTATGGAAACGGTCATCCAGCAAATTATCTTTGGGATTTCGGTCGGGGCTACTTACTCCCTTGTCGCGCTTGGGTTTTCCATGCAGTTCCGGGCAATGAACCTGCTTAATTTCGCCCATGGGGAGAGTTTCACGATGGGAGCCTTTATCGGGCTCCTCTGTCATGTGTTCTTGAAATTGCCCCTTTTGCTGTCCTGGTTGATCACGATGGGGGCTTGCGGGGTAATCGGCGTTGTGATCGAGTTCGTCGCGATCAGGCCCCTGTACAAAGCTCCGCCTCTGAACTTGTTCATCTGCAGCATCGGCCTCGCGATGGTCTTGAGGCAGATGTGGAATATTCTAACGGGAGCGGTTGCATACAAATTCCCTCCGACCTTCGGCGAGGCACCGGTGAACGTGGGAGGGATTTCTGTCGTTCCAGAACAACTCTGGGTGATCGGGATGGCTGTTCTTCTGATGTTCGGATTCGAGCAGTTTCTCAAAAAGACGAGAATGGGAAAGGCAATGCGCGCCGTTGCCCAAGATCCTTATACTGCCTCCTTGATGGGGATTAGCGTGTTGCGGATGAAGTCGATGGTTTACGCCGTCAGTACGATGCTCGGTGGGGCTGCTGGGATTCTCTTCGCACCTCTGGCCTATGTCACTTTCGATATGGGTTTGTGGAATGGGATCAAGGGTTTTATCTGCGCGATCCTTGGAGGCATCGGAAGCATCCCGGGTGCCATTTTAGGGGGGTTCCTTCTGGGGCTCATCGAGCAGTTCAACAGTAGTTATATTTCGTCTCTGTATAAGGATGTGATTAGTTTTCTCATCTTGATTATTGTGATCGCGGTGAGGCCTAAGGGATTGATGTTCCGATCGCGGAGAGAGAAGGTTTGATGGTGGCTTCATATAGATTTAGCTGGAAGGGTTTTGCCATCGTGCTCGTATGTCTTGTCCTTGCGGCTTTGCCGTGGGCGCTCAACCCCTTTCGCGTCCGAGTGTTCACGCTTGGGGGAATCTACGCAATCGCGACCACAGGGCTGACCCTTTTCATGGGATTTACCGGGCAGATTTCCATCGGCCAGGCAGCCTTTTTTGGGATCGGCGCCTATACTTCCGCAATCCTTTCAAAGGCAGGTGTTCCCTTTATCTTATCTTTCCTTGCTTCGGGGTTGGTTGCAGCTTTCTGCGGATTGATCGTCGGGTTCCCCTGTTTGAGAGCACGAACGTTTTATCTGGCCATGGCCACTCTGGCCTTCGGTCTTGCGATGACGCTTATTTTTAAAAATTGGACTGGTCTGACGGGGGGAGTTTCAGGAATGGGGGGAATCCCGGCGGCGGGCATCGGACCTTTTTCATTTGATGGATTTGTCTCTTATTACTACCTGGTCTGGATCATTACCGCGACCGTGCTGTTTCTGGCATACCGACTGACCCGGTCCTACTTTGGACTGGCGTTGCGGGCGATCGGGGAAAATGAGACGGCAGCAGAGTCGTTGAGTGTCAAAAGTTATCTGTTTCGCCTTATCTCGTTTCTCATCTGCAGTTTTCTGGCCGGGATTGCGGGGAGTCTTTTTGCCCACCTGGATCGGGTGGTGGCTCCGGAGAATTTCACTTCAGAAGAATCGATTATTTTTCTTTCCATGGCGGTCATCGGAGGCTTGAAAAGCATCTATGGCGGTCTGATCGGGGCAATGATCTTCACTTTGATTGGTGAGCAACTTCGATCCTTGGAACGCGCCCAAGTAATCGTCGTAGGAGGGTTACTGATATTCCTGGTAATTTTTCTGCCCAGAGGCCTCGTGAGCTTCCCGGAAAAAATGGAAAAACTGATCAGCAAGTTAAGAAGGAAGACATCGCTTCCAGGATCGCTGTAAAGGTGGAAGGGAATGGCTATTCTCGAGACGGAGAATATTTCGAAATCCTTTGGCGGTGTCGTGGCTCTAAAGAATGTGACGCTCGCCGTTGAAGAGAACAAAGTGACCGCACTCATCGGACCGAATGGGGCCGGAAAGACGACCCTCTTCAATGTCATTACGAAAATGGATTTGGCCGACTCCGGGAGAGTCCTGTTCGACGGCCGGGATCTCACCCACCTGAAAGTCTACGACTTCGCAAGGCTTGGAGTCCTGCGCACGTTTCAGAGAAGCATGCCTTTTGGGGAAATGACATTATTGGAGAACGTCCTATGCGGGGGGATTCCTGTG
>Ga0102851_10002294_pt1 | contig 11449 bp, 10 predicted proteins | sample Mud3Dept3metaG_FD_79558 | JGI IMG/M metagenome (GOLD analysis project Ga0102851, IMG submission 79558) | Freshwater wetland microbial communities from Ohio, USA, analyzing the effect of biotic and abiotic controls - Mud 3 Core 4 Depth 3... | ecosystem: Environmental > Aquatic > Freshwater >...
GGCTCGACCTTGTAGCGGTGGACCGCCGCGCGCGTGCTCGCGTGGTGGATCGGGTTCAAGATCGAGAACAGCTCGCCGGCCGTGTCTCCGTCGCCGAGCTCTGCGAAGGCGATCACGGTCCACACGGCGGCATGCGTGTACTGCCCGCCGTGGTGTAGGCCAGCCAGATTCGATCGTCGGCGATCAGCCATTGGCCCGCGCGCCCAGCCGAGTGTCTGAGAGAGTGTGTCGCCAAGAAAGACGTTATCGGGCCCGCAATCCCCGCTTGAGCGCGGCTCCAGACGCTCCCAACGCGCATAGGCCGCCGCGAGTTCGGCGGAAATTTCGGTGCGTCGTGTCTGCACGCTCGCCTGTTCGGCTGCATCGCGCTTCTAGAACGCGGGCCGACTTACCGCCTCGTTGAGTTCGCGTGGCAATCCATGGCGCCGCCCGCCGGCGCGAAGAGCGACCCTACGCGCGCCGCAAGCCCGCAGCGCGCGATCTCTACCAGATCGTGCAGCAGGAACTCGAGAGCTTCCTGGCTGCATCCCCAACTCCGAGGATCCTCGGCGGGCTCGGGAGGCACCCACTCCCTCCCTCCTCCCGGCTCACGCACCAGATTGCAGACGCCATACCCCTATGATGCTCATGCGCGCGAGGTCGCCGAGCAGGCGATCGCGACCGCATCGCGGATGCAGATGCGGATCGCCGAGGTGCACGCGCAGCTCGCTCGCGCCCGCGTGTCGCTGGCGCAGGGCGGCGTGGATGCGCGGAGCGAGATCGAGGCCACGCTGGATCGCGCACTCGCGCTCGTGCACTCGACCGGAGCGCGCTCGTACGAGCCGCAGATCTACGTCGAGCGCGCGCGACTCGCGGGCTTGCGCTCCGACGCCGCCGGTCGCGAGCAGTCGCTCCGCGAAGCGCACCGCCTCTTCACCGAGATGGGCGCGCTGGGACACGCCGAACGCCTGGCCGCGTGGCGAGCAGAGCGTTCGGCATGAACCTCGGACCACGATCCGACGCCTTCAGGCGCGCTCCAGGTAGGTCTCCGGCACGAACACGTTGCGGGCCCGGAACGGCGGCGGTGACTCGAGCATGAGTCGCACTCGCAGCGCGTAGCTCTTCGCCGGGATCACGAAGAAGGGCTCGGGACTTGCGGTTGCGGCGACCCATGCCGGCGCTGCGAGGCCCACCTCGCGGCACAGCGCGCTCACGACCGCCGCGACGAGACCTTCGAAGGCGCCCGCCGTGGCCGGCCCGATCGCCACCAACGCGCTCCGATCGGCCGGCGTCGCGCGGCGGAACGCGTCGACGAAGGCGTTGACGTGGAGCTGGAAGTGCTCGCGATCGCCACGGCACGCTTCGATCAGCTCACGCGCATTCATCGAACATCTCCTCGAGGAGCAGGCGAACACGAACCGGCAGCCGCTCGGCCGGGAAGTAGTCCAACACGACCGCGAGCACCTGTTCGGCCGAACGCAGGCCGAGGCGATCCGCGAGGAATCGGATGTCGCTCGCGTCCTCTCCCGTGCGGGCCGCTGCCGCCTTCATGGCGAGGAGCGTCCGCGCATCGACGGCGGAGATCGTGAGATGCGAGAGGCTCTCCCAGGTTTCGTAGCCGGCGTTGGCCGGCACGAAGCCCTTCGCCGCGTCGTTGAGCCAGTCCTCCGGAAGATCGAGATCCGCCGCCACCTCGCGCGCTGCGGCCCGCACCGCTTCGGGCTCGGTGAACCAGCCGTCGACGTCCTTCGTCGCGGGACGCGCATCGTGAACGATGCACATGACCGCACCTCCGACGAGGAACAGCTCGGCGCGGCGATCGCGTGCGGCGAGCCGCTCGTTCAGCGCCGCGAAGGCAGCGCGGATCGTGGCGCGATCGAGAAGCGACATTTCGGGCAGCGTAACAGCCGCCGCGCCGCAACCGCGACACTCACTCCGCGGGCCGCGCAACGGCCGGGGCTGGGTAGCGTCGTCGGGTGACCTGTCCCGCCTGCGGCCATGCGAGCCCGGATCGAGCCAAGTTCTGTCCCGAGTGCGGCCAGTCGTTCGCGCCGCGCTGCACGAGCTGCGGCGCCGAGCTGCCGCCGGGACAAAAATCCCGCTCGTACCGCTTCCATCCATAGGGGAGGATTGCAAGACGCACTTCTCCGTGCGCCTCGGATTCGGCAATCCAGGTGTCTGCCTCCGCGTTGTCGAGGCGTCCTCGAGTGAAGTCACTCTGGCTCCCGTAGCGCTTCCGAGGCGACGGAAGGACGAGTACGGGAGTTTCAGCTTCGGGTGTACCCCTGCGGCGGTCGCGCGGCGGCGATGCGCTCGATCTCGGTCGCGTCATCCGTGGCGTAGACGATCCCGCTTCCGGTACCGGTCGTCACCAGCGTGCCGGAGAACACGAGATTGCGACAGTCGAGACGCGCGCCGCTCGAGAGCTCCACGGTCCTGAGCTGCGGTTCGCATTCGCCGGTGAGCGGGGAGTTGTCGACCTTGAGTGCGTTCGCCTGGAAGAGGCGCGCATCGGCGGGGACTCGATCTCCCTCGCGCAGGATGACGACGTCGCCGGCGACCACCTGCCCGGCGTCGATCTCGAATTCCGACCCATCTCGGAGTACGCGTGCCTGCGGTGAGAGCATCCGCCGGAACGCGGCCATCGCCCGCTCGGCCCGGGTTTCCTGCCAGAAGCTGAACACGCCGTCGATGAACACGACGGCGACGAGCGCAACGGCGATCAGCCCCATGCCTCGACCCGGGCTGAACTGCTCGCCGATGAACGCGAGCACGGCGCCGGCCCACAGCATCAACGCGAAGCGATGACCGAGGTGTCTTCCGATCCGCAACACAAGGGAAGGTCGCGGCGCTTCGGTGAGCGCGTTCGGCCCCTCGTGACGGAGCCGCTCCTGCGCTTCGGCTTCGGCGAGGCCGGCGTGAGACGAGACGAAGCGAGTGAAGAGATCCTCTGCCGGTCGGCGATGGGGCTCGAGCGGAGCTTCGCGCTCGGCCCTCACGGCGGGCCGATCTCTTCTTCGAACGGGATCCCGGCGGGCCATGGCGATTGTTTGCGCGCGGCGTCACGGCTGCGCAAGGGCTTCGCTCCGGCGTGCCACGCGGCAGCGCCGCTGCGCCGCGCCACACGAGGCAGCCGACGAAGAAGCGCCTGGGCGCAGGAGCGCCATGCGAAGGTGGCAGATCGACACACCTATGTGTCAATGCGCCCGGAAGCCCGCCGCCGTCGCGCGCGTCGGAGAGCCCGGTGTTGGCGCGGTTGGTGCAGAAAAAAATCAGCCCTGGGCTCGACACTCGCAATCAGGAGGAATGCCATGGAAATCTCGAAGCTCCTCGAATCTCTACAGGGATCGCTCGGGACCACCCTCCCCGCCGTGGTCGGCGCGGTCGCCATCCTGATCCTCGGCTGGATCGTGGCGATCGTGGTGCGGGCCGGCATCCGCAAGGCGCTCGGCCTGGTGGGCGTCGATCGCCGCATTCAGTCGAACACCGGCCACGAGATCGCAGTCGAGAGACTGATCGCGTCCGGCGTCTACTACCTGATCCTGCTGGTGGTCCTGGTCGCATTCTTCAACGCCCTCCAGCTCGAGCGGGTCTCCACGTCGCTGCAGTCGCTGGTGGATCGGGTCTTCGCCTACGCGCCGCAGCTCGTGGCCGGCGGTTTGCTGCTGCTGCTGGCGTGGGTGCTGGCGAGCGTCCTGCGCTCGATCGCCACGCGCGCGCTCGGCGCGACGCGTCTCGACGAGAAGTTGTCCACCGAGGCCGGCATGCGACCGGTCAGCGAGAGCCTCGGGAACGTGCTCTACGGGCTGGTGATCCTGCTGTTCCTGCCGGCGGTGCTCGGTGCGCTCCAGATGCGGGGACTCCTGGCGCCGGTCGAAGGCATGGTCGACGAGATCCTCGCCATGCTCCCGAACGTGCTGGCCGCGGCCGTGATCGGGCTCGTGGGGTGGTTCATCGCCCGGCTGCTGCGCGACCTGGTGACCAACCTGCTCGCGGCCGCCGGAGCGGATCGAATCGGCGAGCACGCCGGCCTGCGCGGGACGATGACACTGTCACGCCTCGTCGGTCTCGTGGTCTACATCTTCGTCTTCGTCCCTGCGTTGATCGCCGCCCTGAACGCCCTCCAGATCGCGGCCATCTCGGCTCCGGCGACCGAGATGCTGGGCGCCTTCATGAAGGCGATTCCGAACGTATTTGGCGCCGGGCTGATCCTGGCAGTGGCGTGGTTCGTGTCGGGCTTCATCGCGAACCTGGCGACGAACCTGCTGGGAGGCGTCGGCTTCGATGCCTTGCCGGAGAAGGTCGGCCTCGCGCGGGCGTTCCAGGGCGAGACCACGCCCTCGCAGCTGGTTGGTCGCATCATCGTCTTCTTCGTGATGCTGTTCGCGACGGTCGAGGCGGCGAATCGGCTCGGCTTCGCGCAGGTCTCGAGGCTCGTCTCGATGCTGATCGAGTTCGGCGCTCAGGTGCTGCTCGGAGTCGTGATCATCGCAGTCGGCTTCTGGCTCTCGAATCTCGCCCACGACGCGGTGCGCCGCGTGAGCGGTCCGAATGCGGGGCTGATCGCGAACATCGTCCGCTTCGCGATTCTCGGTCTGGTGGTCGCCATGGGCCTGCGCGCCATGGGCCTGGCCGACGACATCGTGACGCTCGCCTTCGCGCTGACGCTCGGCTCGGTGGCCACGGCGGTGGCTCTCTCCTTTGGTCTCGGCGGGCGCGAGGCCGCCGGCCGGCAGATGGAACACTGGCTGAGCCGCCTGCGCGGCGAGGGCCAGCGCAAGTAGGGTTCGGTGCAGGCCCGCCCCGATGGCGCCTGCTCTCGGGGCAGGCTGCGCGAGCTCCCGTCCGGACCCACCCACGACGAGAGCATCGGGCTGTCCGTCGTGCCCGTGCCGAGGTACGTCGCATGCGCCACGCTATGAAGGCCTCACCGCCGATCGCGGGCCAGCGCCATGCCGACTCCCCACTACGACCGACTCTCCGCTCTCGACGCCCATTTCCTCGAGCTCGAAGACGCGGGCGTCCACATGCACGTCGCCGCCGTGCTGCTCTGCGACGCTGCGCCGCTCATGCGGCCCGACGGCGGACTCGACGTCGATCGCATCCGCGGCTCCATCGCGTCGCGGCTGCACGAGATTCCACGCTACCGGCAGCGGCTCGCGTGGATTCCGCTCGAGCATCACCCGGTGTGGGTGGACGATGCGAGCTTCAACATCCACTACCACGTGCGGCACGTGAGTCTGCCGCGGCCGGGCGATGCGCGTCAGCTGAAGCGGCTCGTCGGGCTGATCAGCTCGCAGAAGTTCGACCCGAGCAAGCCGCTCTGGGAGATCTGGGTGATCGAGGGCGTGGAGGGCGGTCGGTTCGCGGCGGTGGCGCGCAGCCATCACTGCATGGTGGACGGGATCGCGGGGGTCGGCGTGCTGCGCGTGCTGCTGCAACCGGAGCCGGCCGCCTCGTTCGCACCCGGGCCGCGCTGGCGGCCGCGACCCGCGCCGAGCGATGCGCGCCTGGCGGTCGAATCGCTGTGGCGCCGCGTGCGGGAGCCGTTCGATCTCGCCGCTGCGGCGCGCCGCGCGCTGGCGGATCCGTCGCGCGCCTGGCGCGACGCGCAAGACGCCGTGCGTGGACTCTCGGAATCGCTCAGCGCGCTGCAAGCCGCGTCGCCGACGCCGATCAACCCGGAGCACGTCGGGCCCCACCGCCGCATCGACTGGCTGCGCCTCGATCTCGAAGAAGTGAAGCGGGTGCGGCGGCAGCTCGGCGGGACGATCAACGACGTGGTGCTCGCGATGGTCGCCGGCGCGATGCGCCGCTATCTGCGCGAACACCACGTGAAGCTGCGCGGCCTGCACTTCCGCGTGATGTGCCCCGTCAGCGTGCGCGCGAACGGAGCGCGGCGGGCGTTCGGCAATCGCGTGGTGATGCTGGTGGTCGAGCTGCCGCTCGGCGAACGCGACCCGCGCCGGCGTCTCGCGCGCGTGATCGAGACGACGAGCGCGTTGAAGGAATCGAAGGCCGTTCACGGCTCCGAGCTGATCGAGGCGATCGGCGACCAGACCACGACGTCCGTCGTCACCGAGACGATGCGCATGGCGACGCGACTGCGCGTCTTCAACATGGTCGTCACGAACGTGCCGGGCCCGCAGCTTCCGCTGTACCTGCTCGACGCGCCCGTCGTCGCGGCCTATCCGCTCGTGCCGCTCTACGAGAACCAGGCCCTCGGCTTCGCCCTGCTGAGCTACGCCGGCGGCCTCTTCGTCGGGCTCTCCTGTGACTGGGATCGCGTCGGCGACCTCCACGAGGTCGCGACGGCCTTCGCCGAAGCGTTCGACGAGCTGCGCAAGGCCGCGGGCCACTGACGCGCGGCATCCGCGTTCCCCGCTCGAGCGGCCTGCCTACGCTCGATGCCACACATGCGAACCGAACCGGTCGAAGAGAGACCCGCCCTCCATCCCGATGTCCCCAAGCTCGGCGTCGTGAGTTTCCTGACCGACGTCAGTTCGGAAATGATCTTCTCCGTGTTCGCGATCTACTTCACGACGATCGTGGGCGCATCCCGCGCATTGCTGGGTCTGGTCGAAGGCTTCGCCGACTTCTCGGCATCGTCCCTGGATGCGGTCGCGGATTGGTTGTCGGACAAGACCGGCAAGCGCAAAGCGCTCGCGATCGTCGGCTATGGGAGCGTCAACGGAGAGCGAGCGGGAGCGCCAGGTCGCCGTTGTCATTGCTGTCGCCGAAGATCATGGCGTAGAGCTTGTCGGTCGCGACGGCAGACTGAGATCCACGCGGCAAGCGCGAACACGGCACACCCCGCCGCAAACGTGTCCCCGATGTGCCCGTACACGGTGCGCCCGTCCTGGGGGCGTACGACGCCATGGATTACACCGCGCTCGAAAGGCTTCGTTTGGCCCCGGGAGCGGCCGAAGGAGTCGATGATCGCGGAGGGTCCCGAGGTGGAGACGCGGACCAGCGTGCGCCGCTGCTCGATGGCGCGTAGCGAGACGATGTCGAACTGCAGGTCGGCGAACTTCTCCCCGGGGATCCAGGTGTCGTTGGACGGGTTCACGAGGTAGCGGGCGCCGGCGGCCCCCGCTGGGCCGCGACCTCGGGCAGCATCGCCTCGTTGCAGGTGAGTGCGCCGGCCGGGCCTGCGGCGGTGGGGATCGTGCCGCTGCCCTGGGGCCCCGGGGAGTATTCGCGTGTCGGGCCGAAGCGGCGACGCAACAACTCGACGGTGCCGAAGGGGAAGTATTCGCCGAATGGCACCAGGTGTTGCTTGTCGTAGCGCCCCCTGATTGCTCCCGCCGCCGACACCACGTAGATGCTGTTGAAGTAGGCCGGGCCATCGTCGCTGGTTGCGCGCGGCGCGCCGGCCACCAGCTCCGCACCGAAGGGAGCGAGCACGCTTGCGATGGCGCGCTGGTAGCCGGGCTCGCGCTCGAAGAAGAAGGTCATGCTGGACTCGGGCCAGAAGACGATGCGCGGGCAGCGAGCAAGCTCTCCGAGGGGGCCTTCGCCAAGGTCTGGGACCACCCCGACGACGCCGACCATGACCGGCTATGAGTTCGGGGACCTGGTCCTCGTCCCGTTCCCCTTCACCGACCAGACCACCCGCAAACGCCGGCCCGCCGTCGCCAAGTGGAACGAGGCCGGGCTCCTCGAGCCCTCGGTGCTCAAGCCCGTGCTCGCCACCCTCGAGCGCAGCCTCGTGCTCCGCGAGCTCGGGCGGCTCGAAGAGGAAGGCCGGCGAGCGTTGCGCGAGGTGCGACGGGCGATCCTGGGCGCGTAGGCACTGTCATTTGTACACGCTTCGGACGTCTCGCCAAGCTTCCAGCTCCGTGAATGTCTCCGCCTGCGGAAGCACCACGGTGAGCGCAGTTGGAGCGGAGGAGAAACCGCGGGCATCACCCGAGAGACGAATGGGACAGTCCCGCCGTTCGCGTGTCTGACGTCGAGATGCGTCGCACACCGAGCGCGGACGGACGGACAGTCCCCTTCGTCCTCGATGTCGCATTGCGGCGAAGCCGGAGCGGCGTCGCCTGCGCGGACGGAGGGATGGGTTCCTTCGTCCTCGATGTCGCGCAGCGGGGGATCAGGGCTGGCGTCGCGCTTCGAGGTTCTCCCAGCGCGCGTAGGCGGCGGTGAGTTCGGCGGCGACTTCGGCGAGGCGGATCTGCACGCTCGCCTGATCCGCGGCGGCCCGCTTGTAGAACTCGGGCTGACTCAACTGCTCGTTCAGTTCGCGTTGCAATCGTTCCAGCGTCTCGATGCGCGCCGGAAGCTGCTCGAGTTCGCGCTGTTCCTTGTAGCCGAGCTTCGCGAGCACCCGCGCGGGCGGCGCCGCCGGCCGCGCGGCGCTGCGCGCTTGCGGCGCGACCGCCACCAGCGCGGCGGCCGGGGAACGGCGTTGGCGCAGCCAGTCCGTGTAGCCGCCGACGTACTCGAAGACGCGCCCGTCGCCCTCGAAGGCCAGCGTCGAGGTGGCGACGTTGTCCACGAACGCGCGGTCATGGGAGACCAGCAGGATCGTGCCGCTGAACTCGAGCAGCCGCTCTTCGAGCAGCTCCAGCGTCTCGATGTCGAGGTCGTTGGTCGGCTCGTCGAGCACCAGCAGGTTCGCCGGCTGCGCGAAGAGCCGCGCCAGCAGCAGCCGGTTGCGCTCGCCGCCCGAGAGCGTCGCGACCTGGGTGCGCGCGCGCTCGGGGCTGAACAGGAAGTCCTGCAGGTAGCCGATCACGTGGCGGCGGTCGCCGCCGATGTCGAGGTAGTCGCTGCCTTCGGCGATGTTCTCGATCACCGTCTTTTCGAGCGCGAGCTGCATGCGGAGCTGGTCGAAGTAGGCGACTTCGAGCTTGGTGCCGAGTCGCACCGTGCCGGTGTCGGGCGCGAGCTGGCCGAGCAGGAGCTTCAGCAGCGTGGTCTTGCCGACGCCGTTCGGGCCGAGTAGGCCGATGCGGTCGCCGCGCAGGATGCGCACCGAGAAGTCGCGCACGATGGGGTTGCCGTTCCACGCGAACGAGAGCTTCTCCGCTTCCACCACCAGCTTGCCCGACGCCTGCGCTTCTTCGACGCTGAACTGCGCGCGTCCCTGGACTTCGCGCCGGCGCTTGCGCTCCTCGCGCAGCGCCACCAGCGCACGGACGCGGCCTTCGTTGCGGGTGCGGCGCGCCTTGATGCCGCGCCGGATCCAGGCTTCCTCCTGCGCGAGCTTCTTGTCGAAGAGCGCGTCGTGTCGCGCCTCCTCTTCGAGCGCCGCGGCCTTCTTCGCCAGGAAGTTCGGATAGTCGCCCGGCCACGAGGTGAGGGAGCCGCGGTCGAGTTCGAGGATGCGCGTCGCGAGGCGCGTGAGCAGCGCGCGATCATGCGTGACGAAGAGCACGCCGCCGCGGAACTCCAGCAGCGCGTCTTCGAGCCACTGGATCACCTCGACGTCGAGGTGGTTGGTCGGCTCGTCGAGCAGCAGCAGCTCCGGATCGCCGACCAGTGCGCGGGCCAACGCGACGCGCCGGCGCCAGCCGCCCGACAACTCGGCGATGCGCGCGTCGGGGTCGAGCCCGTGGACCTCGAGCATCCGGTCGATGCGCTCGTGCATCCTCCAGCCGTCGCAGGTCTCGATCTCGTGCTGCAAGCGCTCCATGCGGCGGAGCAGCGACGCATCGCGACCGACCTCGTGCGAGACGTGGTGATACTCCGCGAGCAGCGCGCCGATCTCGCGGAGGCCGCCGGCCACCACGTCGAACACGGTGGCGGTTTCAGTGGCGAGCAGTTCCTGCTCGAGTTGCGCGATCCGCAAGGCGGGCTGCCGCCAGATCTCGCCGCCGTCGGGCGCGACGCTGCCCTCGGCCAGCTTCAACAGCGTGGACTTGCCGGCGCCGTTGCGGCCGATCAAGCAGACGCGCTCGCCGGGGTCGATCTGGAAGGTCGCGTGGTCGAGCAGGGGCTCGGGGCCGAACGCGATCGAGACGGAGTCGAAGCTGAGTAGGGGCATGGGGAACCGTGGAGTGGGATGACGCGTCGAACTGTCAGGTGCAGCGGATCGAGAGCGAAGCGGAACGCGCCGCGCAGGATGACAGGTGCGCGCGAAAACGCCCCGCGTAATTGGAATTCAGCGGGTGCCGGGGGTGGAGTCCTGCGTCGTCGCGCGCGGCCTGAGCGGGAAGAGCCGCATGCCCTCGCCGTCCGGTCCGGCTTCGGCGATCGAGTAGAAGGCGGTCGTGTTTCCCTCCGCGCTCAGCAGGTCGGGTGGGACGATCGCCTGAAACCGCAGTTGCCCTTTCTTCTCGAACAACTTGGCGACCGCCGCGAAGCGGCCATTCAGCGCGATCGCGAGCTGGCGCGAAGGCAGCGCGGTCGCATCGCCCTCGATCGTCCCCTCGATCGAGGCCGGGACGAAGTCCCCGCTCGGATCCCATCGCTCCAACTGCCCGGGCGCGTCCAACTGCGCTGTGGCCATCTGCTCGGGTCCGAGTTCGAAGCGGTCGAGCGCGCGGCCCACCAACCCGCCATAGGGTTCGAGCCGATAGAAGTCTGCGGCGCCTGCAGAGAACCCGAACAAGTCCTGTTTGTGCGCTGCTGCGGCCATGAGCTGCGGCGTCAGGTCGGCGGGCAGATCGATCGGCTCGCCGCGCCACGGCAGGGCGCGCTTCGTCTTCGGGGGCTCGCCCGTCGCATCGAGCACCGACGCGCCGTCGAAGCCGTCGCTCGGGACACGCCCGAGGGCGGCCAGGATGGTCGGCGTGACGTCGATCGACTGGACGTTTCGATCCGAGCGCGCGCCGCGCGATTGCCCCGGCAGCTTCACGAACAGCGGCACCATCAGCCCCGTGGCCCAGGTGGCCGCGTCGAAGCCGCGGCGCGCAACACCCGGATGGAAGTTCGACCCGTGGTCGGCGGTGATCACGATCAGCGAACGCGCAAGCAGGCCCTGCGCTTCGAGGCGGTCGAGGAAACGTCCGATCAGCCCGTCGACCATTTGCGTCTGCAGCAGCGCGCGCTGGTAGCCCCGCACCACGAGGTCCTCGTCGCGGCTCCACAAATTGTCAGTCATCGACCAGCCGGGGAGCGTGTCGAAGCCGTCGTGGCTGGCATAGCTGCGCCCGTCCGGGAGGAAGACATACGGGACGTGGGGGAGCAGCGAGTGGAGGAAGAAGAGCTTGCTGGGCGCGCTTTCGTCGACCGAGTCGAGAAACGCCTCGAAGTGTTTCTTGGCCTTGCGCGCGAAGGGGCTGTTGGCCCGCGCCGCCGAGGTCTCCTCTGGCTCGACCGCCGCCTGCGAGGCGTTCTCCACGAAGTTGGACCAGTGGCCTTCCAGCGGCGGCAGCCCCTCGCGGAGTTGCTTGGGCAGCTCCACGTGTTGATACAGCACGAACAGGTCGCGCAGCACTGCGGCGGGATCGAGCGACGGTGCGTCGCGCTTGTGACAGATCCAGTCGGGGCACAGACGGACCAGGTGATCGAAGGAAACCAC
>Ga0102851_10002295_pt1 | contig 11447 bp, 12 predicted proteins | sample Mud3Dept3metaG_FD_79558 | JGI IMG/M metagenome (GOLD analysis project Ga0102851, IMG submission 79558) | Freshwater wetland microbial communities from Ohio, USA, analyzing the effect of biotic and abiotic controls - Mud 3 Core 4 Depth 3... | ecosystem: Environmental > Aquatic > Freshwater >...
CATTGTTTCAATTAAATGGAAGGTTACCGGAAAAGTGCAGGAAATTAATTACAATAGCAGTTCCGATATTCAAAGAATCACATTTGAGTACGATGCGATGGGTAACCGAATTGAGAAAAAAGTTGTATATTGGAATCCAATATTCAACAAAGTGACATACTACGTTCACGATGCTCAAGGCAATTGTATGGCAGTTTATACACGGTATCTAAAAAATTTGACCTTAGAGGAGCGCAATATTTATGGTAGTTCCAGGGTGGGTGTTGAATATCCGGGTGATGTTTTGGCAAGTGTAAATTTAGCTTCAAATATTTACGTTGAGCCTTTTGATAAACAACGCGTGGGTGATAAACGTTATGAATTGTCAAACCACTTAGGCAATGTTTTAGAAGTTATTACAGACAGAAAATTATCGCAGAACAACGGCTCAGGTGGTGTTGATTTTTATACTGCAGATGTTGTCTCTTATGCTGATTATTTCTGTTTTGGATGGGAGATGCCAGGCCGCTCTGGCACTGATGTTCAGGGGTATCGTTACGCCTTCAATGGCAAGGAGTCGGATGGTGAGGTTGCTGGTGATGGAAATATCTACGATTATGGTTTTAGAATTTATAACCCAAGAATTGGCAGATTTTTGAGTCCTGATCCACTTACTGCAGGATACCCATGGTATACACCATATCAGTTTGCTGGTAATAAACCGATTTGGGCAATTGACGTAGACGGTTTGGAAGAATGGATATACGTCTATGAATTCGATACTGAAACTCAAACCGCAACCTTAATTGAAAAAGTTCATAACATTAAGATTGTGACATATCACAACGGTGCTAGCCATACAACAGTTCAATATAATAGCGCGACTGGTGAAACAATGCAGCCCATGTCCGATGGAGCAACTTCTAATCAATTAGGAACGGTGCAATATCAGTATGTCGATAAAGAAGGACAGGCCCTAAATATGAGGAAGGATTATACTGGAAATTATGTTCAAGGACCAAATGAGACAATGCCTCTAGGACAGGATAATTGGTTTGGTTCAATTTATATTGGAGATGTTAATCCTACCGCAATTGTTGATGGTAAACCAATTGCAGATTACAGAAGGGAGCCACTTGATGAATTAGATTTGGCAGCATATAATCATGATAGAGCTTATGATATTGCTGACGCGAAAGGACCCGATGGTGCCTTTAATGATGTTGGCGTGCTAAGTGCGGACAAAAAACTAGTTCACGATGCCACAATTGTCAAGGAGAAATACTACCTTAATCAGAAAGATGACGTCACCGGTGAAGAAGTTACTTATTCGCAATATAGGACGGCATCAACAATGTTGTTATTTTTTGAGGTAATAGTTTGGAAAAAGGAACGTAAGTTATTTGAAACTGAACAGCGCATGCAATCATATCCAGACGACGGCTATGTAAAAAAAGATAATACTAATGTAGTTATACCTCCTCCCGTTGAGAAATAAAAAATATTATATCATGTTTGAATTATTTTTGCTAATGCAATTTACTTTCTCGTGCAATTTTGCAGGGGAATATACATCTATTTGTAATGTTGAGTACCAAAGCAAGTCTTTAAAGGCCGCGCAGATTATTGATTCTTTAGTGGTTTTAAACCCAGAACTTAAAAAAAGCACACAAAATAAGTTTGGGTATGATGTTTCAGGGACAGGATATGAACAAGATAATTTATTTTTTTGGTATGAAAAAAATCATTATGTGCTAGCCATAGCGTATTATTCAGAAGGAACTACACAAAGATTGAGAGTAGTTAATTTTGGAAGAGATGGGGATGTATTGGAAAAGTTTGATGGTCTAACTAGAAAAGAACTGAAATTTGCTAGAAAAATAATTAAAGAGATGTTATTACCTGAATTAGAGTTGTGGTTTCCTGATCTCTCCTTTTCATGTGATTGTGAATAAGGCGTTCTTCCCAGAGGCTGCTGGGCGGTTTCCGTGAAAAACCGGTATTAAAACCTACGAATATTCGTAAATTCAACAATGACAAGGCTTTTCAAATCGGCGAAGCACGGACACGAAAATTCGCATCGTAGCAATAGAGGGTTGTTCTTTTAGATCATAACAATACGATGCGGAATTTCAGGATCGCGTAAATAGCTTACGATCTGAATTCAGAAATTTAATCCAGAATGTTTCAAGCTATCCATGTATCCATCTCAGCCAAAGGTTTTAATTCCGTATATTTGATAGGCAACGGATTAGAATCGCCTCTTAATTCAGAGAGATCGGTTAAAGACGATCGTTTATGTATTATGGCTAAAAAAGAATCACAGGTTGATCATTATGAACATTCAGCTATAAAGGTCAGATTGCTGCGGCAATATTTAGAAGCGTATCTAAGTGTTATTGGTCATTCACCTTATTTTCATGGCATTCATGTTTACGATCTTTTCTGCGGAGAGGGAATATATCCCAATGGCGGAAAAGGTAGCCCGGTTATAATTTTGGAAGCGATAAAAAAAATCAAAGAAAGTTCAACCAATTCGTATCTACAATCAACAAAATTTTATTGCACAATAAATGATATTGACCAGAAAAGTTATTCAAAAGTTTCTCAATACTTAGTGGAAAATTCTGATAGCTTTTCTTGGCTTACATCAATGTCAGTTGAGAACAGAAATTACAGGGATTTTATTCCAGAATTGTCGGACAAATTCCCAAGACTAAAAAAGGAAAAAGCTTTTGTGTTTATTGATCCGTACGGATATAGCGACATTTTAGTCAGTGATATTAAAGGGCTACTAACTGGCAACAACAGCGAAGTCTTGTTGTTTTTACCCACACAATTTATGTACCGTTTTGACAATGATGCTGCACCGGCAAGCTTAATTCGTTTTGTTGAAGAGCTTGATCCAACCGGAGAATGGACCGGTGGTGAATCCGGATTAGACTTTATTGAAAAGGTGAAAACGGCTTTCAGAAAGATTATGTCAGGTTCTTTTTTCGTGGACACATTTGTGATAGCAAAAGCGAAGAACGAATTTTTTTGCTTGTTCTTTTTTACGGCACACATTTATGGTTTCCAAAAAATGCTTGAAGCTAAATGGGCCATCGACGAACAAGATGGCCGGGGTTGGAGCCCTACCAGTTATATAAAGGATAGTGGTCAGTTAGGCATGTTTGCTGAAACTAAAATAGAGCCGATCACGTACAATTTAGAAAAGAAACTTAGAGATTTTCTACAAGACTGGAAAACAAACAAGGATGTGTATCATTTTGTTCTTGAAATTGGTTATTTACCCAGGCATGTGAATCCTTTGCTGAAAACAATGTTTAAGGATAATATTATAGAAGCGGAAAGTTTGGTCGAATCAATTCAGAGTATATCAACTTTTTATATCGATTATACCAATTACAAAGCTTCAAATCCGCCAAAAATTAGAATGCGTATTAAAAGAAGATAAGTTATGGCTTCATCAAGTATAGAGTGGACTGAGGTGACATGGAATCCTACAACAGGTTGTGATAAAATATCGGCCGGTTGCAAGTTCTGTTACGCGGAAGTCATGTCGAGGAGATTGCAGGCGATGGGCGTTGAAAAATACAAGGACAACTTCAAACTCAGAGTTCACGAATCAACATTAGACGAGCCGTATAAATGGAAGAAACCAAAAGTTGTTTTTGTTAATTCAATGAGCGACATGTTCCATAAGGACGTGCCTCTAAGTTTTATTCAGAAAGTATTTGCTGTGATGAATGATAATCCACATCACGTTTTCCAGGTGTTAACTAAACGATCAGATTTATTGCTGAAATATGATAAGATGAAAGCTCTTAAATGGACTCATAATATTTGGATGGGTGTATCTGTTGAGAATGAAAAATTTGTGAATAGAATTGCCGATCTGAGCAAAACCAAAGCAAGAGTAAAGTTTTTGTCATGTGAACCATTGATCGGCCCTATTCCTAAAATGAATCTAAAAAAAATTGACTGGGTTATTGTTGGGGGTGAAAGCGGAAGAAAACCAAGAAAAATGGATGCCGATTGGGTATTAGATATTCAGGAACAATGTACAGACGCAAATGTTGCATTCTTCTTTAAGCAATGGGGCGGAACAAATAAGAAGAAGACAGGCCGTAAACTCAATGGAAAATTCTACGATGAAATGCCGGAGATACGAGAGTTGTAACGTTAAGAAATACTGTTACTTTCTTCCTTTATTGTTTTGCCTAAAATCTTTGGCGTCCAATTTGCAAAGGCTTCGGCTCGAACAGCATAACTAATATCACCACCTGATTTTTCTCCAATATAAATTCCTATTACTTCCCAATGTGTTTTGCCTATTGAGTTTTTTATTATTATCGGGCCGCCCGAATTTCCGCCTCCAACGGTTTCGCTGAGTTCATAAAACTGCGTGCCTCTGAAAATGCAGGTTGGAAACAAATCTCTTGAAATACGCCTGCGTATGTAGCCTTGGGTGAAAATTAAATCCGGTCTATCCTGAGCATTCTCATCCAGCTTAGATAGCTCTTTGGCAACTTCATGGGGATAACCCCAACAATGATACTCGCAAGTCGCATACTGTGGGGTATCATTAATTTTCAAGACAGACTCGCGCTTGAATATTTTGAATTTGATGATTCCAACATCCTCGGAAGGATGTTTTTCCCAGGACTCGATATAAGCAGCACACCAAATGTCGCCATCAGCAAACAATCCAAGTATGACATCGTCATCGCCATTATTTCCATCTATTAACTGGTCAATAACATGCGCCGCAGTTATAGCAAATCCATCTTTACCAATTAGAAATCCTGTTCCTATTAATTCTCCAGCTTGCACGGAATCCTTTTTTTGTATTCCCTTTATTAATGGAAAAATATAGTCTCGAATAAATTTAGGGTCGCCCATGCTTTTTATTCCACGATTCGATTATTTTCCGAGATGTTTTCTAACTGCTGCGCCAGATGTGCCAACCGCTTTTACGGCAGCTATAAGTACACTCTCTGTTACACCTAGTGCCTTGCACCAATTTCTAATTTCGTTTCGATCATTGATGTCGATTCGCTTGTTGTCAGGAGATCCGGTTGATTTTTTATTATCAGTCATAATATTATGTTTTGGTTATCTGGTCTGTTGTTTATAACGGGATTACTCTTATAGAACGGGTTTGCGTGTCAGAGGTTGCCTTGTGTTAAGAAATTCAGGAGATTAATTACTTTACTTCCGCAGCACGTTTTATTTTACAGATTGTAGTTCTACTTATATTATGAATGATCTCTAATTTTCTGAGTGAGATTCCAGATTTTAAATCTTTAACAACGCGGTTGTATTTCTTCAACAGACTCTTGTTGTCTTCAACAGTGCCAACAGGACGGCCAAGCGTGATACCTTTTTTCTTGGCGTGAGTCAAACCACTTTTAATCCGGGTAGATAATACGCGTGTTTCCTCTGAACTTATTTCAGAATAGATTCCGATTATCAAGCTTGATACAAAAGTTTCTTCACCGTTTTCATCAAGACTCTCTACCGCGAGTTGTTTAAAAACGACTGTTACACCCAGCTCATGAAGTTGATTCAAAGTGCTGCGTATCTGCGCAGGTTTTCGTCCAAGCCTACTTACTTCCGTTACGATGACTCGACCAAATTTATTTTTAGCTGCCTCAGTCAACAGTTCTTTAATGTCTTCGCGATTTTTAGTTGACGCATTACCGGATACGATGGACTTAATTATGTGCACAACATCAAATCCTCTTTGTTCGCAATAACTTTGTAGTTCGGTAAGTTGACGCTGATAATCCTGTTTGTTGGTGGAGACACGAACTAACAAGCAACATTTATTTTTCATGTGGTTCATTTTAATCATTAGATAATGGTTGACCATCCGGTGACTAATATTCAGATCGATTTACTTGGCTTGCAGCTATAAAAAATCGACAGTGATTATATTAGACCGCTTTTAGGCCTGTTTTAGCGGTTTACAGCAAGGTAGCAGATACCAACGAATAATGGAAATGGTTCTTGAAGAATGATGTGATTAAGGCTTATTAACAAGTTATGATAATTCAAATTGTTGATAAAATAAAACTAGAATTTCCGCAACGTCAATTAATACATGAACGTCTTTAAGGTATTATGAAAAGAAGAGCAGTTATATTTTATTGTGACAATACCCGAAGTGGAAAACTTACTGGTGCAATGCGGGATAATCAAAATTACCGATCATTTTTAATGAGCTCACTTGGCGGTGAGTGGCATCCTGCTGAAATTTTATCAGTGCGCAATCCAACAGCCTGGGATGTGCAGAGAGTTCAATCGGAATTTCTTTTTGATGCCGATTATACAAATGTTATCTATTCAGGTCACGGTGCAACTAACATGGCGGATAACAGACGACAATACTTAGAACTGGCGGATGATGATGTGCCTTTTAATTGGCTTGATACTGGGGCTCAACGACAGACCTTGATTCTTGATACCTGTCGGAATTATACAACAATAATTCCGCGCGATTTGCAAGGATTTGATGAAGATCACTACTACGGTTTTTTAGGTAAGGATTCTACACGCAGAATTTTTGATAACGCTGTGCTCAAATCACCGCCGGGATATTCGATTATGTATTCTGCGTCGCCTAACCAATCGTCACTTGACATAAGTGAAGGTGGTGCATATTCGCTTTCATTAATGAAAGGGGCGTTACGTTTTCGGGATTGTGTTCCAAATTTTAATATAATGAATATAAAAGGTGCGCACCTTCGGGGAAGTGAATTTTTGAAAAGAGATTTTCAGAAACGAAGTCCCTTTACACAGACGCCGGTTATGTATAGAAAAAATCGTCTCATCCAATATCCGTTTGCGGTCAAAGCTTTTTAATTTTTTGCAAAATGATACGCATATATTTCGATTCAGATGTAATAAATAATGTTCACTCCGGTAATTTGTCGGAGTTAGAAAAATTTTTGTCTGGACACAGAGAAAAATTCTTAATTCCATACAGCGCCGCACACGTGTTGGATAAGTTACCATCGGACACACCAAATAATCAGGATAAATTTTTTGAAGATCTTGATTTCTTATCTCAATTTTGCGATAATAAAATTCTCGTTTACGAAAAGGAAAAAGGTTTCGCTAGCGGTTGCATCACAGAAGCGCGGAATGTTCTTGATGAAATCCGGAAGCAACAAAAATTAAAGGAAGAATTTTCAAATGTTGGGAGATTGACGGCTTGCATTTACGAAGATGTTCTGGAATCAGAAGAATCTGAATTGGCAAATTTATGGAAGGCACTTTTAGAAATGCCATATCTATCTCCATCCGATAAATCAAAAATAATTCCTTTTAAGGAGCATTGGCAAAATGTGATGGATGAATCTCAGGCCATAAGCAAAAATCCATCTGTTTACAAAGAAAAAAGAGAAGAGCTTTGGACGAAATTTAAGCTCCCAACACATTTCAATAGTTGGACAGAAGACTCAATATCTATGATCAGCGATGAGATTAAAAAACGTGGAGAGCATGCTGATTTTTTTGCGTTGGTTGAGAGTAATCTTGATGAAAAGGACAGGAAAGATCGTTTCAGTTATTTCTTAAATTGTTATCACACACTCAACAATCTTGGATTTTATTCGGATGAGATCAAACCAAAAAGGGGTAAAGGTTTGATGAACCATTTGCAGGATGGTACACATTGTTTTTTTGGAGCTCATTGTGATTATTTTGTCGTTACAGACCAAAAACTAAAAGCCAAAACAATTGTATTATATAAAGCTTTAAATATTCACACAAAAGTAGTTTCACCAGAGGAACTCGTGAACGATTTGACATTAAGGCTCAACCCAAATATTGTGGATTGGATTGCTTTGGCCATCAATAACAATAAGCCGGTAGATATACAAATTGATGAAGAAGCATCGAAATATCTTTATCGATTAGACGGTTTTGTATTTGATTATTTTACCCATGTGGAAGTTCATAAATCAAATCAAGAAAATTATTATGAGTTGTGGTTACGCAAGTGTTACCCCAATTATTCCAATTTTATGTTTTATGAAGAACACGATTCGGTAATACGAGAACTACATAAGTATTTTAATCTTAACCTTGAAGTTGAAAAGATGATTGATGAATTCAAGAAAGGTAAAGATGTACACCAATTCGATTTTCTTATAGAAGGACGTGGTATTGGACGCCTAAGTGGAACGGGTAGGGATTTTGTTTTATGTCTAAACTTCCCATTCGTCGCTTAATTTGTCGTAAGTATTAAGACAAAATTCCATCCTCATTTTGTAATCACTAATGTATTGAGGTGCTTTATTCAAAAGTATCATTCCGTTTTCCCAAGCTTTCATTTCTCGAGATTTATCTTTCAGTTTGTTGTCAATCTGATCAGATGGTGGACCATCGATTAAATGTCCATATTCGTGAAGTAAATCCCAAATTATTGTCTCATCACCAGCGGAGATGTTTAAAAATATTCGATCCGGTTTTAATTCTGGTTTTTCTTTATTCCAGCTAACGTGAGAGGCTGAATTACCTGTATTTGTCAAAAGTTGAGCAGTAGATTGCGCTATAATACTAATACGGCAGTCATGATAAATCTTACGGATAATTTCATCCAGCAAAATATGCAAGATGTCAGATAAACCATTTATAAAATAAGACCTAATTTCATTCGTTTTTTTTTCTGCATTGTGCCAAATTTCAGTTTGATCAAAAAGAGATGAGAGTATCTCGGCATTATTATATGTGGTTGAGCCAATCCAGTTTTTCCAATGTCTGTCGAGTATCTGAAATAACCATTTGTTCTTATTTTCCAGAAATTCGATCAATTCAGAATAACCGTAATTTTTAGCTGGGTTCGTATTTTCTTTTGCTGTGAAATATGATGAAATAAATGTATTTACTCCTTCATTCGGTAATTCTCGATTGTCAAAACTAGCATTTATTGTGTTTATTATTTCATTGATATTTAAAGTACTATCGTAGTCACTTACAAATTCATCGGGTCTGTACCCTAAATCTAAAAAGTCTTTGTAAAATTTCGTATGAGCAAACATATTATTGATATGTCCAAGAATACATGCAAATAATAGGTTTTTTTTGGTACTTTCAATTAGCGGAAGTAAGTCGCGAAAATCTGTAAATCCCCTACTGATGACGTCAATGTGTAATAACTCATGCGTAAAGAAGCAAGAGCTCTCAATATCATCATAGTAAGTAACATCCGCCTCATCCTGATTTATTCGGCAGAACCACAATGCGTGGTTTCCATCATCTCGTCTTTCTAAAATCTTATTCAATGTGATTGTGTATGATTTTGATAATCGTTTAAAGAGATCATGGTTTCGATGATCGATATAATTTTTGATGTTGGTTGGTGTGAGCATATTATTTTTAGTTCAGACGCTCAAAACTGTGTTTGGTTGTTCGTCATATTTGCTTCTCCATTACTCAGATATATAAAACAAAACTATACTTATGATTCCAGAACAAGATCAGATAACCTGTTTTAAAAACAAAGCCGGTGATTATTATTTCCAAATTGATGGTGACTTTGGTACCTACCATTTGCTCACCCACCCAAGTGACAAGACATTTCAAATTGTATTTCCTGACTTCACAAAAGAATGTGGTAGCTTGAAACAACTAAGTGATCTTTACTTTATGTTGGAATCGGCCGAGACAGGCCTCACGCGCTGGATATACCGCTGCCTTCGATGGGTTGAGGATCCTGGGTTTCACGACAAACAAAACTGGATAAGTACTAGAATAAAAATTGCCGATGTGAGTTACGGAATTGAATTTTGCAATGAGAGTGATGAGCTAATTTTGACAATACCCGGCCGGACGATCGTCTCGTATCGGGATGAATTAGCAACAAACTATCCTGAGATTTTTCATCTACATCATTCGTCACTAGGTGGCTTGATTCTTGACATTGTGAAGAGAGAAACAAAGGGCGGTGATCTTCCTGTTTGCAGAACTGAACAGTTGACTCTACCAATCAAATTTGATCCCAGACTTTACACGATTGAAAATGTTCGGTACTGGATAGATTACGACAGATCCAAAGATCTTTTATTTATACAGATACCGATGAGCATAAGAAAAACACCAATGTGTTTACTTGACATTTATTCTGAACTTGATGTTCTTCAAGGTGGATTTTTAAAAAAAAATATTCTTGAATTCGTGCAACAGAATAAAATGGTGTAAATTATTCCAATACTATTTTACCCTGCATGTCTGTCAAAGCGATATCATACTTGACTCTATCAGCGCAGAATTTTATCCAGTTTAAAACACCTGGCGCAAATAATTTATAGAATTCTTCGCGGTAAACTAGGTCTGATGTTTTGCCGTTTATCAGATCCCAATCTGGTGTCCATAATCGGAATGAATTTTTATCGAGATTAATGATTAATCTGTACTCGCCTGAATTAGTTGTAAGATATGCATGGTAACCTCTTATGTCTAATTCTTGTTCATCGGCGTTATTTTTTATTGTGTCGTTTTGTGATTTCATGATACTGATATTTTTATTTTTTTGTTATTCTTTTTTTCATCGGTGATTTCATCACCTAAAACGTACTGAGGAAAATTCAGTTCATTAGAATCTTGCATCGAGAATTTAACCCGGTCGAAACTAAATCTAATCCATGTTGGAATCACACCACCAGTGGCGAGCGCCTCATAATAACCTAGTCGTTCTTCAAGGTCAACCAGGTTGCCGTAAATGGACTGATTTGTATCAGGTGTGTTCAGGATGAATGCATCAGGTTTGGTTAAAATCCGCAATGAATATTTACCGCTTGGTGTCAGCAGATCGAAGTAAAAATCTGGACAACCTGGATCTTCAAATCTCGAATCCATTTCTAATTTTCCATCTTCTTCTGCGCCAAAACTTGCCATGTAACAGTCCGCTGCTGTATTGATTGTGTATTTGATAAAGTAGAATAACTCATCACCAGAATCAGGATCGAGAGAGATAATTTTATTCTTCTGATTTTGAATCTCTGAAAATTTTATTGTCATGGTTTCATAAGATGGCAACAACAAGTGACAAACTTCCTGTTTGAGATATACACTCAAAGAATATAACCCTGTGTCCGTGTATAGTTCATAGCCGCGAACGGCAGTATCGATTTCTTCCGAATCAGTTTCTGTGTTTTCTGATTCATTGAAGGGTTGTAGGTGTTTCATTTTTAATTGGTTTATTTCATTATATATCAGCGAAATTTTATTCAATTTTTTTGATATGGATGCGTGGATTTTTTTCTAAGGAAGAAAAAAAAGGCGCAGAATATTTTTCCTGCGCCTGTTATTATTAAATGAAATTAGCCTTAGTTAGATTCGACTAGCATGTATTCATCGACGACGCGACGTGCATCATGATATGCATCTTGATATTCACTACGTGTTAGTCCAAATAAATCAATCAAGCGTTTTGACTGATCGGCAATAGATTCCAA
>Ga0102851_10002296_pt1 | contig 11446 bp, 12 predicted proteins | sample Mud3Dept3metaG_FD_79558 | JGI IMG/M metagenome (GOLD analysis project Ga0102851, IMG submission 79558) | Freshwater wetland microbial communities from Ohio, USA, analyzing the effect of biotic and abiotic controls - Mud 3 Core 4 Depth 3... | ecosystem: Environmental > Aquatic > Freshwater >...
GTGTAATGTATCCAGCTATTTGGTTTCGTATGCGTGTAGTCGTGCCTTTTGTGAGTTCGATGACGGCTTTTTTGTTCTCATCGAAGTTTTTAGAGAATTTGTCTGGAAAACGCTCGACGAGTAGTTTAGCTATTCGTTTGATTTGTTCAGTTTTGACTTTTCCCAAGCGCTACACTCCTTTGTTTTTCGCCGTCTTTTATCTAGATGTTGAAAGTTCGAACGCACTCCATTAGGACATTAGGCTTAATTTAAGCTTATGCATTTCCCTCTATCAAGCGGCTCGTGCGAGGGTTCAGATAACTCTTCTTGAACCTGCTAAGCGTATATATGCTGGATAATGTGATAGAGCAGTGAGAGTGAACAGATGCCTGTTCCCAGAGTTGAGAAGGGCAAATGGTCGAAAGAACGCGAACGCACAAAATCAGGCCGATGGCGGAAGAAGCGCTCAGACACTAACCAAACACGAAAGAAATCGAATCGTCTTAAATACGCCTTAGCAGCTCTAGCTGGAACCGTCGTGCTGGTTGTTTTGGTTGTTGTCTTATTTTTCCCTCAGTTGCTCGGGTTGCCGCGTATAATCTAGCCGAGCTTTATGCTGAAGAATGATTCGAAGTTCTCGATGACCTGCTCGGCAACGACGTCAACCTTCATTTTCTTAATCTCAGCGATTGCCTCAACCACTGCTTTTATGAACGAAGGCTTGGTTTTTTGCCCGTTGAACGGTGGCTTGAAGTATTTCACTGGGCCGTCAGTTTCAGTCAGCAGGTTCGCTAGGGGTACTTGAGTGACGACTTCGCGGATGCCATTGGAATAAGCTGTTGGTGGCCCTTCAGTTATTAAGTACCCATGTGATACAGCTTTTGGCAAGGCGGTTATTGGGTAGCTAAACCAGTGCAGCAAGACACGTTTAAGGTTGTACGATGGCAACATGTCAACTATTTGAGCGGTCGTTCCTCTGGAATGAACAATTATAGGTAATGAGAGTTTTTCAGCTAGATGCAGCATCTTGTCGAAGACCATGAGCTGCTTGTCCCAAATCTTCTCGTACTTGGCATCCAAGCCGATTTCGCCTATGGCAATGACTGATTTGTTCTGTTTTTGTTCTGAGATGAGTCTTAGGGTTTCCTCAAGTTCGTTCTCCTTGAGAACGTTAACGTTCCAGGGGTGGATGCCCAAAGCGGCATAGACCAATCCAGGGTGTTCGTTGGCTAGCTTTATGCTTTGAAGACTCGATAGTAAGTCCATGGAGTTTGATACGAGAGCGACAACATCTGCGCTTTTAGAATCAGACACGAGTTCTCCAATTTGACCTTCGTATTCCTGATCTGAAAGGTGTATGTGAGCGTCAACGAGCTTCAATTTGGACACCGAGCGGTTGATATTGGAGTATGGCATTTATTTTACGTTTTCTTTTTTCCCAGATTTTGGAAGTTTAACGGAAAAGCAGTCAATTCGTTCACAACAAAGGTTAAATACAGCTTTAAAAAGAAAAAGAAGCTGCAGAGGGTCATTTATGGCTGATTTAGAACTAGCTGTTGCTCCCATGCACAGATTATGCAAGAAGGCAGGGGCAGATCGTGTAAGCGAAGCCGCAGCAAAAGAGCTTGCTGAGGCTCTAGAGGAAATAGGCGTCAAAATTGCCAAGGAAGCATTAGACTTCGCGATGCATGCTGGAAGAAAAACAATCAAAGCTGAAGACATCGAGATAGCCGCAAAAAAGGTCATGGGAAAGTAATACACACTTCCATCTCTCTTTCTTTTTCGTTGATAAGATAGTAATGCTCGGGAAAAAAGCTATCACAATTAGGCTTCTGCGTATTGTTGCCACAAAACTTTATTGTTTTTCAACTTTACAGAAAATGAAATGGCGTAATGAATTCAAAGCCAATTGAATAGTTGCTTCCAACCTTCAAAATGAGTTGATTACAGAGTTCAGCTCCGAAATGCTTTTATTTTCGCAGCGTTGTTCTTTTGACAGGTTCGAGGCTAATAGTGATGAATCCATTGCAGAACAAGAGTGTTGCAGCGCGGGTCCTTAGCTTCGGCTATTACTTTTATTATTATTTTACTTAAGCCCAGGACAAACTGAAAGTTTTGAGGAATGTTCTGGGCGTGGGGGATGGTTGGTTAAATGGAAAACTTGAAAACCGGCAAAAAAATTGTGGTAAAATTCGGCGGTTCTAGTCTGGCCGATCATGAACGATTGTCTAAAGCGGTAGCATCCGTTGTAAATGAAGCCAAGCGGGGTACAAGAATCGCAGTGGTCGTTTCTGCTATGGGCAAAACCACGGATGTTCTTATGACCACGGCGAAAAACACGTCAAACGGGAAATTGAAGAAACATGAGCTGGACGACATTTTGAGCATGGGCGAGCGCACAAGCGTGCGCATCTTCTCAGCTGCTTTGCGTAACAGCGGGGTGGAATCGCGGTACTTCGACCCGTACGACATCGAATGGCCAATAGTAACTGATTCGTCGTTTTCGAATGCTAACCCGTTACTCGAAGAGTGTATAACCCGTGTTAAAGAGAATGTGCTGCCCATTGTGGAAAAAGGCACTGTACCTGTCATCGCAGGTTTCGTAGGAAAAACCTTAGACGGGAAAATAACCACGCTTGGCAGAGGCGGAAGCGACACCACCGCTTTCATACTTGCTGAGGCTTTGAACGCGGACGAAATTGTTTTGGTTACAGACGCGGACGGCATCATGTCGGGCGACCCGAAAGTTGTTTCAGCTCCGAAACGCCTGGCGGAAATTGACGTTAACACGCTTGTGGGATTGGCAGATTCGGGGGCTAAGTTTATTCATAGTAAGGCGTTGAAGTTCAAGCCTCGTAGCATTAACGTGCGTGTAATTAATCATGCAAACGGTGACTTGGCTCAAGGAGGCACTATAATCACTGGCTCTTTGGCAACGGAATTGGGTGTTAACATGGCTTTCCCTTCGCAAGTGGCTGAAATAACGGTGGTTGGTAGTCGCATATCTGAGAACTCGTGGATAGTCCAAGAACTGGTGGAGGAAGTAAAAAGTAATGCTACTTTGCTTGGCATGAGTATGAACACCAACTCGGCGATACTTTACGTGTCCGAGGAAAAGAACATTGATCAATTAATCAATCAAGTGCACAAGACAGTTTTGAATAGCCCCGAAACTCGAGCTATGGCCGTAAAAAGAGGGCTGGTTTTCCTGAAAATCAGCGGTGTTGGGCTCGAGGAAACGCATGGTATTATCGGCGAAATAAGTGAGACTCTTAGGTTGAATAGCATAAACATTAGTGGCATACTTACAATCGCTTCGAGCATCTTTGTTTTTGTGGATTGGACTGAGAGAGAAAACGCTCTGAAACTAATCAAGAACGCCTTAAGGAGAGAGTAAAAATGAACCAAGGAAAGATTAGAAGACTGAAACGAATATTTAGGGACGACAATCGAACGGTCGTGGTTCCGATGGACCACGGAGTCAGCATTGGTCCAGTCAAGGGTATCGAGAACATGCAGGGCATCGTTACCAGTCTTCTCAAAGGAGGAGCAGACGCGTTGGTGCTGCACAAAGGTATCGCCGGACTCGTGGACAATGGCAAAGCTGGGCTCATCGTACACCTCTCCGCCATCAGCAACCTCACACCTAACTGCCAGAACAAGGTACAAGTCTGCACTGTCCAGGAAGCAGTACGCTTAGGCGCAGACGCCGTGTCAGTACACGTTAACATTGGCGCTCAAGACGAGTGCAATATGCTTACAATTCTGGGCAAGGTTGCCCAGGAATGCGAGCAGTACGGTATGCCATTGCTTGCGATGATGTACCCACGAGGACCAAAAATCCCCAACGAACATGAGAGTGTGGCCGTAGCACACGCAGCCCGAATCGGCGCGGAACTTGGCGCAGACATAATCAAAACCAACTACACTGGCAATATCGTTTCCTTCAAACAAGTAGTTGAAGGCTGTCCGGTACCGGTCATCATTGCTGGGGGACCTAAAACCGACACAGCCCAGCAACTGCTGCAGGTTGTTTATGACTCTGTGGAAGCTGGAGGAGCGGGCTTATCCATTGGACGCAACGTGTTCCAACACAAGAATCCCACACTAATGGTGAAAGCATTGGTTAGCATCGTCCATGATGGCGCATCAGTTGAGCAGGCGCTAAAGATTTCGGGTGAGAATCGTTGAAGGAACTCTGGGTAGAAATCCCTGAGAACACGACGCCCGAAGAGAAAGAAGACCTTTTTACAGCAGCAACCGAAGCACGTGCCACGATTGTTGAAGGCACTGTTGCATCTCGCGCGACGGATGAAGAGAGAATCATTGTTCTAGGAAAAGATGGTCTTGACAACCTCGCCAAACTGAGACTCGAAAGCAAGAAGATTGCTCTGAGAATCACAATAAAAGGTAAGGACGATGAGAACACAGCGGTTGAGGCTGCCGACCTGGGAGTAGATTACATCATTATCGATTGCCGTGACTGGCGGGTCATCCCGCTGGAAAACATCATCGCAAAAACTCGTGGGAAGACTCGGCTCATCGCTGAGATCCAAAATGCAGATGACGCAAAGCTGGTTCTTGAGACGTTGGAGCTAGGAACCGATGGCGTGCTGCTTAAGACTACAGATCCCGTAGAGATTGCCAAAGCTGCGGGTCTCGTGAAGGGACAAGAAGCTCGGATCCCGCTGGCAACCGCAAAAATCACCTCTGTCAAGCAAATTGGCACGGGTGCCCGAGTGTGCGTAGACACATGTGACCTAATGCAGCCCGGCGAAGGAATCCTCGTTGGTAGTCAATCCGCAGGTTTGTTCCTTGTTGAAGCGGAGGTACATGAGAATCCATACGTCGCGTCCCGTCCATTCAGAGTTAACGCCGGCTCTCTTCCACTTTACACTCTGGAGTCAATGGAGAACACGCGTTATCTCTCCGAGCTAAAAGCGGGAGACGAAGTGTTAATAGTTAATCGGCAGGGCAGCGTTAGGACTACTAACGTGGGCAGAGCAAAAATCGAATTTCGACCTCTTATGCTCGTCGAAGCGGAGGCCGACGGAAAAAAGTTGAAGGCTATTCTTCAGAATGCTGAAACCATTAGGCTCGTGACACCGATAGGCTCAAAACCTGTGACCGAGTTGAAGGTCGGCGACGAAGTTGTCGTGCACCTGTCATCCTCCAGCGGTAGACACTTCGGAGTTTCAGTGCCCGAGGAGAAAGTGATTGAGCGTTGACTCCGAGAATCTGTGCTTCAGTGTTTCCCCAGACATCGGCCGAAGCTGTAAAACTTATTGACCGTGCAAAGGAAGCTGGCGCCAACCTCGTTGAAGTACGGCTGGACAGCCTGAAAACACATGAGGGCTTGGCTGAAGTTGCTAAGCATGGCAAGATCCAGAAGATAGCAACCAACAGACTGATGAAGAATAAGGGAAAATTCTCAGGAACTGAGACACAGCAGAAACAAATACTCCTATCGGCAGCGAAAGGCGGGTTTGATTACGTGGATATTGAGTTATCCGCGTCGAACTTGAAGGAGTTTACAACCGAAGCAAGCGGATTCGGGGCCAAAGTAATCGTTTCATTCCACGATTTCGATGGAGTCCTGAAGCTCGCAGAACTTGACAGCGTGCTTGAGCGCGAGATTGCTTGCGGTGCGGACGTTTGCAAAATCGTGACGACCGCTAAGCGTGTTGAAGACAACTTGGCATTATTGAATTTCACAGTGGCAGCGTGCAAGCGGACCCACGTGATTTGTTTCGCGATGGGCGCAGCCGGCCGTGTGTCAAGGTTTTTGTCACCACTCTTCGGCGGTTTCTTAACGTTCGCAGCGTTGGAGCACGGAAAAGAAACGGCGGCTGGACAGATGACGGTTCAGGAAATGCAAACTGCATACAAGCTTTTGGGGCTATAGTCATGGAGGTATCAGGGAAGACACGTGTCTGCGCGGTCATAGGTGACCCTATTGAGCACACGTTGAGTCCAAGCTTGCATAATGCTGCCTTCAAGCATCTAAACCTTGATTTTGTGTTTCTGGCGTTCAGAGTGACTCCTGATCATCTGGAGAACGCTATTCGAGGGGTTCGCGCCCTTGGCGTACGCGGATTAAACGTGACAATGCCGCATAAGAACGCAGTCACGGAGTTTCTGGACGAGGCAGACTCTGCGGTCAAGTTCTTGGGCGCGGCCAATACAATTCTGAATCAAGGTGGAAGGCTAAGGGGTTTCAACACTGATGGTGTAGGAGCCCTAAGAGCCTTGAAGCAAAACGGCGTAGAATTGGTCGGAAAGAAAGTGCTTCTCTTGGGAGCTGGTGGCGCAGCAAAAGCTATCGCCTTTTCTCTGGTGAAAGAGGTGGATGAGCTAAGCATTCTGAATAGAGACGTAGCAAAAGCAAGGGAATTGGTCAGTGTTTTGGAACCTTGTGGCAAGAATGTCAAAGGAGATGAGCTCACACTAGCTCAAATCGCGACGGCGTTGCAGGATGCAGACGTGTTAATTAACGCAACATCTGCGGGGATGTCTCCGAATGTTCATGAAAGCCTCATACGACCTGAATGGCTCAGCCCCAAGTTGTGCGTGATGGACATCGTGTACAACCCCGTGGAGACCAAGCTTATTCGGGATGCGAAAGCGGCAGGTGCCAAAGTAGTCAGCGGCATAGAGATGCTGCTTTACCAGGGTGCCGCTTCCTTCGAGATTTGGATGTCGGTCCCCGCACCCGTCGAAGTTATGAAAGAAGCGTTGCTGGGAAAACTGTCGATCGCGGGTGCTTCAGTTTGAGCGGCAAGGCCGAAGCCATCGCCCACGGGGCTGCGACCATTGTGAACGCAATTGCTCTTGGTCAGGGCGCGGCGTTTGGGGTGGATTTGTGGACCAAAGCTGAAGTCCAACTCACCGACAACCCCTTGGTGGTTAAAGGAGAAATCACATCGGATCAGTCCGAGAGCACTTTGTTGATTGAAAAGACAGTGGGACAGGTTTTCAGAAGATTTGGCGTTGAAAAACAGTTTGGAGCAAATGTAAAAACGTCGTCAAACATCCCTGTCGCCAGAGGCTTGAAGAGTAGCAGTGCAGCAGCAAACGCTGTGGCGCTAGCAACCGTGTCGGCTTTGGCAAAGGAATTGGACGATTTTTCAGTAGTTAATCTTGGTGTGGATGCTGCCTTCGAAGCGAAGGTCACCGTTACGGGCGCGTTCGATGATGCTTGTGCGTCGTACTTTGGAGGAGTTGTATTGACGGACAACGTAAGCAGAAAACTGCTCAGGCGATTTCCTTTGCCTGAAGGCTTAATCGTTCTGTTTCATGTTCCCGCAAAGAAAGCCTATACAGCTGCAACTGACGTGAAAAGTCTCACTCATATTAAGACTTTAGTCGGGGAGGCTTTCGAAGAAGCCCAGAAAGGCAACTTCTGGAAAGCTTTGACAACTAATGGCTCAGCCTACTCCTCTGCTCTTGGCTACGATAATTCGGTAGCAACCGATGCTTTGGCAGCAGGTGCTTTATCTGCGGGGCTTTGCGGAAAAGGTCCTGCAGTGACCGCCGTGGTTCCTAAGGACAGACTTGATGCAGTGAAGCTAGCTTTGCGAATGCATGAGGGAGAGATTCTTGAAGCCCATTTCAATCGCCAGAAGGCGAGTGTGGTGGCTTAGTACATGGCAAACGTGATTATTGGAAAGACTGAACAGCTAAAAGGCGATGTGTGTGCTCCTCCCTCGAAGTCGTATACCCAGAGAATGCTCATCGCCGCTTCGCTATCGCCCGGGCTGTCCAGAATTTCAGGTCCCTTGTATTCAGCTGATACGGACGCAACAGTACGAGCGATACTGGCTTTGGGCACAAAATTAGACGTGACCAAAGGGTGTTGGGCAGTTACAGGTTCGCAATCTATGACAGGTGCGACAGCTCCGATTGATGTTGGCGACTCAGGAGCGACTTTGCGCTTCATGATTCCCGTCGCGGCGTTGGCGACTGGCAATTCGGTGTTTGTGCTTGGCGGCTCATTGAAGCAGAGACCCATCGAGCCGCTTCTTGCAAGCCTCAAAGATCTTGGCGTTAAAACATCAACTAGCAAAACAGGCAGCAGGTCTTACATCAAAGTACATGGCGGGGGAATACCTGGTGGACAGACCAGTATTCGTGGGGACTTAAGTTCTCAGTTTATCTCAGGGCTTATGTTTGCCTGTGCCAAGGCGCAGCGGGACACTGAAATTACCCTGACGACGGAACTTGAGTCCAAGGGCTATGTGGAAATGACCCGCGAAGTGCTGATCAAACACGGTCTCAACATATCCATCTCCGAAGATTTCAGGCGTGTCAAAATACCTGGAAATCAAGCATACAAACCCCACGACCACCGGGTTCCTGGAGATTTCTCTTCAGCCGCGTTCCTCTTGGCATCTGCAGCAGTGACTCATTCGAAAGTAACAGTTGAAAATCTTGACTATTCTCTTGTCCAGGCTGATAAAGCAATCATTCATATCCTCCAGCAGATGGGTGTTCAAGGGAAAGTCTGCAAAAACGAGATTAAGATCAGCGGGACTAACGAACTTCTCAAGCCAATAGACGCTAACGTAAAGCATACTCCAGACCTAGCACCGGTGTTAGCTGTTCTTGGTTGTTATGCGAGTGGTACCTCATTAATCAGTGGTGCTAAAAGGTTGAGATTGAAAGAGTCCGATAGGCTATCTTCATTGTATCTTGAGCTAACAAAAATGGGTGCGTACGTAACGGAAACCGAAGATGGTTTGGTCATAAGAGGACCTTGCAAGCTACGTGGCGCGGAAATAGACCCGCACAATGACCACAGAATCGCTATGGCTTGTGCCGTTGCTGCCTTGGGCGCCGAGGGCAAAACAGTCATCCGGGAGGCGGAGTCTGTGAAAAAGTCTTATCCAACCTTCTTCATTGACTTACAAAGGCTAGGAGCTGATGTGGTTGGCGGGAAATTCGATAGGTAAGGAATTCGTGGTCTCCACATTTGGGGAGAGTCACGGTAAAATTGTCGGGGTAATCATAGATGGGTGTCCAGCAGGGTTGTCGCTTGCTGAGGTCGATGTTCAGGCAGAAGTGGACAAGCGCATACCTCGGCATACGAAAATCGTGTCCGAAAGAGTCGAACATGATAGAGTACATTTTCAGTCAGGGGTCTTCAACGGCTTTACAACGGGTGCCCCAATCACGATGGTCGTGGAGAACATAGACTTGGACTCAAGCGACTATGAAGACATGAAAGACCTTCCCAGACCGGGACACGCAGATTACACAGCACGCGTCAAATTCGGCGGCTTCAACGACTACCGCGGAGGCGGGCGTTTCTCGGGCAGACTCACAGTAGCGTTAGTCATGGCAGGCACCGTGGCGAAGTTGTTGCTAAATCAGTTTGGTGTAGACGTCTTTGCCTACTCGAAAGCCATTGGCGATGTAAAACTGGACAAATCGCTCAGCTACGAGCACGTTCGCAGCCATCGCTACGAAACTGCGGTTCGGTGTCCAGACAAGGATACCGCTGGGAAAATGGAGGAGGCAATAATAACTGCCCGAAAAGAAGGAGATAGTCTGGGCGGAGTAGTTGAGATAGTCGGTGCAAACGTGCCCGTGGGAATTGGCGAACCTCTTTTTGATTCGTTAGACGCAGACATTGCGAAAGCCCTTTTTGCGCTTCCCGCGGTTAAAGGCGTAGAGTTTGGTGCAGGCTTCAAAGCTGCAACATTAAGAGGCTCAGAGAACAACGACGCCTTCCAAATGTTTGGTGACACAATTGGAACTCTAACTAACAATCACGGCGGCGTTTTAGGCGGAATAAGTTCGGGAATGCCCATCGTTGTACGAATAGCGGTCAAACCCACACCATCCATCGCCAAAGAACAAAAAACCGTTGCTTTGACCACCACGGAAAACGTTACTCTAAAAGTTGGTGGCAGACATGACCCCTGCATTGTGCCAAAAGCTGTGCCTGCTGCGGAAGCAGCCGTTTCAATAATCCTCGTGGATCACATGATTCGCGCGGGAGTAATACCAAAAGTATTGAAGAAGGAGCAGGCGTGAGATGGAAGACATTCAGAAACTCAGGAAAAAAATCGACGAAATCGACGAGCACATACTCCGACTGCTCGGTGAGAGGTCGGAAATTTGCAGGTCTATAGGCTTACTGAAGAAAGACAACGGCTTGCCAATAACCGACACCATCAGAGAGAACGAAGTCTACTCAAACATCAAGAGCAAAGCTCCCGATTTCGGTCTTGAACCTGAACAGGTTGAGGCAATTTTCCGCCAAATAGTTAATATGTGCAGCAACATTCAAGAGTTGAAAGAAAAAACAGAATGAGGCACAGCAGACGTTATGCTTTATGAGATAAACGAGAAAGCTCTAAAGCTAGAGAGCAAAGGAAAGAAAATAATTAAGTTGAATCTAGGAGACCCAGACCTTGCAACGCCGACCGAGATAATCGAAGCAGCTTACGATTCAATGAAACGCGGAAAAACCAAGTATTCTTCCTCCTATGGTGAGTTACCCCTCCGAGAGAAACTAGCGAAGATTCATGGCGTTTCAGCTGACAACATCGTAATTACGCCGGGCTCGAAGTGGGGAGTATTCTCGACAATGTTCCTACTGTTGAAGGGCGGCGGAAACGTCATCATACCCACGCCTTACTGGACCGCCTACGACCTCATTGCTAAAACCCTTGGCGTTGAGACGAGACTTCTGAAAACAGAGCTGAAAGACCAATGGCGCGTGAACGTGAACCAGCTTGAGACTCTTATCGACAACAAAACGCGAATGATTATCTTGAACAATCCCAACAACCCCACCAGCAAAGTTATTGACTCAGATGTCCTTGACGACATCGTGCAGCTGGCGAACGAAAAGGGCATCACCATTCTCTCAGACGAAGTTTATGGCACAATCGCTTTCACGAAAACAAAAAGTATCCTGGAATACGGTGGAACCAACCATGTTGTGACAACAGGGTTCTCGAAGACGTTTACGATGACGGGTTGGCGAATCGGCTATATTGTGGCAAGCAGGGAACTGGTCGATAAGATTACGAAGCTTAATCAAATAACCATTAACAATGTTCCTGTGTTTATACAGGAAGCCGCCTTGAAAGGATTGGAGCTTCAGAAGCAATTAGCCAGCAAGATCAAGAGCGAGTATGAAGAACGAGCGAAGATGGCTTCAAAGAAGTTGAAAGCCGCAGGACTCGAATTCACCGAACCTGAGGCCCCATTCTATGTTTTCCCCAAAAAACAAGGGATAGATAGCGAACAATTCACCTTGGAGCTTCTGGACAAGGGCGTGGCAGTTGCTCCGGGAACTGCGTTCGGAGACTACCGCGAACACTTCCGCATTTCACTAACCGCGCCACGGGAGCAAATTGAGGTCGGATTGGACAAGATTTGCGAGGCGCTATAATGGTACGAACGGCCATCCTCGGCGCGGGCAAAATGGGCGCGTGGTTCGCGAGGTTTTGCA
>Ga0102851_10002297_pt1 | contig 11446 bp, 7 predicted proteins | sample Mud3Dept3metaG_FD_79558 | JGI IMG/M metagenome (GOLD analysis project Ga0102851, IMG submission 79558) | Freshwater wetland microbial communities from Ohio, USA, analyzing the effect of biotic and abiotic controls - Mud 3 Core 4 Depth 3... | ecosystem: Environmental > Aquatic > Freshwater >...
GCGCAATCCTGCGGCCGACATGAACGAGGTCGAGGACGTGATCTGGGGCTGCGTGAACCAGACGCTCGAGCAGGGCATGAACATCGCCCGCAACGCGCTGCTGCTCGCCGGCCTGCCGCACACGGTGCCCGGCCAGACCGTGAACCGCCTGTGCGGCTCGTCGATGCAGGCGCTGCACACCGCGGCGGCGCAGATCATGACGAACCAGGGCGACGTGTTCGTGATCGGCGGCGTGGAGCACATGGGCCACGTCGGCATGATGCACGGCATCGACCTGAACCCCTCGGCGTCGAAAGCCTACGCGAAGGCCTCGAACATGATGGGCCTCACCGCGGAGATGCTCGGGCGCATGCACGGCATCACCCGCGAGATGCAGGACCACTTCGCGCTGCGCTCGCACCTCAAGGCCTGGGAGGCGACCCAGCAGGGCCGCTTCAAGAACGAGGTGGTGCCCATCGAGGGCCACGACGCGAACGGCGTCCGCGTGCTGTGCGAGATCGACGAAGTGATCCGCCCGGACGCCACCTACGAAGCGCTGGCCGCCCTGAAACCGGCGTTCGACCCGAAGGGCGGCACGGTCACCGCGGGCTCGTCGTCGGCGATCTCCGACGGCGCTGCCGCAATGCTGGTGATGAGCTACGAGCGCGCCAAGGCACTGGGCCTCAAGCCGCGGGCCCGGATTGTGGGAATGGCGACCGCCGGCGTCGATCCGGCGATCATGGGCTACGGCCCGGTACCCGCGACGAAGAAGGCCCTGAAGCGTGCCGGGCTCAAGATCGAGGACATCGAGGTTGCGGAGCTGAACGAGGCGTTCGCCGCGCAGTCGCTGCCGTGCGTCAAGGACCTCGGGCTGATGGATCGCATGGAGACCAGCGTGAACCTGAACGGTGGTGCGATCGCGCTGGGTCACCCGCTCGGCTGCTCGGGTGCGCGCATCACCACCGCGCTCTTGAACACCATGGAGCAGAGCCGCGCGACGCACGGCGTCTCGACGATGTGCATCGGCCTCGGCCAGGGCATTGCGACGGTGCTCGAGCGCGTCTGAGTACAGGATGCCGACGGCGCCCGCCTCGAGTGAGCGGGCGCCGCACGGTTCGTGGCGGAACCTCTGGGGCGAGTTGCTTCGTCGCCGGCCCGCCTGCCCCGGGGAACATCGAGCCACCTGCTGCAAACCATTGATCTGTATGGCCAGGACCCCTGCGAGGGGTCCGCCACGCGCAACTGCAGAAAACCGCAATACCGCGCTGTGCCCGGCTGGGTGATAGTGCGGCGCAGCAATGTCCCTGCCGGCCTACACCGTCGCGTACGGGCGGCGATTCGCGCCGGGGCATGTGCGCCGGACAACCGATAAGCCCTCGAGGACACACCATGGATACGAAGGCCAAAGACGTCGCGATGCAACTCGCCGAGGACGCCCGCCAGGCAGAGTGGGAAGCCGTGAGTTTCACCGCCGAAGTGTTCAAGGGCAATTTCCGCTGGGACCTCCTGCACCCGTTCCCGGCGCAGTCGCCCGAGGACCAGAAGATCGGCGACGAGTACATCGAGAAAATCCGGCCGGTGCTCGAGAAGTACGTCGACCCGTGGAAGATCGACGAGCAGGGCGAGTACCCGCCCGAGGCGCTCGACGCCATGGCCGCGGTCGGGCTGTTCGCCATGAAGATCCCGAAGGAGTACGGGGGCCTCGGGCTCTCGGTCACCAACTACGCGCGCGTGCTCGGCTTCATCGGCGGCTATTGCGCGACGACCGTGGCCTACATCTCGGCGCACCAGAGCATCGGCGTGCCGCAGCCGCTCCGGGAGTTCGGCACCGAAGAGCAGAAGCGCAAGTACCTGCCGCGGCTCGCCAAGGGCGAGATCTCGGCGTTCGCGCTCACCGAGCCCGGGGTCGGTTCCGACCCGGCGCGCATGACCACGCGGGCGACGCCCAGCGAGGACGGCAAGTACTACATCCTCAACGGCGACAAGCTCTGGTGCACGAACGTCACCGACCCGAAGACCACGCTGATCGCGGTGCTCGCCCGCACGCCCGACAAGGTGCTGCCGAACGGCAAGTCGTTGCCGCAGATCTCGTGCTTCATCGTCGAGACGGCCTGGCCGGGCGTCGAGCGCGTGTGCCGCTCGCGCTTCATGGGCCTGCGCGGCCTCGCCAACGGCGTGGTCGCGTTCAAGGACGTGAAAGTGCCCGCCGAGAACCTGATCGGCAAGACGGGCGAGGGCCTGAAGATCGCGCTCGCCACGCTGAACGTCGGGCGCCTCGGCATCCCGGCCGCCGCGATCGGCGGAGGCATGGCGCTGGTCGAGGACGCCAAGTGGTGGACGTCGACGCGCCACCAGTGGGGCCAGGCGATCGGCAAGCACCAGGCGGTGGCGAAGATGTCGTCGGGCGTCATGGCGCAGCTGTTCGCCATGAAGGCCATGGTCGGCGTGGCCTGCGCGTTCGCCGATCACAAGAAGGCCGACATCCGCCTCGAGGCGGCGGCCGCCAAGTACTGGTGCTCCGAGACGCTGTGGAAGATGTACGACGATTACCTGCAGGTGCGCGGCGGCCGCGGCTACGAGCGTGCCACCTCCCTGTACGCCCGGGGCGACCGCCCGACCGCGGTTGAGATGGGCATGCGCGACGCGCGCATCAACCGCATCTTCGAGGGCTCCTCGCAGGTGATGCACCTGATCATGGCGCGCGAGGCACTCGACACGCACTTCAAGCTGATGATGCCGATCCTGCAGCCGAAGCCCGGCCAGAAGGTGTCGAAAGGCGAGGCGGTGGCGAAGGCGGCGGGCTTCTACACGACGTGGCTGCCGAAGCTGTTCCTGCCGGGCGGAGGATCGGGCCTCTCTGCGCCACACCTCAGTGGCCGTAACCGCAAGCACCTCGCCTACTCGGCGAAGACGTCGAAGCTGCTCGCGCGACGGCTGTTCGCCACCATGGCCAAGTACGGGCCGAAGCTCGAGAAGGAGCAGATCGTACTCGGTAACTTCGTGGACATCGGCGTCGAGCTCTTCGTGATGGGCGCGACGCTGTCGTATGCCGATCACCTGGTCGCGCAGAATCCGGCCGACCAGACGCCGCAGGAACTCGCCGACCTGTACTGCAGCGACGCGCGCCGCCGCATCGAGGCCAGCTTCAGGGCGGTGAAGAGCAACTTCAACCGCCAGTACGACAAGGTCTCGGGACTCCTGATGGACGGCAAGCTCGACTGGCTCGCGGCCGGCGCGATCAACCCGATCCCGCCGCAGTACCGCGACTGGGAGAAGAACGACTACGAGCACCCGGTGCGAGAGGCGTACGCCGAGGCTGAGAAGCGCAAACCGGAGCCGCCGAAGGCTGCCGCCTGAGACTGGCACATCAGCGGCGCCGGGTTCGAACCGCGAGTTCGAGCCCGGCGCCTGCGAACCGCGGGCGCGCCGAAGCTAGACGTTCTCGCGCACCAGCCGTACCACGTCGGACGCCGTGTCCACGATGTGGATGAAGCGCGCTTCCTCCGGGCTCAGCGTGCCTTCCCGGACCAGCGTGTCGCGCGCGAAGTCGATCAGCTCGGCCCAGAAATCGCTGCCCACGGCGACCAGCGGGAAGTGCTCGAGCTTGTTGGTCTGCATCAGCGTCGCGATCTCGAAGGCCTCGTCGAGCGTGCCGAAGCCGCCGGGCATGACCACGAACGCGCTGGAGTACTTCACCAGCATCACCTTGCGCACGAAGAAGTGATCGAGCTGGATGAAGCGGTCGAGGTACTTGTTCGGCTTCTGCTCGCGCGGCAGCGTGATGTTGCAGCCGATGCTCAGGCCGCCAGCCTCGCGCGCGCCGCGATTGGCCGCCTCCATGATCCCGGAGCCGCCGCCCGTCATCACGGCATAGCCGGCTTTCGCCAGCTCGGCGCCGACCTCCCGCGCGAGATCGTAGTAGCGATGCCCTTCCTGGAAACGCGCCGAGCCGAACACGGTGACGCACGGCTGCGCGAACTCGAAGCTCTCGAAGGCGCGCAGGAACTCGAGGAAGATCCGCACGGCGCTCTCGAGGTCGGCTTCCCGCGCGCGAGGACCCGCGAGGAAGGCCTTCTCGGCGCCTTCGACGTGGGAGAGGAGGGAGCCGCGCTGCGGCGGCGGGTGCTGGTTGACGTTCATGGCGGGTTCTCCTGAGCCCCGACCCACTCGTCGGCGAGCTCATGGCGCGGCAGCGCGACGAGGGCCTCGAGGTTGCGCCGGCCGGCGTAGCGCCGCTCCTCCGGATGGCGCAGCCACCACGCGCCGGCTCGCTGGCCGAATTCCTCGGCGCGTACCTCGAGCGGCGGGTGCGAGGTGAAGTAGTCGCGGATCGGGCTCGCCCGCTGCGGCGACGGGATGTCGTGCGTGGCCTGGTATGCCAGCAGCGACTCGAAACTGCCGCCCACGCCGCGCGGGTCGTAGCGGCTGTTGGTCAGCAGCTCGAACGCGTAGGCATCCGCCTCGTGCTCCATCGTCTTGCTGTAGGAATGCCGCAGCAGGATCGCTGCGGCGAAGTCGGCGAGCGTGCCGAGCGGCTCGGCGCCGACCTTGCGGGCGAGCAGCTCGAAGCGCACCGTATCGAAGCAGTGGCCGCGCTCGATGTGGCCGAACTCGTGCGCGAGCACGGCGACGAGTTCCGCCTCGGAGCGCAGCGTGGTCAGCAGGTCGCGCGTGACGAGCACGACGCCGCCCGGCAGCGCCATCGCGTTCGGCATCGGGTAGTCCACGACGTAGGCGCGGTACGGGAACGGCTTGCCGGTGAGCGGTTGCAGCTCCGCGACCAGTGAGTCGACGTAGCGCTGCTCGCGGCTCGCGGGCGTCGCCTGCGGGTCGTAACTCTTGCGGTAGACGTCACCGAGTTCCTTCTCGTCGAGTGCGCTGACCGGCAGCACGCGGCTCGCGACGCGGTCGACGAGCTTGAGCGGCGCGCCGACGACCTGGAAGGCGCTGGTGAACGTCGATGCGAGCGGCGGCTGAACGCGCGCCCGGTGCAGCACCGTGATGAGTGCCACGCCGCAGGCAAGCAGCACCACCAGCAGGCCGAGGCGCGCGCCGGCCTTCACGTGGCAAACCTCGCGCGGTAGCGGTTGTAGATGGCGTTCATGCCGAGCATCAGCGAGCCCACGCCGATGAATACCACGCCGCGCAGGGCGAGATTGGCCTCGGCCATGTCGACGAGCACCAGCCGCGCCAGGCAGGCGGCCAGCCCCGCCAGCGCCACGTAGCGGAACTGGTTCTCGCGCAGCCACGCGCTCAGCACGAACACCACGAACGCCTCGGTGGCCCACAGCAGCGTGAGCAGCGACCGGTCGAAGCGCCAGTACAGGAACAGCGCGACGCCGGCGAACAGCGGGTAGTACACGTAGAGGTTGCGGCGCTTCGCCACGGCCGTGCCGACCCGGCCGAGCACGCCGAGCGGGACCGGAAGCTCGAGGGCCTCGAGCAGCAACCGCCGCTGCGCCCACGCCACGTAAGCGACCTGCAGCGCGATGGCGACCAGCGACGTGAACTCGGGCTGTTCGAACCACTGCTGCGAGGGCACCTCGAGGGTGCTCATCACGACGGCCATGTCGACGACCGAGACCCAGTAGAACACCAGCGAGTACAACCGGGCGCGTGCGTCGAACAGGCGCTCGGCCGGCGGTGACAGCAGCAGAAGCGCGATCACCGCCCAGGCCACGGCCCACCACTGGGCGGCCATTTCGACCACGACCGTCACGGCGGTGCCGACCAGGATCAGCTCGACGAACAGCGGGTGCACCAGCCGCCAGGAACGCCCGGCGGCGAGCGCCTCTCGCGGCCGGAACAGCCACCAGTAGCCAAGCACGGCGATCGCGAACAACTCGATGAGCAGCCGCGCGCTCACGACACCGACGTAGGCGGGCGACTGCAGGATGACCACGACGTACGCCACGACGAAGGCCGCCAGGTAGCCGTAGCCCAGCATCAGCACCACGAGGGACTCCCGCCGCGCGAGGCGGTTGGTGAGTTCGAGCGCGAGCAGCGACAGCACCAGCCAGGCGACCGGCGGGATCAGGGCGGAGACCGGCTCGAAGTAGAGCCAGGCGGCGATGCCCGCCGTGATGCCGGCCAGTGCGATCGCCAGCGGCCGGATCCAGCCCCGTCGCGCGATCCAGGTGGCCAGTGCGGCGAGCGCCGCGAGCGGCGCCAGGTGGATCGTGAGCATGCCGGGGGAGAGATCCGTGCCAGCCAGCAGCGAACCCCACGACATGACGTGCGCGCCAGCGAGTGCGACCGTCGCGCCCGCCTGCAGCCCGGCGTGCCGCAGTCGCGTCCAGGCCATGACGAGCGCGCCAGCGGCCACCAGCGCCACCGCCTCGAACCACGGCCGTCGAGCAGCGCGGCCAGGCCGACCGCCACGAGCACGCCCGAGAGCGCGCCGAGCAGCGTGCCCGGCGACCGCAACCACGCGTCGAGTTCACGGGCCGAGGAGGGCGTCGGGTCACCCTCGGGCGGCGCTCGCAGCACCCGCTGGCCGATCACCGCCAACGCCGCACCCACGAACAGCACGGCCGCCAGGGCGAGATGTCGGTCCGCCGGCAGGCCGAGGTCCAGGACGCCCGCCACGGCGAGCAGGGTGGCGGCCAGCGCCGGCAGCGCATCGGCCACGCGGTCGAGCATCGCGTCCTGCTCGCGTGGTACGAGCCAGCGGAACCCGAGCGTCTCGGCGAACACGAACAGCAGCACCAGCGACGCGCTGAGCCCCAGGTCGAACCCGCTCAACAGCGCGAGCAGCACGAGTGCCTGGGCCGCCAGCGTGTCGGAGCGCAGCAGCCACGGCACGCGCAGCGCGCGGCCGCGCTGCCCGAGGCGATACGCGACGACGCCGGTCGCGAGCAGCAGTGCGCCTCGCGCCGGCGACGACGGGACGTACACGAACAGCGCGAGCGCCAGCAGCAGCCAGGCCGCGAGGTGCACGCCCACGTGCAGGGGTGATGGCTTTGCCGCCGTCGCGTAGTCGCGACGGTGATGCACCAGCGCCGCGGCGCCGAACACCAGCATCGCACAGCCGGCCGCAAGGTAACGCGCCACGTCCGCGTCGAGCGCGTCGCCCATGCGCACGAACCACACCTCGTGGAACAGCAGGTATGCGCCGAGCACGAAGGCGAGGTGACGGTCCCAGCGCCCGCGTACCGCCAGCACCACGCCGAACAGGCTCACGGCGCTCGCGATCGCGAGTGCCGTGGTGGTGGGTGGGACGATCGCGAGCGGCACCAGGCTCAGCAGCACGTGCAGGGTGGCGAGCACCTGCACCCCGCCCGACCATGCGAGGAACAGGTTTGCCGCGATGCCCGCCAGTAGCAGCCCGAGGGCGGGCAGCGGGGCGTGGATCCACTGCAGCCCGAGTCCGGGAAGGCCGCCGGCCGCGGCGCACGCGAACAAGGCGATGGCCGCACCGGCGCTGCGCAGCCAGCCGCCGAACTTGCGCCAGCTCTCGCGACGCTCCAGCGCGAACGAGCCCCCGACCAGCGCGCCGGCGACGCCGAGCGTGAGCAGGAAGCGATACACCGGCGCGAGTTGCAGGGCCGTGTAGATGCCGACGAACGTCACGCCGGCCACGACCACGAGTGCGCCGAGGATGCCGGTCCAGTTCTCGATGAATCGCTGCTCGATCTCGTGGCGCCGGCGCTTCAGTTCGGAGACCGCTTTTTCGACTGGACGGGGCCCGGGTGGCGGAGCCTCCGCAGGTGGCGCCGCGGCTTCGACGGCGACGGCCCCGGGCGCGATCTCCTGCGGGCCGGGAGCCACCTCGGCCGGCGCAGGAGCCGCCTCAGTGAGTGCCTGGGCCGTTGGCGCAGCCGGGGCTTCGGCGAGGCCACGCCCCTCGAGGCGGTCGAGCTGCAACTCGACCAGCCGGACGCGGTGGCGCAGGTCACGCAGGGCGCCGCCCAGCTCGCCCAGGGTCTGCTGCAACTCGTCGTCGAGGCGCCGTCGCCGCCGTCGCCACGCCATGATCATCACGATGATCAGGAGCGGCCAGAACAGGAACGAGATCATGAAGAAGAAGTCGTCCACGACGGTGCGGGGCCCCCCGGCCCGGCCACGCCTGAGTGCGCGGAGCGGACCAGGATGCCTCTTTTCTACCGCGTTCTAGCGGGCTGGGGAATTCGTAGCTTCGTCCGGCGACGCGTGGCGCTCGAACCAGGCCAGGACGTAGGCCACTTTGGTTGCGAGCTGGCTCGGTCGCCGGTCGAGACCGTGGCCGGCCCCAGGAACGCGCACGAGGGCCGTGGGAACGCGCCGCAGCTGCAGGGCCTGGTAGTACTGCTCCGACTCGGACATCGGCGTGCGGTAGTCCTCTTCGCCCGTGAGCAGCATCGTCGGGGTCTTCACGTTGCCCACCAGCGACAGGGGCGAGCGCGCCCAGTACTGTTCCGGTTGCTCCCACGGCGTGCCCGGGAACCAGTATTTCCAGAAGAAGGTATAGCGATCGGCGGTGAGCACGAAGCTCGTCCAGTTGATCACGGGCTTCTGTACGACGGCCGCGCGGAATCGGTCGGTCTTGCCGACGATCCACGCGGTGAGCACGCCGCCGCCGCTGCCGCCGGTGACGAACAGCCGCGTCGGATCGATGAAGCCGCGCGCGATGACGGCATCGACGACCGACATCAGGTCGTCGTAGTCGTGGCCGGGATACGCGTGGTGGATCGCATTGCCGAATGCCTTGCCGTAGCCCGTGGAGCCGCGCGGGTTGACGTACACCACGACGTAGCCTGCCGCCGCGTAGAGCTGCTGCTCCATCGCGAAGGTCGGTCCGTAGGCTGCGAACGGCCCACCGTGGATCTCGAGCAGCAGCGGATACTTCTGCGTCGGGTCGAAGCCGGGCGGCGTGATCATCCAGGCCTGGACGCGCAGCCCGTCGTGCGACGACGGCACCCAGAATTCCTCGAGCCGGCCGAGGCTGCGCTGCGCGAGCAGGTCACCCGACAGGTCGGTGAGGCGCTTCGGCGCGCCGCCACGCAACGACACGACCGCCACGTCCGCCAGCCGGTCGGGGCCGGCCGCGGTGTAGGCCACCATGCCCGACTTCGACACCGAGTAGTCGCCGCTCGCGTACGGGCGGCCGATCGACAGGCCACCCACGTCGTCGGCGAGCACTCGCAGCCGCCCGTCGAGCGCGAGCGAGGCGAGCTTGACGCGGCCCTCGTCCTCGTAGTGCACGACCAGCTCGCGACCCGAAGGCGCCCACGTCGGCTGTTTCACCGAGCGATCGAGCGCGGCGCTCACGACCCGCGTGTCGCGGCCTTCGCGGTCCATCACGTAGAGGCGGGTGTTCTCGTAACCGTGACGCTGGTCGTCGAAACCGAGATAGGCCACGCGCTTGCCGTCGGGCGATACGGCCGGCGAGTGATCCGGACCCTGGCGGGTGGTCAGCGTGCGCAGCGCTCCGTCCGCGACGCGGATCTCGTGCACCTCGGAGTTGGCCGGGTCGTACTCGCCGTCGGGGTGCCGGTTGGCCGAGACGAGCAGGTGCTGGCCATCGGGCGTCCAGGCGAGCGGCCCGTCGTGATCGAACGATCCAGTCGTGAGCTGGCGCGGCGTGCCGCCGAGCGCCGAGACCACGAACACCTGCTGGCGCGTGTCGGCGAGGTAACCCTCGCCGTCCGCGCGGTAGATCAGTTTCTCGACCACCTTCGGCGGCGCGGCCCACTCGGCCCCTGCCGGTTTCGGCAACGGCTCCGCGAGCCGCGGGGCCTCCTCGGCCACGGGCAGTACGAAGGCGATCGAGCGGCCGTCCGGGGACCACGCCAGGTCCGATGGCTTCTGCTGGACGCGGGTCACCTGCGTCGTGGCACCGGTGTCGAGCCAGCGCACGAACACCTGCATGCCGGAGTCGCCCGCGGCCACGTAGAGGAGCCGCGTGCCGTCGGGTGACCAGCGTGGCGACGATGCCCTGGACACGACCGGCCGGTGTTCGCGCCCGTCCGTGCTCACGATCCACAGGTCGCCGGAGTAGGCGTCCTTCATCAGGTCGCCGCGGTGGCGCACGTAGGCCACCAGGCGTCCGTCCGGCGAGACCTGCGGGTCGGCGGCCCACTGCAGGTCGAACACGTCGGCCGGCGCGAGGGGAGGCGCGGCGTGGACGGCCGGCGGCATCGCTACGAGCAGGCACAAGGCGAGCAGGGCGCGCGGGGTCATGTCGGGTTCCTCGGGTGGACGCGGCTTTATACGTCAACCCGGGAGGCGTTGTCGTAAGATTGCAGCCGCCTGGATCGTCCGGGCACGAGGAGCAGAGCGGATGCCGAGCATCGTCCCCGAAGGTGCCACGCGCGGCTGGATCATCCCGATCGGCGGCGCCGAGAATAAGGAGAACGACCGGCACATCCTCGAGCGCTTCGTGCAGTGCTCGGGCGGCCGGCAGGCCGACATCGTCGTGATCCCGACGGCCAGCCGTCTGCACGAGACCGGCGCGCGCTACCAGAAGCTGTTCGAGGACATCGGCGCCGCAAGCGTCGGCGTCATGGACTTCGACACGCGCCGCGACTGCCAGGAGTCCGGCCGCCTCGCGCGGCTCGAGCAGGCCACCGGCATCTTCTTCACGGGCGGCAACCAGTTGCGGCTCACCACGCTGCTCGGCGGCACGCCCGTCGCGAAGCTGGTGCGCCTGCGCAATGCCGCGGGCGTCGCCGTCGGCGGCACCAGCGCGGGTGCGAGCTTTCTCTCGGAGCACATGATCGCCTTCGGTGACGAGGGCTCGGCGGTGATCTCGGGCAGCGTGCGCCTCGCGCCGGGCCTCGGGCTGACCAACCGCTTCGTCATCGACCAGCACTTCCGCCAGCGCGATCGCCTCGGACGGCTGCTGACGGCGCTCGCCTACAACCCGTTCGCCATCGGCATCGGTCTCGACGAGGACACCGCCGCGTTCATCGGGCCGGACGAGACGGTGGAGGTCGTGGGCAGCGGCGGCGTGACGATCGTGGACGCCGCCGACGTCAGTTACTCGTCGATGGACAGCGTGACCGAGGGCGAGCCCGTGTGCATGCTCGGGTTGAAGCTGCACATCCTCGTCGCCGGCGCCACGTTCAACATGCACACGCGGGTGGCGTCGCCGGGGTCGCTGCTGCAGCCGAAGGAATAGGCAGGCCGCCGCTGCATGCTGCGCAATTTCCTCCTGTCGGTGCACCTGATCGCGGTGATCGCATGGCTGGGCGTCGGTCTCTACGAGTTGTTCGTGTACCGGGAAATCCGTCGCGCCCGCGGCACGCCGCTCGAGGTGTCGCTCATCCAGATCTACGGCCGCTATTCCGCGGTCGTGGCGGTCGCGACGCTGGTGGTGGCCGCGGCGGGCCTGATCATGTCCCTGCTGCTCGGCTGGGGGTTCTTTCAGCAGCTCTGGCTCGGTATCAAGCAGGCGATCATGCTCCTGATACTGATCGACATGGCACTGCTCGTTCCGACGTTCCGCAGGGCTTATGCGGACATCGCGGCCCTGTCGACCGACGAC
>Ga0102851_10002298_pt1 | contig 11444 bp, 16 predicted proteins | sample Mud3Dept3metaG_FD_79558 | JGI IMG/M metagenome (GOLD analysis project Ga0102851, IMG submission 79558) | Freshwater wetland microbial communities from Ohio, USA, analyzing the effect of biotic and abiotic controls - Mud 3 Core 4 Depth 3... | ecosystem: Environmental > Aquatic > Freshwater >...
CTCTTAGGAGGGAATGGCTCTAAATTAGTTACTTTCATTTGTAGCTCCTAATGCCTCTCGGGGATGGGCGTTATGCACGCTAAGTATGAGTCAGCCTATCTATTTACCTACCTACTTCATGCTTCTCCAGGCCTGCCGTCTTGGTAACTGTTTTGGCTTTGACCACAAAGATCTCTATTAAGTCCAGGTATACACTCTCTGTTCTATCTCCGTAAAAAATCTACATTTTTTCATCATTATGGTACTGTGGGTAATCTAGGGCTAGGCGCTGCTAATTGCACTATGGATACTTATATATGTATCTGGATGGCGCGACTTCATGCGCGATCCTGTGCCCTAGCAGGAAGATAATCTTGCGGCGATCTTAGCGCGACCTCATGTGGTCTTATGTGGTCTTGCGCGACCTCGCGCAGGGGAATATTGCCCCCTGCTAGGGAGTAACTACTACCCTAAATAGAGCCCAATAACCCGAAACCAACCAAGTTTAGACAGCAATAATTTGCTTCATAGGAAGCAAAGTACTGCCTAAACCATTGATAATACTCGGGAATAGAAGCAAAACTCATGCTGAGTACTGCCTTCGATACCCCGAAAATCGGTTTGAAATTCCCTTACTAGACGTGGGTATTTTAGGCAACACGTCGGAATATGAAAACTCTCACCCCGGCGTTTTGCGATACCCGCTGCAATAATATCAATGACTTACATGGCACGGCATTTCATTGAGCGAAATGGGGTACTTTCTGAAAAAGCCCCTAAAACCACGTAAGTCGAACGACGGCTATCAGAATTTAGGTGTCTAATCTTATGATGGGACTTCGGGAAGTATGGGCCTAAGCGCCTAAGGGTATATTACCCTATAAAGCCTACCAGCAGGTACATAAGCGCCCGCTGATAGGCTCTAAGAGCACTACACTTTGTTACGAAGGAACTTCTCAATCCTCCATAGTTCCCAAAGCCTTGCGGCTTGGGCCTTGGTCACCTTACCCTTGCTTACGGCATCTCCGACGGCCTTATACAAGACCCGACCGGAGATACCCCTTCGGACAACAGCGGCCTCTAGGTTACAGGCATAACCCTTAAGCCGCTTGTCCCGCAGGGTAGGATACCAAGATGCTGCCATCTCGACCGGGACATGGGGATCGGTTTGGTCGACAACGACCTCCCTTTCCCCGTACTCATTCTCAGGGAGAATGATATACCGCGTCCGTTGCTCTACCCAGAACACCTTGTCCCAGGCATCCCTGGGACTTGGCATATGGTCATTGCCATGGTTCAGGGCATCCTCCTGTGCCTCGAGCCATACCTCATAGTCCTCCGGATCCATATCCGAAGGATCTAAGTCCTCACCAATGGTCTCTGCCCGACGACGAATGGCCTTACTTACGCGGCCATCCTCGGTAATCTGGCAGAGCCAGTCCGAGGACTCGACCAACTGCCGCACCAGAGGCGGCAATTGATCTACAATATCCAGGCTCTTCATCAACTCAGGCGAATCATCCCTGTTCGCCCTATGATCCCAATCACTTGCTAACCACCTCATGATAGCCTCCTTTCGTGCCATAAAGGCACAAATTAAAGATAGTACCCTACAAGACTCACTAACCAACGTTCCACTCACCCTAAGGGAGCGCTCACATTGACTAGTAAGTCCTAAGGAAACTACCTACTAGCAGTCGCAGTCAGGCCTGCCCTCGAACAGGATGACTGTGTCACCCTTAAGTTCGAGGGACAACAAGCTCCGAAGCATCTCCTCATAGACAATCGGCATACGATCCTCTATGAGCTTGATGCATACCTTGTCACCCTTGGCTACTGCCATACGGTAGATTCGTGCCATCATCTGACGATAGGCATTAAGTTTGCGTGTATCCATACTACACCTCCTCTTTAGCTCCAGGATAGTGGCTGTCATAGCACTGAGGACAAACCCCCAGTGCATTAGGGGACATCTCATGGCCGCACTCATTGCAAGTGCAGCCGCAGAGCCTATCTAGCTCTGCCATCACATGGTCAATGTCCCACCCTAGCTCCATTGGTACCCAGACCTCAACATCCATGGGGTCAACGCAACCAACTCTTGCATGAGCTAACAGTAACCCTGCTAGCTCACGCATACTCACCTCTATATATCCCTCATGCATGAGACACCTCCTTGGTCAACGTGTAACTAAGACACCTACAAGGCCCACCACCATGCGCTCCACCCACCCACAGGGGGCGCTCGCGCACAGTGGTAGACCCTAAGGGGCCTCAGCTTACTGCTGCTGAGGGTTCTTGAAGGCAGCGTACGCACGCCCAAAACGTGCACGCAGCCCACCAACACGACCCTTGACCGACCGAATAGCTCGGTCGATAGTCTCGTCAGTACCCTTCTCTCCTCTTACCATGAGGAGGGTGAAGATCGCCGCGAGGAAGAAGCACGAGATAATCCCTACCCACTTAATGATAGTGTAGAACATGAGATCCTCCTTGTAGCATATAGCTACATGGTTATTGGTCTGTCACCCCCTGGGCTCGAAACGTCGCTTCGGGGTTAGACAGCCACCGTTAATTACTCCTGGATACTTGCTTTAATTTCTGGATTTCTAGGACTTATACTCGCTTTAATTTCTATTACCAGGCTTTTAATACTACTCGCTTTATTCATGTAACTAAGTGTCATATTCCGACATCTTCTTACAAAATACCCAATTCCTTACCCAATTCATTATCCAATAATACCCAATTCATTAAGTCATTTTTTATTTTTTTCCCAAAATCATCCCCTATAAGGACTTTCACTTGTCAAAATTACGCAATACCACTATAATTATTAGTAGTAATGGCACCTGACGGCAACTAATGGTTCTATGGTAATTAATAATCCCCGGGGGCTTATCCACTTATCCTGCCAGTACGGGAGGCCGATACATTGGGCAAACAAAAAAGCTCTGATCCCACCCTTAGCCTGTATCTAGTTGAAAAACCAATCACCTGTTATGAGGAGGCCCTAGAATCCATTGAATCTTTCCTTCCAACCAAATACGCCACCTGTTCTAAGCACGAAACAACAGTACTTCCAATCGAAGCACCTGTTGAATTCTCTCTTCATTCCTGTGGAACATCTTCTTTGGCCTCAAATAAACCCAGTCAAGCTATTTTAAAAAGAAAACTGGGTTCCAAGCCCTATCTAAGAGTAGTAAATCACAACGTTTATTCCACTGTCTGTCTCGGAAACTCCCACTCTGTCAGTATTGTGGGTCTTCTGAGAGTTCAAAAGAAACTATTTTTATGTTTTCTCTCTGATTTCAGCATTATAGCTGTCAATACAGATATAACTCAAGACATCTTGGACCCCCAGGAAGTCATTTTAATCCAAAGTAAACACACATTTCCCTGGATGGACATAGAAGCCATCCTGAAATCGCGCTAAATACTGCTAAAATCTACCCATTTTCTAACATAATTTCACCAACCGTACTAAAACACACCTCTTTCAACTCCATCTCAATATAATATGGTTCTATAGTACACAAGAGGAGCAAAGTCATATGATGATACTCGGCCCACTAGTTATTATTTTCGGAGTCACACTAGTTATTCTGGTAAACCTCAGGAACTTGAAGAGCTATAGCCGTAATAAAGACCCACATGAACACCAAAAGAACCGCACACAACACACAACCCCGCGCAATGAGTAAAAAATTTCCCCTCTGCTGGAGAATAAGGTGAAAGACTATTTAATAGATCTGTATGAATTGAGACAGGAGCTAAAGTGGTTACTGAGGAAAGACTTTCTCGAGGAATTAATAGCCCTAGCCGAGCTCATTGACAGAAGTTATGTAGATGCCTACCAGCGTATCTCAGATAATGGGGAAAAGGGGACTAATTGTGGTTATGCTGTTAAAGCCAAGGAATTATTCATGAAACTAAGTGAACATAACATATCTACAAAGATTACCGATATATACAAGAATTACATAGAAGAAAAGTAAGGAGTGATATAAGTGTTAGGACTGTCACAAACCTACGGGATGGCTGCAGTAGGAGCATATAGCAGAGGCGCTAGTTGGCTGGGGAATATGGGCAAGGCTCTCAGATTTGGCTCCAGCTACGCCACCCAAGGGCTGGGGGATATTGGCAGAGCACTAAGATTTGGGGCTGGCTATACTGGTGCAGGGGGTGTTGCCAGAGCATTGAGATTTGGCTCCAGCTATGCGGCTGAAGGTATCAGGGGGTTAGGTTTAGCCAAGGGTCTTGGTCTAGCGGGGGCCGGTTTGGTTGGTTTGGGAGCTCTCGGGGGGATGGTTAGTCCTTCAGGTAGTACCTTGGGTGGAGCAGGTAGTGCCTTGGGAGGTATTTTGGGTGGTGCTATTAAGGGAGGTATAGCTGGAGGCATAGGTGGGGCGGCCTACATGGGCTTTAATGCCTATAAGGCTGGATTAGGAGCTAGTAGGGCAGCCGCGAAGTGGATAGGGGCTGGTGCAGGTAGGTATGGAATGATGGGGGCCATTGCAGGGGGTATATTGGGTGGCGCCTTTGGCGCAGCCAGAGGTTTGAGATCTAATAGGCCTTATAGTTCTATTCCGGGATTGTATCAGTAGAGTATAAAAAGGAGAGATTCTTATGCTAAATAAGATACTGGCTTGGTTTTGGACGAGAATATCTCTCTTTAGTCTGAGATATATATATAGAACTTGTTCGAGGGTTTGGAGATTTTTGTTTGAGAGAAAGTATAAGGAGATGCCTAAGAACTTGCCTTGGGATGTAAGACAGGTATTAGAGTTCTTTGCTACATGTAAGTGGAAGAGGGATCCTCTTTGGGGAACCTTGGATGTTATCTCAAAGCCAGAGAAGTTTTATGCAACAAAGACAGGAGACTGTGATGAATGGGCGGCCTTTGCCGCTAATGTTCTTCCCTATGAGAATATGTGGCTACTTAGTGTTACCTGGTATGAACCAAAGACAGATAAACACAAGAGAGCATTTACCGGGCATAATGTTTGCCTATATTACAATAATCTAAAATGGTATCACATAGGTAACTGGGGGCTATATGGTCCCTATAAGTATTTCCATGAGACATTGCGCAGCATACCTCCTTCTTGGGCAGTTCCCTGTGCTTTTGGTGTTAGAGATGGAAAAAGCCTCAAGGTAGTTATCAGTGGTCAGTTAGATAAAACTTAAGGGAAATTAGAGGAAGATATGGTAGAACGGGAGACGAGTAAAGAGGAAAAAGATACAGGTACTTACAAGATAAAGGGTACTCTGGTAGAGTATGGCGATGGAACCATCCAGAAGACTAAGATGTTTGATATATTGGATGTTCCCTTGGACGACTATTCTGACTTGGAGTTTTCCCTTGAAGAAGTAAGACGTATGCGCATGCATGTTATGAAGATGCGTACTGGCGTACAGGCTATGGCTCCAATCTTGTGCGTAGGTTCGGTTAAGTGCGTTTTTCGTCATAGGTGTCCCATTGTAGACCGTAATATACGTACTCCTGATGGAGAAATAGATTTCAGGAATCAAAACGTTAAGAGTTTTCCCATACTTAGACAATGTCCTCTAGAAAGAGATTTCTTGGATTTTAAGAGAAATCAATACATTGATGAATATGAAATAGATGTAGACTCTCCTACTGAGATGGGTATGATTAATAAGCTAGCAGAGTTAGATCTATATGACTACAGAACTACTCTAGTTTTGGCTAATGGAGATGATAAGGGTGAGGGAGTGGATTTGCTGAAGAAGCAGGTTACCGGTACGAGTATTACTGGTGAAAAGATGATGAGGTTAGAGGCTCACCCCGCTTTTGAACTAAAGGAAAGAATTCAGAAAATGAGGGAGAATATACTAGAGGCTATGGTAGGAACTAGAAGGGAAAGATACAAGCAGGCTGCGGCTTTGAAGCAGCAAGATACAGATGATCCCTCTACTTCTGTGGCTGACTTGAGAGAACGTATAGCCAAGTTGGAACACGAGACTGCTATAGATGCAGAGTTTACTGATATAGCTGAGGAGAAAAAGTAGTTGGCAAGACCTTTTTGGGCACAATATAAAGCAGTACGCAATGAACTTATGCAATACCCTTTGGTAAAGTTTTGGAGGGAGAAGGGTAGGTTTATAGTTGGTGCTGCGACTGCCGCTGTAGATATAGGCATATCTGATAATCATAGGGTTTCTGCTGCGTTAGCTAATGCGGGTCTTCTGAGTGCCGCGTGGTTAATGCGGAAGCAAACAGGTGCTCTTCCTTTCGTGGTTCCGGGACTGGTTTATGGTCTCATCAGAGGTACTGGCTACACATTTTTTGGCCGTAATAAAGCGGTTAACCCCATAAAGGCTCATGACGCAGGGCGCTGGGGTAGAGAACAAACCTTCGCTTCAGGCGACTTCGAGCCAGGTAGTAGTTTGAAGAGTATGTTTGGTGTTTTGAGAAATCCGATAAAATCATTAGGGAATTGGCGCTTTGCTCGACGATTGACCAAAGGCGCGGAATTATATGAAGATATAGCTATACAAGCGTTAAAAAGTGGTGGAATAACAGAGGAATTTAGTGTTATGTCTAAGGTTGCTCCTTTGGGCGATGTTGGTGGAATAGAAGTAAGTGCATTTAATAAAGCCGGAGAAGAATTATTGTCTGCTACAAGATACTTCGAAAAAAGTACAGTAGATTTAACCTTAATGGATGTAGCTAAATCTCTTCAGGGTAAAGGAATAGGATGGTATTTCCAAAGTGCAGAAGTAGGAATTTTGGGTAGAATGGGTTATAAACCCGGAGCTCTTGTTTCTTCTCCTGTCGTGAGTCCTATTACCGCTAGGTTTCACGGTTTGCTCTACAATGATGTTCATTTCACGCAAGCAGGGGGAAAATGGGGAAATCGTCTCGAGGAACTTATGCACAAGGTTATGGCCAAGCAAATAAAAATCGAGGAATTCCCTGGAGCAGAGATAGTTGGTAGATTGCCTAGTAATAAATCAATCAATCCTATTAAAGGTCATAGTGGTGGACGCTGGGGTAGAGAACAGACATTCGCTGGGGGAGATTTTAAGCCAGATGCATCGTGGATTGGAGACGTTATTAAGCGGCTATTTGATCGCTCAGTTGTAATTAATGCTGCTTATGGGATACGTGGACCAAGGGCATGGACTAAGTTAGCTAGAATGTCAGGGGTAAGTGCTGGTGAACGAATGGCTGCTGAAAATATGGGTTGGATTAGCTATGAGGCCAGACAAGCGCATTTACAGCAACTAGTAAGTGCATTGCCTGCTGATGTTGAAGCAATCCAGCGCAGATTAACTCAATTGGGAATAGTAGAAAAAAAGATAGTAAGTACAACCGGTTCTGTAGTATATGCACCCGGTGGAACCATGGTTTCGCCATCCAATGCACCTCTAGAGGCGTTTCTTAGACAAGCTCATAAGGAAGGACTTGCGCAAATGACGGCAGAAAACCAACGGCTACTTGGGCCCAGTTCTTCTATAGGTGCCGATATCAAAATACCAACGTTTAATGAAAACACGGCCATAAGGACGGCTAGGCGCAACCGGGCAATTGAAGCTGCCCAATCCGTTCCATTTACCGTAAAACAGAAGAATTCTGACGGCACAACCCGCAGAATTAGACGCATATAAGTGGTGATTACGTATGGTGTTGGGTTTATTTAAAGGTATTATTGGACTTGGTAGACTTGGCATGGATGTCGCGAAGACTGCATGGGGTCCAGTTGGTTTTGGCGTGTTTGGAATAGGCAAGGGTATAACCAAAAGACTTATGATGCCTGCTTTGATACTTGGTGGTTTTGGTGCTATGCGGGCCGGTCAGGGCTTACTTAATGCTCCCTATGATATACATAGCCCTCGGGCTGCGTGGGGATATACTCCTGGAATGACCGCCCCATATACCCAATATCCAATGGAATTTTCTTCTATACCCCGGAATATAGATATGGGAGCAACTGGCTCTCTAGCCTTTGCTCTTCATAATAATAGGAAGACCTAGATATGGAATATCATGAATATGGAGAAAGACTAGGTAATTGGTCCAGGCAACAGCTTGGGAGGGCCAGGCGTATTGGCAACTGGCCTAAGCGTGGGCTGAATTGGTTGGGTAATACTGGAATGGGACGGGCTTTTAGAGAAATGGGATGGCAGGGAGTAGGCAAAGCCGCGTATGAGGGAGCTTCTGCTTCCATAGGTATTATGCGCAACCCTGCTGGAAAAATGAGATTTCTCGGTGGTGCTCCCGTTGGTCGTACTTTGATGGGTGTTGGTATAGGAGCAGGCATAGGCGCTGCCGTGTATGCCGCCACAGACAACCCACTATATGGTATCGCCGCCGGAGGTGTTAGTTCCATAGCCATGGCTGGTTTTAAGGGCGCCACAAGGGCTATGATGCCAGCTTTTACGCTCTACTCAATGTACGAGGGATACAAAGAAGGCGGAGTAGGCGGAGCACTATGGGCTGGAGCCAAAGAAGCCGCTACGTTTGCTGCTTTTGATGTAGGCATGAAAGCTGTTTCAATAGCTTTTAAGGGTTCTGGTCTTGGCACGCTTGCTAGACTAGCGATGAATCCTTGGACTGCTGGTCTTGCCGTTATTGGCGCTGGTACTTACTTTGGAGCCAAAAAGTTAGCCGATGTTGGTCGTCGGAGTGTACAAACCGAGTTTGCTGGAGATACAACCCCATTTATGACTCAAGCTGCTTATACAATGCGCCAACGCGCCCTACAAGAAATAAACCGTTCGCATACTAATAGCCGCACCATATTAGGTTCCGAAGCGCAATTAATGCACTTTTCGTAACAATATCAAAAGAGTTACAATGAATAAATCCAATCCACAAGCATTTGCTAATCCTATCTGCCAGAAGTGCATACGAGAGCACCTGGAGAAGTATGCCGGTTATGTAGACGAAGATGGCATTAAGTATGATGAGTTTTGTGTAACTTGTTCTGGTATACCGCTTCAATATCTAGATGAAAAACTAAGAGCTGCTCTTCCCGAGGAAGCGCAAAAACAAGCAATTGAGTTGTTTGATCCTGTTTCTTGGGCCGCTGAATGGTGTAAATTGCCAGATGGGAGTCCGTGGATCGCGTATTGGTACCAAGAAAATATGCTTCGTTGTTCGTGTAAACGCCGGGTAACCAGAAACGGAAGGCGATCGGGAAAAACAGATACCTTGGCGGTATATATACTTCATAATGCTTTTACCAATAAAAACAGGCGTATATTAGTTATTGCTCCATACAAGGCTCACGTAGAGGAAGTAATTGGTCGTATTCGTGGTTTTATATCTAGCAACAAGAAGTTACAAATGTCTGTCGTTCGCGATGTTAGCAGTCCGTTCTATGAGATAAAGTTTCGCAATGGCTCAAGAATCAGAGCATTTAGTTCTGGTACCAAGTCGGGCGGCGAGGGCGTTGCCATTCGTGGTCAGGATGCCGATTTAGTTATAACAGACGAGGCCGATTATCTAGATCCCAAAGATTTACGTGCAATTACGGCTATTTTGGCTACTAATCCTCGAGTAGAATTATGGGCATCTAGCACTCCTAGTGGTAGGAGAGCGCATTTTTGGCGATGGTGTTTACAGAGTCCCACGTACAAAGAATTCCATTATCCAACTCCTGTGGTTCCTACTTGGGATCAAATGAAGGACCAAATAAAGGCCGACTATGCTGGCGACCGCGATGGTTGGACCCGAGAGATTCTAGCAGAGTTTGGTGAAGAAGTAGTTGGGTTGTTCCAACATCAATATACAGAGGCGTCGCTTGTTAGTTATAAATACGAAACACAGACAAGAGTACCCGAGTGGACTTATATCCTTGGAATAGACTGGAATAGTAATTTTGGTACTGAAATTGTTTGCGTTGGATATAATGGGCATGGTAAATTTAGGATTGTTGATGCCCTAAATATACCTAAACAGGGATGGACTCAGTTGGCGGGTCTTGAGACTGTAATAGAAATGAACGCAAAGTGGTTGCCGGTATATATATACGCCGATGATGGCGCCGGGCGAACCAATTTGGAACTATTACAAAAATATGGCCATGACATGGTGCGAGTCAACAAGAAGGATCCGGCGGTAAAACTGAAGGATATTGTTAAGGGATATAATTTTTCATCTAAAATAGATACCTGTGCTCCTATTACGCGAAAACCCATAAAGAAACACGCTAAGCCGTTTATGGTAGAGAACACAGTGCGCTTCTTTGAAGAAGGACGCATAGAAATATCTGAGTTTGATACTGTTTTGCGCAAACAGCTAGAGAACTATATTATTAAGCATCGTACTACAGCTGGAGTTCCCGTATACGGCTTGCGTGACGAACGAGTTGGAGATCATCGGCTGGACGCCGTTATGTTGGCCTTAGTGGGCTTTAAGCTAGAGATGTCTGACTTTGGGCCTGCGCCAACTAGTACGACCATTGGCATTAGTCCAGGTTTTGCTCAGTATAATAGTGAGCCGGGCATGCAGAACAATTCTGCCAAAGAAATGGCTAATCGTCTAAACAGAATGCCGCAATCGCGCAAGATGGCTCATACAACAAATCAGCCCATAATAGGTTCCGGTGCTGCTAGTTTGCCCGCTTACGTAGAGGGTTCCTGGGAAGTTCCCGAATATCGGTACGGTTTTATGACCGACGAGGAAGAGAAATATAGAGCAATGTATCGTCTCAGAAATAAGCGCAACCAATCAAGAACTCAGCGAGATCGACCCTCGCGCTCAAATATATAGGAGGAGCAAATCTTGACCCTAAGAATATACGAACAGACATCTCCGGGCGTCTATGAAGCTTTTAGTGTTGATCAAGCACAAACTAATCCGATTTCTACTGTACATAACGGTCGTAATGGAGATATCTTTGAAATGAAGTTGTATGTTGGGCGCGTCGTTGGTAGTACCCATACTTATGAAAGAATCCAAGTCAAGCCTGTTTCTCGTACGGAGGCCAACGACATAGATCCTACCGGAGAAAATCCTACTGGCTGGGGTGTCAAGCTGATGGTTGACGAAGGCCATGATCCAACGGAAGCAGAATGGGATGCCACGGATTATGGCGTTGCAATCGATATAGATGATATCGACGGAGACGAGAAGTTGCCGTTTTGGTACAGGATTGAATCTCCTCGAGGAATTAGAGTTAGCAACAAACATAATATAGCACTATTAATCGTGTTCACCGAGAATTCATAAGGGGTAAATAATGGGCAGCACTATTACGAGTAATGGTACTGGCGGAGGCGACTGGTTGACTGGTGCAACGTGGTCTGGGGGTGTTGCGCCTGGCAGTGGAGACAGAGCAATTATCGCCGCTACTGATACCGTGTTTATTGATGGCGACATTACAATAGGCGATGGCACGACTACAACAAGTGTTTATGCTGTCGACTGTAGTGGTTTACTTGTATGGCGTAATGCCGTTGGAGATGCTAGTAGTAGCTGGACATTTACA